>Ga0068871_100003355_pt1 | contig 11006 bp, 6 predicted proteins | sample KBSMisM72_FD_72750 | JGI IMG/M metagenome (GOLD analysis project Ga0068871, IMG submission 72750) | Miscanthus rhizosphere microbial communities from Kellogg Biological Station, Michigan, USA - KBS Miscanthus M7-2 | ecosystem: Host-associated > Plants > Roots > Rhizosphere > Soil ... | reverse complement strand
CATCGGGCAGCCGCGGCGCCGGCGCCGTCAGGTTCGGCTTCCCGTCGCGCGTTCGCGGAATTCCGTCCGTCGGATACTTGAACCACTGCGCGCCCATCGTCGCCGACACGGCGGCCACAAGCACAACAACCATCCCGCCCGTCCTGCCTGTCCCGCCCATCCAGCCCATCGTGTTCCGCCTACTTCCCGCGCGAGCGCTGCAGGCGCTCGTAGTCTTTTTCGCCTTCCGCACAGATCTCGTCGACGAGCTCGGTGTCGGGCTCGATGACTTCGTTCAAGACGACGGTGAAGGGCTTCGTGTAGACCTTCGGATCGTCGATCGTCAATTCGATCTCCATCGAGCCGAAGTTCTTGCGCGTGAACTTCTCGATCATCTTCGCGGCGTCGCTCATGGGGCTGCCCCAGGTGTCGGCCCAGAGATCGTCGCGGAAGCCGCGCGTCTCGACGACAAGAGACTCGCCTTCCCAGCGGCCGACCGAGTAGCCGTTCCAGCTCGGGTTCATGTCGGCGGGGAAGGGCCGGCCGTCGATGAACACCTGGCGGTACATCGCGTTCACTTCATACATCATCACCAGCAGCTTCGGCGTGTGTACGAGCTTGGTGAGATGCGGCAGCGTCCAGTGCCGCGGAGGGTTGTCGGGCAGGCACCGCACGTGCGGGTCGTCGATGGCCAGGACGGCGTGCCGCTCGTCCATCTTCTTCCTCGCCCATGGTTGATATGGAAGAAAGCCTCCGGGCAGATTTCGCCCGAGGTTGCCGCCGAGAGGCGAGCCGCCGAGCTCGATGCCGCACGGCGCGGGCTGGCCCGCGGCGTTCGTGCACTGGCGCGCCTGCGCGGCGTGCCAGAGGCCCGACAGATCCGGCTTGCCGTCCGGCAGCTTCGGCGCCGGCGCCGCGGCGTTGAATTTCCCGTCGGCAGTTCGGGGCAGCCCGTCCGTCGGGTAGCGCAGCCACTGCGCGGAGCCCGTGGCGGACGCCAGAATCAGTGCGAGACCCATACCCAGGAGAACATTTGTTGCCCGAACGCGCCGCATACCCCCTCCGTTCAGTCGCCGGACCATTTGGTTTTGTCGCATACTACCCGTACTTATGCGTCGCCGCGAACTCCTGACCGGAGCGCTCGGGGCATTCGCCACCGCGGCCACCGGGCTCGCGTGGCCGCGGCGCGCCGCCGCGCAGCAACCGGGACTGACGGCGTTGAACCCGCGGCTGTCGCTCGTCACGACTGGCGGCACGAACGTCCTCGCGCTCGTCACCGCCGACGGCTTCGTCCTCGTCGACTCCGGCACGCCGGAGCAATCCAGCGCGCTCCTCGCGTCGCTCACGCCGTTGGAGCGTGAGGCTTTGGCCGAGCGCGCCGGCGAGCGTCGTGTCGCGAAAGTCTTCAATACCCACTATCACCTGCAGAATACCGGCGCGAACGAACCGCTGCGCCAGCGCGGCGCTGCAATCATCGCGCACGAGAATACCCGCATCTGGATGGCCACGCCGGTCTGGAATCCGTCCAAAGATCGCTACAGCCAGCCGCGGCCGAAGGCTGCGCACCCGACGGAGACGTTCCGCACGGACGCCTCGATGACGGTCGGCGGCGAGCGCATCGACTACGGGTATCTCCTCGAGGCGCATACGAGCGGCGACATCTACGTGTACTTCCGCACGTCGAACGTGCTTGCCGTCGGCGACGTCGCGTCGCCCGTGCGCGACCCGGAGCTCGACTACTTCACGGGCGCATGGATCGGCGGCCGCGCCGACGCGCTGGCGAAGCTCCTCAAGCTGTGCGACGCCAGCACGACGATCGTTCCCGGCTTCGGCCCGGTGATGACGCGCGCGGACCTGCAGGCCGAGCGCGACCTGATGAAGACGATCTACGATCGCGCCGTCGATCGCATCCGCCAGGGAGACGACGCCGGGGACATGCTCGAGGCGGGTGTCCTCAAAGGCCTGCCGCGGACGTGGAACGACCCGCGCAAGTTCCTCTACGACGTGCAGAAGGGGTTGTGGGCGCACCACAACAAGCTGAATCCCAATGTGGTGTAGACGACCTGCAAACGTCCGGCTGAAGCGGGACGCTACGAACGTCGTTGTGCTGTTCGCGCTTCTCGCGGGCACCGCGAACGCGCAATCCGTACTCGCCGACAGAATCCAGGCCGGCGATCGCAAGACCGCGCTCGCGCTGATCGACGAAGGCGCTGACGTCAACAAGCCGCAGGCCGACGGCACGACGCCGCTCCAGTGGGCGGCGTACCGCGTCGATCAGGAACTCGTGCAACGGCTGCTGAAGAAGGGCGCGAAGGCGAACGTCGCCAACCGCTACGGCGCGAGCCCGCTCCACGAAGCCGTCCGCGTCGCCAACGCCAGCCTCGTCGGGCTGCTGCTCGAAGCCGACGCAGACGCCAACGCCGCCAACGAAGACGGCCAGACTGCGTTGATGCTGGCGGCGCGCACCGGCAACGTCGCCGTCGCGGAACTGCTCGTGAAGCGCGGCGCCGACGTCAACCGCCGGGAGCAGTTCAAGGATCAGTCCGCCGTGATGTGGGCCGCGGGCGAGAACCATCCCGAGATGGTCGCGTTCCTCGTCTCGAAGGGCGCGGATCTGTCGATTCGCGCGCGCGCCACCGACTGGCCGTCGCAGATCAGCACCGAGCCGCGCGTGCAGTACCGACCGACCGGCGGATTGACGCCGCTGCTGTACGCCGCGCGCTCCGGATGTCTCGCCTGCGTGAAGACGATGGTCGACGCGGGCGCGGACGTCGATCGGCCGAATCCCGACGGGATGACGCCGATGATGATGGCGCTCGACAACAACGCTCCCGAGGTCGCGCAGTACCTGCTCGACAAAGGCGCCAACCCGCACACGTGGGACTGGTGGGGGCGCACGCCGCTCTACATCGCCGTGACGATGCGCGGCGGGCCGTCGCAGCGTCCCGGCCGGCGCCCCCCGGAGTCGCTGAAATTCATCAACGCGCTGCTCGACGCGGGCGTGAATCCGAATGCGCAGCTCGCGTTCAAGGAGCCGAGCCGCGGCGGACGCGACAACCGGTTCCAGGACGATCTGCTCACCACCGGCGCCACGCCGCTGCTGCGCGCCGCGCAGACCTTCGACAACGACGTCGTGCGCGCGCTGCTCGCGCACGGCGCGCTCGTCGATCTGCCGAATGCCTCCGGTGTCACGCCGTTCATGGCCGCCGCCGGCATCGGCACGCGCACGGCGGCCGCGGTCCTCGGCCCCGGTCCGCCCGAGACGGTGGTCACGCAATCACTGGAGACCATGGAGATGTTGCGGGCCGCGGGCGCGGACGTGAACGCGCGCATCACCGACGTCACGAGCCTCACGGGCCGCATCGCGCGCACCAACACGATGACCGATCGTCAGGGCCAGACTTCGCTGCACCTCGCCGCCGAACTGGGGCGGACGAGAGTCGTTCAGTACCTGATCGATCACGGCGGGAAGGCTGACCTGAAGGACGACCTGGGGCGCACGCCGGCCGACGTCGTGCCGGCCGGCGGCTCCAGAGACGCGCTCGCCCTCCTTCGGCGTTAGTGTCCCGTTCCGGGCGGGAAGGTGGCGACAAAGGCATGTCCGTCCCGGAATCCGACCACCTGCAGGTGGTTGTTCATGCCATTGAGTTGATCGGTTCGCAACAGTCGCACATATGAGCCGTCTGTCAACGTGACGAAGCCATCGGTGTATCTGTAGAAATCCGTGGCGAAGACACCGGCCACCCGGCCCCAGTCGTCGATCGCTCCCGGATTTGTGTCGTGGGTGTTGCCCGGGAAACGCACGGACGACAATCCGGCGCCGGTGCGACGATAGGCGCCCACCAACGCGTTCGCTGCATCCAGCCCGACGATCGTGATGTCGCCGCGATCGTTGATGCCGGTGACCGCCGATCCCACGCCAACCGGGGGGTCGACCGTCGTGAACGTGTTGTGCCGGAAGATGAAGCCGTGCCTATCGCCACCGGGGTTGATGTACTCGCCGACGACATCGCCCCAGGCATTCAGGTTCAGTCCGATCGTATGAAACGCGCCCGGAAAGTCGATGGTCTCAATCGTGATACCGATCTTGAGAAACGCATGGAAGTGCGTACCATCCGAGTACGACCCGGCGATCTGGCCGAAGTCGTTGATGGCCGCCGTCGTGGTCCCCGCCATGCCCGGCACTTCGAACATCGAGAACACACCGTGACGTCGCAGGAACGAGTGGTATTTCGAATCCTGACCGAGATATACGCCGACGATGTCGCCCTGGTCGTTGATGCCGTAGGGATAGGTGACGACAGCGTTCGGTACGTCGACTCGCGCGGTGCGGTACGGCGTGTCGCCGACACAGGCCGGCGACGGCCCTGACGCGCCGCCGAAGAGGCTGTACGTGCCGCCTGCCGCTCGCGACTTCCTGTGCGTGAAGTAGTCGAGGAACACGGCGTCCGGCAGATGGAAAGTGAAGGACCCGGTGGGAAACGCAATCGCCAGCGCGCTCGCATCGTCGGACAACGGGTGAGCAACCTCGAGCATCCGGTCGTAGCACCAGGTGCTGATCGAGACCGGTCCGAGCGGCCATCCGGGTACGTCGTTGCTGGAGAACGGATCGCTGGCCCACTCGAGGAGTTCGTGACCCAGCACGCTGACATCCGGAAGGGCGCCGCCATAGGCGTTGCTGGGCAGATACGCCGACCAGACCCACGTCTGATCGCCGGGTGCGCCGCCGGCCGACTGATGCGCGCCCGCAAAGTGGTTCGAGGTGATGACGGCACCGGTGACGAATATCGGAAGCGCGTCGGGCGTGATGCCGAGTGACGCCGTGAGCGACGTCAGCTCCGCCGCCAGATAACCGGCGTCGATCGTCGGTCTCCAGACGCCGGCGCATGTGAACGTCATCGGATCGAGATCGCCGTCGCAGGTCTCACCGCCGTTGCCGGCCGAGACGTCGATTGACTGCGTCGGCGCGACCTGTGGCGTGAGCATCAGGTGGTAGTTGTGCTTCGGCCCGAGCTGGCTCCAGAAGTTCGCGCGCATGTACGCGTCCACGAACTGCGTCGTGCCGATTGTCTGTCCGCCGATCGTAAATGGATAGGGCGTGAAGATGGGCGAGTCGAGGATGCCCTGGATCGCCGTCCGGCCATCGACGAGATCGGCGCTGGCATCGAACGTCGTTGTGCCAAGGTGGGCCTGGGGTGGAAGCACGAAGCGGAGCGGTACGAGGACCGCTCGCACGCTCGTCGTGCCCGGCCAGCGCGGGTCTCTGCCGACCATCGTGTACGGATAGACGACCCCGCCACGCTCGAAGCTGTCTGACCAGAGCGGCAGGCGGTTGGCGGCGCCGGCGGGCGCTGCGGATAGAGCGATTGCCATTCCAACGAGAAACGCGAACATTCGAGTCACGACCCTCTCCTTTGGCCGTTTCTGAACGGCCGGGTGTGACCCTACCCCTCTCTCTCTTAACGCAAACTGAATTCCCGGTGAGGATCAGATGATCGGAATCTGAGGATGTAAGCTACTGCGGGACCGGGACATCGGGATGAACACGCGATCGCGGAAAGCACGATTCGGCAGCTTCGAGCTGGACCCGGATACCGGGACGCTGCTGCGCGACGGGCAGCGGGTCAGGATTCAGCCGCAGCCGCTCCGCGTGTTGACGTTTCTCATCGATCGCGCCGGCACGGTGGTCTCGCGTGAGGAACTGCGCGAGGCGATCTGGGACACGGCGACCTTCGTCGAGTTCGATCAGGGCCTGAACTACTGCATCCGGCAAGTCCGCCAGGCGCTCGGCGACGATGCGGTGACGCCGGAGTTCGTCGAGACCGTCAAGAAGCGGGGCTACATCTTCATTGCGGCGGTCGAACGCGACGGGATGGCTGTTCCGGCGGCGCCGCCGCCGCAACAGTCGTCGCGTCCTTCGCTTCGACTGGCCGCCGTCACAGCGCTCATCGCGGCGATCGTGGCCGCGATCGCCGCGAGGTCGTTCGTCAAACACCAGCCGGCCTCGGTTGCCTATACCCAGCTCACGAGCTTCACCGCCGCTGCGTTTGCGCCGGCGCTGTCGCCCGACGACCGCATGATGGCGTTCATCGTCGGGACCGACGTCACGTTTCCGACCGCGGGTGAGATCTACACGAAGATGCTGCCGACCGGCGAGCCGGTCCAACGCACGCACGACGGCTGGCCGAAGTACGGCCTCGCGTTTTCGCCGGACGGATCGCAGATCGCCTACACCGTGTCGGACGCGAGCCACGGGTGGAGCACGGTCACGCTCGATACGCTCGGCGGCGATCCGCGTCCGCTGCTTTCAAATGCCGCGGGCCTGACATGGCTCGATCGGGATCACGCGCTGTTCTCGGAAATCAAGACGGGGTTGCACATGGGCCTCGTCACGGCAACGACGAGCCGTTCGGATCAGCGGGACGTGTACTTGCCGAAGCACGAGCGCGCCATGGCGCATTACGCGTCCGCGTCGCCGGATCGATCGCAGGTGCTCGTGGTCGAGATGGGACCAGGCGGGGGATGGGAGCGATGCCGGCTCGTGCCGCTCGACGGCAGCTCGGCCGGATCGGCCGTGGGACCTGCCGGGCCCTGTACGTCCGCGGCGTGGTCGCCGGACGGCAAGTGGATGTACTTCACCGCCAGAGTCCAGGGCGCGAGCCATGTCTGGCGCCAGCGCTTTCCGGGGGGAGAGATCGAGCAACTGACGTCTGGTCCTGCCGAAGAAGTCGGTATCGCCATGAGTCACGACGGCCGATCAATGCTCACGGCCGCGGGCATCCTCGAAAGCGGCGTCTGGATGCACAGTCAGGCCGGCGATCACCTCGTGTCGCCAGACGGCTACGCAGCGGCGCTGTCGTTCTCCCGCGACGGCCGTCACCTCTACTATCTTCTGCGGCGGGAATCGAGCAGCGCGTCACGCGAGCTCTGGACGACCGATCTCGTCTCGAACAAGAGCGAGCCGGCCGTCACGGGATTCAACATCGAAGCGTACGACGTCGCGGCCGACGGAAAACAGATCGTATTCAGCGCTGCGGTCGCGGGACACGCGACACAGCTGTGGCTGGCGGACCGTGAGGCGCAGACTCCGCCGCGGCCGCTGGTCGAAGGCAATACCCCGTTTTTCGGCCACGACGGCGCCATCATCTTCCGCGCGTCGGAGGGCGCGAACAACTACCTGTTCGCGCTGAAGCCCGGCGGCTCGCCGCCGTCGAAGCTGTTGAAGGGGTCGATCATCGAGCTGAAAGGCGTGTCTCCGGACAAGACGACGGCCGTCGTCATGATTCCGGTCGACGAAGTGCTGACCACCGCCGTGGTCGCGCTCTCCCTTCGGGACGGCTCGATCACACGCGTGTGTCCTGCTCAATGCATGGCGCAGTGGTCGCCCGACGGCGCGAGGTTCTACGTCGAGCCGTTGCTGCAGGGCACCGAAAGCGGAAAGGCCGTGGTGATCGACGTACCTAAAGGCGGGACGCTGCCAGACCTTCCGGCGTCCGGTGTGCGATCGGCTACGGACGCCGCCGCGCTCCACGGGAGCGCCGTGCTTGACCTCTCCGCGTACGACCCGGCGCACTACGGGCTGGTCATCGCGCCGGGCCTCACCCGGGACACGTTCGCCTTTGCGAAGACGATCTCGCACCGCAACGTGTTTCAACTCGAGCTGCCGTAGCGCGTGACAGAGATCAGGGCGCTCCTGCGGCAGCGCTCCAGGCCGCCGGGCACGCCACCGGCCCCGTCACCGCCAGCCTGGCGGACGCGGTCGCGTGCCGGAGCAGATACTCGATCCGTTCCTGCACTCTGAACGCGGCCTCGGACGCCGCGGACAACTCGGCGTCCGCGATCGCGTGCTGGACGGCGGCGTTCAGTTCCTGGGGCGAGCTCGTGGGCCAGCCCGGCGCGACCTGCGCCGACGGATACAGGCCGGGCAAGACGCCGCGGACGGCCTGTTCGTACTCGGCTTGAATGCGTTCGCGTTCGTTGCCGTAGTTGATGGCCCAGGTGAGACGGCGCTGCTGCAGTTCCGCAACCTGCCGGTCGCGGACAGCCATCGCGTCTTTCAGCGCCTGCGCCACGCGCGCCTTCTCGGCCAGTTCAGGCACGGGCGGCGGAATGGCGTCCTGGACCGAGAGCGCAGGGCCGTCCATGACGAAGACGCTGTAGCAGGCCGTGATCTGGTTGTCGCGAATCGTGTAGACGTTCAAGCCGCTGACGGCCGCGACCGCCTCGCCGCTGAGCACGTCGAACCGCGACTGTGCCGAGGCCGCACGCGACGCGATTAGGGCGCCGATGGAACAGGCCGCAATAGCGGCGGCCAATCGTCTCGAGGCGTGCAGTGACATGGCAGCCTCCTTTTCTGACATGGCGTAGTGCAAGCGCGTCGCCGCCCGGGGAGCTTCGACACGATCACGGCCGGCGGTGAGCCGGGATGAATCGGGACTGACATTGCAGACGACTCAGGACGAACACCTGGTCTGAAAAGGCCGTGAACCCCCTGCTACGTATTTAGTTGCAGCGCCATACCGAAAGCGTATAGTGGCGCTGAACAACGGCAGCCGCTCTTACTTGGCTGGAGGTCAAATGGCGAGATGTGTCAGAGCGTTTCTGGTACTCGTATCCCTCGTAGCACTTCCCACGGCAGCTTTCGCGCAAGCCAACGCATCCATCGTCGGCACGGCCAGGGACGCCTCGGGCGCGGTCCTTCCCGGCGTGACCGTCGAAGCTTCTTCTCCGGCCCTCATCGAGAAGACGCGCACCGTCGTCACGGGTGGCACGGGCCAGTACGCGATTGAAAACCTCAGGCCGGGGACGTACACGGTCACGTTCACGCTGTCCGGGTTCGCGACGACCAAGCGCGAGGGCGTCCAGCTCGAAGGCAGCTTCGCGGCCACCGTCAACGGCGACATGAAAGTCGGCGGCGTGGCGGAGACGATCACCGTCAGCGGTGAAGCGCCGACCGTCGACACGACGAGCACGCGCACGCAGCAGGTGATCAGCGGCCAGACGGTCTCCGAGATCCCCTCGTCGCGCAACTACTCCGCCTTCACGCATCTCATTCCGGCCATCAACGTTCAGCAGAACGACTTCGAAGGCAGCAACCCCGCGCTCTACAGCGTGTTCCAGATCCACGGCGGCCGCCGCAACGAGGGCCAGGTCCTCGTGGACGGCATGAACGGCGGGTATCAGGGCATGGGCGTGTCGGGCTACGTGCCTGAAGTCGGCAACGCGCAGGAAGTGGTGTTCAGCCTGAGCGGCGGCCTTGGCGAGGCAACCACCGGCGGTCCGCAGATGAACATCGTCGGCAAGCAGGGAGGCAACCGGTTCGCCGGCACGTTCTTCATGAGCGGCACGGGCAGCAAGTTCCAGGGCAGCAACCTCACGCCGGACCTGACCGCGAAAGGGCTCACGGCCGTGGGGAACATCGAGAAGCTCTGGGAAGTGAATCCTTCGCTCGGCGGCCCCATCGTGCGCGACCGGCTCTGGTTCTTCGGCACGTTCCGGTACCTGCTCAGCCGGCAGGGCGTCCCGAGCATGTGGGTCAACAAGAACGCGGGCGACCCGACGAAATGGACGTACGACCCGGACAAGAGCCAGCAGGCGATCAACGACGGCATCTGGAAGCAGGGAAACCTGCGCATGACGTACCAGGTCACGCCGCGCAACAAGGTCAACTTCTGGCACAGCACGCAGTATTCGTGCATCGCCTGCGAACAGGGCGGCGACGGGACCGGGCTCGGGTTCGGCGCGTCGATCCGCTCGCCCGAGGCGTACAGCACCAACACCAACCACCCGAGCATGATGAACCAGGTCGCCTGGCAGTCGCCGGTGAACGGGCGCCTGCTGCTCGAAGCCAACATGCAGCTCGGTCCGTACTTCTGGTGGGGCAGCGAGCAGAAGAACTCGTACGACACGACGATGATTCCGGCGCAGGAAACGGCCGGCGCGATCCCGAACATCAACTACCGCGCCGAGAACTGGTCGGGCCACAAGGGCTACACCAACATCCTCCAGGGCGCCGCGTCGTACATCACCGGATCGCACTCGGCGAAGGTCGGCTTCCGCCTGCACCAGAACATCGCGATGTACCCGATCAACTTCTACAACAACCAGCAGCGCAGCTACCGGCTCACGAACGGCGTCTTCGACGCGGTGACGGTGTACGGCGACGCGAACTCCGCGCAGGAACAGCACCAGTTCATGTACGCGATCTACGCGCAGGATCGCTGGACGGTCCGCAATCTGACACTGCAGGGCGGACTGCGCTTCGAGCACCTCGGCGATTCCTTTCCGCAGCAGCAGATGGGACCGAACCTCTACCTGCCGAACGCCCTCGTCTTCCCGGCGCAGGACGGCCCGCTCAGTCAGAAGGACCTGATGCCGCGGTTCGGCGCGTCGTACGACGTGTTCGGCAACGGCAAGACGGCGCTGAAGTTCTTCATGGGCCGGTACGTGACCACCTTCAACACGGTGGACGAGTGGGTGAACTACAGCCCGGCCGGGCTCGGCCGCTTTGTCAGCGTCGACCAGAATAGACCGTGGGCTGATGCCAACAAAGACAACGTCGTCAATTGCAATCTGACGAACCCGGCACCGAACGGCGAGTGCGGTCCGGGGAATCCGTCGTTCCTCAAGACCATTCCTCCCCTGACGACCGACCCGGCGCTGACGAGCGGGTGGAACTCCCGGGAGTTCAGCTGGGATCTCAACGCGGGCATCACGCAGCAGATCCTGCCGAGAGTCTCGGTGGAACTCGGCTACTTCCGTCGGAGCTGGGGAAACCTCACCGCCACGGTGAACCGCGCGTGGACACCGGCCGACTTCGACACGTTCAACTACACCGTGCCGCAGGACAGCCGGCTGCCGGGCGGCGGCGGGTACACGTTGACGTACCGCGACATCAAGCCCGGCGCCTACTCGCGCGCCGCGGACAACTTCCTGGGCTTTTCCGACAATCTCGGCGGCGCGTCGAACAAGTTCAACGGCGTGGACTTTTCGGTGAACGCCCGCCTGCACGCCGTCACGCTCCAGGG
>Ga0068871_100003353_pt1 | contig 11007 bp, 10 predicted proteins | sample KBSMisM72_FD_72750 | JGI IMG/M metagenome (GOLD analysis project Ga0068871, IMG submission 72750) | Miscanthus rhizosphere microbial communities from Kellogg Biological Station, Michigan, USA - KBS Miscanthus M7-2 | ecosystem: Host-associated > Plants > Roots > Rhizosphere > Soil ... | reverse complement strand
TGTTGCCGAAGCGCGCGCCGCCGGAAAACTTCGCCCCGGCATCTCGCTTCTCGATTCCACCAGCGGCAACACCGGCATCGCGTATGCCATGATCGGTGCAGCCGAAAATTTTCCGGTCACTCTCTGTATGCCGGAAAATGTTTCGCCCGAGCGCAAGCGCATCCTGCATGCTTACGGCGCCCACATTATTTATACCGATCCCGGCGAAGGCTCCGACGGTGCCATCCAAACTGCGCGTGCGCTCTATGCAGAACATCCCGATAAATATTTTTACGCCGACCAGTATTCCAATCCTGCCAACTGGCAAGCTCATTACCATGGCACAGCCAACGAAATCTGGCAACAGACCGAGGGACGTATCACCCATTTTGTCTCCATGCTGGGGACAAGCGGGACCTTCATCGGAACTACCCGCCGGCTCAAAGAGCTGAACCCGAATATTCGCTGCATCTCGCTGCAACCGGACTCTCCCTTCCACGGCATCGAAGGCGCCAAGCACATGGAGACTGCGATCGTCCCCAAGATTTATGACGCGTGCTTAGCCGACGAGGATCTGGGCATCGCCACCGAGGACGCGCATGCCATGGCGGTTCGCTTGGCCCGTGAAGAAGGATTGCTGGCGGGAATCTCGGCCGGTGCGGCAGTAGTGGGCGCTTTGCAAATTGCGTCCCGGTTGAACAAGGATGAGCCGGCAGTAGTTGTGACGATTCTTCCGGATTCCGGCGACAAATATTTGAGCGAAAGGTTCTGGGAGACGGCAGTTTAATGTCGGGGCGGTCCCCTCGGCCGCCATGCGGCTGATCTGCATTCAAAGGTGTCGCTGCCGGCATTGGCGGGGGAGGGCGTCCGCCCACACGCTTTTGAAAGTTTATGTTGAAACTAACCCAATCTGTTTACGACGCCCTCCGCGCCCACGGTCAGGAAACTTACCCCCACGAATGCTGCGGTGTTCTCCTCGGTCAGATGGACGGAGACACTCGCATCGTCACCTCTTCCGCGCGTGCCGGAAACACCCGCACTGACTCCGCCCATAATCGCTATAACATCGATCCCAAAGACCTAATTCGTATTCAGCGCGAGGGGCGCAATCGCGGAGAGGACATCGTCGGTTTCTACCATTCCCACCCCGATCACCCGGCGCAATGGTCCAAAACCGACTTCGCAGAAGCTCACTGGTTCGGATGCTCCTACGTCATCACCAGTGTAGAAAAAGGGAAGGCAACAATCACGAATTCGTTCGAGCTTGCCGGCACGGAGGAAGCCGATAAGAAGTTCCTCAACGAAAAAATCCAACTAGAACCCTAAACTCTTCCCCAAATCTGGTCATTCCTCCCTCCGGGCGGAATGGAAAATCTCTGCGCATTACTTTCCCTGGCGCTCATAGATCTCCCGCGCCCGCCCCACCGTATCCGCCTCTTCCGGCGATTTATCCGGCCGCAGCCTCACAATGCGTGGAAACCGCAACGCCAGCCCACTCTCATGCCGTTCCGAAATCATCATGTTATTGAACGCCACTTCCAGCACAATCTTCGGTTCCACCAGCAGGCGAAATCCCTGGTCTTCCACCACATGCTGCAAGAACCACTGGCTCATCTCGGCGATCTCAACATCCGTCAGCCCCGAATATGCCTTCCCGATATTCACCAACCGCTCCCTATCCAGATCCAGCACCGCAAAAGTGTAGTCACTCAACACACCGATTCTTTTGCCATGCCCGTACTCTACGGCTGTAACCACAACGTCTAGTGTTGCCAGTTCGCGCTTGAGCTTCAGCCACGACTTTCCGCGACGCCCCGGCGTATAAGCCGACTCCGGATCCTTGATCATCAGACCCTCGTTGCCTCGAGCCTGCGCTGCTTCAAACAACTGATCGAGTTCCGCTGCAGACGCTGCCTGAAACATGGGAGCCCGTAGGACTCGGATTTCCGTAGCTTCGGGCGTGGCCGCGAATTCAAGCTGACCCTGATCACGCCTGCGACGGTGCCCTGGTCTTCGTCCCGCGAGCAGCTGATCGAGAATCTTCGCGCGTTCCCGCAACGGACGATCAATCAACAATTGGCCTCCGGAATACAGCACGTCAAACGCAAGAAACGCTACCGGAACCTGCCGCATCATTTGGTAGCTGACTTTCTTTCGCCCAAGACGCTTCTGCAGTGCGCTAAAAGGCAGCGCGCGTCCGGGTTCTGCGGAAAAACTCCAGGCCAGTATTTCTCCGTCTAGGATTGCGTCTTGCGGAAGCCCGCTCAATTGCTCCGGTAGTTCTGGGAAAGATTCGGTGATGTCATCGCGTGTCCGCGAGAAGATGCGCACCTCATCGCCCGAACTGTGTACCTGGGCGCGAATGCCGTCGTATTTGTCTTCCACCCACGCCGTGTGAAAGGAGGCCATCGCATCTTCGGCAGTCTGCGCCGGACTGGCCAACATGAATCCCAGTGGATGAAACAACCGCATATTGGCCTCCGCCAGTTTCCCTGCGGCAGCGAGCAACAGCGTCTCGCCAATATCGCCCAGCAACATATTGGCGCGCTGAACCTCGCGCGGAGTTCCACTGTAGGCCCCGGCGATCGCCTCTTCTACTAGGCTTTCCTTCAAACCGATGCGGAGGTCCCCGGTCATAATCTTTATTAAGTACTTCGCCTCGAGCGGCGTTGAACGCGATAGCAGCTCTCGCACCAAAACTTCTTTGGCTGAGGGGCCACGAGTTTTTGCAATCTGCCGAAACCGGTCGCGCGCTCCAAGAACGCTGAGGCCAGACCCTTGAGATCCCAATACCTCGCCCGCAACCGATCCCAAGTCGCCCAGCTTGCGATACGCCTGGGTCAAATCCTGTTCGCTCTTGCCGGAAAGCTCTCCCACGAGTCGCCACAGAAGGGAGCCGCCGACTTGCAGGATGGCTTCCTCGCAAACCGGAAACGGCCGGCCTGACAAAAACACCGCCGAGACACCGGCTTCCTCCAGGGTTCGCGACTTGAAATAGTCCGCGACGAGCGAAGTCTTTTGTAACTTTTTGGTCGTGCCCGCGATTTTTTCAGCGGCTTGTGCGAATGCCTTCATAACTTCAACCAATTCAGAGACTTACAATTGCCACTCGAGCTATGCTACCCTAGTTATGCATTGAGCCTCGCCCCCCGCAGGCATCATCTAACAACCATGCGATTTCTACGGACACTTTGGCGATTTCTGGTGGCGGTGCAGCTTCTGCCCGCGCTCGAGGGTGGCGAGGAGACGTTGGTGGGCGGCCAAGCCGTGCTCGAAGGCGTTATGATGCGCTCTCCGCACGCGTGGGCGATTGCCTGCCGCAAGCCATCGGGAGAAATTGCTCTGCACAGCGAGCCGCTCGAAAGGCTTTCTGAAAAACATAAGTGGACTGGCTGGCCGGTGATCCGCGGCGTTGCAACGTTAGGCCATGCCATGACGTTAGGTTTCCGCGCCCTGCGTTTTTCCGCCAACACTGCGCTCGAAGCGATTCAGCCGGAAGAAGAAGGCAAGAAGAAAATAGAGATCAGCGGCTGGATGGCGACCATCAACATCGTCTTCTCTGTAGGTTTCTTCATCTTCATGTATAAGTACCTGCCGCTGCTGGCCGCGACCCAAATCAAAAAAGTCAGCCCAGTGTTTAGCGGACAGATCATGTTCAACCTGGTCGATGGCCTGATCCGCATCGGATTGTTCCTGGTGTTCATCTGGGGCGTCTCGTTATTCAGGGACATTCGCCGCGTGTACGAATATCACGGTGCCGAGCACAAGACGGTTTACGCATTTGAAAATGGCGACCCGCTTGCAGTTGCCCACGTGCAAAAGTATTCGACTTTTCATCCGCGTTGCGGAACCAGCTTTTTGATGACCGTGATGCTGATCTCCATGCTGGTTTACATGGTGATCCCGGTGACGACGTTCTGGGCTCGCTTCGGAATTCGGATCGCTCTGCTGCCGGTAATCGCCGGCGTGTCCTACGAGATGATCCGCTTCGCCGCCAAGCATCGCGGTTCCTTCTTCGCTCTGCTCACGGCCCCCGGCCTATGGCTGCAGCGAGTCACCACCAAACCGCCTTCGGACGATCAAACCGAGTGCGCCATTGCTGCGCTGGAACAAGCCATGTCGCTCGAAAAGCAACAGGGCGGCGAATTAGTTATTGCCTAGCGGGCCCCCCGCGAAAATACTGTTCCTACGTTCCCCATCAATATTTGGAAAAGCCGTCTAGAGACGTAGCTTCGCTACGTCTACCCTGGAGCGCATGCAATGTTTGAAAGACTAGATCAACTAGAAGCCAAATACGAAGAGCTGACCCAGGCTCTGGCATCGCCGGACATTACCAACGACTCGGCGAGATACCAGAAAACCGCCAAAGCTCACAGCGAGATTTCCGAGACCGTCGAAAAATACCGCGAGTACAAAGATCTAAAGCGGGGCATTGCCGAAAGCCGTGCTTTGATCGCCGAGGAAACTGATGGCGACATGCGTGCCTACGCCCAGGAAGAACTCGACAAGCTGGAATCGCGCGTAACGGGCGTTGAAGATGAACTCCGCCTTATGCTCCTGCCAAAGGATCCCAACGACGAGAAAGACGTCGTGCTTGAAATCCGCGCCGGAACCGGTGGAGACGAATCGACTTTGTTCGTGGCCGAAATGTTTCGCATGTATACGCGCTTCGCCGAGACCCAGCGCTGGAAGGTCGAGGTGCTCTCCTCGTCGGAGTCAAGCGTAGGTGGCATGAAAGAAATCATTGCCCTGGTCGAGGGCAACCGAGTCTATTCGCAGCTCAAATATGAGAGCGGTGTGCATCGGGTCCAGCGTGTGCCGCAGACCGAGACGCAAGGCAGAGTTCACACCTCAGCGATTACTGTCGCGGTGCTACCAGAAGCCGAAGATGTTGACATCAAAATCGAGGCCAAAGACCTTCGCATCGACACCTTCTGCTCTTCCGGCCCCGGCGGACAGTCCGTCAACACAACTTATTCTGCTGTCCGCATCACCCATATTCCCACGAACACCGTGGTCAGCTGCCAGGATGAAAAGTCCCAGATCAAGAATCGCGACAAGGCCATGCGGGTGCTGCGCGCTCGCCTCTATGAAGTCGAAATGCAGAAGCAGCAGGATGCCCTCGCCAAAGAGCGCAAGTCCATGGTTGGGTCAGGCGACCGCAGCGAAAAGATCCGTACCTACAATTTTCCCCAGAACCGCGTCACCGACCATCGCATCGGTCTCACCATGCATCAGTTGCAGGAGGTGATGGACGGCAAGTTGCAACCCATTATCGACGCGCTCGTGACCCACTACGAAGCCGAAAAATTGAAGCATGAAGCAGTAGCGACCCCCTAAGCGAGCAACGCGTTTGCCACAATCTGCACCCTAGCTTGGATAGTGTGCATCGGCTTCAGCCGTGCCATGAATGTTGGGACTTGGACCGGCGATCCGGCACAACTGGCTGCTTGTCGAATCCTTGGCGCCGCGCTCGTGCCCTGCAGTACATAGCCGAGCCTATCGACACGGCTGAAGCCGATGCCCTATCCAGAGCAGGCCGTGTCAGCCGGAGGGCTTCATGAAATCACCCAGCACCACGCAATCACTTCTCGCCTTGGCCGGATTCGTTGCTGCTACTATGAGTGCCGCCAGTTCAGGAGCGAAGTTCAGCCGGAATAGATCGAGACGCTGGTACCGCACCCTCAACAAGCCCGCCTTCACTCCTCCGGACAAGGCTTTCCCAATCGTCTGGACCACTCTTTACGCCCTCATGGCGTGGTCGGGATGGCGGGTTTGGCGTTCGCGTCCCTCGGTGCGGCGTAGCGTCGGCCTCACGCTCTGGAATGCGCAACTGGCCGCGAACGCCGAATGGTCGAAGCTCTTCTTCGGAGAGCAGGAACCAGCGCTCGCACTGGCCGACACTTTGCTGCTCGATTCCCTGATTGCGGCCTACATCGCCACCGTCCGCGGAGTCGACCGCAACGCTGCGCGGGCCTTCATGCCGTATCTGGTCTGGGTGACGTTTGCGACGTTATTGAATGCAGAGATCGTGCGTCGCAATTCCTAGGATACGCCACAATATATAGGCCCCACAGTTTGCTCGTGGCAACAGCAGGGAACGTTATCGCCAGTCGCAGCGTAGCCACTCTATAGATGAGCATTGAGAACATGTTTCAATAGCTGCATGCTCCTCCGCGAAGCTCTCAAGGCCGGTATAGATCGCCTCGCTGCGGCACAGGTCGGATCTCCTCGTTTGAACGCGGAGGTGCTGCTGATGTTCGTATTGGGCAAAGATCGTGCCTATCTCTACGCCCACGGAGATGATGCACTCGAAGCCCAGTCCTTCGCCCGCTATGACAATGCTCTGGCGCAACGAGCGCAAGGAATCCCGTCGCAATACATCACCGGCCATCAGGAATTCTGGGGGATGGATTTCATCGTCTCGCCCGCTGTGCTCATTCCGCGGCCTGAGACCGAGCACCTGATCGAGACAGTGTTGCCGGTGGCTCGCACGCTGGAAACTCCGAAGATTGTCGACGTCGGTACCGGCTCCGGTTGTATCGCTCTGGTTCTGGCGAAAGAGTTGCCCAACGCGGAAATCGATGCTATAGAGATTTCTGCTGAAGCGCTGGAGATTGCCCGCGCCAATGCTGCCCGGCATCAACTGGAAGCGCGAGTACGCTTCCTTCAACAAGATCTGCTGGAAGGATTTGCCGCGAATGGTTTTGATCTTGTGGTGTCCAACCCTCCCTACGTGGGTAAGAGCGAAGAGGATGTGGTTCAGTTGGAGGTTCGCAAATTTGAACCCCGTAATGCTGTGTTTGCGGGCCAGACAGGTTTAGAAATCATCGAGCGCCTAATTCCCCAGGCCATGACCGTCCTGAAATCCGGCGGCTATTTAGTGATGGAGATTAGCGGCACTATCGCCGGAGCAGTAGAAGCTCTCCTTGGTGGCTGGGACGAACGTCGCATGATCCGCGATCTTCAATCTATTCCGCGCGTCGTCTCGGTGAGAAAAGCATAGCGCGAATATCCATGGCAGGGTTTGACAGGCCGCTGCAATGCCATTATCGTTTTTATTATGAAATTGAAATTCAATTTCATATTACCTCCTCGGAGATTCAATGTTGCGCTGGTTTCGCCTCGGTTTGTTCGTGCTTGTCCTTCTTCCTATCTCATGCAAAGCGCAAGAGCGTCCCTATTTTTTGACCTATTCTCATGAAATGGAGGAACCGGGGAATCTCGAAATCGAATTCTTGAACATCTCCGGTAAGCCACCGGAAGGGAACCGCTTCTTGGGTTCGAGCCTTGAAGTGGAATACGGTATCAAGACCTGGTGGACAACGGAGTTCTATTTGGACGGCCAAACTACTCAAAACGAAAGCACCATCTTCACCGGATATCGCTGGGAGAACCGCTTCCGCCCCCTCTTGCGCGAGCATTGGATCAATCCTGTGCTCTATGTTGAATTTGAAGACATCAACGGCGCTGATAAGACACTGCGCGAGATCGTCGGCCACGATGGGAAGGCTGACCTCAGCGAGCCGAACGACGAGGTCAGAGCAGAGAAGAAGCGGGAAATCGAGTTGAAGTTGATTCTGGGCAGCAACTTCAAAGGCTGGAACGTGAGCGAAAACATCATTGCGGAGAAGAACCTTGCCAATGAGCCCTGGGAGTTTGGCTACGCGGTGGGTGCCAGCCGGCCGCTGAGGTTGGAAGCCAGCCCGAAACCCTGTACCTTCTGCCTGGAAAAGTGGCAGGCGGGTGTCGAAATGTACGGCGGCCTGGGCGATCGCTACAGCTTCGGCACGCGGCTTACCTCTCAATACCTCGGACCAACCGTGAACTGGTCGTCCCCAAACGGCGTAACATTATCATTCTCACCGTCGTTCGGACTCAATGATTACAGTGTGCCGCGCCTCTATCGCTTCGGCATCGCCTACGAAGTCGACCAATTCCTGAGCCGTTTCCACCGGGGCAGGCAGTGATCCGCCCTTCCCTTGTGGTGTTTCTACTGGTTGCGGTCTCGTTCGCGGCTGAGTTCAACGGCGGATGGCTGAAGAAAGTGCCGCCACGGGAACAACAAAAGACCAACCCCTACGAGAACCAATCAGGCGCCGTTGACTCAGGCAGGCAAGTCTTCCTGCAGCATTGCTCGCATTGCCACGGCGAAAACGCTGCGGGCAACAAGAAGCATCCGTCGCTGGTAAGCCCGCGCATTCAGCAGCAGGCTACTCCGGGCGAACTCCATTATCTGCTCGTGAACGGCAGCATGGCCAAAGGCATGCCCCCTTGGTCGAAGCTGGGTGACCCGCAGATCTGGCAGTTGGTCAGCTATTTAAAGTCCCTGCACTAAGAATGTGGCACGGGCACTCGGTCCGTGCACGGCCAGCGTCATGTTCTAATTGCCGGGATGCAAGCCGCGATTCGACCCTCCACACTCGGGAGCATCCTTCGCCAGCGCTGCCCGCGCTGCCGCGTCGGGAGAATCTTTGATTCCTCCATCTTCCTGGGATGGCCGAAGATGTACCAACAGTGCTCCGTCTGCAATCTGAAGTATGAGCGGGAACCAGGATATTTCCTGGGTGCGATGTATATCAGCTACGGTCTGGCTCTGGTGACGATCGCGCTCCTGGCATTGGTCGTGTGGACGCTCACCGGTTGGTGGATTACGAAAGCTGCAATCTGGGGCGTGGTCCTGTTCTTGCCCCTGGCTCCAGCGATCACGCTGCTGGCACGAGTGCTCTGGATCTACCTCGACCAGACGATCGATCCGGCGAAGATTCCTCCCCCTGGATAACACCCCAACACTGTGTCCTTTTTAGAAGCGCTCTTTGCGATGAAGAATCCTACCCCTCTACCAACAAGCTCACTTCTCCGCGGCCTGCACCAATTTCTGCACCGCCGGGACGATCACCAGCAGAAGCTGCGAATGATCGGGAGTCTTTGCCTGATCAAGCATCGCCTGCTGCTGCGATTTCCAGGCATCCGATGGATGCTCACTGCGACTAAGGAAATCTAAAGATTCCAGTCCTGTCGAACCCAGCGCTGACAAATGCGCCGAAAGCGGAGCTACTTCCGCGAGCAGGAACGATTGCGAGACCAACGGTTTCAGCGCGGCATCATTGGCGCGCCAAAGCGTCAGCAGGCGGCGAAGTTCAGCTTCGTTCTGGGGCTTATTGTTTCCCGCAAGGTAATCATCTACCGTAAGTGCGAACCGGCGGGCAGTCTCGCTCTCAGGACGGGACGCGTCGATCATCCGGTTGAGCGGGGTCAGACTGGTCGGGGTCGAGGCCGCAAGCTCGTCGCGCTGGTAGCCTTTTACCGGTTCGACAACATCTGCCAGCGTTTTCAACGATGAGATGTCTTCGCTAGCGGCGATGCGGCGCAACATCGGCCCATAGTTTGAGTTGTGGGTAATGCCGAGCCAGTCGAGTTGCCGGCCCACTTCGTACATACGCTGATACATCGAGTTCACGTCGGTGACGTTCTGCGGCGACCACAGACGTTCGGCGATGGCAATGGTCCGAGGCCAGATGCGCGAGTCCATGTTTTCCGGAGAGACAAACTCCGACCACATGCAGGACTCTCCGCCCAGAACAAACTTTTGTTCTTCAGGGGTGAGGCTGGCGGCGGTATCGCCAAGCGGATCCGCGGCGTAGTGTTGTGCGGCGGAATAGTTCAAATCCACGTAGTACCCGGCGGAGAGAATCCCGTGAATGCCCTGTTTGGCGGCCTGTGCGAGAGAGGCTGGCCCGCGCCACGATTGAATGACTATATTCTTGGGCAATGAAGGTTGCAGTATCTCGTCCCAGCCCACCATGATCTTGTTGTTCTTGCTCACGATCTTGGAAACGTGCTCGTTGAAGTAGGCCTGCAGCTCGGCATTGCTTTTGATGTTATGCGAGTGCATGAAGTCCTGGATCTTCGAATTCCGGTCCCACTCCTTGCCGTTCACTTCATCGCCGCCAATGTGAAAATACTTGTCGGGAAAAAGCTTCGTCATCTCTCCGATAAACGTTTCCAGGAACTTGTAGGTCTTTTCATTGGTGGGGTCCATCGCCGGATCCATCACGCCCCAGTTGCGTTCGATGGCATAGGGCCCGGGACCGCTGGCGATGTCGGGATAACCCACGAACCACGCCGTGCTATGCCCAGGCATATCGAATTCGGGCACAATGCGAATGCCGCGGTCGGCAGCGTAGGCAATCAGATCTTTGATTTCAGCCTGGGTGTAATAGTTCCCGTCGGAACCCTTTTCGTGCAGCTTGGGCAGCTTTTTGCTCTCAACGCGAAATCCCTGATTTTCGGAAAGATGCCAATGGAACACATTCAGCTTCACTGCTTCCATGCCGTCGAGATTGCGGCGCAGGACGTCTAGCGGCATGAAATGACGGCCGACATCGATCATCAGGCCGCGCCAGGGAAACCGTGGCACGTCCTGAATAGAGACCGCAGGAACCGCGAATCCGGCTGGAGTATTTGTCACTAGTTGCCGGAAAGTCTGGAGGCCGCGCAGCGCGCCCAGCGTAGTTGGAGCGCTCAGCTTGCCGCCGGAGCTCGAAATTTCTAGCGTATAGGATTCATCTTCGCTGAGCTCAGGCATCTCCTTGCTTGCTTTTTCGACCTGGACTACGAGACTGGCGGTGGTACCGTCTACGATCTTCAGGTCGAGCGGCAACATGCCGGTCTGGCGGCGCAGCTGCTCCAGGAATCGTTCAGCAGCCCGGTGTAGGCGCTCATCGTTATGGCCGGCGATGGCCACAGAAAAAGAGGGATCAATGGTGAGCTGCCCGGAGTTGGCCTGCAAGTGCGCCGGGACGGGCATGAGATTGACCGGGAGATGTTCCTCTGCGCCGGTAACGGTGACAAACGCAAAACACAGGGCAACGAGGGCGAGCACGATGCGCATGAAGTTTCCTAAGGTGGATTTTGTCGAATCGGCAGGATAGAAGATTAGGGGCGGGCGTGCAAACGGCTGCGGTTCTCGGAGTGCATCAGCCGTTATGACTCGGGCAAGGGTAATACGTCTGTTTTCGAAGAGGA
>Ga0068871_100003347_pt1 | contig 11015 bp, 7 predicted proteins | sample KBSMisM72_FD_72750 | JGI IMG/M metagenome (GOLD analysis project Ga0068871, IMG submission 72750) | Miscanthus rhizosphere microbial communities from Kellogg Biological Station, Michigan, USA - KBS Miscanthus M7-2 | ecosystem: Host-associated > Plants > Roots > Rhizosphere > Soil ... | reverse complement strand
CGTGGAAGGGCGCGAAGTGGATCCGCAAGATCGAGTTTCTTGCGGAGGACCACAAGGGCTTCTGGGAAAAGCGCGGCTACTCGAACTCCGCGGAGCCCTGGTTCAACGATCGCTACGCCACCGACTAGAGGTGGCGAAGTGCTTTCCTAACGCTTCGGCTCGAAGCGATACACCAGGTAGGTGATCGGGCCATCGAGCTCGCTGAAGCGGTGGGCCATGCCGGCCGGGACGATGATCACGTCCTTCGCTTTCACCTTCCGGCTCTCGCCGCCGCGGTGCACGCCGGTGTGGCTCATGCCGGCGTTGAGGCGCGTCAGATCGTTTTCCTTCGGATCGTCCAGCGAGCCGCCGGTCACCAGCGTTCCCGAGCCATCGACAATCTGGTAGATCTCGGTCACGTAGTCGTGGATCAGCGCGGTCGTCTCCGCCTTGGTCCGCCGGAGCAGGGCGAGCGAGGCCTTGTGGCCGCCGGGAATCTCGGCGAGCTTGATCGGCTGATCGACGGTGTTGTTGGCGATCGACTGTTTCAGCGTCGCCGCAATCTCATCCGCGCTGATGAAGGTGCCCGACGCCGCCTGTTGTTCTCCCGCCGCGAGACCGAGCATGAGCGCGAAGAGTGTCAGCATGCGGCAGATTATAAGCTGAGCCTTGCCGTGGCACGGAAGATGAAACGCCGTTCGGTGACGCATGAATGATCCGCTCTGGTACAAAGATGCGGTCATCTATGAAGCGCACGTCAAGTCGTTCTACGACAGCAACAACGACGGCATCGGCGACTTCAAGGGACTCACGCAGAAGCTCGACTATCTCCAGGGCCTGGGCGTCACCTGCCTGTGGCTGCTGCCGTTTTTCCCATCACCGCTGAAAGACGACGGCTACGACGTCGCCGACTACCGGAACGTCCACCCCAGCTACGGAACGCTCGCCGACTTCTCGGAATTCGTCGACGCCGCCCACGAACGCCAGATCAAGGTGCTCATCGAGCTGGTGGTGAACCACACCTCCGATCAGCATCCCTGGTTCCAGCGCGCGCGCCACGCGCCGGCAGGATCGCCCGAGCGCGACTTCTACGTGTGGAGCGACACCGACAAGAAGTTTGGCGAGACCCGGATCATCTTTTCCGACACGGAAAAGTCGAACTGGACCTGGGATCCGGTCGCCGGGCAGTACTACTGGCACCGCTTCTTCTCGCACCAGCCCGACCTCAATCACAACAACCCGGCGGTCGTAGACGCGGTGATCGACGTCCTGCGGTTCTGGCTCGATCTCGGCGTCGACGCGCTGCGGCTCGACGCCGTGGCTTATCTGTGCGTGAAGGAAGGGACCAGCAACGAGAACCTGCCCGAGACCCACGACGTGCTGAAGCGGATGCGGCGCGAGCTGGACGCGTCGTATCCGAACCGGATGCTGCTCGCGGAAGCGAACCAGTGGCCGTCCGACGTCCGCCCCTATTTCGGCGACGGCGACGAGTGCCACATGGCGTTTCACTTTCCGCTGATGCCGCGCATGTTCATGGCGCTGCGGCAGGAGGATCGCCACGCGATCACGGAGATCCTCAATCAGACGCCAGACCTCCCGCCGACCTCGCAGTGGGCGCTGTTCCTGCGCAACCACGACGAGCTGACGGTCGAGATGATCACCGACGAAGAGCGCGACTACATGTACTCGGTCTACGCCAACGATCCGCAGATGCGGATCAACGGCGGCATCCGGCGCCGGCTGGCGCCGCTGGTCGAGAACAGCCGGCGCCGCGTCGAGCTGCTGACCTCGCTGCTCTTCTCGCTCCCGGGGACGCCGGTGATCTACTACGGCGACGAGATCGGGATGGGCGACAACATCTACCTCGGCGATCGCAACGGCGTGCGGACGCCGATGCAATGGAGCAGCGACCGCAACGGCGGGTTCTCGCGAGCCGATCCGGCGCGGCTGTTTGCGCCGCCGATCCAGGATCCGGTGTACGGCTTCCAGGCGATCAACGTCGAGGCGCAGGAGCGGTATCCGTTCTCGCTGCTGAACTGGATGAAGCGGATGGTCGCGCTTCGCCGGCAGCATACGGTGTTCGGCCGCGGCTCGATCGAGTTCCTCGGCTGCCCCAACCGGAAGGTCCTCGCCTTCCTCCGCCGCGACGACCACGAAGCGATCCTCGTCGTCGTCAACCTGTCGCGCAACGTCCAGCCGGCCGCGCTCGATCTCGCGGCGTTCAGCGGGCTGATGCCGATCGAGATGCACGGCCTGACCGAGTTTCCCCGCATCGGCGATCAGCCGTACTTCCTGACGCTGGGACCATATGCGTCGTACTGGTTCTCGCTGCAGCAGGAATCGATGCCGGTGACGCCGCGGGCGACGGCGCCGGCCGACGCCGACCTCGCGATCGTGCACGCGCTTCCGGCGCTGCTGATGGGGGTCGACTGGAGCAACGTGCTGGACGCCGGCACGCGCGGCGTGATCGAGCGCCAGGCGCTGCTGCCGTTCCTGCGGCGGCAGCGGTGGATGGTGCCGGCGGCGCGGGAGATCCGCCAGGCGCGCTTCGCCGACTGGGCGCCGCTGCGCAACGGCGCCCGGCCGTCGTTCATGGCCATCGTGGCGGTCGATTACGTGGACGGCGGCAGCGAGAGCTGCCTGCTGCCGCTGGCCCTCGTCGACGGCGACAAGGCCGACGCCGCGATCAAGCAGTCGCCCGGCTGCGTCGTCGCGAAGATCACCGGCGCGCGGAAGGGCGCGATCGTCGATGGGTTGATCGACGATGAGACGTGCGACCTGCTGGCGGCGACGATCGACGAGGCGCGCGAGGTCCGCACCAAGCACGGCGCGGTGCGCGGCACCAGAATGTCGCCGCTGGAATCCGGCCTGCAGCCAGGGCGATGGAGCCGCGGCCAGACCGATCAGAGCAACACGGTGGCGCTGCTGGCCGATCGGGCTGTCCTCAAGCTGTTCCGGCGGATTGAGCCGTCGCCGAACCCGGAGGTCGAGATCGGTGGCTTCCTGAGCGCGCGGGGCTTCACGCGCACGCCGCCGCTGGCCGGCGTGCTCGAATACCTGCGGCCCGGCCTCGAGCCCGGCACTCTCGCCATCCTGCAGCCGATCGTCAAGCACCAAGGGACCGGTTGGGATTTCTCGATCGACGAGCTGCGCCGGTACTACCAGCGCGTTTCGGCGCGCGTGAAACGCGTGGACTGGAAGGAAGGGCAGGATGGGCTGGATGGGCAGGATGGGCGGGACGGGCAGGATGGCCCGCCGCCGTTTTTCGCGGCGTTGGAGCAGTGGTATCTCTCGGGGGCGGCGATGCTCGGCCGGAGAACCGCGGAACTGCACGCCGCGCTGGCCGGCGATGCGGGCTCCGCCTTCGCGCCCGAGCCGCTCGATCGCGACGGCCTCGGCGCCCTCGCGAATCAGATGCGGGCGCACGGCGACGTGGCGCTCAACCTGCTCGCCGAGCGCCTGGCATCGCTCGACGAAGTCTCGCGCGCGAAGGCCGACGTCATCCTCGCCGGACGAGACGCGCTGCTGGCGCGGTTCGACGCGATTCGCGGGCTCGCCGACGCGGGCCGATGCATCAGGATCCACGGCGACTACCACCTCGGCCAGGTGCTGCGCACCGAGGAGGACTTCGTCATCATCGACTTCGAGGGCGATCCGGCCCAGTCGATTGCCGAGCGGCGGGCGCCGCAGTCGCCGCTCAAAGATGTCGCGGGCATGATCCGATCGTACGGCTACGCTGCCTACGCGGCCTTGTTCGCGTTCGCCGTCCACGCGCCCGAGGACTACGCCGCATTGGAGCCGTGGGCCGGGACCTGGGCGCATTGGGCCGCCGACGCGTTCCTGCAGTCGTATCTGGCGGCGATCGGCCCGGCGTCGCTGCTGCCACGCGACCCCGCGGCGCAGACCAGACTCCTGGCGGCCTTTGCACTCGACAAGACGTGTCGCGAGTTGGGCTACGAGCTACATAATCGTCCGGACTGGCTCCGCATCCCGCTGGCGGGACTTCACAAACTCATCCGGTCCAATTGGTAGTATTTTTGGATCGGAGAACGCCATGGCAAAACGTCCGTCAGCACGATCGAAAGTCACCGAACCGGCAGACCCCGCTCAGCCCGCATCACCCAAACCGAAGCGCGTCCGCGCCCCGAAGACCGTGGACTCCGCGGCCGACAAGGCCGGCAGCCCGCCCGCGGGGCCGAGCGTCGACGACATCCGGCGGCGCGCCTACGAGCGCTACCTGGAACGCGGCGGCAATCACGGCCGGCATTTCGACGACTGGCTGGAAGCGGAACGGGAATTAAGAAGTAAGAAGTGAGAATTAAGAATGGCTAGATCGCTGTGGAAGGGATCCATCTCGTTCGGCCTGGTGAACATTCCGATCGAGCTGCACACCGCGGTGCGGGACCACCGGCCGAAGTTCCGGATGCTGCACGCCGCCGACAAGTCGCCCGTCAAGTACGAGCGCGTGTGCATCCGCGACGGACATCCGGTGGCGTGGGAAGATCTCGTCAAGGGATATGAGTACGCCAAGGGACACTTCGTCATCCTGACCAAAGAGGACTTCAAGGCCGCCGCGGTCGAGAAGACGCGCACGATCGACATCATCGATTTCGTGAAGGCCGACGCCATCGACGACCGCTTCTTCGAGACGCCCTACTACCTGGTGCCGTCAAAAGGCGGCGAGCGCGCCTACGCGCTGCTGCGGGAGGCGATCCGCGAATCGGATCGCATCGGCATCGCGAAGTTCATCCTGCGCGACGCGCAGCATCTCGCGGCGGTCGAGGTGATCGACAACGCCATCGTCCTGTCGGTGATGCGCTTCGCCGACGAGCTCGCCGACCCGAAGCCCCTGGGCTTTCCCGCCAACGACGGCATTCGCAAGGCGGAGCTCGACATGGCGAAGGCGCTCGTCAACAGCCTGGCCGCGGAGTGGGATCCCGAGAAGTACACCGACGCGTATCTCGACAACCTGATGCGGATCATCAAGGGCAAGGTGAAGGGCAAGAAAGTCACGCTCGAGCCGTCCGAGACGCCGCGCAAGGGCGAGGTGGTGGACCTGATGGAGCGTCTCCGCCGGAGCCTCGACCAGGCGGGCGCCAAATCGCGTCCGTCCAAGGCGCGCGCCGCGAAGCCACGGACCGCCAAGAAGAAGCGGCACGCGGCCTAGGGCTGGCTGTAAGCTGAGCGCGACGTGATCTCCCCCATGCTGGCGTCGCTGGCCGACCCGCCGCTCAACGATCCGCAGCTGGTCTACGAACCGAAGTACGACGGCATCCGCGCGATCGTGGAGATCGCTCCAGGCGGACGCACCCGGCTGTGGTCGCGGCTCGGCAACGAAAAGACGCGGCAGTTCCCCGAGATCGTCGCCGCGCTCGAACACTGGGCGCGCGCGCGCAAGGCGCCGCTGGTGCTCGACGGCGAGATCGTCGCCCTCGACGCCAAGGGCGAACCCGCCGGCTTTCAGCAGCTGCAGGGACGGATTCATCTTCAGGCCCCCAACGGAGACGCCGACTCGAGCGCCTCACGATCGTCGAAGGGATCCGGCCCGTCGACCGCGCTGATTGCCTTCGACCTCCTGCGCGACGGCACGCACGACTACCTGGATCGGCCGCTGGCCGAGCGTCGCGTGGCGCTCGAAAAACTCTTCAGCCGCACCGGCTCGCCGATGCTCCGGATCAGCGACCAGGTGCGCGGCGACGGCCGCGCCCTCTATCAGCAGGCGCTCGAGCGCGGATGGGAGGGCTTGATCGCCAAGCATGCGGCGTCGCTCTACAAGCCGGGCAAGCGCTCGCCCGACTGGCGCAAACTGAAGCTGGTCCACGAACAGGAACTGGTGATCGGCGGCTGGACCGAGCCGCGCCAGACGCGCGCCTACTTCGGCGCGCTCCTGCTGGGCGTCTACGAATCCGAAGGCGAGGGCCGGCAGCGCCTGGTCTATGCCGGGCACACCGGCACCGGCTTCAACGAGAAAGAACTCGCTCGCGTCATGAAGCTCCTGACGCCGCTCGAAACCCAGACATCGCCGTTCACGCCCAAGCCGAAAACGAACGAGCGCGCGCACTGGGTGCGGCCGGAGCTCGTCGCGCAGATCAAGTTCACGGAATGGACGGCCGACGGGAAGCTCCGGCATCCGGTTTACCTTGGTCTTCGCGACGACAAGAAGGCGGCCGATGTGACGCGGGAAAAGAAGACTGACGTTCGGCGTTCTGCGTTCGACGTACGTCGTTCAGACGAAGCGCCGCCAGCGAAGCGTTCGGCTCGACGAGCGCCGAGCGTCAAACGACGAACGGCGAACGCCGAACCGCGAACGACGAACCGCGAACCCCGAACGACGAACGACGTCGTCATCGCCCTCGTCGCCCAGCTTCAGGCCCTTGAATCCGCCCGGAAGGATGGTGTCCTGTCCCTGCCCGGCGGAGAAGAGCTGAAGGTCACCAATCTCCACAAGCCCTTCTGGCCGAAGCTGAAGCTGACCAAGGGCGATCTGATGCGCTACTACGTGCGCGTCGCCCCGTTCATCCTGCCGGCGGTGGCCGATCGCCCGCTGGTGATGAAGCGCTTCCCCAACGGGGTCGCCGCCCCGCCGTTCTATCAGCACCGCGCGCCGGAGGTGCCGTCCGGCGTCCGCACACAGGTGGTCGGCGTGGTCGAATCGCGGCCGCAGATCATCGGCGGCAGCCTGAAGACGCTGCTCTACATGACGCAGCTCGCGGCCATCTCGCAGGATCCGTGGTTCTCGCGCGTGGCCCATCCCGAGTTCGCGGACTATGCCGCGTTCGATCTCGATCCGGCCGACGGCGTGCCATTCGCCAGGGTACTCGACGTCGCCCGCTGGATTCGCGACGAGCTCGACGCCCTGGGTGCGACCGGCGTCGCCAAGACCTCGGGCTCCGACGGCCTGCACATCTACGTGCCGCTGCCGGCCGGTACGCCCTACGAGGCGGGCATGATCTACTGCCAGATCGTCGCCGCGCTCGTCGAGCAGAAGCACGCGAAGGTGGCGACCACCGAACGGAGCGTGAAATCGAGGGGCAAACGGGTCTACATCGACTGCCTGCAGAACATCCTCGGAAAGACGCTCGCCACCGCGTACAGCGCGCGCGCGAGCGACTACGCCGGCGTGTCGACGCCGGTGACCTGGCAGGAGATCGACGAAGGGTTCGACCGGACCGATTTCACGATCGACACCACGCCGGCGCGGTTCGAGAAGGTCGGCGATCTGTGGGCGAAGCTGCGGAAGTCGAAAGGCGTGGACCTGAAGAAGGTCGCCCTTCTTAATTCTTAATTCCTAATTCTTAATTCCTAATTCTAATGGTGCGCCCGAGAGGATTCGAACCTCTGGCCTACAGCTTCGGAGACTGTCGCTCTATCCAGCTGAGCTACGGGCGCACGTTCTGAGACTATCATGACGCCCGTGCGATTCTCTATAGCCCTCGTCGCCGTCATCGTCTTGCTGGCGGCGCCGACGCCCGCGCAGCGCGCCGGAATTCTTCCGGCGGAGTTTCAGGCGCGCCGGATGGCGCTGGCCAAGTCGATCGGCGATGACGCGCTCTTCATCGCGTTCTCGAGCGAGGCCGCGCGCCGCACCGGCGACGTCGACTTTCCATTCCGGCAGGAGGACAACCTTCTCTATCTCACCGGCTTGAGCGAGCCGGACACGACGCTCGTGCTGCTGCCCGGCGAGCGCGAGCGGCGCGAGGTGATCTTCTCGCGCGATCGCGATCCGTCGAACGAACGCTGGACCGGAATGATCCCGTCGGCGGCTCAGGTCACCGCCGCCACCGGCGTCCGCGAGGTCGTCTCGCCGCGGCGCTTCAACCAGTTCGTCGACGCGCTCTTTCAGGGGCGCGGCTGGGGTGCGCCGTCTCAGAGCAGCTACTTCGCGCCGCCGGGAATGCCGGCGTTTCTCGCGTCGGTCCGTGCCGGACGCGCCGAAGTCTGGCTGGTCATGCACGACCGCGGATCGCTCGGCAGCCCGCCGACCCGCGAGCAGCGATTCGCCGACGACCTTCGCCGTCAGTATCCGGACGTCCGGTTCCGCGACGCCTCGCCGCTGCTGCTGGCGATGCGCGAGATCAAGAGCCCAGCGGAGCTCACGCTGATCCAGCGCGCTGTGGACATCACCGCCGAGGCGCAGAAGGCGGCAATGGCGCGCGTCCTCACAGCGACCCACGAGTACGAGGTCCAGGCGACCATCGAGTTCACCTTCCGCAACCTCGGCGCGTGCTGCTGGGGGTTTCCGTCGATCGTCGCCGCCGGCCGGAACGCCACGACGCTGCACTACGAGACCAACAACGATCCGATCGTGCGCGACGGCCTGCTGCTGACCGACATCGGCGCGGAAGTGGACGGCTACGGCGCCGACGTGACGCGCACCTATCCGGCCGACGGCACCTTCTCGCCCGAGCAGCGCGCGATCTACGAGGCCGTGCTCGCGGCGCAGAACGAGTCGCTGGCGCTGATGCGGCCCGGCCATCGCCACCTCGAGGTGAACAACAAGGCGATCGAGGTCGTCGGCCGCGAGCTGCTGAAGCTCGGGCTGGTGACGAAGAGCACGCCGGAGCAGGCGGGACTCTATCTCTTTCACGGCACCGGCCACCCGCTCGGCCTGCAGACCCACGACGTCTACGATCGCGCGCGCGTCTACGAGCCGGGCATGGTGTTCACCAACGAGCCGGGCGTCTACGTGCGGAAGGACGACATCCTGGCGACCGAGATCTTCCGCGCCCTGCCCACGCCGGAGCAGACGTCGATGCGCGCGGCCCTCCAGCGCTACGACGGCATCGGCATCCGGATCGAAGACGATGTGCTGATCACGTCGAGCGATCCGAAGCTGCTGTCGCATCGCGCGCCAAGGCTGGCGGCGGACATCGAAGCGCTGATGGCATCCTCGCGGGCGCGTTGAACCCTCACCCGGCGGATCACCGCTTGAACCGGACGATCTGATCGAGGCCACGCCGTGCGTCGGGATCGTTCGGATCGAGGGCGAGTGCCTGGCGAAAGCGGGTCTCCGCTTCGCCGACGCGCCCGAGCTCCTGCAGCGCCATCCCGAGGTTGGTCAGCACGAACGCGGTGCCCTGCTGATGGGCCAGATACGCCTCGTAGTGCTGGCGTGCGCCTTCGAAATCCCTCTGCTGCTGCAGGATGAGCGCAAGGTTGCCGTGCAGCGCGGCATTGTCGGGATCCAGCTGCAGCCCCGCGTGAAACTCGTCGATCGCCTGCGGCACGCGCCCCTGGCGCGCCAGCGACAGCGCGATCAGGTTCGCCGCCATGACCCGGCGCTTCGTCGAGAGCGGGCCCTGACCGAGCCGGCCGACGAATGTCCGCAACTGCGCGATCGCCTCGTCGAACCGTCCGCGGTTGTAGAGATCGGATCCGACCTCGAATTGGGCGGGAGGATAGTCCGGCACCGCCGCGCGCAGATGCGCCATCGCCTCGTCCGGGCGCCCGGCTTCCTGGAGATAGAACGCCAGGTTGAAATGGGCGCGCCCCTGCGGCCAGCGCGCGACCGATGCCTGCAGCAGCGCGGCGGGGTCGTTGTAGTCCCGATTCCGCTGCTTCGTCACCATCGCCAGTGCCGCCACCACGAGTGAGGCGACGACGACGGCTATCGACGCCGCACGTCGCCCGCCGGCCTTCGCCAGCAGGTGACGAACGCCGATCGCGGCCAGCACGACGACTGCCGCCAGCGGCAGATACATCCGCCGTTCGGCGCCGACTTCAGTGGCGATCGGGACGAAGCTCGATGCCGGCGCGAGCGTGATGAAGAACCAGGCGCCGAGAAAGCCGAGCGCCGGTTGACGGACGAGGGCGATGCCGGTCAACACGAGGAGCGCCACGATCAGAATCGCCTGCGGCAGGACATCGCTCAGAACGAGAGCGCGAGGCAGGCCGTAGTCGATCACCAGCCCGAACGGCCACACCGCCAGCTTCAGGTATCGCACGACCATCAGCGCCTGATTCAACAGGTAGGTCCACGGGGACGCCCCGGACGCGAAGCCCACGGTTGCGGGATGCGAGGTCAACAGCAGCGCCGCGAGCGCGAGCCACGCCAGCGCGAAGCCGGCATACAACGTCTTGCGGCTGCGCCAGGCGTCCCGCAGCGAGTCGAAGACGAAAACACGGTCGTACAACAGCACGATCGCCGGCGCCGTCACCATCGATTCCTTGCTGCCCATCCCGAGCAGGCAGGCGATGATCGCCGCCGCGTGCCACCGCTCCGGCGCGGTCGCGCGCGCGGCGCGGATCGCGCAGTAGAGGGTCGACAGGTAGAACAGCCCCATCAACAGCTCGGTCCGCTGCGTCAGGTAGTCGACCGGCTCAGTCTGGAGCGGATGGACCATCCAGATCAGCGCGCTCGCCAGGGCGATGCCGTCCGACGCGGTGGCGAAGCGATCCCGGAGCGCCCCCGCCGCGAGCGTCCTGCGGATGATGCCGAACAGCAGCAGCGCCGACGCGATGTGGAGGCTGACGTTGACGAGGTGATAGCCGCGGACGGAGAGCTCGCCGATCGCGTAGTTGATCGCGAACGATAGATTGACGAGCGGCCGGCTCTCCAGCTCGTTGTTGCGTGGAGCGGCCAGCGCCTCCGTCAGCGGCCAGAGATGCCGGATCTGCGGATTGAGGACGATCGCCGATTGATCGTCGAGCAGCATCCGGCCCGACAGGCTATTCGCGTAGGTCGCGGCGCCCACGAGCACAATCACGCAGGCGCCGAGCCAGGTTCGAAAGGTGTCCGACATCTCCGCTTTGGGTTTCCGACGCTCTCTCGAGAGGAGATGCCGCCGATCGGCTATCGATCCTTCTTGTCTTTATCCTTGTCATCATCGTGGATCTGGCCACGAATCTCGCCGCCGGGGCTGGTCATCGTATGGACGTTGGCGTAGGTCTTCCCCGCACGGATCGCCGCGAGGACCTTCGCCAGGTTGTTCACTTCGAGCTGCTGCGTCGTCACGCCGATGACGTCGTTCGCGGTGAAGTCGCCCTGGACCGTTCCCTGCGGAGGGCAGGCCGGCCTGCCGCCGCCGCCGCAGAAG
>Ga0068871_100003345_pt1 | contig 11017 bp, 9 predicted proteins | sample KBSMisM72_FD_72750 | JGI IMG/M metagenome (GOLD analysis project Ga0068871, IMG submission 72750) | Miscanthus rhizosphere microbial communities from Kellogg Biological Station, Michigan, USA - KBS Miscanthus M7-2 | ecosystem: Host-associated > Plants > Roots > Rhizosphere > Soil ... | reverse complement strand
AAGAATGTAAGGAATGTCCGATATGCTTTAGACGCTCCTGCCAAATCCTCCAAACGGCAGTTTGGAGATTGTTCAAGACCAGCCTACTCGCCGGACTCACAACTGTGCTAATCCCCAAACGGCAGTTTGTCGGATACTTCAAGTCCAGCCTATTAGTGCAAAGCAAACCTAATCAAAAACGTACCGAGAGCCGATACTGTCCGGCTGAAGGTTGGACTTGAACAATCCACAAACTGCCGTTTGTGGGATTCATCCTTTTGCGAGCGGCTGTCCCTTTTAGGTTGGACTTGAACAGTCTCCAAACTGCCGTTTGGAGGATTCTTGCAGGAGCCTCTAAAGTATCGGACATTAACGAAGCCGCTTTGCCTTCATTGCGTCCCAAAGCTCTTTCTGATTTTCGTTGAGCTGGCTGGGCAGGGTATCAACCGGAATATTGTTTAGTCCGCAAAATTGTCGCCACAGCACAAAGCGCAGATCGTATTGTCCGGTGGAATCGGAGACGGAATTATCTACGGGGGATGGTTCTTTCTTTGGCTTACTCCTAAGCATGGTTCTACTCGACTTACTTAAATAGTTGAGTGGAGTGTAACCCAGAATTACGAGATTGCGGAATTGCGAGATTGCGACATTTCTGAGTGCTAATTCCGCAATCCCGCAATGCCTCTTACGGTTGTGAAGGTTTGGGGTTTAAGAACGACTTACCAGGTAAATCTGGCCAGTTGGTGAAGTGACCCCGCCTTTCGGTTCGACGGTGATTGCGAAGACGGCTGAGTTCATTGCGGCAGCAGGAACTTGATCGATCAAAACGCCGCTGCCACTGCCATCTGTTCTAAATGTTTTGCCGGGCATTTTTTCCTTACCGACAATGAACCAGAGTTGGTACTCCATGTCGGCTGGTGCAGCAGGAAGTCCCTGCGCCATGAGCATCGCGTGCCCTGTCTTGTCGAAAGCTATTTTTGCGGTAGCGCCTGGCGCCATTGGAGTAGCACCTAATTCCGCCATCTTAGCGCCTGGTGAGGAGATCAATTTTACAGCGGCTGCATTCAGTTCGAGTTCCTTGTGTACCTTTGTGTTCTCGGCTGAAAGAGTAGCAATCTGAGACTGTAGCGCTCGATTCTCTTTCCAAAGGAGCACGACGTAGACAAGCAGTCCGACAAACAAGATTGAGGCGGCAATCGCACCCAGAGATCCAAAGGAGCTCCAAATATTCTTCCTTGGCTGTACGAAAGGAATGACTTTCGAACTTGATGCTTCAACCGTGGCGCTTCGGACTTGACCGAGTATTCGCTCACGTACCTGCGCCGACGGTTCAAGTGGTGAAGCTTCGAAAGCTAGACCTGCGGTTGTCGCTTGCCAGTCGTCCAGCTCGCGCCGGCATTCAGCACACTCGTCCAGATGATTAGTCAACACACGATCTTCCGCAGCATCAAGTGCTGAAAGGGCGCGCGCCGGAATCATCTCTCTATAGTCGTCGTGACTCATTCAAATCCAAACGTCGTACTCTTGTTTCCCAGCAACTCGCGCAACTTGATCAGACCTGCTCGCATGCGCGTCTTTACTGTCCCCAGGGGGGCTTCCAACTTTGTTGCAATCTCTGACTGTGTAAGCCCGTCGAAGTAGGCAAGCATCAACGCGCGTTTTTGTTCCTCGGGGAGTTGCGAGAGAGCTGAGGTCACGAGGCCTCTTTGTTCCGATCTAAACGCGTCGGCGACAGCGTCTGAAACTTCTTCCGACGGTTCTCGCGCTCCGGCTTGCGCTACTCGTTCGCGAGCAGCAAGGTTTCGAAGTCGATCAATGCCACGACTACGTGCGAGCGTTACCAACCAGGTAAAAGGTCGTCCACGATTCTCGTCGAAGTCAGCCGCGCGCCGCCAGACCTGGAGAAAAACTTCCTGCAAAACATCCTCCGCCTCCTCGCGGTTATTCAATATACGGACGAGTAGGCCAAAGAGGATTACCCGGTAACGATCATAGAGCTCCGCCAACGCCGTTTCGTCCTGACGGACTATGGCCTTCAGCAGTTCTACATCGGTGGTTTGTGCCGGTTCCGGTTGCAACGCGCTCGATTTGCTCTCTCGGTGAATCTACGAGTGAGGCATGGCAAAAAGATTGGTCGTCTCCTTGGAGTGCGGTGGCCTGGCACCGCTTTGGGCGTGGTTTTAGGGGTGCTTTAACAAAGCGGTGCCAGACCACCGCACTCCAAGGAGACGACCTTCTCTTACGCGACGGTAATCTCCTGTGCCAGGTAAATGTCCTGGATTGCGTTGAGCAGTTCCACGCCTTCACTCATCGGTCGTTGGAAAGCTTTGCGTCCTGAGATCAAACCCATACCGCCGCCGCGTTTGTTGATGACTGCAGTTCTCACTGCTTCGGCAAGATCACTCGCGCCTTTCGATTCGCCGCCTGAGTTAATCAAACCGCAGCGTCCCATGTAGCAATTAGCAACCTGGTAACGAACTAAGTCGATCGGGTTATCGGTGGTGAGTTTGTCGTAGACGAGCTTGCTGGTCTTTCCGTATGAGCCACCCAGTACCCCTTCGACTGCTTTGTAACCGCCGTTTCGCTCAGGGAGTTTCTGCTTGATGATGTCGGCTTGAATTGTGACACCGAGATGATTTGCTTGACTCGTAAGATCGGCCGCGGTGTGCATGTCGCCTTCAGGTGTCTTGAACTTCGGGTTTCGGAGGTAGCACCAAAGAATCGTCGCCATGCCGAGTTCGTGTGCTTCAGCAAACGCGCGACTGATTTCAGTTATCTGTCTCGTTGATTCGTCGGACCCAAAATAGATTGTGGCACCCACTGCTACCGCACCGAGGTTGTAAGCTTCCTTCACTGTCCCAAAGAGAACCTGGTCAAACTTATTGGGCGCCGTGAGCAGTTCGTTGTGATTGATCTTTACGATGAACGGAATCTTGTGCGCGTACTTACGACCAACAGTTCCCAGCACGCCAAACGTTGATGCGACAGCATTGCAGCCACCTTCAACGGCGAGTTTGACGATGTTCTCCGGATCAAAATACTGCGGGTTTGGAGCGAACGAAGCGCCGGCCGAGTGCTCGATCCCCTGGTCGACGGGGAGGATTGACAGGTAACCGGTGCCCGCTAGCCGACCGTTATCAAACAGTGACTGCAATGACCGCAATACGGTATTCGGCCGGTCCGATATCGTCCAGACGCGATCGATGAAGTCTGGGCCTGGAAGTTGAAGATCATCTTTCGAGATTGTCTTGGCGGTGTGATCTAACAGATCGCGAGCGCTGGCTCCGAGAAGTTCTTCGATCCTCTCCATCGTACTAGAACGTTTTAGTTCAGTGGCCATTGCTGTCTCCTCCTCGGATGACTGGATAACGCTGAAATAGGGTTGATTGAAACTGGTTGGGATTATAAGGAGCGAAGTGAAAAGGGCAAAGCGGGGAGGGCGACCGGGAGAGACGCGGAGATGAGGTGAATGCCACCAACGGTTACGTCGGGTGGTGTTCAAGCAACAATCGTAAGAAGAGCGTCAAGAACTTCTTTTTAGACAGTTAACTTCTCTTCCGCTAGAATTCGCAACGACGACACGAAACCTCTTCGCTCCAGACGTCTTCACTGTATTACCTGTTAGAAGGAAATCCTTATGAAACCTCGAGGTCTCCTCCTCGCTCTCATGGCCGTCTTAACCGTGTGTCTATCAACTCGTGCTGCTAACGACGAGTGGAAGCCAATAGACCCCGGGGAGGTGTCATTAAAAGCTCCAATTGTCGAGAAAGGTGCTGATGCTGAGGGACTCTTTTGGGAAGTCAGGATCGACGACGGCACTCGCGACCTGATCCTAAATCACTATATTCGCATCAAGGTATTCACCGAACGCGGCAGGGAGACGCAGAGCAAGATCGACATCCCATTCGGAAACTTCTTCGGTCAAGTTGATATCAAAGAAATCGCGGGGCGAACTATCAAACCAGACGGTACTGTAGTCGAGCTCAAGAAGGAAGACGTTTTCGAACGAACGATTGTGAGTGTCAGTGGCGCGAAGATGAAGGTCAAATCGTTTGCGATGCCCGCCGTCGAACCCGGATGCATCATCGAGTATCGCTGGCGCGAAGTCCGCCTGTACGCCGACGCGCATTACGTACGTCTGCAGTTCCAGCGAAGCATTCCAGTTCAACGAGTCGACTACTACATCAGACCGATGAACCTGGGTTACCTGGGAATGACCTCAATCACCTTTAATGGTGAATCGACTTACTTCGTCAAAGACAAGGATGGTTTTTCGAAGGCGTCGATGACAAACGTGCCTGCACTCGTAGAAGAACCGCGAATGCCTCCGGAGAGTCAGATCAAAACCTGGATGCTTGTTTTCTACACCGGCCGTGAGCGACCAGATCCTACGAAGTTTTGGAAAGACCTTGGAAAGGGTTATTACGCCGCTAGCAAGTCGCTCATAAAGCCAAACGACGAGATTAAAAGACAGGCTTCGTTGCTAACGGCCGACGCAAAAACTTCCGAGCAGAAACTCGAGAAGCTCTTTGAATTCTGTCGAACGAAGATCACAAATATTAATAGCGATGCCGCGGGGCTGACGCCAGACGCTGAAAAGAAGGTCAAAGAGAACAAAAACCCTGGCGACACTCTAAAGCGAGCAATTGGAACGGGGGCGGATGTGAATTATTTGTTTGCTTCTCTAGCGACTGCGGCTGGTTTCGAGGTTCGCCAGGTAGTTCTCCCCGATCGAGGGGACATTTTCTTTGATGAGGACATGAAGAAGTTTCCCAACCCCTATTTTCTGCGATCCTCAAACATTGCAATCAATGTGGACGGGAACTGGAAGTATTTCAGTCCAGGTTACAACTACCTTCCTTTCGAGATGTTGAGGTGGCAAGAGGAAGGTGTTCCTGGCCTGGTTACCGATCCCAATGAACCGTTCTGGGTACAGACTCCATCGTCGCCGCCTGACAAGTCGAAAGTTACTCGCCGCGGAAAATTTAGACTGGCCGACAATGGAACTCTCGAAGGCGATGTAACTGTCCAGTACACCGGCCATCCTGCAGTAGAGCGCAAACAAGAAAACGATGCTTCTTCAGAAACTCAGCGGGAAGACACTTTGAAGGAGGAAGTTAAACGCCAGATGAGTGCGGCTGAGATCAGCAACATCAAGATCGAGAATGTGACTGATCCGCTCAAACCTCTGATTTACTCCTATCACGTAAATTTTCCGTCGTACGCGCAAAAGACTGGTAGACGACTATTTCTTCAACCAGCGTTTTTCCAACTCGGGTTAGGGCCGATGTTCTCGAGGTCACAGCGAAAGTATCCGATCTATTTTCACTATGCCTGGTCCGAGGATGACAGGGTAGAGATCGAACTTCCAGCGGGCTTTTTGCCAGAGAACGTTGAGTCGCCGGCCCCGGTCGGGAGTGGACCTATCAGTGATTACAAACCGTCGTTAGTCCTGACGACCGACAAGAAGACACTTGTTTACAAGCGCAGTTTCTTCTTTGGAGCAAACGACGCGCTGCTGTTCCCAATAGCGGGTTACGATCAGCTAAAGGGTTACTTTGATGCGCTGAACAAAAGAGACAAGTATACGGTTGCGTTGAGGCAGAGTGCGTCGAACTAGTAAAAGCCGGTGCTCATAAATCGGCTCGATGATAAGAATCTAATGACCGAAGTTAGATAGTATTCAGGAGCCGTAAGCTGGTTCGGGCTCAGAACAGAAATAAGCTTTTAGACAACGGTCCACTTCTTCGGATAAAATCCCCGACGTCAAGGAATCCTCGGGGCATCCCTTCAAATCCCGGTCTCACTTTTGGCAGTCGCATTTAGTTGAAGCATCTTCGATAAAGGACCTCAAAATGAAAACCTCTCGCGTGTTCCCCCTCGCGCTCGTGGCCGTTTTTGGCCTTCTTGTGTGCGCAATCTCAACTCGTGCAGCCTACGACGACTGGAAGCTGGTCGATCCTGGTGAGCTGGCATTGAAAGCCCCGGTTGTTGAAAAAGACGCTGATGCAGAAGCGCTGTTCTGGGAAGTCAGAATCAACGACGACCCGGAAGGCGACCTCATCTTTAATCACTACATTCGAATCAAAGTCTTCACTGATCGAGGCCGGGAATCGCAAAGCAAGATCGACATCCCCTACGGGAACGTGGGTGGTGAAATAAAGATCAAAGACGTCGCAGCGCGTACGATCAAAGCCGACGGTTCAATCATTGAGCTGAAAAAGGAAGACGTGTTTGAGCGCACGATTGTCAAAGTGAGCGGTCTGAAAGTGAAAGCAAAGTCGTTTGCCATGCCGGCTGTCGAACCTGGCTGCATCATCGAATATCGCTGGAAAGAAGTTCGGGTGAATCGCGACGCGAGTTACGTTCGACTACAGTTCCAGCGCGACATTCCAGTTCAGCATGTCGATTACTACATCAAGCCGATGGCTTACGAGAACCTGGGATTGGCCACCGTTACTTTTCATGGTACGGCCGCCCATTTCGTCAAAGACAAAGGCGGTTTTTACAAAGCGTCGATGAGTGACATGCCGGCAATCGTGGAAGAATCGCGCATGCCCCCTGAGAACCAGGTGAAGACCTGGATGTTGATTTACTACACACGTCCCCAACAAAAAGATCCGCAAAAGTTTTGGTCCGACCTTGGTAAGGAGTACTACAGTGCGACAAAGTCGCTGATGAAGCCCAACGATGAAGTTAAGGCGATGTCGGCGTCTCTGACAGCTGAAGCAAAAACTTCAGACGAGAAACTGCAAAAGTTGTTTGAGTTCTGTCGGACCAAGATCACTAATACCAGCAATGATGCGTCGGGCATCACACCTGACGATCGTAAAAAGCTCAAAGAGAATAAGGGGCCGGGCGACACGCTGAAACATGGAATGGGAAGCTCTGGCGACATTGATATGTTGTTTGCTTCATTGGCAACAGCACTCGGATTTGATGCGCGTATTGTGCTCGCGCCCGATCGAGGTGACATCCTGTTTGATCAGGAGATACGCAGTTTTCCAAATCCATATTTTCTTGATGCTGCAAACATAGCAGTCAATGTCGAAGGTACCTGGAAGTATTTCAATCCTGGTTACAACTACATTCCGTTTGGCATGTTGAGGTGGCAGGAAGAAGGCGAACAGGCCCTGATTACAGATCCGAAAGAACCGGTCTGGGTTACAACACCAATGTCGACACCTGAGAAATCGAAGGTCATTCGGCTTGGGAGATTTAAGCTTGCTGAGGACGGAACGCTGGAAGGCGACGTGACGGTTCAATACACAGGTCAGTTCGCAATTGAGAAGAAGGAAGAGATTGACGCCAGCTCCGAGACCGAACGCGAGGAATCGTTGAAGGACGACATCAAAGACCAGATGAGTGCTGCCGAAGTCAGCAACATCAAGATCGAAAATGTCACTGACCACGTTAAGCCTCTCGTTTTCGCTTATCACGTAAGGTTCCCGGCGTATGCTCAGAAGACAGGCAAGCGACTCTTCTTACAACCGGCGTTTTTCCAGCGTGGAGTTGGTCCAATGTTCGCTACGTCCTCCCGAAAGTATCCGATCTATTTTCACTACCCGTGGTCCGAAGACGACACGGTTGAGATCGAGATGCCGGCTGGATTCGCTCCTGACAATGCCGAGTCGCCGGCTCCGTTTGGAAGCGGAGCGATCACTGGGTACAAGCCCGTGCTTGCAGTCACAACTGACAATAAGAAGCTGGTCTATAAACGCGCTTTCTTCTTCGGCGGGGGTGAGACGATCTTTTTTCCAGTTACCAGCTACCCACAGTTGAAGAACTACTTTGACGCCGTGAGCAAAGAGGACAATCATTCGATTTCTTTGAAGCAGGCTTCAACCAACTGAGGAGACGCCATGAGAAAAGAAATAAAAGCTAGTTTCGTGTGTCTTCTCTTGCTGGTCGTTTGCAATACGGTGGTTAAGGCGTTTCCTGCCGAAGACACGCCCGGATGGCTTCAGCAAGCTGCTACGATCAAGGTACCGACATACGACAAAACTGTTTCGGCGGTCGTTCTCGTCGAGGACTTGACCAGAACAGTTGACGCAGACGGCAAGGCGACCAAGGTTTACAACTTCGCCGTGCGCGTGCTGCAAAAAGAAGGACGCGGCTACGCTCAAGGAACTGTTGGGTATATTCCCGATACTGACAAGGTTAGAGACTTCCGCGCGTGGTTAATTCGTCCGAGCGGTGAAACCAAACGCTACAGCAAAGATGACATCCTCGACGTAGCAGGCGCTCTCAACGACGTTTACAACGAGGTTCGTCTGAAAAGGATCGGCGGAAGTTCCGATGCTGAGGTCGGAAGCATCTTCGCGTATACCTATACGCTTGAAGAACGACAGGTTTTCAGCCAGGAAGATAACTTCTTTCAGAACGAGATTCCGGTAATCAATTCACGCTACTCGCTGGTTCTGCCCGCAGGTTGGCGAGCAGAAGGAATCATGTTCAATCATTCAAACGTCGAACCACGAGTTAATGGATCGACGTACGTTTGGGAGCTTTCCAATCTGGCACCAATTCCTGACGAACCACTAAGTCCAGCTACTAATAACCTGGCGCCTCGTCTGGCGGTGAGTTATTACCCAGCGGCATCTGGTCCGACTGTGCCAATCAAGACTTTTGCAAACTGGGGAGACGTCGCCATCTGGATGAGTGAACTCGAAGATCCGCAAGTTCAGGTTAATGACGCACTGGGTCGAAAAGCTTATGAGCTAACAGCGTTAGCAAAGACTGAGTTCGAGAAGATCCAGGCGATCTCTCAGTACGTTCAGAACGTTCAATACATCGCTATTCAAACGGGAGTTGGTCGAGGTGGGGGTTATCGTCCGCACTCGTCCACCGAAGTTTTTGCGAAATCCTACGGAGACTGCAAAGACAAAGCGAACCTGATGCGTGCGATGTTGAAGGTCGTTGGAATCGATGCAGTTTTGGTGAGCATTTACTCCGGTGATCCAAATTACGTGAAAGCAAGCTGGCCATCACCGCACCAGTTCAATCATTGCATCATCGCCGTTAAGGTCGGCGATCAAACACAGGCCGGCACTGTCATTCAGCATCCAACTCTCGGCCGACTTTTGATCTTCGATCCAACCGATAGTGAAACACCGATCGGAGATCTTCCCTACTATCTCCAGGGAAGTCTTGCCTTGTTGGGTTCGAAACAAGTGACGGATCTGACAAAGATGCCGGTTACTCCACCTGAGATGAACCAGCTGGAACGAACCGGCAGCTTTGAGTTGAAAGCTGACGGAACATTGGCTGGTAAGATTCAGGAGCAGTCGAGTGGTCAAGCGGCAGCCCAGGAACGAACGCAGTTCAAGCGTCTTTCCAAACCTGAATACAACGGACTAATCGAACGTTGGGTTACAAGTGGTGCAACTGCCGCGCGTTTCAGCAGGATCGAGCCAAGCGATAACGCCAGCACCGGTCGATTTACGCTCGACGTCGAATTCGCGGCGCCCGCATATGGTCAACTGATGCAGGACCGACTGCTAGTGTTCAAGCCTGCTGTTGTATCGCGCAGAGAGGGCACTTCATTTACTGCGACTGAGCGAAAGCATCCGGTTGTACTACGAGCAACTGCATACTCGGAGACAGTAACGGTTCAATTGCCCGCAGGTTTTGCTGTTGACGAGGTCCCCGATCCGGTGAAGCTCGAGACGTCGTTCGGTACTTACAACACTAGCTACGAGGTAAAAGGAAACGAGTTGATTTTCAGGCGCAAGTTATCGCAACAGGCGACGACGATTCCGGCGGCGGATTATGCAATTGTGAAGAAGTTTTTTGAGAATATCCGCGCCGCGGAGAACGCCCCGGTTGTGTTGGCTAGAAAGTAGAGCTAGGGCGCCCAGCTTGTCCAATCCGCCCAGTACAGCTGCTACCCAGCGTGGCCGCCGATCAACCTCGCGATACCAAATGCAGCACCTGCTGCAACGCTTCCAATCAAGGCAGTTTGCAAAGCACTTCTCAGGGGTTTGGTTCCCGTGAAGTGACCCTTAACAAATCCAAAGATAAATAACGCAACCAGGGTCAGGACCACGGAGATGAGTAGAGCCGTCGATGACGCGCTGGTAAAGATGTAAGGCGCGAGCGGGATGAGACCGCCAGCAATGTACGCTCCGGCGATCGTCACTGCACTGACTAACGCACGACGAGGATCCGGTTTCTCCAAGCCGAGTTCAAAGCGCATCATGAAGTCGATCCAATTCTGGGGTTGACGCTTAAGTGCCTGAACGATTGGCCACGTTTCGTCCTCAGTCAGACCATAAGCCTGAAAGACTTCGGCGACTTCACGCATTTCTTCGTGCGGTATCTCAGCCACTTCGCGTTTCTCTCGTTCGCGTTCCTTGGCGTAATGCTCCGCATCGCTCTTCGCAGCCAGGTAGCCACCTAAACCCATTGCGATGGAACCGGCAGCTATCTCAGCCAAACCGGCAGTAACGATGATCCCTGTTTGCGCGATCGCTCCAGTCAGTCCGGCAGCCAAAGCGAAAGGCACAGTCAAACCATCAGACATGCCGATGACGATGTCGCGTACAACCTCGCTGGAAGTGAAATGGCGTTCAGTGTGGGGAGTTTGAGGCATAACCTTCGGCACCCAGAATTTGTGGTATGTATTTAAGTCCAGCCTTAGAGCTTTGAACTTAGTACTTGGTACTTTGTTCGTGTAGCGATCGGTTTGCGTTGTGACAAAGTACAAAGCTCGAAGCACAAAGTACAGAGCTGTAGTTAGGAGTTTTTAGAACTTGCCCGCCAACATCAATCCGCCAATCACAATAAAGGCAATTGCTGAGACTCGCTTCACCCAAATCAATGGGAGGTAGTCGCCGAGCAGACTACCCACGACGATTCCAAGTGCCGACACTGCAGCGAGTGCGAGGCTCGCTCCGATAAACACTGCCCAGGGCTTCTTGGTCTGGGCCGACATCGTCATCGCAGCGAGTTGTGTCTTATCACCCATCTCCGCGAGAAAGATGATCCCGAATGTCGTTAGCAGTACTCGAAAGTCCATTTAGCAATCTCCAATCAA
>Ga0068871_100003344_pt1 | contig 11017 bp, 9 predicted proteins | sample KBSMisM72_FD_72750 | JGI IMG/M metagenome (GOLD analysis project Ga0068871, IMG submission 72750) | Miscanthus rhizosphere microbial communities from Kellogg Biological Station, Michigan, USA - KBS Miscanthus M7-2 | ecosystem: Host-associated > Plants > Roots > Rhizosphere > Soil ... | reverse complement strand
CCGCAATTCTGGAGGTTTCAACTAGTCGCTCGAGGCATTCGCGAGACCGCTAGCGTGACGTCAGATTCGCATTCAACTACGATTTTGTCATCAACGACAAGGTTCATTGTTCAGGCTCGAAGTCTGGCGGGTGTGCAAAATTGATGGGCAGTGGAAGATCTTGTCCGTTGTCTGGACGATCTATCCGTAGTCACTGCTGACTTTCTGTGAGCTTATTCCTTTCGAGGGTGCTTCCAACTATTTCGGCATTGCCGGGCCCGTTGAGTCCGAGTACACGAGTTACGGTTGCGCCTGAGTTTTGGAAGACCTTGAAGCTGTAGGAGGCCTGGGCTAGAGGGAGTGCGACAGAAGCAGACAAGCCTTTGCCGAGACCAGTGAGCGCCTCATTTATTTTCTTCCCGGGCGGGAATCGCTTGGTGAGACAAAAAAGAGGCCACCGCGCCGGATGGATTCCAGCGTGACGGCCTCCCGCAAAAACGGTCAGCCAAAATCTCTTGCTAAATATTCAGGGTTTGCTCATCGGGGACGGATTGGCGACGAAGCCACGGCGTTGGCCCGGAAAATCGCAAGTTCCGGCGATTTGGCCCGCCGCATCGATTCCCCACGCAGCAGTGTTCGCACCAACTGCACAGTCGAGTGTGGTGAAATTCCCGCCCTCGACAAGAAAAGCGTGTGAGTTTCCGTCCTGACCGATGAAAGACCCTACGATCTGTCCCTTGTCGTTAATACCATCGGCAGCTGTACCGTCTTGAATGGCATTGGGGGCGTCGATAGAGAACAACTGCCCAGCTGAAAACACAAAGCCGTGACCAACCGTCGACTGATCCGCGTCCCAGTTACCAACGATGTCGCCGCGAGAGTTGATTGCGTAGGGGAAGCTATCAACCGCTCCGGGATAGTCGAGGTGCGCGAAAACGCCTTTCTGGTACACGAAACCGTGCGCAGTGAAGGCACTATCGACCCAGACGCCTACGATCGTTCCAGAATCGTTCAGAGAATTCAGTTGAGTTCCCACAGAACCAACGAATGGAACATCGATAGTGGTTAGCACATCGTGGTGAAGGAGAAATCCGTGTTCGTTGCCATCGTCGTCGAAGTACCCACCGACTATGTCTCCTGCATTGTTTATGCCGCGGGCGAAGCTGATGTGGGTACCTAAAATTCCCGACGTATCCAACACCGAGTATTCGTTGCGATTTACTAGAAACGCGTGTCTGCCGGGCAGTGTGTTATCTCCCCCGACGAGTTCGCCATGCCCATTCAGGCCGAAAACACGGGTTATAGTTGCGCCGGGATTTTGAAAGGTCGTAAAAACGTAGGTAGTTTGTGCGGCACAGAACGAACTTAGGAACAAACAGGTCATCATAGCTTTCGGGAGTACATTCATGTTTTTCTCCTGAACTTTCACTTGCACAAAAAAAACAAACAAAAAAAGCCGTCGCGCTCGATTTCATTCCAGCGTGACGGCCTCCGCAAAAACGGTCAGCCTAAATTCGGCACGGAAAACGCGACGAAAATGTTACCGCTACAAACTGAATTTGACTTTTCTGGTCGTTACTTCCGCACTCATGGGCAATCCGTCCTGGATTTTCAGCTTCTCAATCTCACCGTGGCCGAGTTGCATACAGTAGTCGATCAGCCTCTGCCAGGCGGGATGCAACTGGCGCACAATCTCATGAGCGCCAGTCGGGCCATGCAATCTTGAACCGTCGAAAATACGTCTCGGTATGTCTGACATGAGCACCCTAATTTGCTTTGTAAACGTACACCTGGCCCGCCCCTGCCGTCGTGCCTACGGGCCGAAAGTGCTCGCCGATGATGACGAATGGATAGCCTGGAACGATGGCGACTCCAAATCCGTATTGAGCTCCACTTCCGCCAACAAGATCCGGCGGTTCGAACACGGAGTTGGGATACTGTGAACTCGCGAACGGCGAGGTGAACAGATGCACGGCTCCCACTCCACCTTGGCAGTTTTTGTCCAGAGTTGCGTTCGGCGCACCCACTGCCACCGCGCCCGATGTGAGCACCTGACCCATATCGCTGTTCGGGTACGCCCATAAATCGGTCAATCCGGACGCACCATTCAACTGATTTGTGAAGCTCTCTCCCGCATGAACATAGCCGGGATAGACAAGCGCCTGGCTTGCGTTTATTACGACTAGGTCGGGCACGCCATCCATGTTCACATCCGCAACCCCCACTACCGTCCCGAAGCTCGGAGTTGTTCCTGCAAAAGTAAAATAATTGGACTGCTGCGCCGGATACGGAAAGACATAAACAAGCCCGTTCGCACCGCCGGTTTTAGCTCCGACAACCAGTTCATTTCCTGGATTCCCATCCACATTGCCGATGGCGATTGCGGATCCGAATAGGCTGCTCAGAACGCCGGTCGGGTCGTTGATTTGCCGCACGAAGTTAACGGCGCCGGCTGAATACTTGAAGATGTAGACTCCCGGCGGTGTTTTGTCCCCTTTCGCCGGGCGGGCCCCCAGGGCGATTTCATCCATCCCATCACCATCAAGATCTCCCATAGCTGCGGCGATCTGCCAATATCCAGGAGCGCTGGCGGGATGCGCAATCGGATAAGACGTATAGCTGACCGTATACGCTGGCGGACCAGAGAGACTCCCCACAAACAAGTAGGCGGTGGTATCAGTGTTGGCTATCAGAAAATCCGGGACCCCATCTCCGTTCACGTCACCCGCCTCCGCCTGAGTGCCGCGTAATCCGGTCAGCAACGTCATCGGATTCTGCCAAGCTACCCCCGAAACGGGGTTGGTGGCTTGTCTCTTTCCCGTCACAGGGTCGAGCAGGAAGAGGTACGTTACGCCCGTCTGGTATCCACCCGAAACAACAAACGCCAGTAGCGTGTCCACCACGCTATCGCGGTTCAGATCAATCGGACGGACACTGATCGCGTTCCCCAGGGTTCCCGTAGTGATTAAAGCGGCGCCATTCGGCTGCACTGGGTTCAATACTGTTGCCAGCGAGAACCCACTCGGCGTGCCTGTCGTGGTACAGCCGATCGGGGTGCCCTTCAGCGTGACTGCGAATTTGTCGGTTCCTTTGCCCGTACGCCGATCGGCGTTTGTAACAACAATATCGAAACCGCTGATCACGGCATCGGGAGCCACCGTGATATTTGCGGTCAGTTGGGTCGCACCTTTGTACGTCGTGGAATTTACGGTCACACCACCGGGATTCGTGGTTCCACTTACGAACCACTGCGCGACTGCGCCTTTTTTGAATCCGTTTCCGGTGATGACGACATCGAGATTGACGGTTCCCTGGGGAGCCGCGCTAGGACTGGCAGAGTCAACCTGAATTTGAGCGGCCGCGGGCAATCCCGCAAACACCAGGAATAATAGTGCAACGTTGACTGCTGACGAGTAGCGCTGATGTTTCATTTGCTCACCCCGCGAAAGTAGTTGCCTTCGGCCAGTTGCGGAATTTCTTCTGGTTAAATTACACGGACCGCAGTTCCTTTTTTCCGAACTAATTTATTGCCCCCACAATGATGAACGGCGCCCAGTAATAAGGGTGCCGATAGCGGGGATTGGCATTTCTGAACTCGCGCTGGGCCTCGGCCAGGGCCTGCGCATCGCTTTTGCGCAGCAGATGCCGATAAAATCCCATCATCAGCAGGCTCGTTGATTCATCGTTGACCGGCCACAAACTTGCCATTACGGCACGACTGCCTGCGCCGAGGAATGCCCGGGTCATGCCGACGAATTCATCGCCGGCAGGTGTCTCGGTGAAATAGCCGCTGCCTAAAGCCGTCTCGCAGGCACTCAGAGTGACTAGGCGAGCGTGCAACTTGAGTCGCGCAATTTCGTGAAGCTCGAGTCGGCCATCGTTCTGCGCGTCGGGCTCAAGCTGCAAGGCGGAGAGCGACGGGGCGTTACGGTTCAAGCCGCCGTGAGTCGCCAGGTGGAGGTAGTCATAGTCTCCGGCGACCTGTTTAAAGAGAGTTTCCGTCGCCTGTTTTCCGAACAAAAGGCGGGAGCGGCTGGGGAAAAGGGTTCCGATACCGCGGATCTCAGCTGCTGTGTTTCGGAGCTCAGGTTCATCAGGCGCAACCGCCAGCAACTTTCTGCTTCCGCTTTCAACCGCCTTCCTGGTGAGCGCTGAAGCTGCCGGTAAATAGGAGATTTGGTAACGGTCGCCTAAGAATTTCCCCCTGCTGTCGGGTAAGGCTGCGAAAGGCACGTAGTTCAAAACGCTGTCCGGGATGATCAACAGTTGGCGAATTCCGTGCAGTTGATTGTCTCTTTCAATCGGAGTCAGCAGCAACTGAAACATGCCTCGCGCCGGGTCAGCCCACAGCGGGCTTCGCCGGGTGATGAGTCCGCGCAATAATTCAACGCGTGAAGTGAGTGCATCAGAGGAAACAGAAATGGGTATTCCAACCACCGACTCCGGTGTCATCAAGAACGCGCTCACGGATTGTTTTCCGACCACAAACTCGAGCAGCGCTTTGTCGGCGCTCAAGAAGTGCTGAAGTTCGGGAACTGAGGGAATGACCTGGGAATCGGGATTTTCTGCGTGATTAAACGATCGCGCGTTGTCCAGAAGGTCCTGGTAGTCTCTTTCCGCGCGATCCAACTCAGCCGAGTAAAATTCGAGCGCCTGACCTCGCCTGTCCTTTTCTGGAGTTGCATACTCTTTCTCGATTTCGCGGCGCAGAGTGCGAATCTGCGCAGCGAGCTCTCTGATGTGCTGGTCGGACTGGGAGTTCCTCTCGGCAGGGGGATTCGGACCCATCTGATCGAAGTACGCTCGTGCTCGTAACTTTTCCGAGTAAAGAAATGCCTCGCCGGCCTTGCCCAATTTCAAGAGAAGTTCAACCAGGGCGACGTAAACCTGATAACGATCTTCAATGTAACCCGCTCGAAAGCGCTGCTCGGAAATTTGAACGCGTGTCTGCTCGATGATTGCTATGGCCTGCTTGTAGGAATCGATGGCCTCAGCGGTTCTGTCCATTGCTTCGAGAGTCTGTCCGCGGCCGTAATGCACTCGCCAGCCGAGTTCCGGATCTCTCAACTCTTTTTGCAGATTCTCTGCTGAATCAAACTCCTGAAGGGCTTGTGCAAAATCCGCCTGGGACCTTTGCACTTCACCGAGCACATAGTGGGACTGAGCAATGGCAGGCCGGTTGCCCAATCGCTCGGAAACGGCACTGGCCTCCTCCGCTGCTTCGCGGGCCTGGTCGTAATGCTTGCGGTCAGTCTCATTTCTGCCCAGGTGAAGCAATACATCGACGATGGTCCCATCCTCTCCTGCTGATCGGGCATGTGCCAGAGCGGACTGAAAGTATTTGTCGGCCTCGTCATTCCGTCTCCGGCGGCGTTCAAGATCACCGAGCGCCAAAGCAGCCTCGCTTTCACCCTCGGTACTCCCTATTTTGCGGGCAAGCTGCAAAGCACGCTGAAAGCGAGTTTCGGCAGCCGTGGAGTCGCCCATTGACTCATAAACTATGCCGGTGTCGGTCAAAGCTTCGACCATTTCTTGCTGTAAGCCTGAGCGCTCATACACGAGCTCGGCGGCAGAGTATTCCTTCAATGCAGCGTCGTATCGGCCAAGACCAACCAGGGTGGTGCCTTTATCCCTGCGCCAGTCGGCTTCCTCTTTTGCGAGTCCGGACTCGCGTGCAATTTGTGCGGCACGATCGAAACTTTCAAGCGCAGCATCTGCATCCCCCATCCCGGCAAGGCAGAGCGCGATATTTCCCAAGTCGACGCTCAATGCCGGCTTAAGCCCGAGGCGTTCGCTGATCTGCTGCGCTTGCTGATAATACGGAAGGGCTTCGCGAAATTTACCCAATAAGAGGTAGACGCCGCCAATATTTCCGAGCGTATCACCCTCGCCACGCTCAAAGTGGGTCTTGCGATGCAGGTCTAGGGCGCGTTGATATTGCTCAAGCGAATGCTGGTAGTCGCCGCGTTCGTCGAATACCAATCCGAGATTGTTACGGGCCGACCCTTCCAGTTCCTTGTCGTCAAGTGCCGAGCCAATTTCGATGGCTGTATTCAGGTGCTGGATGGCGTTGGGATAATCGGAGAGCTCCCAATAGATCAAGCCGAGTTGGCTGTGAGTGTTGCCGGTCTCGTCTCGGTCGCCGAGGTCTTCCTTCATGTGCAGGGCCTGTTGGGCGAGATCAAGAGCCTGTTCGAGATTTCCGAGCTTACGCTGGCAGTTGGCTATGTATCCCACCGCGATCGCTTCGCCGCGGCGGTCACTCTGCGCACGAAAGATGTCAAGGGCCTTTTGAAATCTTGGCAGCGCTGCGTTGGGACCTTCCTGGATGAAAAGCTTTTTCCCCTCAGAAAGCAGGTCTTGTGGCGATCCGGCATGGCCAGAGCTTTGAGGCCAGCACCTCAAAATCAACAACAACAGAAAAAATGCAAGTTTGGCGCAAGAGTGCATTTTCGGTTATGGCGACTTCGTTACAAGAAATCGAACGGGGGCTGATTTTCTGATCTGGCCGTCAGTCACAGCATCAATCCAGACGAAATATGCGCCGTCGGACAAAGCAAGGTCTGTGGGCAAGTCCAGCCTGTTTGTTTTTGACTCGCCTTTCCACACCGGCTCGCCCTCAGGGGTAACCACATGAGTTTCGTAATATTGAGCGCGGGAGACGGGCTTCCAGCTGAAGCGAAGTTGATTCCGCCTGACAGTGGTGTTCTCAGCCGGGAGCAGAATTGTCGGCGTATTTTCCGGTTCTGTCAGCTTGCGTACGACGTTCTGGCTGTTGGCACTCGGTGTCGGCGGCAGATCAGCCTTCGCAATCCCCGGGGCAGTTGAAGGCTTAGGAACCGGAAGATTAAGTTTTTGTGGGGCTTCGGCCAGGAAAATTGCCAAAACAACGCATCCGATCCCAGCCGCTGCAAATGCCGGGAATAACATGGTGCGCCTATTTTTGGATGGAAGCGCTGTGCTGAATGCTCGTTCTTTCAGCCCCGGGGGCAGTTGCACGGTTTCGAGCCGACGCATGGCTACCACGTCCGCGACAAGGCTGCGGCACGCCTGACAACTTGCCAGATGAGATTGTGTTCTTCTTAGGCCGAAATCATCCAAGCTACCGTCGAGGTAAGCCGCAATGACATCGTCACGAAGGCATCGCCAGCCCTGGCGGGGAAAATCCACTATTTGATCGTCTTGATTCATATCGCTGAAGAACTACGCAACTTGTTCTGTACTATTTCACGGACACGGGTCAGGTTTTTCCGCGCGGCTGCAACGCTGCACGAATCTTTTTCAAAGCTGCAGCGATGTGCCGGTGGACCCTTTGGGCGTCTCCCAGGCCTGTGAGGCTGGCAATCTCAGCCAGCGAAAGGTCTTCTTCAAACCTGAGCTGGACCAGCAGTCGTTCAAATTGTGGAAGAGCAGCGATGCATTTTCTTATGTGCGTCTGTTCCTGCTGCTTCGAGAGCATATCTTCCTGATCCGAACGCAGGTCGGGAATCTGGTCGATCTCTGCTTCGTTACCTTCGGTCATGACTGCGGACGAGCGGTTATCTATGAGATAAGGCCGCGTGCTCAAGAGCCAGCGCTGGCGTGATGTCAGCGAATCTTCGACATGTTTTTCAAGTCGAGAGAGTTGGGCAATATCTAAACCAGGAGAACCAGGAAGAAGCTGTTCGAGAGTCTGTTCCGGCGAGAGTCCCTGTTCAAACCGGCACATATAGATTTCTAGCTCGAGCCGCGATAGGCGCTGAATTGATCGAAAAGGGCGGAAGCGCCCTGTCCGTTTCCGATGCCAATCAAAACAAAGATTTCTGGCAATAACCCGAAGCCAGGTCGTAAAGCTGGCGCGGCCATCAGGTTGGAATTTTTGCAGGCGGCGAAAATTGTTGTCGGCAAGTTGTTCGCAGATGGCTACGTAACAATCCGCAGCCGCGTCGCTGTCGCTGGTGCATGCCGAGGCAGCTTTGTACAAAATTCGGCTGTACTCATCCAGGAAATCTCTCCACGCAGGCAAAGGGTCGGGCAGTCGAAACCGCTCCAGCAACTCTCCAATGCCCGGGTCGCCCATTGAGATCCCCGCGAATCCTGCGCAAAAGTGGTTGCAGGAGTTTACATCAAAGTCGCGCGAAAAGCCGTCAATTTAGCAATTGCTGACAGGACTACTACGTCGGCTCGGCGGGCATAAGTGATAGAAGTACATCTTTTGGGTGATTGCGAGCTGAAAGATAGCTGTTGATAATGTATGGTCCGCCGCCTGACTGCAAGAGGTTTAGGAATCCTGGCACCTTTAGAACCGGCAAAATGTTTCCGGGTCCTTAACGGGTTCCATTTTTGGCTTTTCAGGCTTCCAGGAGGTATCCCCGTACCCTTCGATTTTCGTTGGGAAAGTTGGCCCGGCGCGACTTGTTTTTGGAGCCCTTGTTCTAGCCAACATCCACGTCTTTCCAAGCAGCACGAACGGCATTCCATTTCGAAACATCGAACTTGCCTTCGTTCAGTATTTCCAGGAAGGCATTGAACGTCTTAACCAGTTCGCGGAACCGTCGCATCCATTCTTTGTCGCCTAGAGTCGGTCGCGCAAAAGCCGTCTTGTTAATAAGAGCGACGATGACGGCGAAGCACATCCGACGAGCTATCATGCACTGTTCCGGCAGCGTGGTTGACGCAGTTGACTTCTCATGCTGATCCAAAGTTGCCCTCCCTGTCCGCGTATTCGTGCATTCATCAGCTCCGCGCTTTGGGTTGCGAACGCCTGCGTCTTTTTACGGCCGAGTCAGGTGAAAGTGGAAGCGGAAGTAATAGTCCCCCTGGTTTCCGTCATTGCTGGTCTTGCCGTGTCCCGTGTAGGGAGGACCGACGAGGCGTCCTTCAGTTTGCCCCGGAATCGAGATACCGTTGGCGTCATAGCCCGATGGAATGGGATCGATAAACCAATCGTTGCACCCGTCGGAAGCCACACTGTTGCAAATCACTTGGACATAGGCAGTTTCGGGGGTCGCCGGTTGGATGGAATTGGGGGCCATGTAAATTCTGAATTCGCCGCCGTTCGAATCGAAGAAATGAACCACGGCCGGGCAGAGAAACTTCTGGCCAGTAGACATCTTAAGCATGCTGTACCCAAAGGCGGTGCACTTGTCTTCGATGTGCGCAACTACAAGTTTGCTTAGGAATGGCGGATTGGCAGTTGCCGTTCCTCCACTGGCACCAGAGATCGGGTTCCCGAAGCCGAGGTACACCTTTCGTGTGGCTGAATTCAGAGTCCCAAATTGCCAATCTCCCCAGGCAATCCCGTTGTAGCCGTTCGTAGTGAGAAAGCTTGTGTCCGCATCAACCCCGTCGTCATAGGAACCCAAACCATCACTCTGAATATCGGTGATCGTGCCGAAATTATCAGCACTAAGTATCGTAGTCGTGACGGGCAGGTTACTCAGTGTGCCCTTTGCGAAAGCAACTGCCGCTACGCAGATAAGTAACATGTTCGCCATTTTCATTTTTCTCTCCTCAATTGTGCTGGAGTCAAAGTCACGTCTGAAATCACGTCGTGAGAGCTCGAGTTATAGGGTTTCTTCATCGGCACTGGGTCCGCAACAAATCCGCGGCGTTGGCCAGGAACGTCGCAGATTCCAGCAATCTGCCCTGCGGCGTTGATTGCCCACGGGCTGGTTCTGACGCCTCCGGGACAATCCAAAGTTCGTGAATTTTGCACCTTCGGCCAGAAAGCCATGGGTATTTCCATCCAGGCCTACATAGGCTCCAACGATCTGTCCCCGCGCGTTCACACTATTCGCGGCAGTTCCGTCGGAAACAGCGCCCGGAGCATCGATGGAGACAATCTGGCCTTGATAGAACAAGAAACCGTGTCCGACGGTGGATTGGTCTGTGTCCCAGTTGCCGACGATCTCTCCTCGTGCATTAATTCCGGAGGGAAAAGTGTCTAGGGCGCCAGGATAATCCAAATGAGCAAAATTGCCGCTCTGATATACGAAACCGTGAGCGGTGAAGGCTTCGTCGACCCATGTTCCAACGATCACACCGGAATTATTGATCGCGTTGAGTTGGGTACCGCGGGATCCCGAAAGAGGAACGTCAATGGTGGTGAGAACATCCTTCTTCAGCAGGAAGCCGTGTTCGTATCCGTCGTTGTCAAAATAGTCGCCAACAACAACGCCTAGGTCGTTGATCCCCCGAGCAAAGCTGAACTGCGTGCCGAGTGTGCCTGACGCGTCTAGAGACACATAGTTCTGGCGGTCCAGCAGGAAGGCATGCCGTCCTGGGATGGTATTGTCAGTACCGACCAACTCTCCCCGAGCGTTCAGGCCGAACACCAGAGTCAACGTCGCGCCCGGGTTCTCAAAGGTTCTATAGTTGTAGGCTGCTTGTGCTCCGGCGAAGCCAAAACAGGCGAGGCAAAACAGAGCGATCGCAAATAGACGCTTCATATTTTCTCCTTATTTTTTCTCAATTCGGAAAAAAGCAATGTTCAGTCAGAAACCCAAAAAAAGTAGGCCGCGTCACCGATCAAATGGTGAAGCAGCCTCCGTGGATACGGTCAGCCTAGTTACTTAGCCGCGCCGAAGCTAGTAAGCGCTTGGCACAAACGCTTACGAACTAAATTTGGGGTTCGTTTCCTGCATTTTGGCTCTCCGCTTTATTGCACGGACACCGTTGGCATTTTTTCCAGAATCTTTAATCCATCCCGCAACGCAACTTCTTTAGTACGAGAGCTAACTTTCGATGTACGCGTGGTGCATCTCCCAATCCACACATTCGCGCAATTTCCTCAAGAGAAAGGTCCTGTTCGAAGCGAAGTTGTAAGAGAAGAGCCTGGCGTGGGGTCCCCAAAGATTTAGACCTAGGGAGTTCAAAGACCTCTGAAACCCAGGGTGAGGAGCTGCGGCTTTGTCAGCTACGGTCGCATATAGATGTACGTACAGTATTTCCCCCAGCCGAGTGGATCGAAAGGCCGGTGAAGGGAAATTCCACCGGCGTTCTTTTCCATCCCCGGAAGCCGCAATTGTGCCAACTAAGTGGAGTGAAGCATGGTTCC
>Ga0068871_100003341_pt1 | contig 11020 bp, 9 predicted proteins | sample KBSMisM72_FD_72750 | JGI IMG/M metagenome (GOLD analysis project Ga0068871, IMG submission 72750) | Miscanthus rhizosphere microbial communities from Kellogg Biological Station, Michigan, USA - KBS Miscanthus M7-2 | ecosystem: Host-associated > Plants > Roots > Rhizosphere > Soil ... | reverse complement strand
GACGCGATGGACCGGCTGCTCATCGTCATCGCCTTGCTCGCTGCCCATGATGAACTCCCCGGCCGGCACCAGCACCATCGGCGCCCCATCCTTCCCGACCATCGTGGGCGGGAGGTGCGGACCAGCGCGAGCCTTCGTGGTCGGGGTCCCGTTGGTAGGAGGGTGCGTCTTCCCTGGAGGTTTTGCCTCACTTTCTGCCGCATGTGGGTGAGGTGTTGCCGGAGCCGGTTCCGGTTTGACAGGAAGAGCCTCATTCGCTAACGAGAGACCGCTCGTGATCCATACCATGGACCACAGACTGAACATCATCCCGTAAATCACGTTTCGAGCCTGCATCATCGAGGCTATCCGCTTCCGTAATTGAGCAGAACCGCAAGCACCCATGACCAGAGTACCGAACATTGCGAGGACAAATCCAGCGTGGAGATCCGATTCCCAACCTCTTTCATAATTCCACCCACGATGCGTAGGCCGGGCCCACAGTGGGGAGGGTTCGTTGATGGAGGAGACGAGCGTTCTGAAAGTAAAGAGACTGGAGGGGGGCCGGCGTCTGCCATCACGATACATCGTAAAAGAGGCGCCGGGAGTTGAACCCGGGTCCGAAGATCGTCTGTGCACTGCGGCTACACATGTAGGCCGACCATTTTCATTTCGCAGCTACCCACGCCCATCGGCTGGCTTAGTCTAGTGCTAGCCCAGTATCGTCTCGTCCTCAGTCGTTGAACACCAGCGGAGGACTAGCCCGCTGTATCGCGCTCCGACCACCCCCGCGGGCCTCATGTGGAGGAACGTCGCAGGGTAATAAGCTGCGAGTGCCAGTTCTTGATTGGCAGTTACATGTTCTCGGAGGATCTACGAGACCCCGAGAGCTCGACATGCACCGCTGACCTTAGTATCCCCGTCGAAACCGGTCGCCTCCCTTTCCTTTTTCTGCGTGAGAAGGAAAACGTGAGACGTGAAAGGTATTGGGGAATGCCTCGGCCTTAACGTTTTACCTTTCATATCTAACGTCTCAGATGCTCATGCAACCGCATCGGTCAAGGGGGTGCCATACTGAAACGCGAAAAAGAAGAGGGCGTATCCCATCTTGGGATACGCCCCTTCTCCCTTGACTATCAGATGTGAGGTCTGATGATTGTACGACCTTACCTGACAGCTGACTTCAAGATTTTTCCTGCCGAGAACTTAGGGACTTTGGCTGCGGGAATCCGTAGCGCCTCACCGGTCCTGGGATTTCGCCCGAGCCGAGCCTTCCGCTTGGCTACCGTAAAGGTCCCAAAGTTCACCAGCGAGACGCGTTGCCCCTTCTTCAGGGACGTGGTCACCGCTCCGGTGAAGGCCTGCAACGCAGTGCCTGCCGCGACCTTTGTGATACCAGCGGATGCGGCCATTTTTGCGATCAGCTCTTCTTTTGTCATCGTGCCCCTCCTATTATTATTGAGTTGAAATACCTGACCCCTTGTCACCAACGTCTGCCGATACCGCATTTACATGAACCCGGCATTCCGGGAGCGTTCACAGAAGCATCAGACCTCTCGCGTCTGCGCGGTCCGATTCCGTTTCACGAGAATGTGCAAGTCATGGATCTTCTTCCTGAGGGTATTGCGATTTAACCCCAGCAGTTCTGCCGCCTGGATCTGGTTACCTTTGGTCTCCTGAAGCGCTCTGGTGATCAAGGGACGTTCAATGGCGCTGATCAACAGCGGATGCAGGTTCCGCCCGGAACCATTTCGCATTCCTTTCACAAATTCTCCCATCTTCCATTCGAGATAGTCCTCAAGGGATAGGGCGTCTTTTCCATTCGCTTCCGAAGCCTTCTGCCGCGCCATCACTTGCATGAACTTAGAGGCTCGCTTCAGCACAGTCCGAGAGCCGGTGATGAGCAATGTGTGCGTCAGATCGATATGAGCGGGTATGGCGGCGGCCCCACCGGATGAGCCTGGTTTCAATTCGATGATGACCGCATCAAACGTGCGACGCGTCACGTCTTTCGGCAGCGTGGAGGCGTGTTTGGCCGCAGTCACTGAAGCATCTTTGAACGCGTGCTTGAATTGACTCTGGATGTCCGGGTCTCCACTGATCAACAAAATACTGAAGGCGGATGACGTAGGCGACATGAAGGTTCCAGGGACAAAATGGTGAAGAGGTGCGGATTATTGCCCAGAGCCAATTTGATGTCAACCAGGAAAATAGAGAGAGAAGTGACCTTGTTGCTCAAGCACGGGAAACAGATTGGTCTTCTCTCGACGGATGGGTGGTCTTGTTCCAGCGAGTGAAGATCGATGTCTTGGTCGAGACATTCCTCGGGTTCAACAACTTCCGTGCCTGCCAATCTCCATGAGACTGATATAAACATGCTGTGCTCCTCTCGATAGATTTGTCCCAGGTTAGTACAGCGAAGCTCTCTAATAGCCGGCCAAAATACTAAGGTCGGCGCGAGAAATTTGAAGGGCCCCCTGTCCGTGTGCGGACACTCACAGGCAGACTATGTGGCACAAGGAGAGTACGCTCCCATAGGATAGCCGCACAAGGCCGTGAGGTTGGCGGGGCGAGGGTTAAAGGTCCGAGGTTTTAGAGGTTTTGAGTTCTGAACTTTGGATCCCGCCCTTCTCGCACATCGCATGCCTCACGAGTCAGAGTCTGGGTGCCGGATAACTATTTCAGCACCCGCTGAGATCAAGCTCTTGGGATTGTCAGAGCGCGAAAGCTTGACAGGAGAGCCTTTCAGGGAGTATAAAACACGGTGGGTTTTTAATTCCTACCGGAATACTCGTGTATGAAGGTATCTCTCAGAGCAACCTATGGAATCATGGCAGCTGTCGACTTAGCCATGCATCTCGGGACAGCGCCAGTCCAAGCGAAATCAATCGCGCGTCGGCAAGCTATTCCAGCTCGCTTCCTTGAACAGGTCCTCCACGGAATGAAAAAAGCCGGTCTTGTGTCGAGCGTGCGGGGAGCCCAAGGGGGATATGTGCTTTTGAAGAAACCGTCCGAGGTATCGGTCGTCGAGATCCTTGAAGCGCTTGATGGTCCGCTTTTATTCCCGAACGGCGGACCTGACCGTGCACAGGGTCGACGACTCAGTAAACCGGAGCTTTTGCTTGGGAAAGTTTGGGAACAGGTCTATCAAGCGGAGCGCCATGTGCTCGAAGCCATAAGCGTCGAAGAATTAGCCGGGCAGCAACGAGTGCTCGATCAAGAGCGGTCATTGATGTATCACATTTGAGGTCACCTATGAGTCGCACACCACTCAGCACGGTTCCCATAAAGACAGAGCCCATTTCTCCTGCCATTGTGGAAGAAATCGAGACCTTCGAAACCGAGGCTAGGCGCATGGATTCTGGCGATGTCTCGAGCGATCTGTTCAGGCCCTTCCGTCTCCAGTACGGCATTTATGGCCAGAGGCAAGCCGGTGTCCAAATGGTCCGTATTAAAATCCCTTTCGGAGGCCTGACGGCGAATCAGCTTCGCCGGGTTGCGGAATTGGCCGAGCAATATGCGACCGGTGTCGGGCATGTCACCACGCGCCAGGACATCCAGTTGCATTTTGTCGAATTGAAAGATGTGCCGACCATGATGCGCGGATTGGCCGAAGTCGGTTTGACGACTAGAGAAGCGTGCGCCAACACGGTTCGCAACGTGACGGCTTGTCACCTTGCCGGGATCTGTCAGGGGGAAGTGTTCGACGTGACGCCCTACGCGAAAACCGTCGCGCTCCACCTCTTGAGAAACCCGCTCAACCAGAGCCTTCCGCGCAAATTTAAAATTGCCTTCTCCGGCTGCAAGCAGGACTGCGCGCTCACACCGATTCACGATATCGGGCTACTTGCTGCCAAGCGCGCGGATGGAGCCATCGGCTTTCGGATGGTTGCCGGCGGCGGTCTCGGTTCCGCTCCTCGGCTTGCGCAGGTTCTTCGAGAGTTCACTCCAATGGATGAACTCATCCCGAGCGTGGAAGCCGTGATTCGAGTGTTCGACACCCTGGGCAATCGAAAGAATCGCACGAAGGCCCGAATGAAGTTTGTGATCGAGAAGCTGGGTTTTGAGGAATTCAAACGACGCTGGGAAGAGGCCTACGTGTCGATGGGACATGTCCGTCCGACCCATGAGCCAATCAAGCTACTGTCATATCCGGATGAACCCATTCCCCTTATCATGCCGACGTCGAATGGGTCGAAGCAGGCAGCGATGCAGACCAATGGTCATGTCAACGGGACGCCAGCGGAGACGCCGTTCGAGATGTGGCGGCGCACCAACGTGGTGCGTCAGAAACAAGATGGGTACGTTGCCGCAGTGACCAAGTTATTCATGGGCGACCTCACGGCAGAGCAGATGTTTCACATTGCCGATCTTGCGGACCGCTACTCCAATGGCAATATCCGGACCACGATCAATCAAAATATGATCATTCGATGGATACCGGAGTCACGAATCGCCGACCTCTATGCCGACTTGGCCTCACAGGGCTTGGCTGATCCCGGGGCCGAATTGGTCGAAGATATCATCGCCTGTCCCGGCACCGACACGTGTGGCCTGGGGATTACGTCCTCAAAGGGGCTCGCGCGAGCGTTAGCAGAAGTATTCCCGGCTGGCCGAGTCCCCGAGGATTTGAAAGATGTCAGCGTCAAGATCAGCGGGTGCCACAACTCCTGCGCCCAACATCATATTGCCACGATCGGCTTGCATGGAGTGGGGAAGCGCATCGGCGCGCACGTCGCCCCGTTCTATGAGTTGCATTTGGGCGGGAGGGTCAACGGCACGGCGAAAATTGGACAGATGGTGGTCAAGTTGCCGGCCAAGAGCGTGTCGGCGGCGATCACGCATCTGATCGACGTCTATCGGCGAGACCGCCTTTCCAGCGAAGGACTGCCTGCCTTCATTGATCGTGTCGGTAAGATCAAGCTCAAGGATGAATTGATCCCTTACACCATCGTTCCGTCCTTTCAGGATGATTCGACGTTCTACTACGACTGGGAAGGTGAAGAGGAATTTGTTCTAGAGGATCTCGGGCCCGGTGAGTGCGCAGGAGGCGCGCTGGAAATGATCGAGAACGGCATTCTCGAAGCCGATCAAGAACTCTATCAAGCAAAGCTGCTCGTCGATAACCATCAATACTCCGTCTCGGTAAACAAGTCCTATCGCGCGGTGTTGGCCGCTGCCAAGGCGTTGCTTGTCACGGAAGGGCTTGAACCTTCCACGGATGCAGAAACGTTCATCGAATTCGACGGCCGGATCGCACAAAAAGGTATCGTTCCGGCGATGTACCGGGAATTGAGGAAGCGGGTCGGCGATTTAGGGCCCAAGGACACAACGGGCGAATCGGCCCGGGAGAAGATGGTCTTTGCCAAGGGCTTTGTCGATGCCTGTCGGGCCGCTACCGAGCAAATGGGCAAAGATCTCAAATTGGCGCCGGCCGGCAAGGCAGCGGTGGCTGCGACCAGCGCGCCATCCGAGATCAAGCCGGTCGTCACTTCTGTGCCTGCGCCTTCTGCAGCCAGCGCGCCGGTCTACGATTTGCGCGGGGTAGCCTGTCCGATGAATTATGTGAAGACCAAGCTGAAGCTCGAGATGATGGATGCGGGCGAACAATTGGAGGTCTGGCTCGACGCGGGCGAGCCCATCAAGAACGTACCCTTGAGCTTGAAAAACGACGGGCATAAGTTGTTGGTGCAGGAACCGCTCGAAGCCGCCGCGGCGCATTATCGGATTCTGGTCGAAAAAGTAGAATAGCGTGGGGTGAGTGAAAGAAGAAAACACCGAATGGCAAGTATGTCATCAGAAGAATTGAAAACCTGGGGTGAGTCGTTTGAGGCGAAGCAGCCGCAGGAAGTGTTAGCGGCGGCGATCGAGCGCTACGCGCCTAAGATCGTGCTCGCCTGCAGTTTCGGGGCGGAGGACGTCGTGCTCGTGGACATGGTCCACCGTATCAATCCCTCCGTGCCGCTCTTCTATCTCGATACAGAGTTTCTCTTTTCCGAGACCTATACCACGCGCGATCGCGTGATCGAGCGATATCTGCTCAAGCCGGAACAGGTCATCCAGGTGAAATCGTTGCTCACGCCGGAGCATCAAGCCGCTCAGCATGGCGAAGCCCTATGGGCGCGTCATCCCGATCAATGTTGTGAGTTGCGCAAAGTGGAGCCGCTCACCCGAGTGCTCAAGGGATTCGACGCGTGGATCACCGGGATCAGACGAGACCAGTCTCCCACGAGAGCCGATGCGAAGTTGATCGAATGGGACCAGAAATTTCACTTGGTCAAAATCAATCCGCTCGCGAGGTGGACGTGGGAGGATGTCTGGACCTACATTCGTGCCCACGAAGTTCCCTACAACGAATTGCATGACCGCAACTATCCGAGTATCGGCTGCACTCATTGCACGAGCCCTGTGATGCCCGGCGAAGACTCCCGCGCGGGACGGTGGAAAAACTTTACCAAGACTGAGTGCGGGTTACACAAGGCCTCGTAATGTTGATGCAGGAATTTATCGCCAAGATTGCCAAGGGGCCAAGAGCTGCCAAAGACCTCACCTGGGACGAAGCGAAGCGGGCGATGAGGGCGCTCATTGAAGGGGATGCCACGCCGGCGCAGGTGGGTGCCTTTCTCATGGCCATGCGAATCAAAACGGAGTCAGTCACCGAACTGGCATCGATGACCGCAACCGTGCGTTCCTATGTGGCGCCTGTGCCAATTCCGCAAGAACTCGGCGTCGTGGATCTGCCGAGCTATGCGGGGAAGCAGGACACCTTCCATGCCCTCGCGGCCGCCGCTATCGTGGCTGCGTCGGCAGGTGCGTCGGTCTTGATGCATGGGTACGACGGGATTCCTGGTCGCGCGGGGAATGCCGGAGTGCTCAAGGCCTTGGGTCTGCCGATCGACATGGAGCCGAAAGTGGCGGCAGAGGCGGTCACGCGCCATGGATTCGCCTATCTCGATATCGCCCTCTATCACCCTCCAGTCTATCGCTTTTTGGAGATGCGACAAGAGTTGGGGGTGCGAAACGTCTTCCATCCGATTGCACGGCTCTTGAACCCGGCTCGCGCCTCATCGCAGGTCGTCGGGCTATCCCATCCTCCCCACTTTGAAAAGACTGCTGAAGTGTTGCGGATGCTGGGTTGCCTGCGGGCTCTCGTGGTCAGCGGTGTTGAAGGCGATCCGGAGCTCTCGATTGCCGCCCTGACAAGGGTTCTTGAATTGCGGGATGATCGGATTACGCCCCTCTCGTTTGCGTCAAAAGACGTCGAGATGTCACTGGGTATGCAACGCGATATGGCGGGTTTCCCGTCGAATCAACGAGACAAGGAAGCGGACCTGCTCCGACGTATTCTCCACAATCAGCTTCAGGGCGGTCCCTGTAACTGGGTGTTAATCAACGCGGCGTTGATTCTGTATGCGGCAGGCAAAGGGGCAACATGGGCGTCATGTGTCCCCCTTGCACGTCGAGCGCTCGAAGAGGGGGCGGCGGCACGAAAGCTTGAGGAACTGGCTCAGGAGCCGGTGGGAACGGGAGTGCCCGGTCGAGCGCAATGACCACACGAGAGGACCGAGCCTGTGCGACATCTTCGTCAATTGGAAGACCAGAGCGTCTACATTCTCCGCGAAGCCTATAAGCATTTTGACAACCTGGCCATGCTGTGGTCGATGGGGAAGGATTCGACCGTGCTGCTGTGGTTGGCCAGAAAGGCCTTTTTCGGGCATGTTCCGTTTCCTCTTTTGCACGTAGACACGAGTTACAAAATCCCCGCCATGATCGAGTATCGCGATCGCGTGGCTCGGGAGTGGGGCCTCAAATTAGTCGTGGGGCAAAACAAGGAAGCGCTCGCGGCCGGGATGAATCATACACTGGGCCGCGTCAACTGCTGTACGGCTTTGAAAACCAATGGACTCAAGCAATTGATCGAGCAAAAGGGCTATACGGGCATCATTCTCGGTGTGCGCGCAGACGAGGAAGGGACGAGAGCCAAGGAACGCTATTTCTCACCGCGCGACAAACATGGCGATTGGGATTTCCGCGATCAGCCGCCTGAGCTCTGGGACCAATTCAAAACGACCTTTCCACCGGGAACACACATCCGGATCCATCCGCTGCTGGATTGGACGGAAATCAATATTTGGGAATACATCAAATTCGAGAACATTCCTTTTATCGATCTTTATCTCGACAAGGGGGAGGGGACACGCTATCGCAGTCTAGGCTGCGCGCCCTGCACGACCCCGATCAAATCGACGGCGAAATCCGTGGACGACATTATTGACGAGTTGCGGCACACCACGGTGGCAGAGCGATCAGGCCGCGCGCAGGATGAAGGGCGGGGGATGGAGTTGCTACGCAAAGACGGATACATGTAGGCCCAGAATGCTGAAACGAGCATCCAGCTTCGTTCTCGGCTCGAAACAGTCCTCAACGTACCCCAGAGGGTACGCTTCCGGTTGTTTCTCACCTGCGGCCTCGCTGGCCGCCCGTTTGAGCATTCTGGAACATGAGTATGGCAGCGACCAATACAAAACCATCTGACAATCTGAATATCGTCATCGTCGGGCATGTGGACCATGGGAAGTCCACACTGCTGGGGCGTCTCTATGCCGATACGGGATCGTTGCCGGACGGCAAGCTTGAAAAGGTCCAAGCCATCTGTCGGCAGCAGGGGAAGGAATTCGAGTACGCGTTCCTGTTCGACGCGTTTCTTGAAGAGCAGGAGCAGGGCATTACCATCGATACGGCGCGGACATTCTTCTCCTGGAAGGGTCGGCACTACATCATCATCGATGCCCCAGGACACAAAGAATTTCTCAAGAACATGATCTCCGGGGCAGCCAGGGCTGAAGGAGCGTTACTGCTGATCGATGCTTTGGAGGGCGTAAAGGAACAGTCCAAGAAACATGGTTATCTCTTGTCGCTCCTGGGTGTACGCCAGTTCGCCGTCGTCGTAAACAAGATGGATCTGGTCGGCTACCGACAGGATGTATTCGACGGGATCGAGAAGGAATATCGGGAGTTCCTCGGGCAGTTCAAGGCAGTTCCACAGCAGATCATTCCTGTCAGCGCCAAGCTCGGAGATAATATCGCCAACCGGAGCGAACAGATGCCGTGGTACAACGGTCCGACCGTGCTGGACGCGCTCAGTGCCTTTCAGAAGGAACCGGGACGATCAGAACAACCGCTTCGCCTGCCGGTTCAGGATGTGTATAAGTTCGACGCCCGCCGCATCATCGCCGGACGCGTCACGGCAGGGCGCGTGAAGGTCGGCGAAACCTTGGTGTTTTCACCGTCGAACAAACGGGCGACGGTCAAGTCCATTGAAACGTTCAATATCGATCCTCCGCCAGTAGAGGGTCATGCAGGCCAATCAGTCGGCGTCACGCTCGATGAACAGATCTTTGTCGAACGAGGAGAGGTGGCCTCGCATCAAGAGCAACTCCCGCTGGTGTCGACGGCCTTTCGAGCCAATGTGTTCTGGCTGGGACGGAAGCCGTTGGAACGAGGGCGGCGCTATCAGCTCAGAGTGGCGACGAGGGAAGTGGATTGTGAAGTGGCCACCATTCACCGAATCATCGATACGATGGATCTGGCTCAGCAGCAAGGCAGTAGCGTGGTCAATAAGAATCAAGTGGCGGAATTGACGATCCGGGCGAAAACGCCGGTCGCGTTCGACCTCTCGGCCTCGTTTGAATCGACGGGCCGGTTCGTCCTCGTCGATGAGTATGACATCGCCGGTGGCGGCATCGTGACAGAACTGGTCCATGACGATCAGGAGTTTCTCCGCGAAGAAGCTCGGCAGCGCGACTTTGCCTGGGTGAAGGGTAAGGTCGGCGTCGAGGATCGCGCGCAGCAGTATGGTCACCGAGCCGCCATTGTGCTGGTGACAGGCGGGCGGCATACGGGGAAGTCCTTCTTGGCCAGGACCATCGAGGCGAGACTCGTGGCAGACGGTCGGCATGCGTACTTGCTCGACGGAGAGAATCTCCGCCGTGGACTCGATGCAGATCTCTCGGAGGGAGAGCGAGGCCAAGTGGCCGAGATGGCCCGCCGATATGGCGAAGTGGCAAGGCTGCTTGTCGATACTGGGTTGATCGTCGTCTCAACGACCAATCCCTTCGGCATGGCCTATGTCGAAGCGGCACAGGCCATTCGGACGCTCGTCCACCCGGTCCCGGTCATTGCCATTCACATGAGCAAAGCGCCCGAGGAAGTTCCCCCGCATACGGATATCGCGCTCTCAGGTCCGGCAGATTTTGATGCAGCCACTCGTCGGATCCTTGAGGAGCTCAAACGACGTGGAGTCTTGGCTCAGGCGATCGGGGCGAAGCCGACCTTTCAGTATTCAATCTAGCAGGATGCTGAAAAAGCCCGCCAGCTTCGTTCTCGGCTCATCGAAATCCTCAACGTACCCCTGAGGGTACGCCTCCGTTTTCGATTCGCCTGTGGCCTCGCTGGACGATCTTTTTGAGCATCCTGTCGGGAGAGCCTCTTGTTCTATACGTGCAGGCCCTCGAGTGTGGATTCAGCAGCTTGCACAATTGCCTGTTCCCCGCAGGGCATGGGATTAGCCAGCAATTTCTGTTGGCTTTGCCGAAATGATTCGGACGTCGAATTATAGCTATGCACGCTGAGCGAGCGAATATGACGGCGAAAATGGTCTTATTTCATGTGCCTCAAGACCAGGAGTTGCTTGCCGCCTTCGGGGAAGTCGCTTTGCGCCATGAGCACATGAATCATATTTTGAAGATGACAATTAAGAGCCTCGCAGGTGTGACGCCTACTGAAGCTCTCGCGGCGACAAAATATGAAGGCTCGGGACAACTGAGAGACCGAATTAGAAAAATTTCACGAAAGAGGCTTGGAGAAGGAACACCACTACTGAAGCTCCAGGCAATACTTACCAACTGTGAAAGACTTACAGAAAAGAGAAATGAGTTGGTGCACGGCCTTTGGGCCCAAGAACTCGATGGCGAAGCGCATGTAAGAGACGCTCATGGGAATACTCGCCCATTACCTACAGCCCAGGAGTTGCGCGAACTTG
>Ga0068871_100003339_pt1 | contig 11021 bp, 6 predicted proteins | sample KBSMisM72_FD_72750 | JGI IMG/M metagenome (GOLD analysis project Ga0068871, IMG submission 72750) | Miscanthus rhizosphere microbial communities from Kellogg Biological Station, Michigan, USA - KBS Miscanthus M7-2 | ecosystem: Host-associated > Plants > Roots > Rhizosphere > Soil ... | reverse complement strand
GGAAGGTTCTGCGCGATGACAGACGGCTTGATGTCGTACAGCCCGCAGACCTGGTAGCTGCCGCCGTTCGGCAGGCTCGCGTCCGCCGGCGCGTTGGCGCAGAACGGACCGTCGTAGCTGTTTTTCGCGAGGCTGAATCGGTTGTCCGCGGTGACCGTCTGATTGCCGAACTGACGCCGATACCACCCGCCGCTGAGCGACATGCGCGGCATGAGCTCGTGCTGGACGCTCACGGCATATTCCCAGTTGTACGCGCGGGCGCCCCAGCCGTTCGTGACGGCCGGATCGACGCTGGTGGTCGACGGAACGTTCTTGCCGAACGTGGGCGTGGCGGTCGAGGGCGTGAGCTCGTTCAACTGGATCTGGCCCGCGGCGTTGAACGGTGATCCGTTGTTGTCGAGGTCGCGCCACGCGCGCGTGTCCGTGAGGCCGACTGTCACCGCCGGATTGGCGTTGTCGGTGATGCTCGCGGCCGCGAGGCCCACGCCGTTGACGTAGCGGGCCACGCTGCCCTTGATGGCGGTTTTCCCGTTGCCGAAGAGATCGTACGACAGGCCGAGACGCGGGCTCAGATCCTTCCAGTTGGCGACGCGGCCGACGCAGCCCTGCGACAGGCTGTTGAGGCCGTCCGCGCATTCGTTGAACGTAATCGCCTGGTTCCAGGTGCTCGCCGGCAGCGTCTCGGGCCGTGTCTCGCTGATGAACCAGTCCCAGCGCAGGCCGGCGCTGATCGTCGCCCGGCTCAGCCTCCACTGATCCTGCGCGAAGACAGCGCTGTCGTTCTTGATGCCGTTGCGCCGGTCGGTCGGGATGCGCAGCGTCACGCTGACCGGGTTGAGGTTGCCGTTGGGCAGCAGGCCGTTGTACGTCACGGCCGAGACGTCGCCGGTCCACTGCTGCGCGAGCCGCCAGTTCGCCTGGCTGATCGTCAGGCCGAACCGCAGCGCGTGGGCGCCGGTCACGTACGACGCGGCGAACTGCTCGGTGAAGAGCTTCGAAAAATGGTCCGCGGGGTTGTTCCAGGCATTGGCGTTCTTGTTGGTGCTGTTGTCCACAAGCGTGACGAGCGGCACCGGCCCGGCGAACACGGTCGGTTGATAGTTCTCCAGGTACTCCTGGTCGTACACGCCGAGCCCGGCTTCGAGCAGAAGCTTGTTGGTGTGCGGGCGCGTCCACTTCGAGACCGACACGAAGCTCGTCGGCGTGGCCTGGATCGCCGACGCCTCCGGCGGGATGTTCGAGGCGATGCCCCAGTGGCCGCGCACCTTGTCCTGCTCGTCGTGGTAGTACGAGACCTTGTCGCGCTGGGTGACCTGGATCGTCGCTCGCACGGTCACGCTGCGGATGTGGCCGTCGTCGATGCCGGGACGACCGGGATCGGCGGTGTATCTGAAAGGGTTGGGATCGCTGTCGAAGAAACTGTCGGCGACGGTCTTGTTGACGCCGAGATAGCGGAAGCTCGCGTAGAACCAGGCCCGGTCCTTCACAATCGGTCCGCCGCCGCTCGGATTGAAGTCGTAGTTCGACGTGAGCTGGCTGACATTGGTCAGGTAGTTGCCCGTCTTGTTGAACGTCGGGTCGCCGGTCAGGCTGTTCCGCGTGCACGCCTTGCCGATCCCCGGCGAACCGCAGTTGTCGGCCGCCCATCCTGACGGCGTGATGTTGCCGAACACGATCCCCTTGAAGGCGTTGCCGCCGTCTTTCGGCACCATGTTGACGCGCATGCCGCCCTGTCCCATCTCGGCCGAGTCGGCGCCGGTCACGTAGCTGAACTCCTGGAAGCTGCCGTCGTTCCAGTACACCCCGCTGTACGCGCCGTTGGCTTCGAGGTTGTTCAGCCGCAGCCCGTCGATCGTCTGGACCGTGTCCGGCGAACCGCGGTACTGCAGCGGCGATTGCTGGAGGCCGCCCGATCCGCCGACATCGCGAGAGAGAGCGCCGCCGCCGCCCAGCGCGAGCGAGGTTCCCGGAATCATGATGCCGACGGCCTGAATGTTCCGGCCCGTCGGAATCACGTCCAGCACCTCGCGCGTCATGACGGTGCGCGTCGTGATGTTCTGCACGTCGACGACAGGCGATTCCCCGGTGACGGTGATCGTTTCGGCCACGGAACCGACTTTCAGGTCCACGTTGATCGAGGCCGTGAAGTCCGACGTCAGTTCGATCCCTTCGCGCCTGACCGTATTGAAGCCCGCGAGCGTGAAGGTGACGCTGTAGACGCCGGGGCGCAGCCCCGCGATCTTGAACTGCCCGGTTCCGTCGGTGACGCCGGAGCGTGTCTTCTCGATGAGCGATGGGCTGGATACCTCGACCGTGACGCCCGGCAGGATTGCGCCGGACGTGTCCTTCACGATGCCGGCGATCGCGCTTTGTGCGGACGCCGTGGCAGGGACGAACACAACGCACATCAGAGCCGCCGCGAGACACCCGATCAGCGTCCGCATGAGTCTCCTCCTCGTCGGACCGGCGTCCCCGCCGCCGGTGTTTGGGCCGATCTTGCGTACCTGAACGGCTGCAGACAACGGAAATGGGACAGGGTGAGCGCGGCAGGGACAAAATGACGCTTAGAGCGAGGTTTTTCTTTGTCGCCGCTGTCGGCCGTGCTTAGATCTCGTCCGATGCACGACGATCCCGTCGCTGCCGAACGTCAACGTCAGTTCGCCAACACGCTCTTCATCGTCGCGGGCTTCTCGGCCGCGCGCGGGTTGATGGAAGCGGCGTGGACGTATGCGGCACGGCAGGTGCCGTGGCACGAGGCGCTCCTGTGGACGCTGCCGTCGTGGCTGTTCCTGCTGCCGCTGGCCTCGGCAACCGTTGCCCTCGCCGGGCGGTTTTCGTTCGAGCGGGGTAATCGCGCGCGCAGCGTCATCGTGCACGCGCTGGCCTGCGCGACGTTCGGGATCGTGCATCTCGGAGCGATCACGCCGTTCCGCGTGCTCATCGCGAACGAGCCAATGACCTCGGAGCGGCTGTCGCACGCGTTCTTCGTCGCGATCCGGCTGCTGTTGTATCTCGACGTCCTGACGTACTGGGCGATTGTCGGGATGTACCTGGCGCTGCACTATTCGAACCTGCGGACGAGCCTGGCGGAAGCGCGGCTGGCGGCGCTGCGCGCGCAACTCAATCCCCACTTTCTCTTCAACACGCTCAATGCCATCTCGACGATGGCGCTCAAGGGCGATCAGCCGGCGGTGACCGAGACGATCGGCCGCCTGAGCGGTCTCCTGCGGGCCGCGCTGGACGAGCACACGGAGGAGATCGCGCTGACGAGGGAGATGGAGTTCCTCGACGACTACGTTGCCATCCAGCGGATACGATTTGCCGATCGCCTGTGCGTCGAGAAACACATCGCCGACGACACGCTGGACGGCCTGGTGCCGACGATGATCCTGCAGCCGATCGTCGAGAACGCCATCAAGCACGGCGTGAACGCGCAGCGCGGGCGCGGGCACGTCGATGTGAGCGCCGTCAGGAACAACGGCTCGCTCGTCATCGAAGTGCGCGATACAGGTCCGGGGTTTCGAACGGCGGGCGCGCCGGACGGCATCGGGCTGGCGAATACACGCGCGCGCCTCGAGCAGCTGTACGGATCGCGTTATCTCTTCGAGTACGGCAGCCGGCCCGAAGGGGGTGCGTCCGTGCGTATTTCGATTCCGTTTCACGAGCGGCCGGCTTAAGGGGTTAGAGGAGAGGTTAGAGGTTAGAGGGTAGGGGTTAGGCCTGGGGAGTACGGGCTGGGGTTGAGGGAGGTCGCGTGCCGTTGCCCATCAAGGCGGTGATCGTCGACGACGAGGCCCTGGCGCGGGATGCGATCCGCCTGCGTCTCAAGGGCGAGCCGGACATCGAGGTGGTGGGAGAGGCGGCCGACGGTGCCGACGCCGTCGATCTGCTGCGGAAGATTCATCCCGACCTCCTGTTTCTCGACGTGCAGATGCCCGTCATGGACGGCTTCGAGGTCATCGAGCACGTGCCGTCGGAGCACCTGCCGATTGTCGTGTTCGTGACCGCCTACGATCAGTACGCGCTGAAAGCCTTCGAGACGCACGCGCTGGACTACCTGCTCAAGCCGTTCACCGCGAGCCGCTTTCACGCGGCCATCGATCGGGCGCGGCTGGAGGTCGCGAAGTCGGGGGATCGCGGAACGCATCAGCGTCTCGTCGAATTGCTCGAGGAGCGGCGGCGCGCACGCGCCCGGCCGGCGGAGCGCGACGGGACCGGTCAGGGCTATCTCACCCGGCTGGCGGTGAAGCGCAATCAACGGATCGCGCTCGTCGGCGCGGCCGACATCGACTGGATCGAGTCGTCCGGCAATTACGCGCACCTGCACGCGCACGGCGCGAGCCACGTAGTGCGGATGACGATGGGCGAACTGGAACGGCGGCTCGACCCGGCGCGCTTCGCCCGCATCCACCGATCGACGATCGTGCAGATCGATCGCATCCAGGACATCATCGCCGCGTGGCACGGGGACTTCGACGTGACGCTGCGCGACGGGACGGTGCTCCGGCTGAGCCGGAACTACCGCGACCGGGTGCTCAACAAGCGTAGCGGCCGGCTTTAGCCGGGCCGGACGAGTCCGCCTGAGGACGGACGGTACGGAGAGATGGGACGAGGCGAGCATCTGCGGGACGAGCCGTCCGGCGTGGCGCCCTGTTCCTGTTAAGCTGCGGTTCGCTGATGCGAGTGGTGGCTCGTCATCGACTTCCAAGGAGCAGGCCTATGGCCGGAACTTTCCGCGCCTGGATGGTGAGAAGCAGCGGCGTTGCGGCGTTGGCGGTGGTGGTCGCGGCGGGGATCGCGGGTGCGAGGCCATCGGCGCAGGCGCCGGCCGCAAAGCCCGCGCCCACATTCACCAGGGACGTCGCGCCGATCTTCCAGAGCAAGTGCGAGGCGTGTCACCGCCCCGACAACATGGCGCCGATGTCGCTCATCTCGTACGAGGATGTGCGGCCCTGGGCGCGTGCCATCGCGCAGCGCGTCGAGACGCGGCAGATGCCGCCGTGGCACATCGACCGCACTGTCGGCATCCAGACCTTCAAGAACGATCGCTCGCTGAGCGACGAACAGGTCGACACGATCCTCCGGTGGGTCGCGGCAGGCGCGCCCAAAGGGGATCCCAAAGACATGCCGCCGCCGAAGCAGTGGCCGGACGAGAGCAAGTGGCAGCTGGCCGGCAAGTACGGTTCGCCGGATCTCGTCATCAAGTCCGCGCCATACACGATGCCCGCGGCGGCGCAGGACGCCTGGTGGCGCCCGGTCTCCGACACCGGTCTCACGGAGGCGCGCTGGGTCCGCGCCATCGAGATCCGGCCGTCGACCGTCAAGGGGCGGCGCGTCACGCACCACGCGCTCGCGCGGCTCCAGCAGGCCGAAAACATGCGCAGCGAGCTGTTCACCAACGACCCGAACGTGTCCGGCGACGGGCTCTTCATGGAGTGGGCCGTCGGCAAGAACGGCGACGAGATGCGCCCGGATTCGGGGCGCCTCATGCTGCCCGGCTCGAAGATCGTCTGGGAAGTGCACTACCACGCCGTCGGCGAGGCGATCACCGACTCGGTCGAGCTCGGCGTGTATTTCTATCCGAAGGGCCAGGAGCCGAAGCACCGGGAGGTGCTGGCGCTGTTCAACACCTTTACGGGCGCACGCACGATGCTGGACATCCCGCCAAACCAGGTGACGACGACCGAGAGCTTCGTCTCGCTCAAGGAGAACGCGCGGATCGAAAATTTCCAGGCCCACATGCATCTGCGCGGCAAGGGCATGTCGATGGAGGCGCTCTATCCCGACGGGCGCCGCGAGATGCTGAGCCAGGTCACCGATTTCAATTTCAACTGGCACAACATGTACATCTACACCGACGATGCGGCGCCGCTGCTGCCCAAGGGGACCCTGCTGCATCTGATTGCCTGGTACGACAACACGCGGGGCAACAAGTCGAACCCCGATCCCGATCAATGGGTCGGATGGGGCGATCGCACGATCGACGAGATGGGCCACGCGTGGCTGAACATCACGTACTTCGGCGACGAGGAATTCAAAGCCGAGGTGGCGCGCCGGAACTCGCTCCGGCCACAGGCCCTGGCAACCACGACGGCGGGACCGCAGCAGACGGCGCAGCGGTAGCGGCATGAACGCTCGACTCGCCGTTGGTCTCGTCGCCGGCGTCGTGATCTCAGCGGCCGCCTTGCCGCGCGCCGGCCAGCAGGGCCAGGGACAGATGCCGAGCCCGCTGCCGCTCTCGCAACCGATTCGCGAGAGAGGATCGAGCGTCACGGGAGCGTACGAAGGCTGGTACCGGAACAAGGACGGCAGCGTCAGCCTGCTCGTGGGCTATTTCAACCGCAACACGAAGCAGGAGCTCGACATTCCGGTCGGGCCGAACAATCGCATCGAGCCCGGCGGTCCCGACCAGGGTCAGCCGACGCACTTTCTCACCTCGCGGCAGTGGGGTGTCTTCTCGATCAAGGTGCCCGCGGATTTCGGCTCGAAGAAGCTGACGTGGACGCTGGTGGCCAACGGCCAGACCAATACGGTCACGCTGCACACGCAGCCGGAGTGGGTGCTCGAACCATTCGAAGATGCCGCGTCGAGGAACGTGCCGCCGGTCGTCAGGCTGCAGCCGAACGGTCCTCCGCTGGCCGGTCCTCCCGCGAACGTCGCCGCCAGCCTGACTGCGGCCACCGCCGCTCCGCTCGCGCTGACGGCATTTGCGACCGACGAGCCACCCAAGCTGGCCGTTGCCAATGCCCTGCTGGTGGCGCCGGGTGCCGGGCGCGGGCGCGGCGCGGGCGCCTCGGCGGTGTCGCTGGGCTGGAGCGTGTTTCGCGGACCGGGCCCCGTCGTGTTCGAGAACGCAAAACCGCGCGTCGATTCCGCGGACGGCAAGGCGTCGACGACCGCGACGTTCAGCGTGCCGGGGGATTACATCCTTCGGCTGCAGGCCAACGACTCGTCGGGCGACGGCGGCGGCGGCTTCCAGTGCTGCTGGACAAACGTGCTCGTCGCCGTCAGCGTGAAAGCCGGCGCGGGACTGCCGGGTGCCGCCAGCGGCGCTACCGATGCCACGAACAGCGAGCCCAATCCGTATCGCACGATCGAGAATTGGGCACAGCTTCCCGCCGGGCGGGCCTGGGGATCGCTGAGCGCCGTCGACATCGACAAGGACGGGAAGAGCATCTGGGTCGCGGATCGCTGCGGCGGCAACAGCCTGTGCCTCGAGTCGCCGGCTGTCGATCCCATCTTTCATTTCGACGCGAGCGGGCGCCTGCTGAAAAGCTTCGGCGCGGGGTTGCTCGTGTCGCCTCACGGCATTCACGTGGATCGCGACGGGAACGTCTGGGTCACCGATTATCAGGACAACGCCCCACGGCCCGCCGGCGGCGCGCGCGGCCGCGGTGGGCCGGTCGGCATTCAGGCCGGCGCCACGAAAGGGCACCAGGTGATCAAGTTCAGCCCTGACGGGAAGGTGCTGATGACGCTGGGTGATCCGGGCGGGAGCGTCGATCCGCAGTACTTTTTTCAGCCGAACGACGTCGCGGTCGGCCGCAACGGCGACATCTTCGTGTCGCAGGGACACGGACAGGGCAAGTCCGAGCTGCTGAAGTTCACAAAAGACGGGAAGCTGATCAAACGATGGGGCCAGACCGGCACCGGTCCCAACGAGTTCGATCAGCCCCACGCGCTCGCGTTCGACTCGAAAGGCCGCCTGTTTGTCGGGGACCGCAACAACAATCGCATTCAGATTCTCGATCAGGACGGCAACTTCATCGACCAGTGGACGCAGTTCAGCCGGCCGAGCGGCGTCTTCATCGACGCGCGCGACACCATCTACGTCGCCGACTCCGAGTCGGAGTCGGTCGCGCGTAACCACCCGGGCTGGAAGCGCGGCATCCGGATCGGCAAAGTGTCTGACGGGAAAGTGATCGCGTTCATCCCCGATCCCAACGAGACGGCAACGGGGACGAGCGCGGCCGAAGGCGTGGCCGCCGACGCCGACGGCAACGTGTTCGGCGCGGAAGTGGGACCGCGCGCCCTCAAGAAGTACGTCAGGAAATAGGAGAGACACATGTCGCGAATCGCGTGGCGTTCCGCGCTGGCGGCCACCATCCTCGGTCTCCTGTGGGTTTCGCTCGATTTGTCCCTGTCGGGACAGAGCACCGGCCAGCCGGGCACGAAGAACGGCGACTGGCCGGCCTACACGGCGGACATCCGGGGCAGCCGCTATTCGCCGCTCGACCAGATCAACGCGACGAACTTCAAGAAGCTCGAGGTCGCGTGGCGATTCAAGACCGACAACCTCGGCACGCGGCCGGAGTACAAGCTCGAGGGCACGCCGCTCGCCGTGAAAGGCGTCATCTACGCGACGGCCGGCACGCGTCGATCGGTCGTCGCGCTCGATGGAAAGACCGGTGAGTTGGTCTGGTCGCACAGCATGCGCGAGGGCAATCGCGCGGCGATCGCGCCGAGACAGCTGTCGGGCCGCGGCGTGTCGTACTGGACCGACGGCCGTGGCGACGAACGCATCATCTACGTCACGACCGGCTACCGGATGGTGTCGCTCAACGCGAAGACGGGCGCGGTGATCTCTTCGTTCGGCAAGGACGGAATGGTCGATCTGAAGACAGGGATGGTGACGGGATCGGGTCAGGCCATCGATCCGGAGACCGGCGAGGCGGGCCTGCACTCGACGCCCACCGTCGTGAAAGACGTCGTCATCGTCGGGTCGTCCTTCAAGGAAGGGATGACCATCCACGCGCACAACAACACGAAGGGCCTGGTTCGCGCGTTCGACGTGCGATCGGGAAAGCTCCTCTGGACGTTCAACACGATTCCGCGACCCGGTGAGTTCGGGAACGACACCTGGCTGAACGACTCCTGGAAGGAGAACGGGAACGCGGGCGTGTGGACGCAGATCTCGGTCGACGAAGAGCTCGGCCTCGTCTACCTGCCGGTCGAAGATCCGACCTCGGACTTCTACGGTGGTCATCGCCCGGGCAACAACTTGTTCGGCGACAGCCTGGTCTGCGTCGATCTGAAAACCGGCCAGCGCAAGTGGCACTTCCAGATCGTTCACCATCCCATCTGGGACTACGATCTGTCGTCGGCGCCGATTCTGGCGGACATCACCGTGAACGGCCGCGCCATCAAGGCCGTTGCGCTGCCGACGAAGGAAGCGTTCCTGTACGTGTTCGACCGCGTGACCGGGCAGCCCGTCTGGCCGATTGAAGAGCGCCCGGTACCGAAAGGCGACGTCCCCGGCGAGTGGTACGCGGCGACGCAGCCGTTTCCCACGAAGCCGCCGGCGTACGGCCGCCAGGCCGTGACCGTGGACGACCTGATCGACTTCACGCCGGAGATGCGCGCGCAGGCCGTCAAGAACTTCCAGCTCTACAAGACCGGGCCGATGTTCGTGCCGCCGGTCGTCAGCGTCGCCGGCGGGCCATTGGCTGCGCTGACCATCGGCACGCTCAACGGCGGGACCAACTGGCCGGGCGCCGGATACGACCCCGAAACACACGTCGTGTTTGCGCCGGCGTCGAACGCGTCGCTCGCGCCGATTGGCCTCATCGAGCCGCCGAAGGAGTTCGGGTCCGATCTTCGCTACGTGATGGGCACGGCCGGCCAGCCGTTCCTCGAGCGCGAGGGGCCCGGCTTCGGCAGCGCGGCCGACGCGCCGCAGCGCCGTCCGACGCCAATCCCGCTTGCGGGTGCGCCTGCGGCCGCGGGGCGCGGAGCTGCCGCCGCGCCCGCCAATCCGCTCGCGGTCCAGGGGTTGCCGCTCGTAAAACCGCCCTACGGTCTTCTCTCGGCGATCAGCCTCGATCGCGGCGAGATGGTCTGGCAGGTGCCGCACGGCGAGACACCTGATGCGGTCAGGAATCATCCCGCTCTCAAGGGGATGAACATTCCCAGAACCGGACAGAACGGTCCTGTCGGACTGGTGGTCACCAAGTCGCTGGTCATCATGGGCGATCCGCAGGTCACCACGACGCCTGAGCATCCGCGCGGAGCGATGCTGCGCGCGTACGACAAGGCAACCGGCAAAGAGGTCGGCGCAGTCCTCATGCCGGCGCCGCAGAGCGGTTCGCCGATGACCTATGCGGTCAGCGGGAAGCAGTACATTATCGTTGCGGTCAGTGGGGGCAACTACTCGGGCGAGTACATCGCGTTCAGCGTGCCGGACGATGCGAAGACCACGAACTGAGACAGGTGTCGTGCAGGGCTTCAGCCCTGCCCGCGTCGGCAGGCCTGAAGGCCTGCACTACTTCGTGATCTTCGTGACCGTTGTGGTTCTGTCTCTTTCCGGGGCCGCCCAGTCTCCGCCGCCAGGCCGTTCGGTGTGGGACGGGGTCTACACGGCTGAACAGGCGAAACGCGGCGGGCCGCTCTACGCGCAACACTGCTCGTCCTGCCACGGGACGACGTTCGAAGGCGGCGAGATGGCGCCGCCGCTTGCGGGCGGCACGTTCAACGCGAACTGGAATGGCTTGTCGCTGGGCGATCTGGCGGAGCGGATTCGGATCTCCATGCCGCAGAACAATCCGAACAGCCTGAGCCGGCAGCAGTACGTGGACATCCTGGCGGCGATGCTTGGTGGCGGCGAGTTCCCGCAAGGAAACGCGGAACTCCCCAGGGAGGTCGACGTGCTGCGGCAGATTACCTTCGAGTCGATGAAACGGCCGTAACGAGGACGTGGCTTCGTTGATACCAACGGAGAAGGTCATGAAACGCGACTACGCAATCGGCGCGGTGTTACTGGTGCTGCTGGCCGCGCTCGGCATCGGCCAGGCCGCCCTGGACCGGGTGGCCGCGGCCGGCGACAGCGTGCAGGCACCGCGATTCGAAGTCGATCCGATGTGGCCCAAGCCGCTGCCGAACCACTGGCTGCTCGGGAACGTCATTGGCGTGGGCGTGGATTTCCAGGACCATGTCTGGATTGTGCATCGCAGTGCGGCCACGCTCGATCGCAAGGAAATCTACGCGACCTTCGATCCGCCGCTCGCGGAGTGCTGCATCGGGGC
>Ga0068871_100003336_pt1 | contig 11027 bp, 10 predicted proteins | sample KBSMisM72_FD_72750 | JGI IMG/M metagenome (GOLD analysis project Ga0068871, IMG submission 72750) | Miscanthus rhizosphere microbial communities from Kellogg Biological Station, Michigan, USA - KBS Miscanthus M7-2 | ecosystem: Host-associated > Plants > Roots > Rhizosphere > Soil ... | reverse complement strand
CCGTGCTTTGACAAGAACTCAGCCGCAGGGCCATTCTTCGAGGTCGGTTCAAAACGCCCGAGCAAATGCCGTGCGCCCGCCCGCCAAAGATCTTCCGCAGCACTAGCCAGAAAGGCGGTCTCGACTGCTCTGCCGAGCACCCGACAAGAGAGCAGCATGGTTTCCAGGATGAACGTGTCCGGAACGTCGGCCTTTCGCTGCGCGAATAACATACCGACGGTTCCATAGTCGCCGAAGCGATCGGAGACCTCGAGCGAATACAGGCGCCAAGTCGGATCCGCGAGGAGCGCCGTCACTTCGGCTTCCGACCGCCTGATGGTTGTGAGATTGAACTGGTTGGTCTTCTGGGTGAGTTGAGCGGCTCGGGCGATACCCTCCGGGGATAGCCGCGCGACACCGATCTTCAGTTCAAGTCCTTCTAAGTACGCGCGCAAAGCGGCCGGATTACCGTCCTCCGAAGGAGGGGCCACCGCCGCTCGCGCCTTCTCGATCGCGTACATGTCGGCGCGGAGGGTATCCTCCTCCGTGATAGCGGCCCGGTCCAGCTCCGGTAAGGCGCGTAGAGCCGCGACGTATTCGGCCGGATCTTGGGGCATAGGCAGCACGGTAACCTCGGGGGCGAGCTGCCTGACCTCCTCGCGCTCGACAGGGTTGTCATCCACGAAAACAAAGCTTGAGAGTCCAACCGAGAGTTCGGCGGCGAGTTCCCGAAGGGATTCCGATTTCCGCTGCCATGAGATTCGCCATCCGGCCAAGTGTTTGCGGCGGATCCGCATCTCGGGGTGCGTGTCCAGCACCGTCAGGGCTTCTCCTTCGTTGTTCTTACTGGCCACCGCCAGGAGCAGCCCCTGGCGGCGCAGAGCAAGGAGTGCGTCCTGGAACGCGACGTAAGCGCTTCCCGGTCCACTGTCGCCCAATGCGATGCCGGATGGGCCATCCTCGCCCAAGATGCCACCCCAAAGCGTGTTGTCAAGGTCCAAAACCAGAACCTTGGCGGGAGCGACGTGGAGCGGGGCGATCATTCGAGACAATCCCCAGGCGAGCTTCTGCACAAAGGAGTCGGAGAACGGACATCGCGCCAGGTGCCATCGCCGCATGTCATAGGCAGTCTCAGTACCCGCTCGGTCAACTAGCTCCGCTATGTCCAACAGCCTTGCGCCACGGACGCGACGAACCTCCTGGCAGAGTTTGAGATTGAGCTCGTGGTATAGCGCCCGAAGCGATGCCGGATGGCTAGCATCGAGGATGCCAAGCGGCAGACTGTATGGCGGTGGGAGCGTGCCGACCAGCAGTGCCGTTTTTCCTCCTGTCGCCTTAACGAACTCCGACAACGCACCGCAAAGTCGGTCGATCTCGGCCGCAGCCTCGGCACGTGCCGAGGCTATTTCGCCGCCATCCAGCATCGCCAGCCGCGTCAGAACGGGCTCGCACAGATCCTCGATGCGCGGCAGAACGACAGTGACGCCACCGGGATCATGGCGCAGGATGCTACTCGGATCGAGCAGAGACTGATAGATTTGATTGAATGGCGCTAACGCGAATGTCGGGGCCAGCCCACGCTGGGCCAGGAAGCATCCAAGCGCTGGTACGATTGGGTCGACCGTAAAGCTTGCGGTGATAGAGATGGACACCGATTTCCCGACCGGTTCGGTCTGGAATGAACGCCAACGGACCAGAAAGTCTCGGCTTCGGGAGGTCGGGGTGAGCGGCTCCATCAGACGCCTTCGGGCGCGCCGGTCCGGGACTTCGGGGCCTCCGCCAAAACACGTAGAAGATAGGCAACTAAGTCCTGAAGCGAGCGCATGCGGAGGATCTCTACAGTCGAGATCGATACGTCTAGCTCCTGCTCCACGCTAGCGATGAACGTCAGGTTCGCAAGAGAATCTCAGCCCGGCGTATTCTGGGGCGTCGAATGCGCACTTAACTTTGTCTGAGGTGCACCGGTCACGTCGCTGAGTATCTGCGTCTGGGAAAGCAGTTCAGATTCCGTCTGCATGAACCAGCGCACTCCGGGGCACCAAGTGCAATCACGGTGCGATTTGGCGAAAGAAAGTTAAAAGAATAAGCGCTTCGTAGGGCAATTGCAATGGCACGAACGTGTTGCCCACACTCTACGCTGGTGCCTTGTGGCTGACGGCACGCGCGCATCGCGACAGACAAACCCGTAGGAACGATGCCGCCGGAGGGTTCAAGAATATCAACGCGCCTGTCTCCCCGGACCCATCCGATAGGTCCGACGCGAGCCTTTTGGCCGACGCGCTAGAACTTGATGCTGCCGAGGCCTGCCATCATCGCCATGAACATGACGGCGCTGAGGACGATCATGAGGGGCACCAGTTCGGCGGGATAACCCGATTCTTCGCTCGCTCGCATGATTTTCTGCAGCGAGTCTAGTGCGGCTTCGTCAAGCTCCCGGCTCATCGTCCTGAATCTCTCCGAGCTACGCAGAATACTGACGACAGCCATTACGATCAAAAGTTTCAAAAGAACAGTCATCGAGGTGAAAATCGTACGACAGGGCCCCACGGAGTTCAACCGGGATAAATCGGGGACGGGGAAGAAATCGGGGCCAGGCACGCTGTTTCCCTTTTCCCGTGAGAATAAGCAGAAATCTCTGAAATTATCGCGCGGGAAAATAGGGAAACAGCGTGCCTGGCCCCGATTTATCGCAGGGTTCGGAGGCCGAGTTCGACCACGGCTCGGCCGCGGGATAGCACGCGCCTCCGCCACTGTTTGCTACGGGGGTAGAAAGCTTCTTTCAACTCTTGCTTCGTCGAGTGGTCGGGCGATCCCGTACCGAAGTGATGCCATCGGTTTTCTTCGCGCAAGCGATGCAACACCTTGATCGGATTGTAGGTCCCGAATTCCTGACCGATAAAATGAAAGTCCGCCTCCGGCATGGCGTGAGAGAGCAGATTGTGCAATCCGCCTCGAATGCGATAGGCCGGACCGTGCTTCGGTTCTGAAAGCGTGACGCGCCTTCCGAAGGCTCGGCGCAGATACTCGTAGTGAGGACGCTCGACGATGAGCATGTCCCGTCCAAATCGTCCGATGCCCGTGTGTACGTCGATGGCCAGCACCTTCTGCGCGGCACGCAGGCGTTCTTGAAGGAATGCGTAGTACTTTTGCAGTCCTTCTTCGAGCTTCTTGCCGCCAAAGAACAGACCCTGTGGATATTCATACTGACCGCCCCCGATAGCCTGGACGAGCGGGGTCAGGCCAAAGCGGCGGATCATCAATGCACTTTTTATGAGAAAGAAATCGTGGTTGGGCTTTGTCTTCGGACTGAGAAAGGAATCCACGCGCGAGTAGTTGGGCGGACACCCGCGGTATTGACCGTCCGCCAGGAAGTTTCGATTGAGATCGACGTTGTTCTCGTTTGCTCGCCGAATCCATGCCATTCCGAAAGGATTCAGAACGTGAACGAGAATCAGCGCCGAGTTTTTGGAGAGAGAAGGCAATCGATCGAGGAGCTGAAGCTGGATTCCGGAGCCGGCAAACCCCTCGACGCCGTGAATACCGGAAGAGTGGAGAAGAACATGTTGAGGGGTCTCAGATCCGAGCCAGCCAATGTCGATGCTCAGGCTAGTGGCGGAAGGCGAGCGGGCGGACAGTTCCAGGATATGGAGCCGGCCACCCGCTTTGTGCACCAGGGCGCGAAACTTCGCCCTTGCTTCCTCGTACCGCTCGGAAAAGTGTGACGTGTGTTGCTACTTTCTTTTGCCGTGACCGTTTTCAGAACTGGCTCCTGCCGTAGTTGTCGGGGCGGGAACTGTCGGAACCCCGATGCCCATAATTTCGCGCAAACCAAGCTCAATGCGGCCGCGATAGTCATGATGCTCTTTCAGGAACACTCGAGCATTCTCGCGGCCTTGTCCAAGGCGTTCGCCCTGGAACGAGAACCAGGCACCGCTCTTTTCGACGATATTCTTCTCGACAGCGAGGTCGAGAAGATCTCCTTCCTTCGAAATGCCTTCTCCGTAGAGGATATCGAATTCCGCTTCACGGAACGGAGGCGCGACTTTGTTTTTCACAACCTTCGCTTTGGTGCGGCTACCCACGACAGTGTCGCCGTCCTTGATCGAAGCGATGCGCCGCACATCGACGCGGACGGAGGAATAGAACTTCAGCGCGCGTCCGCCAGTCGTTGTTTCGGGGTTGCCGAACATGACGCCGATCTTCTCGCGAATCTGGTTAATAAAAATCAGCGTTGTTTTCGACTTGGATACGATACCGGTGAGCTTCCGGAGAGCCTGCGACATCAGGCGTGCCTGAAGGCCCATTTGCGCTTCTCCCATTTCACCTTCGAGTTCGGCTCGAGGGACCAGGGCGGCGACCGAGTCTACGACCACGATATCGATGGCGCCACTGCGGATCAGGACTTCCGTAATTTCCAGAGCCTGCTCGCCGCTGTCGGGCTGCGAGACCAGAAGGTTGTCGATGTCCACGCCCAGCTTGCGGGCGTAAACCGCATCCAGAGCGTGTTCGGCGTCCACAAACGCTGCGGTTCCGCCGTTTCGCTGCGCTTCAGCGATCGCGTGAAGAGATAGCGTGGTTTTGCCGCTGGATTCCGGTCCGAAGATTTCAACGACGCGTCCGCGTGGATACCCGCCGATCCCAAGCGCTCCGTCCAGCGAGAGCGATCCCGAGGAGATCGCTTCCATGCCCGTGGTCAGATCCCAGGAGCCCAGACGCATGATGGAACCCTTGCCGAATTGTTTCTCGATCTGTGAAAGGGCCAGATCGATTGCCCGTGTTTTTTCTGTTTTTTCGTCAGGCATACTTCTTCCTTTTCTATTTACGCTTGAGTCCGCTCGATCCTCCGTACTGAACCAGACGGATTTCCTCGCGGATGAGCCTATTCAGTTGATCCGGACCGGTAGCTTCACCCGAGAAGCTGGGCACACGCCTGCGATAGCGCTTCTCGTAGGGGTTCAGAGTCTGGGCTGTTTTGAAGCACTGCTGGGCTTTTCGGAGCCAGTTCATCTCCAGGCACAGCAATCCGAGTTGATAGAACGCCTCGCCATACTGAGGATCGAGTTCTGTCGCCTGCTTCAAATGCTGGATTGCGCGCTTGTGCTCTCCGGAGCGGTAATAGATCGCTCCTAGCACGTAATGAACCGAGGCGCTGGGCTTGAGTTTCAGGGCTGTCGCGAGATGTTTGAGAGCTTTTTTCTTATGGCCGACGTTCGCGAGCAGCGTCCCCAGTGTGGCATGAGCCGCTGGGGAATCGTTTTTCAAGCCCACCGCGCGTTCAAACTGTTGTTGCGCGCTTCTCAGCTCGCCTTTGTGCTGTTGAGCAAGGCCGGAGAGGAACGTTGCCTCAAAGTGATCGGGGCTCATGGAGAGCACATGGCTGAGACATCGCAGCGCGCTGCCGTAGGCCTTCATATGGAAGTAGACCTCAGCAAGCAACAGTCCAAGTTCGATGTTCGCGGGATCCTGATCCAGCGCCATTTTCAGGAAGCGCACGCTTTCGCGCGGCTGGCCGTTGAGGAAGAGATCGTGAGATCGTTCGATCCATTGCCCGAACTGAGAGCGGTCCGCTCCGCGATACGCATCCATGATCCGGCCCACGCGCCCGGCGAGGCGGTCAACTTCCTGAGTCTCGATAATTCGGGAATCGAGGCGCTTCCGCCATTCTTTTTCAAGATTGCTCAGATCGATGCCGGCCTGCTGAAGAGCGTCGGTGAGCGTTTCGATCATTGTGTGGTCGATGAAATTGCTTGCGGCCACGCGCTCGATCGTGTCCACCAAAGCGTCGACGCGCTTGTTCAGCATATTGACCGAATACTCAATCGCACTGATCCGCTCCAGAACGTGTTCTTCCATGCCGGGAACTCCGACGTCCCCGGCTGCCGGACCCGAGGCGACGAGCAGTTTCGCCCCGCATTTCCAGCAGAACTCACGATTCAATGGATTTCGTGTCGTGCAGTTTTGGCAATGGATCATAAAGTAACAGCTTCCCACTTTGACGGTCAGGGGAGGTCCAATCAGTATTGGTGGAAGCCCCTACCGGATTTTCGACCTAACTGGCCCGCGTCGACCATCTTTCGCAACAGGGGGCACGGGCGATATTTCGGGTCCCCCAGACCCTCGTGAAGAACTTCAAGTATATTCAGACAAATATCGAGACCAATGAGGTCCGCCAATGCGAGCGGTCCCATAGGATGATTCATCCCCAGCTTCATGACGGTGTCTATGGCTTCCGGTGATCCCACCCCTTCCATGACGCAGAAGATCGCTTCGTTAATCATGGGCATGAGCACCCTATTGGACACAAACCCGGGAAAGTCCGCCACTTCAACCGGCGTTTTCCCAAAAGACTCCGCAAGGCTCCGCGTTACCCGGCACGTCGCGTCGGACGTTGCCAGGCCGCGCACGATTTCCACCAGGCTCATGACAGGCACCGGATTCATGAAATGCATGCCGATGATCTTGTCAGGTCTTTGCGTTTTCGATGCCATCCTGGTGATCGAAATCGAGGAGGTGTTGGAGGCGAAAATGACGCCGGGCCGGACGATCGTATCAAGAGATTGAAACAGTTTCGCCTTCGCTTCGAAATCCTCAATTACCGCTTCGATAACGAAGTCGCATTCTGTGAACCTGTCCATTTCAATGGTTCCCGTGATGCGAGCAATGACCTCGGATTTCCCGGAAACCGAGAGCTTGTTTTTCGCGATTTCTCGATCAAGATTCCTCGAGATTGTTTCGATGCCGCGATTCAAAGCGTCCTGCTGGACATCGCAAAGCAGGACGCGGTATCCCGCACGCGCCGCGACATGGGCAATGCCGTTGCCCATGGTCCCGCTGCCAACCACCCCAATGGTCGTGATCTTCTCCATCGACTACCGTTCTACCGCCAGGGCGACTGCGTTGCCACCCCCAAGACACAACGTTGCGATGCCTCTGCGTGCATTGCGCCGGATCATTTCATGGAGAAGTGTGACCAGTATCCGCGCGCCGCTGGCGCCAATGGGATGGCCCAGCGCGACGGCGCCGCCGTTGACATTTACTCTCGTGGGGTCGAGTTTTAACTCCTCGATGACAGCGACAGCCTGTACGGAAAACGCTTCGTTCAATTCCAGGAGGTCAACCTCGGCGAGGTTCCATCCGATTTTCGCCAGGAGTTTTCGGACAGCTTTTACCGGCGCCATCAAAAGCAACATCGGTTCAATTCCGCTGACGGCCTGGCCCGCGATCCTCGCCAACGGTGACAGTCCAAGTTGCGCAGCGCGCTCAGCGGAGGTCACGACCACAGCAGCAGCGCCGTCATTGACACCCGGGGCATTGCCGGCGGTGACAGTTCCGTCTTTCTTGAATGCCGGTTTAAGTGACGCTAGTTTTTCTATCGTGGAATCCTTGCGTGGAGATTCGTCGGTGTCGAACAGAAGGGGATTGCCCTGCTTTTGTGGAATGGATACCGGAAGAATCTCATTCGTGAATTTACCGGATTGCATGGCCGCGACGGCTTTGCGATGGCTGTTGAGCGCGAATTCGTCCTGGCGCTCGCGGGAAACGCGATACTTTTCGGCGACGATCTCGCCGGTATTTCCCATGTGGCAATGCTCGTAGGCGTCCCAGAGTCCATCATGGATCATCGAATCGATGACGGTAGCATTTCCCTGACGATAGCCGTCACGGGCGCCGGGAAGCAGGTACGGTGCGTTGCTCATGCTTTCCATACCGCCGGCCACGACAATCTCCGAATCTCCGGTCAGGATTCCTTGAGCGGCAAGGCCGACGGCCTTCAGTCCGGAACCGCAAACCTTGTTGATGGTCAACGCCGCGACTTCGGGGGTGAGTCCTCCACCAAGGGCTGCCTGACGCGCTGGATTCTGCCCCAGGCCGGCGGAGATGACATTTCCCATGATGACTTCGTCGATTTGTTCCGGCCGTAGCCTTGCGCGTTCTACGGCGCCGCGCACAACGAGGCTTCCCAGTTGGGTAGCGGTGACGGTTTTGAGCGCACCCTGGAATTTCCCTATGGGTGTCCGAACAGCGCTGAGGATGACCGGATCTTTCATGAGTTCGCTCCAGAATAAAAAAGGCCGCCGATCAATCCGGCGGCCTCGATGGTACTGAAAAACTTTTATCGGAGACTGAAGTTCACCAGCACGCTGACATAGGTCGCAACCGGCTTACCATCTTTCTTGCCGGCGGAAAACTTCCACTTTTTTACCGCTTCAATGGCTTTCTGGTCGAGGCCGTAACCAAGACTCTTTCTGACGTTGTCGAACTTCACCGTTCCGTCCGGATTTACGATGATGAGCAATTCGACGGTGCCCTGGATGCGGGCCTTACGTCCATCGTCGGAGTACTCCGGCTGAACCTGCGAGAGCAGGACGGGTTCGCTGACGCCTCCACCGACATTGAAGACGCCTCCACCGATACCACCGCCTTCGCCGGGGCCAACGCCGCCTCCCTTTCCAGGGCCAACACCAGTGCCCGTCCCCGTGCCGATTCCGCCGCCCGTCCCAGGACCGGCCGATGGCGGTCCGACTGCGCCGTTCGGGTCTCCAAACATCTTGCTGGGATCGGGAATGATGTTGGCGAGTTGCGGTGCGAGAACCGTTGTTTCTACGGCCAGCTTAGGTGCCAGATTTTTCGCTTCCACCATCGGTGGAACGATCTGCTTATCGGCGCCGCGAGGAACCTGCCCTTTTGATGGAGGAGTGACGGTCTTTCTGCCACCGCCGCCGCCACCACCAGATTTGGCATCCATCTTGGGCAAATTCAGCACCAACGGCTGTTGGAGCATCGTGACAGTTGTAGTGGTCTTTTCAGGATTGCGGAACACCAGATACGTCGGAATGACAAGCCCGGCAATAAGGAGACCATGGAGTCCCACGGAAAGCATTCTGGAAACTCCAGAATTGTCTCTGCTCCAGAGGTCTTCAACTTCAATTGGCGCTGCCGTCGTTTGAATCGTTCGACCGCGGTCTGCAAGCATTCCCTTCGCCGTCGCCACAATGGAGCCAAGCAAAGGCTTGGGTTTCACAAATTTGTCCAGAGCACTGGGATCCGGGGCAGCCGTCACATGGGCGGGAGCGATTTCACGATCCTCACGATTTTGGCGGAACTGCTTCAGGATAGAGGTGAACCACGGTTGAGTCCGCGAAAGCGAAGTTCCAGTCTTGAAAAAGTCGGAATCGGGCGTAGCCGTGATATGTGCAGCGGGCCTGTTTCGATCCTCACGATTCTGGCGGAGCTGTTTAAGGATGGAACTGAACCATGGCTGTGTCTCGGAAACTGAGGTTCCAGTCTTGAAGATGTCCTGTTCGTTGAGTTCGTTAGGATTCATGGCTTCAGTTGTTTACCTCGGTAAAGTGCCACCCGAGAATACCATAGTTCGTCCAGTATAATGTCTCTCCGCATGACACCTAAATTCAAGTCCCGGCTACCCTATATTGTACTGATTCTCACCGTTCTCGGACTGGACCGATGGACCAAATGGCTGATCCAAACCAAACTTCTGCTGAACCAGACAATTCTCATAATAGACGGGTTTATTAACATTACGTATGTACGAAATACCGGGGTCGCCTTCGGTATTCTGGATTCTGCCAGTCTGCCCCTTAAATCTACGGTATTGGCTGTATTGACTCTCGTCGCAATCGCTGGAGTTGTTGTTTATAGCTGGAGGACGCCAATAAGCCAAACACTCTTGCATATCGCTCTTACCCTCATTCTTGCCGGTGCGCTTGGCAACCTTTACGACCGGATCGTCTACCAGTTCGTGATCGACTTCATCGAGGTCTACTATAAGAGCTACCGCTGGCCATCCTTCAATGTTGCCGATTCCGCGATCACCGTGGGAGTAGGGCTGCTCGTAACTCAAGTCTTCCGCAAGGACACCCATGACACTGCAGGCCGGGCCTGAGGACCGGGGTCTAAGGCTGGATATATTCCTGGCTCGCCATCTTGTCCAGTTCACCCGTTCTCATATTCAAGCCCTGAACAGGACAGGGGCGGTCCGGGTCGCGAACCGTCAGGAGAAATCCGGCTACCGGCTGCGCGGCGATGAAGTTGTTGAAGTGGATCTCGAATCGGCCCGCGGGCCCGGCCTGGAGCCTCAGGATATCGCCTTCCAGATTGTCTATGAGGATGACGATCTGGTTGTCATCGAAAAGCCGGCGGGCCTGGTTGTCCATCCAGGCGCGGGAACGACCGGTGGGACGCTGGTTCACGGTTTGATGTTCAGGTTTCAAAACTTATCCGGCGCGGGCGGCGAAGCCCGGCCGGGAATCGTCCATCGGATAGACAAGTGGACCTCCGGCCTGCTCATCGTTGCCAAAAACGACTGGACTCATGCGCGGCTGAGCCGGGCATTTCAGGATCGCACCGTGGAAAAGACGTACCTGGCGCTTGTGCACGGGCGAATGCGCGAGCCTTCCGGCGATATCGCTCTCAACATTGCAAGACATTCGACCGTACGGACGCGGATGAGTGTCCAGCACGGACGCGGGCGCGCAGCTCTCAGCTCGTATCGCAGGCTGAAAGAGACGGGAGACTTTTCGCTGCTGGAAGTAAAGATCAAGACCGGGCGTACGCATCAGATTCGTGTGCACCTGGCGGCGATAGGTCATCCCATCGTTGGGGACGATGTGTATGGAGAACGCCGATACGCCACGTTCGTGAAGAAATACGGTAAGCCCGGACGCTATTTTCTTCACGCTGCCGAATTGAAGTTCACTCATCCGCGAACGGGAGAGGTCCTGCATTTGAAATCGCCGTTGCCGGACGAGCTAAATGCTTTGCTGGAACGGATCGGTGAGCAGGATTTCGCTCTCCCGCGAAAACAATAGATATCGCGGTAAAGCTGGAACTTTGTGCCTCTTTTCCGCGACTTCCTCGTTCGGACTCGCACCACATCCGTCCAGTGGCATCGCCCGGGATCTCAATGCGTATTAGTGCAATCGCGCAGCTTCCAGTATCCTAATTCGCTCGCAGGCAGACGGGTGATCGCTTTGGCTTCGCCAAAGAGGAAAGTCCGAGCTCCACAGGGCAGTGTGCCTCGTAACTCG
>Ga0068871_100003323_pt1 | contig 11044 bp, 10 predicted proteins | sample KBSMisM72_FD_72750 | JGI IMG/M metagenome (GOLD analysis project Ga0068871, IMG submission 72750) | Miscanthus rhizosphere microbial communities from Kellogg Biological Station, Michigan, USA - KBS Miscanthus M7-2 | ecosystem: Host-associated > Plants > Roots > Rhizosphere > Soil ... | reverse complement strand
GTCGATTCATCCAGGTCGACAAACTGCACGGCGAACCCGTAGCCGCTCCGTGCGTAGAGTGTCTGAGCCGTGAGCGTCACCCAGCCGACGCGCGGCAGGTCGATCTTCATCTTGAACCGGACGCCGGGCTCCTGCTCGTGGCTCGAGTTGACGAAGCAGCCGCCCAGGCTCAGATCGAAAATGCTCATGGGGGTCTCGAGCACGTCCACACGGAACCCATCGAACGGCCCCGTGAACCGCTCGGTTCTTCGCCGATCTCTGCTGTCGGCTTCGGTCGTGAGGGCGTTCTGGATGATCTCCATCGTGTTTGTCCTCGCCTGTCTTAGTTGTCCTATATACTACTCTCGTGTCGTTCAATAGACAACACATTACTTCCCCATTAGGCATTGCCAGGAACTGCACGCTTATTTTCGGTTTTTATTCGCTGACCGGAGAGAAGCGACGGAGGGTAGGCGACACCTCGACGAAGGCATCGACGACCGCGGGATCGAAGTGTGTGCCCTTGCCCGAGACGATGAACTTGACCGCCTCGTCGTGCGACATGGGATCGCGATACGCGCGGCGGGTGGTCACGGCGTCGTAGACGTCGACGAGCGCGATGAGCCGGCCCGCGATCGGAATCGCCCGTCCGCTCAGGCCCTGGGGATAGCCGGTGCCGTCCCACTTCTCGTGATGCGTGTACACGATCTCCTTCGCCAACGCGAGAATCGTATCGTCGGACGAACCGGCATCACGTTCGGCGTGCACGATGACGTCGCGGCCATGCACGGGGTGTTTCCGCATCTCGATTGTTTCTTCCGCGGTCAGCATGCCGGCCTTGTTGAGGAGCCGGTCGGGCACGCCAACCTTGCCGATGTCGTGCAGCGGCGCGAGGCTCGCGAGCAGTTCGATGCGCTCGGGCGTGAGGTACTGGCGGAAATCCGGATGCCTGGCGAGCTGCGTGGCAAGCACGCGGGCGTATTCCTGCGTGCGGCGCGAATGGCGTCCGGTCTCGATGTCCCTGACTTCGGTGAGCGAGAGCAGCGTCTGAACCATCAGGCGCTGCGAGATGATCTTGTCGTGTCCGGCCTGGTCGGCACGATTGCGCTCGAGGGCAAACCTGCCGCCCGCGATGGCGCCGAGCGAGGCGATCAGGCCGAGCGTCGGATACAAGGGTGAAAAAAAGACGCTCATGCCGGACATCAGGGCGCCCGCGCCCGCCCAGACGACCAGGAGATACGCGGCAATGGTGGCGCCGCCCCACGCGAGGCCGAACTGGGCCACGAGCAGCGACACGAGGATGCCGACGATCAGCACGCCCAGCGTCTCGATCGCGGACCCGTACTCGGGCCGCCGGATGTAGTCCTGCTGCAGCAGGTTGTCGGCCACCGTCGCCTGCACTTCCACGCCGGCAAACAGCGTGTCGATCGGCGTGGACACGACCTCGCGCGTTCCGAGGGCCGTGGTGCCCACGAACACGATCTTGTCCTTGAAGGTGTCGGGGGCGATCTCCCCGCTCAGCACGTCAGTGGCCGACACATACTGGAAAGTCCGGCGGGGCCCCCGATACCGGAGCCGCATATTGCTCTTCCCGTCGAGCGGCACGCTCTGGCTGCCAAACCACAGCGTGGCCGAGTTCACGTTGCCGACGCGCAGGCTGACATCGTGGATGTTCCTGGCCGCGATGACGGCGGCGAGACCGAGCGCCGGGTACACATGGCCGTCGAACGACGCCAGCAGAGGCACTCGCCTGAGCAGGCCATCCGGATCCGGGGCCGCGTTGAGAAATCCGGACGCTCCGGCGGCCTTCGTCAACACAGGCAGACTGCAGACAACGCCCGTGGCTTGAAAATACGGCTCGGGCGCCCGCTCGTCGCCCCGGCGCACGAGGACCAGCCCCAGCGGATGCTGCACGCAGGCGCTCGACGGCCTCGAGTTGTTGTCGAACGTCAGGGCATAGCCCAGCACGACCTTGCCCGGGCGCAGCGCGTCCGCCATCGCTTCGTCGGTGGCCGCCCCGGCGCCCGCATACCGATCGGATTCGGCGAAGACGATGTCGAGCGCGATCGCGGACGCGCCGAGCTCACGAATGCGGCCGACGAGGTTGCCGACGAGATCGCGGCGCCAGGGCCACTGCCCGACCGACGACAGACTGCGCTCGTCCACGTCCACGATCACGACGTCCCCGCCGGGCGGATGTGTCCGGGCCGCGCGCAGCAGCGCATCGTACGAGGAGTACTCGAGCCGCTCGAGAAAGGCCGGGCGGTAGAGCGACAGCAGCGCGACGATCACCGCCGGCACCACGCCGCACACGAGAACGACACGGCGTGGTTGGACGCTCATCGCACCGTGATTTCGACGCGGCGGTTGCGCGGCTCGGGCACCTGGTCGGCGGTCTTCACGAGGAGGTCGGACTCGCCGTGCGAGGTCACCTCGATGACGTCCGCGCGGATGCCCGCCTGAATGAGTTGCGCGCGAATCGCGTTGGCGCGCCGCAGCCCGAGCTCGACGTTTGTTGCCGCCGCGCCGGTCGTATCCGTGTGTCCGATGACGGCGACGTCCGGAAACGGCCGGTTTCTGAGCGCGTCGAGCACTCGCGGAAGCAGCGCCCGGCTCTCGTCGGTCAGGTCGTCGGATTCGAAACGGAAGTAGAGAACGAACTGCAGCGGCGCCGGCGGAAGCGTCGACAGGACATCGCCGAACAGGCGGTTCACGTCGGCTTCGCTCAGCACGGTCACCGGAGCGGGCGCCTGGCCGGACGATGCGGTTGTCGATTCGCGCGCGGCGCCAAGTTCCACTCCTCCGGCGGGATTGGACACGACGGCCCGTCCGACCGTCCCATCCCCAGGGTCCGGAAGCAGGACCACCTGGGCCTGCCCCGGGCGCACTTGCTGAACGCGCTTCGGTCCGCACCCCGCCATCGCGGCGGCCACCAGCACCGCAATCGGAACGGCGAGGGGCCGCGCAGACGTCATTCAGGCACGATGCGAAGCGCCAGCGTCGTGCCGCGGACGCCGACGACCGCCGCCGGCGTTTCGAGACGGATCGAATCAGGCGAGAGCTTCGCAATCCGGCCCGAGACGTAGGCCACCACGCCGCGGACCACGTTGAGCACGAGCCCGAGCCGGCCTTCCGCCGGGGCGTACAGGAACCGGTCGACCCGCACTTCGCTCGCGGGGCCCATGGAGATGCGGGTATCGTCCTTCAAGGTCACGCCGAGGCGGCCGTCCGTGCCCGTCCGGAGGGCATCCGACTCGTACACGAGCTGACCGGCCTGGGCAGGCATGACGGAGCCGGCGCGCACGATAAAGGCCGAGCCAGAGGCGATCTTGATGCGTCCGGCTGCCGCCTGCGGCTGGGCCGTCGCGGTCGCCGCAACCCCCGCAAGGATCAGCGTGGCCAGCAACACGTGTCGAGTCATCACATCGCCCCCCGCATTCACGATAACCCTGTTCGACACCCCGGTCCAGCGAACTCGCCCGGGGGCTCTGGGGCCTCCATTCTTGCCCAATTACGATTCTGAGATCCGTCGGATTGGGCGGCTGACTGACGACTTCCCAAGGGCTAAGGTTGTGCTACCTTGGCAGCCGAACTCCATGCCAATGACCTACCGCATCGATCTCGAGGCCAACCTCTTGCTGGTGGTGATGAGCGGCGTGCTCACGCAGGCCGAACGGATGCAGACGATGCTCGCGTGGATCAACGATCCGGCCTTCAGGCCGGGCCTCGACACGTTCTGCGATCTCACGACGAGCGAATCGACGCCCGACCTGGCCGAACTGCGCGAAATCGTGGCGACCATCTCCGAGCATGCGCCGCGGATCGGGCCGAAGAAGGTCGCGATGCTCACGTCGAGGCCCATCTCCTTCGGCGTCGCTCGAGTGTTCGAGGCGCTCGCGGAGGTCGAGGACACACCCCTGCAGGTCAAAGTCTTCAACGATCGAAGCGCGGCGTGGGCATGGCTTCGTCCCGGGGAGTACGAACGGCTCGAGCTGTCCACCACGCCGTAGCGGCCGGAGTCAGCCGGCTGCCGCGAGTGCGTTCGTTCGGGCCGACGAGCCCGCCAGCCCAATCGCCACCTGTAGCGCCGAAAGCAGCGCGGTTTCCTGCGCGTCGTACGGCAGCGTGTAGCCCCCGGCAAACCAGACGCGGCCACGTCCCTGCAGGCCGCGGAGCACGCTTTGTGCGAACAGCGTCGCCGGCGTCGGCAGCATGTGATTGAAGATGGCTTCGCGGAGCACGAGACTCGGCCGCCGTGTCCGATGCGTGATCCAGCTCTTCCAGAGCAGCGCGGCCGTAGACGGCGGCAGGTCCGGCAGCACGCCCGCCATCGACATCGACGCCTCGCAGAACGCTCCTTCGACCTGGCAGTTCAGGAACGACCACAGCCGCGCATCAGCGGGGGCGTAGATCGGGTCGAGGTGCAGCGCGAGCACGGCCGGATGAAACTCCAGCCCGCGCAGCGCCGCCCGCTGCAGGTCGGTGCCCGGCAGCCCACCGAGCAGCCGCAGGCTGCTGGGCCCCGACGCCGCGAGGACGAGGTCGTCCACATACAGCGTGCATCCATCGAAGCAGCGGATCAGGAACTGCCCCTGCGGCGCGGGCGCGACCTGCAGCACGGGCGCGCTCGTCAGGACGCTGACGGTCGACGTCTGGTCGATCAGGCGCTGCAGCACCTGCGCCATGCCGTGCCTCAGCACGTAGTACACCGTCGGGTCGAGAGGGTTGGCGGGCAGCGCCTTCGCGGCAAAAATCATCGCGGCGCGGGCCGAGAGGCCGCGCGCCTGGTTGATGTCGCCGGAAAAGAGCGAGGCGGCCCACGGCAGCAGCATGCCTTCCCACTGTTCGCGCGACAGCCCGAGCGTCGGGAGCCAGTCCTCGAGCGTCAGGGCCCAGCTCTCCCCCGCTTCCTCGCGGCGCTTCGCCTCGGCAAACGCGACGGCGAACGCGGCGATACCCGCCTGGTTCCACCCCGCGAACAACGGCCACGCGCGCTGCGGCAGCACAGGCGACACGAAGCGGAACGACGGCTCGGTGTCGGCCGTCAGCGTGATCGACGCAGGGAACGAATGCGCGTCGCTCGCGCCGCCCTGACCGTACAGCCCGAGCGAGGTGAGAAGCGCCGTATAGAGAGGATAGGGCCCCGGATGGAAGTACTGCGCGCCCATGTCGACGACACACGATCCGCCGACGAGGTCCACGTGGACGCTCTGCACGTTGCCGCCAATCGAGTCGCGCGCCTCGAGCAGCACGACGTCGCGCCCGCCGTCGAGCATCCAGGCGAGGGACACGCCCGCCATCCCGCCGCCGATGATGCCCACGCGCCGCCGCGGGGCGGCCGCCGCGTTCAGCGCAGGCAGGCCGGTGGCGACGGCAAAGCTGCGGAGGAGTTCGCGCCGGGTCCAGATCACGGGGTCCGTCATGCCATGCTCCTGTCTACGGGATCTGCGCGGGCTCGAGACGCAGCAGCGCGCCGTCGTCTTCGGCGGTCAGCAAGTACAACAACCCGTCCGGTCCCTGCCGGACGTCGCGGATGCGCTGGTGGAGCTCGGTCAGCAGCATTTCGCGCCGCAACTCTTCGTCCTTGTCGTTGAAGACGAGCCGCTGCAGGTGGCCCGTTCCGGGAATCTCGCCCATCCGCATCGCGCCGACGAACACGTGGCCTTTCCACGACGGAAATCGATCGCCCGTATAGAAGGCCATGCCCGAGACGGCAATCGCGGGCGTCCAGTAGGCGACGGGGTTCTCGAAACCGTCGGCGGCGAGCTTGCCCTGCCACGGCCCGGCGTAGTCGCGGCCGAGGCTGACGAGGGGCCAGCCGTAGTTGCGCCCGGCCTGGATGATGTTGATCTCGTCGCCGCCGTTCGGCCCGTTCTCGTTCGCCCACACGGCGCCGGTCCTCGGGTTGATCGCGAGCCCGAGCTGGTTGCGGTGACCGAGAGAAAAGATTTCCGGCTTCGCGCCCGGCTTTCCGGCGAACGGATTTCCAGCCGCCGCGGTCCCATCGTCGTTGATCCTCAGGACTTTGCCTTTGTGGCTGCCGAGGTCCTGCGCTTCTTTCATGTTCGCCACGGAGGCTCCCGTGGTCATGTACAGCAGGCCGTCGGGCGCAAACGCGAGGCGCGAGGCCGCGCCGCCGTTGCCGTCCCACGCCGGATCGGCGATGAAGATGTCGCGGACGTCCGTCAGCCCCGCGCCGTCCCAGCGCCCTCGCGCGAGCGCCGTCCTGATCAGCGTCTCCCCCGCGGGCTTGCTGTAGGTGATGTAGATCAGCTTGTTCTCGGCGAAACGCGGGTGCAGTGCGACATCCATGAGTCCGCCGAGGCGCACCGCCCGGGCGTCCGGCGCGCCGGCGACGGGCTGCGGGTCGAGCACGCCGTTCCTGATGATCCGCAGGCGCCCGCCGCGCTCGGTGACGAGCATCCGGCCGTCGGGCAGGAACGCGAGGCTCCACGGATTCTTCAGGCCCTTCGTCACGACGACGACGCGGACCTTGTGCTGTTCGGCGGTGTCGAGGACGAACGGCCCGGCCCCGAGCGGCGGCCAGGCGATTCCGATGGGCGCTCGCCCGCGCTGCTGGGCGGACAGGCTCATGCTCACCGCCATCGCGACGGCAGCGGCAACGATGGCAACGGCGGCTCGCGGCATCGGCTTCTCCATCCGGGTCTCGCAGTGTAATCGAGAGCGGCGGGGGCGGGCGCAGAACGCCGCACTTTCGTGCATTCTGAACGTGTTCAAATTAGGCCTTGACGAACGTGAAAGGCTGGTCATAGTCTTTGAACATGTTCAAAGACACGGCGTCGCGGGCGGCGCCGCAGCGCGCCGCCAGCGAGGAGACCCGCCGGCAGATCCTCGACACGGCGCTGTCCCTCTTCCGCGAACACGGCTTCGAGGAGACGACCATCCGCGACATCGCCGGACGCGCGGGCCTGTCGCTCGGTGCGGCCTACTACTACTTCAACAGCAAGGAAGCCCTCGTGGGCGCCTACTACGATTACGTGCAGCAGGAGCACCAGACACGCGCGCGCGCGCGGTTCAGCGAGGGCGGCCCGCTCCGCGATCGGTTGCGGGCGGCGCTGCACACCAAGATCGACATCGTGCAGCAGGACCGCCGGCTGCTGCGCGCGCTCTTCCGGTACGGCGGGGATCCGGACCACTCGCTGTCCTGGTTTGGCCCGGCGACCCGCACGCAGCGCGAGCTGTGCAGGGCGGTCTTCGCCGAAGCGATGGCCGAGGAGCGCCTGCCCGACGACGTCCGCCAGGCGGCGCCGACGCTGCTGTGGACGCTTCACATGGGCATCCTTCTCTATTTCCTGTACGACACGTCACCCCACGAACGCCGGACCCGGAAACTGATCGACGCGTCCGTGGATTTCGTCGTCGCCGTCAAACGCCTGGCGACGTCACCGCTGCTGCGGCCAATGAGGCGACGGGTGATGGGCATCCTCGAGGACGCAGGTCTCCTGGCACCGTAGGAAGGAGCGGCCATGTCGAGCAGCGCGCAGAAGAAGATACTCGCCGCCCTCATGATGGGTTTCGCAGCCACGTCGTATTTCATGGCGCGAACGCCTCCGGGCGATTTCCTCACGCCGGCAATCCTGGTGTTTGGCCTCTTCAACCTGCTCGTCACCCCTCCAGGAACCCAGGAGGTGAGAGCTATCGCCATCTGCTGCGCGCTGGCGTCATTCGTCTGGCCGGCTTACAACAGTGTGGTTGTCGCGCTCGCCTCGGTGTTGTGGCCTCCCGCCTTTCTGGTGACGTGGGCCATTGCACGAGAACCAGCGGCGGCCGGCGAGATCGACAGGGAAATCGGCGACGTGGCTGCGAGGTATTCGAGGACGATCGTCGCGGCGCTCATCATCTCCACGGCCATCGCGTCGATCGCCTATCGCGTCATCATGTTTCACGGGCTGGGGCAGACCGCCGCCCTGTTCGTCGGGATCCCGGCCATCCTTGCCGTCGTCGTGGTGTTCACGGTCTCGCCGCGGTCGGCCACGGGCGTCTCCTGCAAGGCCGTCACCGTTGGCCTGCTGATTTCGCTCCTCCTGCTCGGCGAAGGTATGGTGTGCGTCCTCATGTCGGCGCCGCTCTTCTACGCGATTGCGATCGGGATCGCGCTGCCCATCGACCGGGCGCGGCGCAGGAGGGCCCCGCAGACGACGACCATGTCGTCGTTCATCCTCCTGCTCGCGATCGCACCGATGAGCCTTGAAGGCGTCACGCCGTTCACGACGATCGGCCGCGAAGAAACCGTGACCGTCACGAAAGACGTGGACGCGTCCGAGTCTGACGTCGAACGAGCGATTTTTGCGCCGCCCCGGTTCGAGCGTCGGCTCCCGCCCTATCTGCGTATCGGGTTTCCGCGCCCGGTTGCCACTCGAATCGATCGGCAACCTGACGTCACGCGGTGGGTCATCAGCATGAGGGGCGGCGAGATGCGACTGAGCGGGCTGGAGCCCAGGACGGGCGATCTTGTCCTCGACCTCGCGGACATCCGACCGGGATCCATCCGCTGGCGCGCCGTCTCCGACAGCAGCCACATGACGCATTTCCTCCGGTGGCGCGAGATCGACGTGACGTGGGCGGCCGTTGATCCCGTGACGACGAGGGTGACGTGGACGGTGCGATACGAACGAGGGCTCGATCCCGCGTGGTACTTCGGGCCCATGGAGCGATACGCCGTGCGCCTGGCCGCCGGCTATCTGATCGACTCGGTTGCCACACCGTGATGCCCATCGATCCGTACCTTGTCGTCCGCGCGGGATCGCTGTACGTCGCCGTCCTGCTGACCGCGGCCGCCTGGATGTGGCGGCGACCGGGGCGTCGCGCGTTCTCGGGCGCCGTACTGGCCTGGTTCTGGAACCTCCCGGCGGTGCTCGCGCTGCACCTGGCAGCCGATCGTCTGGGCTGGTGGAACATGAAGGCCGACGGAGGCGTGCTGCTGGGCATGCCCGTGGATGTGTACCTGTCGTGGGCCTGGCTCTGGGGCGCCGTCCCCGCGCTGGCGTTTCCGTCGCTCCCCATCGTTCTGGTGGCGGCAATCGCGCTGGCCTTCGATCTCGCGTTGATGCCAGCGGCCGCGCCGGTACTGCGTCTCGGGCCAGCCTGGCTCATCGGCGAGGGCATCGGGCTCGCGCTGTGCCTCATCCCGAGCCAATTGCTCGCACGATGGACCGTCCGCGATGCGCGGCTGGCCGGACGCGCTGCGCTGCAGGTCGTCGCCTTCAGCGGTCTCCTGCTCTTCGTGCTGCCGGCCGTTGCCATCGACGTCTCAGGCGGTGCCTGGCTGAACCCCGTCGATCGTCCAGTCTGGCAAATCAGCCTCTGGGTGCAACTCCTCATGGTCCCTGCCATCGTCGGTCTGAGCGCCGTGCAGGAATTCGTGATGCGCGGCGGCGGCACGCCCGTGCCGTTCGATCCACCGCAGCGGCTGGTTGTGACCGGGCCATACGCCTACGTCCGCAACCCGATGCAGTTGTCGGCCGTCGTGCTGCTCGCTCTTCTCGGACTGTTCCTTCGAAACCCGTGGGTGGCGGCGGCCGGGATCATGGCTCACCTCTACTCCACAGGCATCGCGGGGTGGGACGAAGACGAGGATCTGCGACGGAGATTCGGGGACAATTGGCTCGCCTACGCCGGGAACGTGCGACCGTGGGTACCCCGGCTTCGCCCGTGGCGGCGTCCGGGGGACCTCCCGGCTCGGTTGTTCGTGGCCTCCGGCTGCGGCATGTGCAGCGAAGTCGGCGGCTGGTTCGCCCGCCACCACGCACGCGGGCTGGCGATCGTGCCGGCAGAAACGCACGAATCGCGAGCGCTGACGCGTATTACCTTCGAGCCGGCCGGAGGCGGCCCCGAGGCCACGGGGGTCGAGGCCGTCGCCCGGGCGCTCGAGCACGTTCATCTGGGCTGGGCCTTTGCGGGGTGGGCGCTCCGGTTGCCCGGAGTTCGGTGGTTCGCCCAGCTGTTGACCGACGCATCGGGCGGCGAACCTCGTAGGATTGAGATCAGCCATGTTCCTCACCCGTCAGCCATCGGCCGCCTCGATCCAGCAGTTTCTTCACGAATCGAAGACCCTCGCCCTGTCGTACGAACAGGTCGGGATCGTCAGCAAGGTTCCGGCGGGCTATGACGTCGACGAGATGGCGGTCGTGATCGGCAGCGGCGAGGCCGGTTTCGAGCGCGCGAAGGCGGCGCTCATGGCGTGGAAACACTTCGATCTCGATTGGGCCCGCATCTGTCCGGAAGGCGCGCCGATCGAGATTGGGACGACCGTCGCCGTGCTGGTCCGCCACTTCGGGTTCTGGTCGCTCAACGGCTGCCGTGTCCTGTATTTCCTCGGCGATCGATCGCACGGATCGACGTTCGGATTCGCGTACGGAACGCTCGCCAACCACGCCGAGCAGGGCGAAGAGATCTTCGAGGTGTCGCTCAACCGGGCGTCGCAGGCCGTGACGTACCGCATTCGCGCGGTGTCGCGGCCGCGCGCCGTGCTGGCACGCCTCGGGTACCCCGCGACGCGAATGCTCCAGGAGCGGTTCAGGCGGGACTCGGGCGAGGCGCTGCGGCGCGCCATGCAGGGGGGCGCTAGAAGTCGGGAAGGGTGATCGACATCACCATGCTGTAGCGGACCGGGCGGCCTTTTTTCGTCGCGGGCCGGTAATGCCAGGCCTTGGCCGCGCTGACGATCATGCGATCGTGGTAGCCGTTGACCGGCGTCTCCAGCTTGACCGTCTCGACTTCTCCGCTGCGGCCGACGACCAGCTCGAGGCGTCCGGTCTGCGGCGAGCGTCCAGACAGCGATGCGGTCGAGAGCTGCCGGCCAATCGGCTTCGGCGGCGTCACATCGCGATCGGCGCTCGTGTAGATTCGCGCCTCCTCGAGCGTGCGGGCCGAGGTCGCCATCGCCATCAGGTTCGACACGTCGCCGTTGAGGTCCGCGTCCGATGGATCGATGTCCGCGTCTCTGAGCAGCGCCAGCGCCCGATCGCCCTTGGTCAGCGTCATCGCGAAGTCGCCGGCGTCGTACGCGACGCGGGCTTCCTGGTAGTACCGGCGCGCCATCGCC
>Ga0068871_100003322_pt1 | contig 11044 bp, 10 predicted proteins | sample KBSMisM72_FD_72750 | JGI IMG/M metagenome (GOLD analysis project Ga0068871, IMG submission 72750) | Miscanthus rhizosphere microbial communities from Kellogg Biological Station, Michigan, USA - KBS Miscanthus M7-2 | ecosystem: Host-associated > Plants > Roots > Rhizosphere > Soil ... | reverse complement strand
GTCGCAACCAGCACTTCGATCACGCTGATGCCGGATTGGCTGCTCCGAAGCGAACGGCGACGGCCTGCTGCTGCTTGCGTTCGTTGAATGTGTATCACTTTCGACATTGTCAAAACTCCTAGCTAACCCACGATGTTCCGCTATAGATCCATCGCTTGATTCGGCCTGCAGGTGAAATCGACACCGCAATCCAGCCACTCTTTCCCATCGAACGGTTGTCTCTGAAGTAGTAAACGAACCCACTCGTCGGACAGACACCTCCCGAATAGGCGCATGGCAGCCCACGGGAATTAAAAGAAGGATCAGTTGTCACAGGCGTGAAACCCAGTTCTCCGGATGTCAGCGCCGCTGGGGCTCCTGACCCGGTCGGTGTCGTTACCTTCGTCAGTGGAGCGCCCAATTGCACCTGCGGGTCCTTGTCACTCAGGCCACTGACATCGTCCGCCTGCTTGACATATGCGACTGGGCCGTTCCCGAGGATGGTAAAGTGCGTGGTCATCGTCGAGTTCTTCCCGATCGCAAGAGCGCGGCTGTTCTGAAGAAGTCCTGAAAGGTTCGTTCCTCCACCCTGCAGTCTCGCGTTCGAAATGACGATCATCATGTTTGGAATTGCGATAATTCCCAACACCATCAAAATCGCAACGACAATCAGCAACTCCAGTAGTGAGAAGCCTCTGCGAGTCGACACACGGTTCCGGGCACATATATCGTTGACGTATTTTTTCACGATCAGGCGACTGTAGGTTTGGGACATAAAGCTGTAAATAGCAATTATCGTTGTGTCTATGCGCACGGCCCTGTCGGGCCGCTTATCCATTTAGTTCGAAAAGGATCCTAGGATGGTGACATCGCCCCACAACAACTTTTTATTGTGGGCACTAAAGTGCAGGGTCTGCAGGCGGGCGAAAAGATCCAATGCGGCAGAGAACCGAAATGAGCGCAATCTACTTCGAGTGCGTGACTTGCGAGTGATGCCGCTTTGACGGCCATGCGAAAATCGGGCTCGACATGGAACCACTTCTCCGACTCCTGGTGGCTGCAGGGTCCGTCTTTATCTGCACCATTCCGGAACGGTACCGGCGCTGGTGGCCGATCCAGAATGAAGCCGAACTTCTTGGTCCGCGATCGCCTCAGGAATACTGGAAGCTCCTATCGGCGTGCCGGGACCGGCACTTTATTTTGCAGTTACCCTCAACGGGTTCGGGATTTTCCTTCTTTTCAACGGACCTTTACACGAGCAGGATATCTTTATGGAAACATCCGGGAAGAAACGTCTCTCGATGCTGCGGTCCTACACCACCGCAGACCTGTTCACCATCGGCAACGCCACGTGCGGCACACTTTCGATTTTCCTGTGTCTGGATTACATTGCCGAAGCAAACAACAGATTTTTGTGGATTGCGTTCATCCTTCTTCTTGCCGCGCTTTTCTTCGATGTCTTTGATGGCTACTGGGCCCGCCGATCCGGGCGTCAATCGATTCTTGGCGCAGACCTGGATTCCCTTTCGGACATTATTTCCTTTGGCGTCGCGCCTGCGGTGCTGGGTTTTACGCTGGGAATGCGAGGGGGATGGGACATGCTGATCCTCGCATTTTTCGTCGTATGCGGCATCAGCAGGCTGGCGCGCTTCAACGTAACGGCAGAGGCGCTTTCCGGTGGTACCGGCAAGGTGAAGTACTTCGAAGGTACGCCGATCCCGACCAGCATTCTGATCGTGCTTCTGCTCGGCGTGGCCTTCAGCCGGCAAGCCGTCGACAACGATCTCTGGTTCGGCGCATATCGCGTGCTTTCGATAGCAACGCTGCATCCACTGACGCTGATCTACGTCTTGAGCGGGTTGGGAATGATCAGCGCCACCATTCGTATCCCCAAACCTTGATCCCTGCGTGGAGATTACTGATCCGATGTCATCGCCTTTGCGAAGAACCTGAAAACGAGATTCACCAGGCTGAGCGCGACAGCGCCGACGAATGCCGGCGTAAATCCCGTGATGGTGAAGCCGGGCACAAACGAGGCGGCAAGCTCCAGCATGATGGCATTGATGACGAACCAGAAAATCCCAAAGGTCACCAGCGTGAGCGGGAATGTGATGATCTTCAGGATCAATCCCAGCGTGGCATTGACGAATCCAATCACGAGAGCAGCAATCAGCGCCGCTGTAAAACTGGCGACATAGAAACCGCCAACCAGGCGCGAAACAATCAGTAAAGCGACAGCGCTCAGAATCCAATTGAGAAGCAACTTCATTTCGTCTCCCTTCCCTGCACCGCTATTTCCGACGCCCCACCATTCCAGCGTCAAAGAGCCGTTTATCGACGTACATGCGCCGTTTCGAATGAACAATCGCCAGGTGCGGAATATCGACGAGATATTCCGCAACAGCCCAGACATCCTCTTCGGCTGTCATCCACCCCATCGAATCGAAGCGCGACAGATTCACCGGACGCGAATATTGCCTCAAGGTCTTCTCGCCCTTCAGATTGAAGTAGTCCTCGAAATATGAAATTGCAAGCTCGCGCACTGTTCGGTAAATGGGTTCACGGAATCGGATCCCGGAAAAGTTGGAAAGCGCGACGGCGCCCCAGCAGCCGTCGATTTTATAAACAGCGATAACATGATCGGAATCCCGCACAGCGACCAGATCCAATATCAGTGGCGGCCAGCCGTTGATGCGGAGAGCCGCGGCAGCAAAAAGGGCCGCCTCAAAGCAATGCGCCGTCTTATCGCGCATGACGCGCCGAGGTGAACGACACGTGTCACCGTCCGGTTCGGTGTTGTAAGGAAGCGAATTCAGGAAATCCTGGATCTTCCACGGCGTCGACAGACTCTTGAGAAGCTGCCGTTCCCGGGTTGTCAGCTCGCCTGGGCTACTACTCGAGCGTGGCAATGGCATTTCGGATCATTTCCGGTATGGCTTTCGGTTCAAACGTCGTGCGATCGACACAGACTGCAGTGACATATCCTTCCGAGACACTTCGCCCTTTCTCATCCTGAATTTCAAAATCGTAGCGGATAGATTTTTCTCCTGGAAAAGAAGGATTCAACCGGACGCGGATGGCCGCACCGTTTCGGATGGGAAATGTAAACTTCGCGAATACCTCCACCCGAGGAAGCCAGACCTGATGCTTATCCATCAGCTTGTCCTGTATGATTCCGGCTGCCCTGTAGAATTCCTCTTCAGCCTGGGCGACAAACTTGAAGTAGTTCGGAAAAAACACGATCCCCACGGCATCGGAATCGCCCCAATACGTCTGCAATTTCACCTCGAACATAGCGCGGGATTCTAGCATCCGCTAGACTGCGAGCATGCACTTTTCATTGGTGGCGGAGAGTCTCGCGGCCTCAAAGAATCCGCTGTACCAGCTTCGCGACGAACTGAGCCACGACGGAAGTACCGTGATCGATCTGGTACGAGGCAACGTCAACGAGCATGGAATCGTGTTTCCTCCGGACTTGTTAAACACCATTCTTCATCGCGCTGCCGAATCCGCCCGCGTCTACCGGCCGGATTCCATCGGCCAGACGCCGGCACGCGAAGCGGTCTCCAGGTATTACAATGGGCACATTCCCACAAACCAGATCGTGATAACGCCGGGAACCAGCGTGTCGTACTGGTACTGCTTCAAGCTTCTGGCCGAACCCGGAGATGAAATCCTGACGCCGCAGCCGTCCTATCCCCTCTTCGACTACATCGCGAGTTTGTGTGGCGTGAATATGAGGCACTATCGTCTTCGCGAGGATCACGGCTGGGCCATCGATCTCAATCACCTGGAAGACCAGATCACGACGAAGACCCGCGCCATTGTCCTGATATCTCCGCACAATCCGACGGGCATGGTGGCCGGAGACTCCGAGCTGCGCGCCCTGGCCGAAATTGCGACGCGTCATAGCCTGCCCATTATCTCCGACGAAGTATTCAGCGAATTCCTCTTTGGCATGGATTCACTGCCTCGACCGGCATCGACCAATGCACCGCTGGTATTTACCTTGAATGGATTCTCCAAAATGTTCGCTCTGCCAGGAATGAAGATCGGGTGGATCGGCTTGTCAGGCGATCCGGAGCACGTGGCGAAATCACTCTCCGCATTGGAACTGATTTCAGACACGTTTCTGCCAGTGAATGAAATCGCCCAGTTTGCTGTGCCACAGATATTCGAACAGGGCCGAGGGTTCCTGGAGAATTACAGGAAGTGGATCGCGACATGCCGTAATACAGCGATGGCAGCTCTGGCGGGATGCTCGTTTGTGGAGCCTCGCGGTGGTTTCTATATCACTTTGCCGATTCCAGACGATGAGGAAAAAACGGCGGCAAGACTGCTTGGCGACGCACATATCCTGGCCCACCCTGGTTATTTCTATGACATACGGCCAGACCATCTCGTGATGACGTTCATTCATGAACCGGCCGTAATCGGTGAGACGTTTCGGAAGATCGCGGCAAACTGTAGGGGCGGTCTATGACCGCCCAAAGACCTTCACTCCATCGAGGGATTACGTGGCTGCTATTCGTCGTCAGTGGGCTGCTTTGTCTGGCCGCTGCTCCGCCCTACGGATACGGGTTCGTGGCATTCTTCAGCCTGATTCCTTTGCTGCATGCCGTTCGAATGGCCCCGGATTATCGAACCTCCTTTCTCGGTGGATGGTTCGCTGGGATCGCATTCTTCGTACCCGCACTGGTCTGGCTCATTCCGGTAACCGCCGTTGGATGGCTCGCGCTGGCGCTGTACTGTGCCGTGTACTTCGCGTTATTCGCGATCGCGATACGTTGGGCGTCGCGATTGAGTGCTCTATGGACCGCACTCTTTCTGTCGTCCACATGGATACTGCTGGAATATGTCCGCTCCATCGCATTCACGGGATTCCCGTGGCTACTTCTTTCACATAGTCAGCACAATTTTGAATTATTCATTCAATCGCTCGACATCATTGGAGCGCTGGGACTCGGCGGCATTATCGTCGCCATTAACGTCCTGATCTATGAGGCATGGAAACGAAAACAAGTGAAGCCGGTACTCGCGGCATTTATCGTTCTATGCGCCGTCTGCACTTACGGATTCGCGCGGACCGGCACGATTCGCCTTCGGCCGTCTCTTCATGTCGCCGCCATTCAGGCCGCGGTTCCTCAGGAAATGAAGGAAACGCTGGAGGGCAAGTATGATCCCGAAGGTGTACTGGCACGTTACGTCGCACAAACGAAGGGTCTGACCGCGAAGAATCTGGATCTGATCGTCTGGCCGGAAACTATTTTTCTTTTCCCCTACACTCTGAATGTCAATCCGGATGCTCTCGTGGAAGGCAATGCAAAGGATGCGCGCACGGCACAGAACACGCTCCGCGACATTGCGCAAAGTCGTGGAGCCTATGTCCTCGCCGGTGCGACGACTTACCTGCCGGCGGATCTGGGGTATGTCGCCGATCCCGTGCGTGCAGCGCAGATCCCGATCGGTGCATGGGAACAACGCTACAACAGTGCGGTACTGGTGAATGCGAAAGGAGAGTATGTGGACCGGTACGACAAGATGCATCTGGTCCCATTCGGAGAATATATTCCGCTGCCGAATGCAATTCCGTTTCTTGCTCGATTCGTACCATTTGACGAATCCCTGATTGCTGGTGAACGGCGGACGATTTTCAAGGTTCCCTTCGACCAGGGAACCGCTCAGTTCGGCGTCCTGATCTGCTACGAGGACGCCGATGCCGACATGGCCCGGCGTCTTCGGCTGGCGGGAGCGGACTTCATCGTGAATATGTCCAACGATGCATGGTTCGGCGAGAGTGAACTCGGTCAGCATTTCGTTGCAGCCCGATATCGCGCTATCGAGAACAGGGTTGCAGTGCTTCGCAACGGCAACAACGGCATCACCGGAATCATCGATCCTCTGGGTAAAGTTCAAAGCGAACTGGGCCAGATGATTGATGGAAAATTTGTAATGCGCGATGTGATGGGACATCTGGAGGGACAAATGTTCATCACCGATTCGCATTCGATCTACAGCCGAATCGGAGACTTGCCCTTCGTCGGGATTTCGGCGCTGATCGTCGGGCTCTCGCTGTTTCGGGGAAAACCTTTAAAGGACAGGCTATAATGTGGTCCGATTTATGAACAAGGCCGCTTTCTACGACCTCGACGGCACCCTGCTTCACTGCGACCTCGTGAGAGAGCACGCGTACTACGCCCGAAATGACCGATCGCTGGTGCGTAGCGCCTGGCAACTCTCCAGAGCCGTGCTGAGAGTCCCGTGGCTCGCCGCGCTTGCACCGTATTCACGACGCCGCTTCAATATTTCGCTGTTTCGTGCGTACAAGGGTATGCACCGGGACCGCCTCGTGGGACTCGCCGATGACCTGTTCGAGGTCACATTGAAACCGTCGATTTTTCTTCAGGCGAAATCGCTGATCGACTGCACTCGAGACCTGGGCTACCGCAACGTTCTCGTCACGGGAACGCTCGACTTCACCGTCCGTCCCATTGCACTCCATTTTGGAATCGACGATGTGATCTGCAACCGGCTGGAATTCAAAAATCATATCGCCACAGGGAACGCGCTTCCCCCGCTGCTTGCCGAAGATGAAAAGGCGCGCAGCATTCGTGAATATGCCGAGCAAGAAGGTATCGACCTGTCGCACTCATGCGCCTTTTCCGACAGCGCGGCGGATGTGCCCATGCTGACTGCCGTCGGGCATCCGGTCGCAACCAACCCCACGCCGAAGCTGCGGAGAAAGGCAATTCAAAACAACTGGCCCATCATCGAACTGGGCGAAAACTCGTCGACTCTTCCGCCATTTCTCGCAACATCCGCAAAGACTCTCTGATGAAATACTTCACGCCATGGCGCTGGAACCCCATCCGCGGGGAATACGAAACCGGCACGCCGGCTCCGCTGAAGGGCACCGGAGAAATCTCGGCGATTGAAGCCTTCAGCAACAAGACCATGCTGCTTCTGGGCGGTACCGGATTTGTTGGAAAGGTCCTTCTGGCGATGGTTCTGGATCGCTTTCCGGAAATGAAGCACCTGGTGGTGCAGGTTCGGCGAAAGAAAAATGTCGGCGGCGAACAACGCTTCTACGGCGAAGTATTGAAATCGCCTCCGCTTCGGCCCATTGTCGAACGGCTCGGCGGTGAGAATGCAGTTCGACAGAAGGTTTCCATCGTCGAAGGCGATCTTGACGAACCGCTTTGCGGAATTTCCGCCGATCAGATCGCCGCGCTGAAAGGTCGCGTGGACATTGTGGTCAATCTTGCCGGACTCGTCGAATTCGATCCGCCGCTGAATGAATCCATCGAACCCAATGTGTATGGCACACAGCATGTCATCGATCTGGTCAAGGCGCTGGACGCAAAACTGGTACACATTTCCACGTGTTACGTTGCGGGGAAAAAAGACGGGCACATTTCTGAAGAAACTCCAATCGACGGATATTTCCCATTGCGTGACCAGCTTCCCGATAAACATTTCTCCGTTTCCGAAGAACTAAAATGGTGCAACCAGTTCATCGAAGACACTCGCGCATCGAAAGCAGCAAGTCCGCGGCCTGTCCGTGAACGGCTGCGTGACGGCGGAATGGCCCGGGCAGAATCATGGGGGTGGACCAACATCTACACATACACGAAGAGCATGGGAGAACAGGTGATCGCGCAAACGCCCGGCCTGACTTATGCCATTGTTCGCCCCGCGATCGTGGAATCATCCATGCAATTTCCGTTTCCCGGCTGGAACGAAGGATTCACGACATCGGCGCCCCTGGTACTGATGGGCGGATCGGGCGTCAAAGGCTGGCCGGTGCGAAGCGATGGCCCCTTGGAAATCATTCCAGTGGACCTGGTTGCGGCAGGAATTTTGATTGTCACTGCGGCGGTTCTTTGCGGAAAGCACAAGCCGGTGTACCACCTTGCATCTGCGGATCAGAATCCCATCATGCTGCCCCGTCTTGTCGCATTCCTCGGCATGAACTCCCGATACAAGCATAAACACATGAAGAGCGGCAACCGGCTTGCAAACGTGTGGAAGGCTTATATCGAAACGCAGGTGATCACCGTGGAGTCCCTGCAGTTACGACGCGCACGGCTGCATCGCGGCCTGGATGTGATTCACGCCACGCTGACACTGGGGAAAACGGTGCTCGGCGGCAACAAGGTGGATCCGTACCTCAAGAGCCTTCGAGATACGCGCCGGCAGATTCGTGCACAGGAAATCACACTGGATAAGTTTCTTCCGTTCATGTTCCATAACAGCTTCATCTTTGAAACACACAATATCCGCGAAGCTTCCCGCATGCTCACGAACGAAGATCTCAAGCGCCTGAACTGGGATCCCGAAACCATCGATTGGGCCGATTACTGGGTCAATATCCACACCAAAGGAATTGAGAAATGGATTCGACCCATGTTCGCGTCACAGCGCAAAGCAGCCGGTTAATCAGGTCAGAGCTACCATTGAACATGGATTAGCAGTCCCCTGAACGAGGGGTTATGGAAGGATGCCGCGTTCAACGTAGAGGGGACGGACGATCCTCCGGATGTTTTCCAGCCGGCCGAAAAACCACAGCGAGGCAATGATGAAGAGAAGACCGCAAACGATGACGGTCTGCACTGCGCCGACCTGATTTGCGAGTGCGCCCGCAAGAAGACTCCCGATGGGCGCGGCACCGATAAACGCGAGCGTGTAGAAACTCATCACACGTCCCCGCTTGTCCTCATCAACAATGGTTTGCAGAATGGTGTTTCCGGAAGCGATCACCTGCATCATCGAGAAACCGACGAGGAGCATCAGCACCATCGAGAGCCAAAACACCTGCGAAAACGCAAATGCAATCAGCGCAGCACCAAACGTCAGCGACGTGATCGCCATTCTCTTTCCAAGCCCGACTATCGATTTTCGCATCGCCAGAAGAATCGCGCTGATGAAAGCGCCCAGACCGGTTGCCCCGGTCAGGAGTCCGAAAGTATTCGGGCCCCCGTGCAGGATCTCGCTGGCAAAAACCGGAAGCAGGACGGTGTACGGAAGTCCGACAAGACTGATGAACGCAATCAATGCGAGTATCGACCGGATCGGATCATAACCAATCACGTATTGCCATCCGGCCTTCAGGCTGGAGAAAAGATTCTCGTGAATCTTTTCCTCGCCAGGCTTTGTAACCATGAGCATCAACGAAGCAATGACGGCAATGTAGCTGATGCCGTCAATCAAGAAACAATATCCTTCACCTGCGACGGCAATAATCGCGCCGGCGATGGAAGGACCGACAAGGCGCGCGCCGTTCATCATCGAGGAGTTCAACGCGATCGCGTTTGGAAGATCGGCGCGGTCCTCGATCATTTCCACGACGAAAGTCTGCCGGGCAGGAATGTCAAACGCATTCACTGCGCCCTGAAACATCGTCAGTGCGAGGATGTACCAGATGTTCTCGTGCCCGCTGAAAACCATCACAGCCAGTGCAAGGGATTCAAGCATGGCCAGAACCTGTGTCACCTTTAGAACCGTTCGGCGATCCCATCGGTCGACCCAGACTCCAGCAAAAGGAGTCAGCAGCAACGCGGGTATCTGTCCCGAGAAACTGACCATTCCAAGCAGAAGTGCCGAATTGGTCATGCGATAGACGAGCCAGCTCGATGCGACCTGAGTCATCCAGGTGCCGATTAGAGAGAGGCTCTGCCCGCCAAAGAATAATCTGTAATTCCGGTGTCGCAGGGCGCGAAGTGCGAAACCGATCCTGAAGCTGTTTGAACGATCTGCCATGAACCTCGAACGATTTTATCAGCTATCCGAAATTGGGGAACTAGGGGACTGTCCCCTCATTCCCCAATTTCCCGAGGAGGAGGACCGGCGTCTGCCAGAACGCGACCTTCGATTCCGCCGCGTCGAGGACAGTCACCTGGCAGGTGTATTCGCCGGCAGGAATGCCGGAAAGTGGAACGGTGAGTTTGATGGGGACGGCTTTCGACTTCAGGTCCATTCCTTGCGTCACGCCGAATGGCTTCGTCTCGAAGACTTTCTCCTGTCCGCGATAGAACGCGACAAAAACCGCAAGAGGGTGCATTTCCGTTGCGTTTCGCTCGTACGCCTGCAAATAAACATACATGTCACGGCTTCTACTGAAGACGCGGGTAACGCTGGGAATGAGCTTCATTCCATCTTCGATCAGGGGATTGGCGACTTGCGTTTTCGCTGATTTATCTTTTCCGGCATTGAACAGCGCGTCCTCCATCGCGACACGCTGGCTGCTCAGCACGACCGAACTGATGGGCAGACGCAGGACTTCCTTCTTCAGGTTCGGAACCGTGAAATCCGCCTGGTATGTACCGATCCTTCCGGTTTCCGCATTGCGCGCGAGGATCTTGATCACATAGTTGTCTGGCAGCAGCGTGTATCCGGCATCGTACTGAACCGGGCTGCTTGCCAACTGGCTGGCCGCTTCGCCTTTCAGCTTGATCTCCACCCTGTCGCGTATGTTCGTGATGGTGGTCCCATACTTATCCTTGATCTCGCCAATGAAATCGATCATGGTTCGATCCGCATCGACTTTCTGAGCCAGCACGAGTTCACTGCCTGGAATCCTCACGGAGATCGGAACAAAATATTCGGACCCGTTGAGCTGGAAATAGTTCAGCTCCATCTCAATCGGCAATTCGGTGATGGGATCGCCAAGCATCAGGGCCTCTTCAAGCTGCCGCTCCTTGTCCGATGCGGTAAATTTGCTGAACACCTTGTTGGCGTAATAGGACTCGCGATAGGACAACTCCCCGGAACGATTCTTCAATGTAATTTTCACGCGCCGCAATTTACCGTCCGTAGCGGCGTTCGTGGGGTTGTATCCAAGAATGTAATAGCTCGAACTGGCACGTTGCGCCTGCACGATGCCGAGCGAGAGATCGTTGTAATCCAGCAGGGCCTTGCCGCCCGTATCTGCAGCGAGGGTGAAGAGCGCGTCCTGCGAGCGCTGAAACCCTCGAATCGTCGTCATTGCGGTAGCGCCGTTGTAAATCGCAAGTCCACCCGGCGATGGACGACTTGCATCTCCAGCAGGTGGAAGCGCCACCAGGCC
>Ga0068871_100003321_pt1 | contig 11045 bp, 9 predicted proteins | sample KBSMisM72_FD_72750 | JGI IMG/M metagenome (GOLD analysis project Ga0068871, IMG submission 72750) | Miscanthus rhizosphere microbial communities from Kellogg Biological Station, Michigan, USA - KBS Miscanthus M7-2 | ecosystem: Host-associated > Plants > Roots > Rhizosphere > Soil ... | reverse complement strand
TACCGGCCCAGTGGCGGGCAGCCTAATCGCAAGTTCCGCGGCCGCCGCCGGTTCGGCGGCTCGCGCGCCGCCTAGGCTCTCGATCGCTTTTCCGTCATCCCGGCATTGAGCCGGGACCTGCTCTGCCCTTGGCGGCGACGACTCATGCGCACGCGCACGTATGCGCGTGCACGCGCGCGCGTGACTTCCACCGGAAAATCCCTATATCTGGACTATGGCAACCGACCCCAATCAGAACACCTACGGCGCAGAGAGCATCAAGGTCCTCAAGGGCCTCGACGCCGTGCGCAAACGCCCCGGCATGTACATTGGCGATACCGACGATGGATCGGGTCTCCACCACATGGTTTTCGAAGTCTCGGACAATGCGATCGACGAGGCCCTAGCCGGCCACTGCGACCGCATCATCATCCAGCTGAATCCCGACGGGTCGGTCTCGGTCGAAGATAATGGCCGCGGCATTCCGACCGACATCCATAAGGAAGAGGGGGTCTCGGCTGCCGAGGTCATCATGACCCAGCTCCACGCTGGCGGTAAGTTCGAGAACACGAGTGACGACAATGCCTACAAAGTTTCCGGCGGCCTCCACGGCGTCGGGGTGTCGGTCGTCAACGCGCTCAGCGAATGGCTCGACCTCACCATCTGGCGTGACGGCGAAGAGCATTTCATGCGCTTCCGTCACGGCGACGCCGAAGCGCCCCTGAAGGTCGTCGGCCCTGCCCCGGAGGGCAAGAAGGGGACGCGCGTCACTTTCCTGCCCAGCCCCGAGACCTTCAAGATCACCGACTTCGATTTCGAGCAGCTCGAGCACCGCTATCGCGAGCTCGCGTTCCTGAACTCTGGCGTTCGCCTGATCCTGATCGACGCTCGCCATGACGAGCGCGTTGAGCATGAGCTTTACTATGAGGGCGGCATCGCGGCGTTCGTGAAGTGGCTGGATCGCGCCAAGACGGCGCTGTTTCCCGAGCCGATCGCGATTTCCGCGGTGCGCGACGGCATCGGCATCGACGTCGCTCTCGAATGGAACGACAGTTACTACGAGAATGTCCTTCCGTTCACGAACAACATTCCCCAGCGCGATGGCGGCACGCACATGGCAGCCTTCCGCGCGGCCCTGACCCGCACGATCAACAACTATGCCGAGAAGTCGGGGATGCTGAAGCGCGAGAAGGTCACGCTGACGGGCGAGGACATGCGCGAAGGCCTGACTGCGATCGTCTCTGTAAAGCTCCCGGATCCGAAGTTCAGCAGCCAGACGAAGGACAAGCTGGTCAGCTCCGAAGTCCGCCAGCCCCTCGAAAGCCTGATGAGCGACAAGATGAGCGAATGGCTCGAGGAGCATCCCGGTGATGCGCGCTCGATCATCCAGAAGGTCATCGATGCTGCAGCGGCGCGCGAAGCCGCGCGCAAGGCACGCGAGGCCAGCCGCAAGTCCGTCCTTGGGATCGCGTCGCTGCCGGGCAAGCTGGCTGACTGCCAGGAGCGCGACCCGGCCCTGTCCGAGCTTTTCCTGGTCGAGGGTGACAGCGCCGGCGGCTCCGCCAAGCAGGGCCGCAACCGCCAAAACCAGGCGATCCTGCCGTTGAAGGGCAAGATCCTCAACGTCGAACGCGCGCGTTTCGACCGCATGTTAGGCTCGAAGGAAATCGGGACGCTGATCCAGGCGCTCGGCACCTCGATCGGCCACGAGGAATTCAACCTCGAGAAGCTGCGCTATCACAAGATCGTGATCATGACGGACGCCGACGTCGACGGCGCCCACATCCGCACTTTGCTGCTGACCTTCTTCTACCGGCAGATGCCGCAGCTGATCGAAAACGGGCACCTCTTCATTGCCCAGCCTCCGCTCTACAAGGTGAGCCGCGGCCGGTCCGAAGTGTATCTGAAGGACGACGCCGCGCTCGACGATTATCTCGAGGAAGCGGGCCTCGAAGGTCTCGTGCTGGATACACCGGAAGGCCAGCGCAGCGGCAACGATCTAAAGCACCTGGTCGACCATGCCCGGCGGATGCGGACGCTGATGCGCTACGCTCCGCGCAAATATGATCCCGCGATCGTCGAGGCGCTGGCGATCAACGGCGCGCTCAAGCCCAACCTCGATACCGACGGCAAGGCGAAGGCGATCGCTCGTGTCGCCGAGTGGCTTGGCGCGGCTGATACGGAAGCCAGCTGGTCTGGTGAGATCGCGGCCGAGGGCGGCTATCTCCTCAAGCGGCTGTGGCGCGGCGTCACTGACGCCTACATCATCGAGCCGAGCTTTCTCGTCTCTGCGGAAGCCCGCAAGCTCGACACGCTCGCGAAGGAACAGGCCGCGGCCTATGCCAAGCCGTCCACGCTGCGCACGCTCAAGAAGGGCACGCAGGTCGAGGCCGAGCCAACTGTCGGAACGGGCGAGGGTGAAGAGGCGGTCGAGCAGGCCGAAGCCGATACCAAGGGTAAGCCGGTAGCGGTTACGCGTCCGTCCGAGCTGCTCGACGCGGTGCTTGCCGCGGGCCGCAAGGGCCTATCGATCCAGCGCTACAAGGGCCTTGGCGAGATGAACGCAGAGCAATTGTGGGAAACGACGCTGGACCCTGCCAATCGCTCGCTGCTTCGCGTCGAAGTCGCTCAGGCCGATGTCGCCGACGAGATTTTCACGCGTCTGATGGGCGACGTCGTCGAACCCCGGCGCGAGTTCATCCAGGACAATGCGCTGAGCGTCGCAAACCTGGACGTCTAGGAACCATATAGCAGCAACGGCTATTGGCGCTCACGTGAGCAGCTGCATCACCCTCGCCAGCTACAACATGCACAAGGCAGTCGGGCTCGACGGCCGCCGTGACCCTCATCGTGTGTTGAAGGTGCTTCAGGAAATCGACGCCGACATTGTCGCTCTCCAGGAAGCGGACAAACGCATCGGCGGCCGCGGCTCGACCGTCCCGCATGAGCTGATCGACAGCCACGGGATGTACAAGCCGGTGCACTTGGGCGTCCGGCACAAGCGCAGGCTGGAGAGCGTTCGCAAACACACGGACCGGCTGCTTAAGGTCAACACCCGCAACATCGGCTGGCATGGCAATGCGATCCTGGTGAAGCCGCACATTGGTGTGCTCGATTGCGCGGCGCTGGACTTGCCGACGCTCGAGCCGCGCGGCGCCGTAATCGCCGAGCTGATGATCGGCGAGAAGCCGCTTCGGGTCGTCGGCATGCACCTCGACCTCTCCGGCCTCTGGCGGAAACGGCAGATGCGTTCGATCCTCGATGCGATCGCGCGCCGGCCGAACAAGATGCCGACGGTCCTGATGGGCGACACCAACGAATGGCGCACCGAGGCCGGCTGTCTCCGCGAGATCGAGCCGGAGTTCCATCTGGCTCCGACCGGGCCCAGCTTCCACGCCCGCCATCCGGTCGCCGCGCTCGATCGAATCATCGTCCACAAGGATTTAAATATCGAGGCGGCCGGCGTTCACATGAGTCCCGCGGCTCGACGCGCGTCCGACCACCTCCCGATTTGGGCGAGAGTTTCGGCTTAGCCGGCGATCTTCTTCATACGGCGCCGCTGGATCGACGAGCCGATCCCCATCGCCTCGCGATATTTGACCACCGTTCGCCGGGCGCATTCGAAGCCGCGTTGCTTTAACAGAGCGGCAATGGCGTCGTCGCTGAGCACGTCGGCCTCTGCTTCGATGATTTCGCGGATTGCGGCCTTGACCGCCTCTGCCGCCGCGCCCTCACCCTCGGCCGAAGAGACGCCAGAGCCGAAGAAATATTTAAGCTCGAACAGGCCGCGGTCGCACAGCATATATTTGTTTGAGGTGACTCGGCTCACCGTCGACTCGTGCATTCCGATCGCCTCGGCGACCTCGCGGAGGGTCATTGGCTTCATCGCCGCGACACCGCGCTCGAAGAACCCCTGCTGGCGCTTCACGATTTCGCTCACGACCTTGACGATCGTCCGCGCGCGCTGATCGAGCGCCTTGACCAGCCAGCTCGCATTCTGGAGGCACTCGCTTAGCCAGGCGCGCGACGCCTTGTCCTGCGGCCCTGACTTCAGCTCTTGGTAGTAGCGACGGTTGACCAGCAGCCGCGGCAGCGTCGCCTGGTTCAATTCTACCGCGTAACCGCCGCGCGTCTCCCGCACGAACACGTCCGGCGTGACATCTTCCGTACCACTTGGTGAGAACTGGCAGCCCGGCTTTGGGTCATAGGCGCGAAGCTCGCGAATCATGTCGGCAAGGTCTTCGTCATCGACCCCGCAAATGCGCTTGAGGTCCACGGTGCGGCCCCTGGACAGCAAGTCGAGATTGTCGATCAGTCGCGCCATTGCCGGATCGTAGCGGTCCGCGGCCCTGGCCTGCAGCGCGAGGCATTCGGCCAGCGATCGCGCGCCGACACCGGCTGGCTCCAGACCTTGAACGACTTCCAGCGCCTTCTCCACTTTCGCTATCGGCGCCCCGGTCAGCTCGGCGATCTGCTCCAGGGGCACCGTCAGATAGCCGGTCTCTTCGAGCGTTTCGGCGATGATTCGCGCAAGGTCGCCGACGTCGCCGGATGCACCGTGCAGCTGGTCGATCAGGTGCTCGGCAAGCGATGCGGCCGAATATTGAACGCGGTCAAAATCAAAGGCTTCCTCGCCCCCGCTTGACGTCACGACGTCGGAGAAGCTGTCCGTCTCCAGCGCTTCAGACTGCCAGTCCACGTCGAGCGGCCGGTCGTCCTCCGCTTGTCCAAGGATCAGATTATCGGCGCCCGGATCGTCGGGCGCTTCGTCGCTGTCCGTTTCGTCCGCTACGAAATCCCCGGCAGGCTGCTCCTCGCCGCCCTCGTCCGGTCGCGCTTCCAGCAACGGGTTCTTTGCCAGCTCCTCGGCCAGATAAGCATCGAGCTCGAGGTTGCTTAGCTGCAAGAGCTGGATCGCCTGGCGCAGCTGGGGCGTGAGGACCAGCTGCTGCGACTGGCGGATATGGAGTGAGGGCCCGAGTCCCACGGGTCCGATCCGCTACAGCGCGAAGCTCTCGCCGAGGTAGAGGCGCCGCACCTCTTGGTCGGCGACCAACGCTTCGGGAGTACCAGCAAACAGGACCTGCCCGTCATAAATGATGCAGGCGCGGTCGACGATATCGAGCGTCTCACGGACGTTATGGTCGGTGATGAGCACGCCGATCTCGCGCTTCTTGAGCTCGCGTACCAGCTCGCGAATGTCGGAGATCGAGATTGGGTCGATGCCCGCGAAGGGCTCGTCTAGCAACATGATCGAGGGATCGGCCGCCAACGCGCGCGCGATCTCGCAGCGACGGCGCTCGCCGCCGGACAGGGCCATCGCTGGTGAGTCTCGCAAGGCGGTGAGGCCAAACTCGCCAAGCAGCTGTTCGAGCCGAGCCAACCGAACGTCCTTGTCCGGCTCGGCGGCTTCGAGCACCGCGAGGATGTTCTCCTCGACCGTCATGCCACGGAAGATCGACGTTTCCTGCGGCAGATAACCGAGACCGAGAATCGCGCGACGGTACATCGGCAGGCCGGTGATGTCGTTTCCGTCGAGGTAGATGCGGCCGCTGTCCGGCTTCACCAGCCCCATTACGGAATAAAAGCAGGTCGTCTTGCCGGCGCCGTTGGGACCGAGCAGCCCGACGACCTCGCCCCGATGAACGTCAAGACTAACGTCATGGAGGACGGCACGCTTGTCGTACGACTTGGCGATCGAGCGCACCTCGAGCCCGTCGTGCGTCTGCCGGTTGGAGGCCGACGGACGCGCGATGGCGGCTGGCTCGTTCACTTCGATTTCTGGTTTTGCGGCACAGTGAAGTGGCCGGTGACGCGTCCGCCGCTCTGATTGACCCCCGGCGGCCCGCCGTCGACCACGGCTCGACCAGAGTCGAGGTCGATGACCAGGCGCGCGCCACTGACCCGGTCGTTCTGCCGAGTCAGTTCGACATTGCCGATGAGCGTGATCAGCTTGCGGTCGAGGTCGTAGATCCCGAAGTCACCGCGAGCCGTCTCCGACGGGCTCTTGACGACGACTCCGCCAGCAGCATCGAGGCGGCGGATCTGGACGTTGGTGCCGCTACCTTGCCCTCCCGAATATGCCACCGTCAGTCGCGGCGTCTCGAGCGATAGCTCGGCCTGCGTCACATGGACGTTGCCCGCGAAGATCGCGCGGTCAGAGCGGTCCTGGACCTCGATCCGGTCAGCGGTGACGTCGACTGGCGCGTTGCTGTTGTGGCCCTTGAGGGCCGACGTCGGCTGTTCCTGCCGAACCTGCGCAATCGCGCTGCCCGACAGAACCAGCATTGCAAGGATGATGCCAATGGAGCGCACGCCCATCATCTGACCGCCCCTTGCACGATTTTCAAGCGAGCACCGCCATCGAGTACGACAGTATGAGTGCCAAGATCGGCGCGAATCTGGTTGGCGCGGAACTGGCCGAGGCGCATCTGGCCCTCGGCAGGCCCCCGGCTGGCGAGCTTGCGCTGTTTTAGGTCGACCAGCACGTCGCGGGTCTGCAAGTGCCATCCGTCCGCACCGTTGACGTTGATCGGCCCGACTACCGCCACCTGTTGCGTGTCGAGATTGTAGCGGCCCTGGTCTGCAGCGATCAGCAGTGGTCCCTGGTCCAGGTTGAGCCGCGCGAACATGCCGTCGATATCGACCAGCGGCGTGTTGGAGCTCCGCTGCAACGCCCGGCCCGCCGTCATCGTGAACTGCTGTCCCTTGTCGTCGGTGCCGGTGTAGCGCGCTTCCTCGACCCGCATCCGCTCCGGCGCGCTGTCGACCTTTTTCTTGTCGAGGATGAAGCTGACATCGCCCTTCTTGTCGAGCGGCGCGATCGCCAGGATGATGAGCAGCACGCCCGCCGCGCTCGGCAGGAGGATCTTGGTCCATTTGACCAGCCGGTCGTGAGCGCTGCCGGGCTGTGCCCAGCGCTGGTTGGCCGCACGCTGCCGGCTTGCCCCATTGGCCATTAGCTTTGGCCCTTAGCCGTCATGGGCAAAGATGTCCTGCTCGGGCCAGCCGGCAAGATCGAGCAGGGCGCGGGTCGGCAGGAAGTCGAAGCACGCCTGGGCGAGGGCCGTTCGATCCTCCCGCGCCAGTCGCTCGTCGAGCTTCTCCTTAAGCTGGTGCAGGTAGCGAACGTCGCCCGCGGCGTATTCGCGCTGGGCTTCGGTCAATTCATCGGCGCCCCAGTCGCTGGTCTGCTGCTGCTTCGACACGTCGATATTGAGCAGTTCTTTGACCAGGTCCTTGAGCCCGTGGCGGTCGGTATAGGTACGCACCAGCCGGGAGGCGGTCCGGGTGCAGTAAACGGGGCTCGCCATGATCCCCAGATAAGCCCGCATGATTCCGATATCGAAGCGCGCGAAATGATAGAGCTTCAGCCGGTTCGAATCGGACAGAATCGCCTTGAGATTCGGGGCCGAATAATCGCTTCCCCGCCGGAAATGGACGAGATGTTCGTCGCCCTTGCCGTCGGATAGTTGCACGACGCAGAGCCGGTCACGGCGGGGATCAAGCCCCATGGCTTCGGTATCGACGGCGATCGGTCCGTCGGCGAATTTTGCCTCTGTGGCGAGGTCGTCGTAATGCAGATGGACCGCCAATTGTCTCTCCTCGCGCAGGCTCCGAACCGCTTTAGTCCGGCTGATGCCTGCCTTGCCAGCCCTGTCCGATTCTGAGTCACTAGAGCCGACGCCATTTTTCTTGTAAGGGCGTCTGCCGTGCGTGAGTGGTTTTACGCACAATGACCTGTGCGCCATTTGGCCCGAGCGCGCTGGTTTCAGGGGTAAGGCGGGCTCTTTTAAGTTCGGACGGTGCATGGGTTTCGATAGAGGGCGCAAGGGGGACCGCGGCGGGCGCGGCCGCGACAAGCGCGACAGTTTCGGCGGCGAAGACAGTTTCGCAGGTGAATTCGGAGGCGGCTTCCAGGAGCGCGGCGGCTACGGCGGCGGCGGAGGAGGAGGTCGCGGTGGCTATGGCGGCGGTGGCGGCTATGGCGGCGGCGGTGGCGGATACGGCGATCGCGGCGGCTTCGGCGGCGGCGGCGGTGGATTCCGCGGCGGCGGCGGTGGCGGCGGTTTTCGCGGCGGCGGCGGTGGCGGAATGCCTCCCCAGGTCGTTGGCGAAGGCAAGGGCGTCGTCAAATTCTTCAACCCGCAGAAGGGCTTCGGCTTCATCGTCCGCGATGATGGCGGAGAGGACGTTTTCGTCCATATTTCGGCGGTTGAGCAGGCCGGCCTGACCGACCTTGCCGACGGACAGCCGCTAGAATTCACGCTCGTCGATCGCGGCGGACGAATTTCGGCGACCAACCTTCGCATCGAAGGCGAGCCGATGGCGGTCGAGCGCAGCGGTGGCGCGGGCGCCGCCGGCGGCGGTGCTGGCGGCCCGCAGCGGCAGCTGACGGGCGAAAAGGCCAGCGGCACGGTCAAGTTCTTCAACGCAATGAAGGGTTTCGGCTTCATCCAGCGCGATGACGGTCAGCCCGATGCGTTCGTGCATATTTCGGCAGTCGAGCGTGCGGGCATGCCGACGCTCAACGAAGGCGACCGGCTCGATTTCGAGCTCGAGGTCGATCGCCGCGGCAAATATGCGGCGGTGAACCTTCAGCCGAAGAGCGAATAGGTTTTTAAGATCGGGGCGGAAGGGGCCGGGAGAGAAATCTTCCCGGCCCTTTTCTATTGGGCCGTGGCGTAGAAGGCGTCGATGTCGCCCTTCAGCTGCCGCGCGGATGCCGGGTCGATATACATCATGTGGCCCGCCGGATAGTAAGTGTAGCGGATGTTGCCGACGATCTGCGGCTCGAGTTGCATGTGCCCCAAATCATATTCGGCAGCGAAATAGGGCGTGGCCAGATCGTAGAGGCCAGCGACGTTCAATATCTTCAGCCGCGGGTTCTCGCGCATGGCCTGCGCAAGATCGGAGCTGGTGTCGGCCGCGAACTGCTGCCCGTCGGGTGAATTGTGCTGGAAGTTCCAGTCGTTGCCGATCCCACCATAATTATTGGGTCGGAAGATCAGCGGCGTTTTGTAGCCTAGATCACGAAACATATAGTCGTTGAAGGCTCCGACGAACGCGCCGGTGATCGCGCTCGCCTGCGGATCGTAGCTTGGGTTCTCGCCCACAGAGTCGGCCTCGGTGCCGACGAACCGGGAGTCGATCCGCCCGATGACTTGGTGGCGGTCGCGCAGCAATTCCCGCTGGAAGCGGTTGGGCTGGACGCGCAGGTTCGACCGCAGGATGTAGTCGGTCGAAAGGCCCGTCAGCTTCGCCATCTGGGCGGCAACCGATTGCTTCTCGGCATCGCTGATTGCCGCACCCTTCTGGAGGGCGGCTGCATAAGGCCCGCCGGCAAAGGCCTTGGCCTCGGCGACGAAGCTCATCAGGTCGGGCTTCGGCTGGATCTTTCCATGGTACCAGGCGTCCGCGGCATAGGTGGGCAAGAAGCCCACCAGCGTCTGGTCGTTGCCGGAGAACAGCCCGATGTTGAGGATCGTCGAGACGAGGACGATGCCGTTCAGCTGCACGCCCTTGTCCGACAGCGACTTGGCAAGCCCCGCTGCCCGCGTGGTTCCATAGCTTTCGCCGATGATGAATTTGGGCGAGTTCCAGCGATTGTAGACCGTCAGGTAGCGTTGGATCGTTCGCGTGAAGGCGTCGAGGTCCTTGTCCACCCCGAAGAAGTCCTTCGGCTCAGTCTTGTCGAGCTCACGCGACAGGCCGGTTGTCGGCGCGTCGATGAAGACGAGGTCGGTGACGTCGAGCAAGGTGTCAGGATTGGGGCCATAGCGGAACGGCGGACCAGGTATCGTCTCCGGCTGCGATGCATCGACCTTGATGGGCCCGAACGAGCCCATGTGCAGCCACATGCTGGACGAGCCAGGGCCCCCATTGAACAGGAAGGTGACCGGCCGCGGCCTCCCCGCCGAGGCGGCGGTGTAGGCGGTGTAGAACATGCTGGCGATCGGCTCGCCCTTGTCGTTGCGAATCGTCAGGTGGCCGGGGGTGACGGTGTAGCCGAATGCCTTGCCACGGAGCGCCATCGATCGGCGCACCGGCTGCGCATCCTCCTCGACGCTCGCCTTGACTACGTCCTTGTCGGGCTTGGCGTCGGCTTTCGCGTCCTTCGAGGGCACGTCCCCGGCAGTATCTTGTGCGAAAGCCGGGGCGCTCAGGGCGAGCGCGAGTGCGAGCAGGGAAATGCGCATCATTGGCCTTTCATCGGAATCGGTCGTCCCTCGACCATGACATAATCGACCCGCTGAACAGCCGTGGGATCGACCAACGGGTCGCCATCGACTGCAATGAGGTCCGCGGACTTGCCGGGGTCGAGCGTCCCCGTCTCATTCGACAGGTTCATGAGGTCGGGGCCGCCTTTCGTCGCGGCAATCAGAGCGTCGCGCGGGCTCATTCCGCCTTTGGTCACCATCAGTTCGACTTCATGGTTCGCCTGGCTGTGAGGAGCCACAGCGCTGTCGGTGCCGAGCGCGATTTTGACGCCCGTGCGATAAGCGAGGTTGAGTCCCTTGCCCCAGACGGCGAACGTCTGCTGAGCCTTTGCCTCCATTGCTGGCGTCAGCTTGCCGGTTCCGATGAGCCCTTTGACCCCGCTGAACGCCATTAGCGTCGCGGAGTAATAAGTCCCGTGCGCCTTCATCGCCTGCGCTCCCGCGGCATCGAGGAACGTGCCGTGCTCGATCGAATCGACGCCAGCGTTGGTCGCCGCGAGGATGCCGCGCGCGCCATGCGCATGAGCCGCGACGTTGAGGTGCATGGCATGCGCCATGTCGCAGATCGCCTTCATCTCGGCGTCGGTGAAATGCTGCTCCAGGCCCATCGCCCCCGGATCGAGAACGCCGCCGGTCGCCATGATCTTGATGACGTCCACGCCCGCCGCCGCGAGCTGCCGGACCACTTTCTGGCACTCTTCGGCGCCGGTGCAGACAGAGGGGTTGAGATGCGCCTCATTGACGGCGGCTGCGTACTCGGGCGGCAGTGCCGTCGCTGCGTCCGCGTGGCCGCCGATGATCGATAGCGGCGCCCCGGAGACTTTGAGCCTCGGCCCGGGAAAGCGA
>Ga0068871_100003316_pt1 | contig 11053 bp, 8 predicted proteins | sample KBSMisM72_FD_72750 | JGI IMG/M metagenome (GOLD analysis project Ga0068871, IMG submission 72750) | Miscanthus rhizosphere microbial communities from Kellogg Biological Station, Michigan, USA - KBS Miscanthus M7-2 | ecosystem: Host-associated > Plants > Roots > Rhizosphere > Soil ... | reverse complement strand
GCCCGTCAGAATGCGAAGTAAGGACCGACGCCGCCGGGCGTGGTCTGCCCTTCAATCGCGGTGAAGACCGTCCGCCCGAAGAAGAACGACAGGCCCCACGCAAAGCCGCCGGGATTCGGTCCCGCCACTTCATTGAACGCGTTGAACCGCGCGTTGAGCGCGTCGGCGTTGCCGACGTTGAAGGTCACGGCGCTCGAGGTGCCGTTGACGCCGCGGATCGTCGCCGACTGCGACTGCAGCGTCGTCGGACAGTAGAAGTCCGAGTTGGTGGTGCAGACAGGCAGCCCTGTCGTCCTCGTATCCAGGAAGAAAATCCCGTTCGATCCCGAGTCGATGTAGCTGCCGCCGTAGGTCTGGCTGCCGTAGGTCGTCGAGAGGTTGCCGCTGCCGTCCACCGGCAGCACCTTCGCCGAGCCGAGCGCGTTGTCGCTCTGCGTGCCGATGCCGAAGACCATCATCCCGGTGCTGGTCGCCGCGCCACCCGTGGGGACCGACGGCAACTGGATCACGACGCCGTTGTTGTCGGTCGGAAACAGCCAGACCGGATTCTGCACCTGGCGTGCGAGCGGCTGGGCGATCGTCTGGCAGCCGGCTGACGGACACGAGTAGTACAGGCCGGGATTCGACGGGCCGATGCCGACACAGCCCGCTCCGCAGTCCTGCCGGAAGAGGCCCACGCCGAGCACGCCGTTGGCGCCGAGCGCGGTGAGCGTATTCTCCGGCGTGCCCGAGTTGGCGCACGCCGACGGAATCGCTGGAAGCCCGGCACCGCCGATGACCTGCAGCGGGACGCCGCTCGCCTGCTCGCCTCCAAGCTTGATGTCCGCCGTCTGCACCGCTCCCCAGGTGAACCCGTCGAGGAACGAGAAGCACTCGGCGACCGGCGCGCCGCCGGCGTCGGTCTGCTGCGGGAGCGTGAGCGTCAGGCTGCTCCCGAGCACGCGCAGGCCGGACGATCCGGTGTCCACGAGGATGCCGTCAATCGTCTGGCACGACGACTGGCCGGGCACGCAGAGCGTCACGGACGTAAACGCGCCGTTGAAATAGTTGTTGGCCGGTCCGGCGTTGACCACGATCGTCTGGAAGTTCGGCGGAAGGCTGGTCGAACTGCCGGGGGTCGAGGACGAGCCGCATTTCGGCGTGGCCGCAGCGATCACCAGGAAGGCGGCGAGGAGCGGGCGGATCATCGCGCGGCTACCGGAGGGACTCGGGTTGAACGCCGGGCGGCAGCAGCGCCGGCACGTACGCCCGTCCGGTGAAGGCGCGCGGGTGGCCGCTCATCTGGACCACGAGCCCGGGCTCGTTAATCACCACCGCGCCGCGTCCGGTCCTCGCGCTCTGCCTGCTGCGCATCGCCGACTCGTACCGATCGAAATGCTCGCCGAGCACCTGGCGGAGATCCGGAAGCCACGGACCGTCCCACGCGACGGCGAACACCGTGCCCGACGCGTTGACGTACTCGCGGATCATCGTGCCCGACGCCGAGCGGATCTCGTGCAGCGCGAACGCGTCGATCCGGACGATCCGCATCAGCGCGCCCGTCACGTGGATGCGATCGGCATCGACCGACGTGACGCTCCCGCCGAGCGACGCGAACGCGCTCGACGGCACGATGCTCAGGATCAGCGGCAGCAGGACGATTCGCGCGAGTCGTGTCGATGGCGTTCGCACCATGTCACCACGCTCCAGACGCCAGAATAGCATTGAAGATTCAGAACGGCTCTTCTATCGATGGGCTTTGCGGCGTGAAGAGTTCCGCGCCGTTCTCGGTGACGTACATGTCGTCTTCGAGACGCACGCCGAACTCGCCCTTGATGTAGATTCCTGGCTCGTCGCTGAAGACCATGCCCGGCTGCATGGTCAGCGCCTTCTCCCAGCCGAACATGTTGTTCTTCACCAGGTACGGCCACTCGTGGCCATCCATCCCCATGCCGTGCCCCAGCCGGTGGGTGAAGTACTTGAAGCCGGGTCCGTAGCCGTTGTCGATCACGACTTTCCGTCCCGCCGCGTCGATCGACTCGAGCGGCACCCCGGGACGGGCCGCCTTGAGCGCCGCGGTCTGCGCCTGGTGGACGATGTCGAACACCTTCTTCATCTTGTCGGTCGCCTTGCCGAGCACGAACGTGCGCGTGATGTCCGACTGATACCCTTCCACGGTGCAGCCGTCGTCGATCATGATGATCGTGCCCTCGCGGATCGTCTGCGGCGTGATCGAGCCGTGGGGGAGCGCGGTGTACTCGCCGACCTGGATGCTGGCGAACCCGGGAAAGCCGAGGCGCCCATAGCCGGCGCCGATCAGGCGGCTGACGTCGTTCTGCGTCATGCCCGGTTTCAGCGCCTTGAACACCGCCTCGTAGCACTTCAGCGTCGCCTGCGACGCGGTGCGCATCAGATCGAGCTCGTGCGCGGTCTTGATCATTCTGCAGCCGGCGACGATCGGCGAGGCGCTCACCAGCTTCAGGGCCGGCGCCGCCCCGGCGATGCTGTCGGCGAAGACGAACTTCGACGTCTCCTCGATGCCGATCCGTCCCGAGACGATGCCGCGATCCTTGAGGCCGGTGGCGACCCGCTCGAACGGACTCTCGTCCTCCTGCCAGATCGCGACATCGGTGTGTTCGACCGGTCCGCCGGCGAGCTGCTCGCGCGTCCGATCCTCCTCGAACGCCGGCGTGACGATGTACGGGTTGCCGACCTTGGGGATCACCACGGCGGTGAGCCGCTCGCTGTTGCCCCAGCGGATGCCGGTGAAGTAGTTGAGCGAGGTGCCGCCGGCAAGGATGATGGCGTCGATCTTCTGTTCCGTCATCAGCCGGCGCGCTTTTTCGAGCCGGGCGCGGCGCTCGTCGGCGGTAATCGGCTTGGCGAGGCTGCGCATCGACGTCAGCGCCGCGATGCTGGGCGGCAACGGACCCGCGGGCGCCTCGTCACCGCGCCCGCGCTGCGCGGACAACGTGGTGGTCGAGAGTCCGGCGGCGCCGGTGAGCCAGAGAAACGATCGTCGGGACAGCATGGGTTCTCCTTCAGAAACGGAAGCGGACGCCGCCGTCCACGCGGACGCCGCCGGCCTCGACCGTCAGCGTATCATCGAGCGGGACCGAGGCGTGCGAGTAGGTGACGCCGAACCCGAGGCCGACGTGCCGGCGCAGGCGGTAGGCCACGTCGCCGCCGACATTGAATCCGACTCGCGAGCCCGACCGGTGCGTGGTGGTTGCGCTCGCGAATGTCGCCGTGTCGTACGGATACGTCTGGGTCACGGTCACATCGCTGACGAGATCCTGTCCGACCGAGAACCACGACGGTCCACCGGCGATCGCGAGCTGCCATCGGTTGTGGATCGGCACCATCCACAGGGCCTGGATGTGCACCGCCGTTTCGTCGTGCGCCAGGCTGGACGCGTCGCCCGCGACCGCTCGCAAGCGGTTGAAGAAGAAGGGGTGGGGGATCTGCGCGTCGATGGTGCCGCTGTCGCCTTTCGAAAAGTAGGACACATCCACGCCGACCGCCAGGTTCCGCCACACGCGGACTCCGCCTCCGGCGTCGAAGCCCGGAACCGAGCCGGTCTTGTAGCTGGTGTCGATGATCGAGGCTTCGGCGAAATCGACCGGCTTGACGGTGGCGGAAAAGGTCGAGGACGGCTGGTAGAAGCCGCTGATGTTGACGTAGCCGCGATCGGTCCACTTCGTCTGGGCCGCCGCCGGAGGCGGTGAAGACACTATCGCGACCGCGAGCATCACGAGAGCAAACTGAGTCAGGCGGGTCATCGCAGCGTCACCCGCGGCGTCGAGAACGTCACCGTTCTCCCTGCATCGTCCACCGCGGCGAAGGTGATCTGTGTGCTGCCGCCGGTCACTCCGGGGTTGAGGATCCAGCAAGTCGTGGAGCAGGCGTCCGTCTGCGCCAGTATGGTCGTGCTGCCGGGACCGCAGGAGTTGAACTGCGATGCGAACGAACTGGCGGTATAGACCGAGTGGTCGATCACCGCGCCGGCGGCATTGAAATCATCACTCGACCAGCCGGTGATGCGTAAGCTGCTCGAACCCGCGGACACAGTCACGCCAAGGATCCAGGCCGGACTCACGTTGCAGCTCGCGGCCGTGGATGCTGAACTGGTCGAGGGATTCGGCAAGAGGGTGGCTGTGGGTGCGGTCCGTTCCTGAACCCCGACCGCGTCCCACGCCTGAGTGATCGCGCGCTCGGCACCGCTGCCGGCGCCGTACAGGTCGCGCGCCGCTTGGATCGTCGTCACGCGCGCGGTGGCGAAGGTGGAACTCGACGGCATGAGCGCGGTCAGCGCGCGGAAGAACGACTTCTCGATCTGTTCGCGATTCGCCGCGCCAACGCCGGCCACGGACCGTCCAGACGTCCGGTTTACGCCGCCTTCGATCGCGAGGTAGAAGGCGTGGCTGGCAATCATCGAGTTGTAGTGCGGCTCGCCGCCGATGTTGCGCAACAGGTAGTGGTCGGGATTGCCGGTCACCAGCGGGTTGAACATCGTGCGGGCGAGGTAGCCGCCGTACCCGGGAACGAAGGCGGCGCCGGGCACGGTCAAGTCGCGGCCCTGGATGTAGCTGGCCTGGAGCGGCGCGTTGCCCGGCGTTTCATAGGCAAACGCCGTCGAGACGCCGAAGATATCCGAGAATCCCTCGTTCAGGGCGCCGGCTTCGCTGAAGGGGAAGCCGTTGAGCCGGGCGCTCGTCGCGGTGACGCCGTGCGTCAGTTCGTGGGCGACGACGTCGAGCGAGGCCGAGAACGGCTTGATCTCGACGTTGCCGCCGAAAAAATTGCGCGGCGCGCCTTCGCCGAACTGGGCGGCGCCACGGCCGTTGGGTCCGCACGACCCGCAAAACGTGGCGTTGACGTAGTAGGTGCCCAGGATGCTGTTGGGTGCAGACCCGATGTCGGCCAGCCGCACGGGATGGGTGAACAGCGCGATGCGCAGGTTCGCACCGTTGAGACCCTGACGGCCGAAGCGTTTGAAGATGTAGTCGTAGTACCAGCCGGCGTACACCTGCGCGTCCACCACCGTACTGTCGGACCAGACGTTGTTGGCGCTGGTGGCGATGTCGCTGGCCGCTGGCGTCTGGGCGCCCGCGTACAGCGCGCTCATGCGCGACAGGTTGCCCTTCATGTCGTAGGTGGTGATCTCCGACGGTCGCAGGCGGTCGTCGGCGACGAAGGCGCCTGACGAAGCGAGGACGCTGACTTTCTTGGTGTCGCCGTAGGCGCCGGTGCCGACGCCGACCTCCGAGATGAAGTCGCTGTAGCGCTGCAGCACGCCGCCGGTATGGGCGTCGACGAACAGGTTGAGGATCTCGCCGGCGACGATCGCCTGGCCGCGATAGGCGAGGTGATAGCCGTCGGAGAGCGGCAGCACCACGAGCTCCGGCCCGGACCCATTCGAGTCGCCGCCGGCGGCCTTCGCGATCGCGGTGGCGGCGTCCTCGTTCGAGAGCGTGGGCGTCAGGCCGATCCCGGGATCGGTGTGAAGCGTGCCGAACACCGAAACCGTACCGTCGGGCGCGGTCTGGCGGGTCAGATCGCCGCCGACGATCCGCACCCCGCGCACGTACTGGTCGAGCCGTTCATGGACCCGGTCGGGCATCAGCGTGTCGCGTTGCGCGTCCCTGACCACGAGAGCGTGGTCCCGAATCATCGCGTCGACGATCTGGTCCGCGGCACGAAGGTCGGTGGTCGACGCGCGAGTGGCCGCCAGCGTTGTCGGACGGCTCTGCGCATTCGCGGTGGCGGCGATTGCGACCAGAAGCGCGGCGACACCCAGCCGGGGCGCGATTGAGAACGGTCTCATCACGATCTGTCTCCGATCATCGAAGGGGGGACCCGGAATCTTATCCCGGGAGTCAATCAGGCGCCACCGATCGGAGCGCGGCCGCCGGCGGGGCGCTGCATCGGTGTCTATTTCGCCAGCAGCGTCGTTCGCGGTGTGGCGAACAGCACCGGCCGTCCGGCATCATCGACGGCAGAGAAGCTGAGTTGCGCCGATCCGGACGTATCACCGGCGAGATCGAGGCAGATAGAGGCGCAGGCGTCGGTCTGCGCGAGGATCGTCGTGCTCGCGGCACCGCACGCATTGAAAAACGAGGCGAAGGTGGCCGGCGCCAGCGTTTCGTGATCGACGTTCTTGCCGGCGCGATCGTAGACGTCGAGCGTCCACTGCGTGATGCGCAGGTTGCTGGATCCGGCCGACGCGGTGATGCCGAGCACCCAGTGCGGCGTGGCGGCGCCTGTACACGTGGAGGTGTCGGGGGACGCAGGGTTGGGCAGCAGCGCCGCGGTGGGCGCGGTGCGCTCCTGGACGCCGACGGCGTCCCACGCCTGGGTGACGGCGCGCTCGACCGTGCTGCCCGCGCCGTAGAGATCGCGCGCCGACTGAATCGTCGCGATGCGCGTCAGCGCGAACGTCGAGCTCGACGGCATCAGCGACGTCAGCGCGCGAAAGAAGGTCTTCTCGATCTGCTCGCGGTTGGCGGCGCCGACGCCCTGCACGCTGCGGCCCGACGTCCGGTTCGTGCCGCCTTCGATCGCCAGGTAGAACGCGTGGCTCGCGATCGTCGAGTTGTAGTGAGGATCCTCGCCGATGAAGCGCTGCGTGTAGTGGTCGGGATCGCCGGTGGACTGCGGATTCGACAGCGAGCGGGAAAAGACGCCGGAAGGCACCGACACGTCCTTGTTGTGCAGGTACGACGCCTGCAGTGGGCCGTCTCCGGCGGGCCGATAAAAGAATGCCGTGGAGGCGCCGAACATGTCGGAGAACGCTTCGTTCAGCGCGCCGGCCTCGCTGTATCTGAAGCCGTTGAGGCGGGCCGAGTTGGCGGTCACGCCGTGGGTCAGCTCGTGAGCGACGACGTCGAGCGCGGCCGAGAACGGCTTCACGTCGACCGTCCGCGACAGCGTACCGATCGGGGCGCCTTCCCCGAACACCATCGCGCCGCGTCCGTCCGCCAGGCAGGTCGCGCAGAAGAACGCGTTCAGATAATAGAAGTTGATCACATCGGTCGAGGCCGTCCCGATGTCCTCGATGCGCACCGGGTGCGTGATGAGGGGCATGCGCAAATCGCGGTTGTCGAGTCCATGCCGGCCGAAGCGTTTGAACAGGAAATCGTAGTACCAGCCGGCGTAGACATGGGCGTCAACCACGTTGGTGTCGCTCCAGTCGTCGTCGCTGTCGCTGGCGATGTCCGGCGTCGCGAGGGTCGTGACGCGGTTCAGCGCGCTGAGGGTGCGCGCCAGATTGCCTTTCATGTCGTAGGTGGTGACCGCCGCCGGACGTAGCCCATCGTCGGCGATGAAGGTGCCCGACAGCGATTTCGTGCTCACCTTCTTGTCGTCGCCGTAGGCGCCTTTGCCGTGGCCGACTTCGCTGACGAAGTCGCTGTACCGCTGGAGCAGGGCTCCGGACCTGGCGTCGATGAGCACGTTCACCATCTCCACGCCGGTGACCGCCTGTCCGCGATAGGCGAGGTGATAGCCGTCGGACAGCGGCAGAATCACCAGCTCGGGGTCCGGCCCGGTAGGCTCGCCGGAGGCTGCTTTCGCGATCGCGGCGCGCGCATCGCCGGTCGACAACGTCGGGGTCAGGTTCAGCGCGAGGTCGGTGTGCAGGGTGCCGAACACCGAGATCGTGCCGTCGGGCGCGGTCTGGCGGGTGAGGTCGCCGCCGACAATCCGCACGCCGCGCAGATACTGTTCGAGCCGCTCGTGGAGACGCTCGGGCAGCAGGGTGTCGCGCTGCACGTCCCGGACGACGAGCGCGCGGTCCCGGATCATCGAGTCGACCATCTGATCGGTGGCGCGCAGGTCAGCGGTCGCCGCGCGGGTAGCCGTCAGCGTCGTCGGGCGGCCCTGCGCGTCCGCGAGGGTCGCGATCGCCAAGAGCGGGGCGGCGACGATCAGCCGTCGTCGCGCAACGGAAAAGGGTCTGCCCACGAGCTGCCTCCGATCACCGTCTCTGAGACCGCGTCTCTGAGACCCCGTCTCTGAGACCCCGTCTCTGAGACCGCATCTCTGAGACCGCATCTCTGAGACCGCATCTCTGAGACCGCATCTCTGAGACCGCATCTCTGAGACCGCGTCTCTGAGACCGCGTCTCTGAGACCGCGTCTCTGAGACCCCGTCTCTGAGACCGGGCGGATCGTACTGCGGACGGACGTCAGGCGCCAGCGAGGGCGAGGACCTCGGCCGCTGCGACCTCGGCGCCGTTGACCGCGGGCGGCTCGGGGACGCCGGGCTGCGCCAGCAAGGCGTCCACGGCCGTCGCCCAGCGGCCGGCGAGCAGGTCGTCCTGGGCGATGAACCGGCAGCGCAGCATCCGCGGCATCTCCGCCACGAACAGGTCGTATTCGAGAAAGCGGCCGCGTGACGTGTAGAGCAGAGCGGTGCCATTCGCGACGCACTCCGACACGATGCCGTACCCGGGCTTGCTGATGACGACGTCCGCCGCCGCGACGAGATCCTGATAGAGCAGGCCGGCGGGCGGCTCGCGCGGCACCTCGAGGATGGTCAGCTCTCCGCCGCGCCGCAGCGCATCGAGCGGCAGGTCCGCCCCGTAGGCGCCGAACGAGGTCAGCACGATCGGCCGATCACCGGTGAGCCCGAGCCGCCGCCGTGTGTCCGCAGGGTCCCGTGCCGATCGTCGCGCGATGAAGGGAATGTCGTGGGTGACGGCGGCCATCGGCTCGAAGCCCCCGTGCAGCGGCAGCCGCAGCGCGCGCGTCGTGCCGGCGTACGCACGCCGGATCGCCGGGATGACGTCCGGCGCGAGACGATCGAATGCGGGATAGATGCCGTAGATCCAATCCCAGGTGAAGTTGGCGATCGCCAGACCAGGAACGCCGGCGCGCTCCGCCGCCGCGAACGCCAGCGGCGGGATGTCGCCGACCACGAGATTGGCGCGGATGCCCCGGATGAACTCGGCCTCGACGGCGATGCGCCGGTCAAAATCCGCGAAGAATCGCGCGGCATTGCGCACGGTCTGCTCTTCGTCGAGGCTGAGGCTGTCGAACTGCACGACGCCGGTGTCGGTCTCGAGCGTGTGCACTTCCACCGCCGCCCCCGCCACCGGCGCAAACAGCCATCGCGGCACCGACGTCCGCACGATGACGCGCACGTCGGGACGCTGCGCGCAGATCTCGCGAATCAGCTCAATCTGTCGCGACGCGTGCCCGAAACCGTGGCCGGAGATGTAAAAGACGACTACCACCACCGCTGCGCCCAGACCACCGAGAAGCCGACCTGGTTGGTCCACGTCGTTGCGCCGTAGAACTGGCGCGTGTAGTAGCTGCTCCGCAGCGTGACGTCGCGTGTGGCGCGGAACCCGGCGGTGGCCTCGAAGATCTCGAGATCGGTGCGCGATCCGACGGCGATGCCGTTGATGAGCGGAGGCGCCGACGTCCCCTCGCGTCTCGCCGCGACGAACCATCGCGGCGACAGCGTGTGCTGTCCCTGGACGAACCATTCGTACGCGACCGCTGTCCCCCCGATCCGTTCGAACCCGGTCCGCAGAATCTCGCCGCTGATTTTCGTCCCGCCGAACGCCCACTCGCCTTCGCCGCCGGCCATCGTCATCGTGCGGCCTTCCGGGACCGAGACCGTGATCTCCTCGGGTGTTGCGTAGAGCCCATGCGCGAACGATGCCCCGAGCCGCAGCCCGGTCGTGGGCGTCACGCCGGCGCCGCCAACAAAGACCGGCGTCTGGCGCGGGTTGGTCGGGGAGCCGACGGCGTAGATGCGCGTGGGGGCGGAATTGACCACAGCCGCGCGCGCGTCCCATCGCGCGCCGGACACGGTGATTTGCCCGCCGAGCGGATACGTCGCGGACACGGCCGAGACGCGCGGAACCGTCGGATCGAACGCCGGCATCGGGGTCAGGTAGCTCAAATGCGGGACGATGGTGGGATTGATGCCGGGGCGGACGTCGTAAAGCCCGAGACCGATCGGCGACAGGATGTAGCCCGCGTCGATGCGGAGGGCAATCGGACCGCGCCGCTCGTATTGCACGCCCGCCTGGTAGAGTTCCTTGTCCCACGGAGCCGCAGGCGCGGTCGGAGAGTTGGGCCGTGGCAGGCGGAACCACGGGCGTACGTAGATCTGCCAATGGTCGCCCATCCGCACCGCCAGCGATACATCCACCACGATCTGCGGCCGGTTCGACGCGTTCTGACCGGCGAACTCGTCGGCCTCGACGACGCTCTCGAGCGAGAAACGGGCGACCCCTCCGGCACTGCTGACTGCAGGCGACTGTGCTGAAGCCGTCGACGCAGTACCCACGACGATCAACGCAGAAATCGCTGAACGCGCAGAGAGCACGAAAATTCTGCGGGCTCCGCGGATTCTAAGTTCCCCCGTCGTGATCTCAGACACGCGCGAGCACCGTGTCGCCGTCGTCGTAGGTCACGCCCGGCAGCGCGGTGGCCAGAGCCCCGACGATGTCCGCGTGGAACTCCGTGCCGGCGCAGCGCCACAACTCGCGCAGCGCTTCACCGGACGGCCGCGCGCCCCGGTAGGCGCGGGCGCTGGTCATCGCGTCGTAGGCATCCGCGACGTGGACGATCCGCGCCGCGAGCGGAATGTCGTCGCCGCTCAGGCCGTTCGGGTAGCCGCGCCCGTCGGGCCGCTCGTGGTGCAGCTCGACGATCGGGATGTGCGGCGCGAGGAACGGGACCGACCGCAGGATCCGCGCGCCCAGCACCGGGTGCTCTTTGATCAGGTCGAATTCTGCAGCCGTCAGCCCCGACGCCTTTCGCAGCACGGCGTCCGGCACGCCAATCTTGCCGATGTCGTGGAGGAGCGCGCCCAGCCGGACGACTTCGAGATCCTCGGCGGAGAGCGACAGCGTCCGGCCGATGGCGACCGACAGCACACTCACTCGATCGGAATGGCCGGCGGTGTACGGATCGCGGGCGTCGAGTGCCATCGCAAGCGCGCGGATGGCGCCGGTGTAGGCCGCCTCGGTGTCCGCTTCAGCGAGCGCCACCGAGGTCATCAGGTCGTTGAACGTTTCGGTCAGCGCGTCGATCTCCAGGCTCGAGCCGGTCAG
>Ga0068871_100003310_pt1 | contig 11058 bp, 12 predicted proteins | sample KBSMisM72_FD_72750 | JGI IMG/M metagenome (GOLD analysis project Ga0068871, IMG submission 72750) | Miscanthus rhizosphere microbial communities from Kellogg Biological Station, Michigan, USA - KBS Miscanthus M7-2 | ecosystem: Host-associated > Plants > Roots > Rhizosphere > Soil ... | reverse complement strand
AAATGCGAAATTATTTTCAAAAATATTATTCCGCTGGCAGCAGATCAGGAATATCTTTTATGCGGACCCGCCCCGATGATATTTGAAGTATGGTCATGGCTATTGGAGAAAAAGGTTGCAGAAAAGAAAATTCATTTCGAATTATTTTCTGATCCGGGCGAAGCGGGTTTCGCGGCGAAGAAGACGGCCACCGCTAAAAATGAACCTTCTTCTTCAGCCAGCCTGGTTACCATCCGTCTCGACGGAGTGTCGACAGATTTTCAAATACCTTCAGACGGTCCAACGATTCTCGAAGCTGCCATCCGGGCCGGTGCTGACCTGCCTTATGCCTGTCGCGCCGGTGTTTGTGCCAGTTGTCGCGCTAAACTTGTTAAAGGAAAAGTTACCATGGATCAAAATTATTCGCTTGCAGAAGAAGAACTCGAACAGGGATTTATTCTGGCCTGTCAGTCACATCCCGCATCAGAGAAACTAACAATCGATTTTGATATCCGATAGTTCACGAATTTTGAATTTGAATTCCGGGATTTAAAAAATTAATTATTTGAAAATGCAAAAATTCATACTGCTGGTAGTTTTAATATTTGCATCCAGCTATTCATCCTGCTCTAAAAAATCTACAAATCCAAATAATAGCTCCGGTCCAAATCCCACGGACAGCTCCGGAACAAATGATGTCAGTTTTTGGCGCACCGATCGGGATCAGTCAGTTTTATTGCAGCTGCAGCCTGTAACGCTTTCTTTTAATACCAAATCAAATCAGTATCCTTTTCTTGATGTGGACAGTACTCAAAAATATCAAACCATAGATGGGTTCGGGTTTACGCTCACCGGTGGAAGTGCTTCTGTTATCAATCAAATGAACGCTACCGCCAAAGCTGCTTTATTAAAGGAGCTATTTGGTAAAGACAGTTCCTCAGTAAGTATCAGTTACCTGAGGCTGTCTATCGGAGCGTCCGACCTGAATGCTTCTGTTTTCAGTTATGATGATCTGCCTGCAGGATCAACAGATACCGGACTAATTCATTTCAGCCTGGCCCAGGATACAATAGACCTGATACCGCTTCTGAAACAAATTCTGGTTATTAACCCGACAATAAAAATAATTGCGGCTCCGTGGAGCGCACCGGTATGGATGAAAGATAATGGATCCTCGGTTGGCGGAAGTCTTTTACCGGCTTACTATAACGTGTACGCAAAATATTTTGTAAAATATATTCAGCAAATGAAAGCCAATGGAATTACCATTGATGCCGTTACCCCCCAAAACGAGCCGCTTAATCCCGATAATAATCCAAGCCTGTATATGATAGCAACGGATCAGTCTGCTTTCATAAAAGACAATCTCGGTCCCGCCTTCCAGGCTGCGGGTATTAACACAAAAATTGTGGTGTACGACCATAACTGCGATCATCCTGAATATGCGACGAATATTTTAAACGATACATCATCGGCTAAATATGTAGATGGTTCAGCATTTCACTTATACGCGGGGGATATCAGCGCTTTAACTACGGTACATAATGCATTCCCATTAAAAAATATTTATTTCACTGAGCAGTATAACGCTTCTACAGCCAGTTTTGCCGGCGATTTACAATGGCATTTAACCAATGTAATTATTGGTTCGATGAATAACTGGAGCCGGATTGCGCTGGAGTGGAACCTGGCGAATGACGGATCATTCGGCCCCCATACTCCGGGCGGTTGTACAACCTGTAAGGGTGCATTGACAATAAGTAGTTCAGGTGTCTCCAGAAACGTAGGCTACTATATCATCGCACATGCTTCTAAATTTGTTCCGCCCGTTTCAGTGCGGATTGCAAGCACTAAGTTCACTAACTTGCCTAGTGTGGCTTTCGAAACACCAGCCGGTAAAAAAGTATTGATCGTAATAAATAATGATAATTCTCCGGCCGCATTTAATATACGATTCAAGGGCAAATGGGTTACTACCGGCCTGCCTGCCGGATCTGTAGGGACTTATCTTTGGTAGTCTTTCCCAGCCAGGCATCAACACTCCATTTGTAATCGGGGATAGCTGCCAGCAGGAAACTCGCGGCGCTGACGGTAAAAACAGAGTACCCGAGTGGAGATTCGATACCAAATGAAATGGCCATTGAACAGGCGAATAAAAAACTGAGCAGGCCACTGCCGATGGCTGCCTGACGGGTGAACAAACCAATCACCAGCAATAATCCAAAACTGAATTCGCCAATCGTTGCAAGTATTGCAAAAAATGGTATTATCCGGGCAGGCAGAAATGACATTACCTGGGCAGCGTATTGCAAAAAATGGGGCCAGTCACCCCACCCAACATGCGGGCTGCCGGGAGGTCCTAAAAATCCCAGCCGGTCGGCCGCAAACCAGAGATATGGAATCCCGATCGCCAGGCGAAGAAAAAGAGAAGTGTAATTGAACCGGTTACGAATTTGCATGTATACGCCCCTTCTTCAAACATTAAAATTACAAAATCCCCGTTGGCAGAAACACCCTGTTTCAATCTATTGTGGCAACTATATACATACCCAAAAAATAATTAAATCAAAAGATGCCAAAATGGGTTAATCGCCCCGATTCGTATATATACCAAGTGGTTCCACGCTTTTAAGCCTTCATTTTTAAGTTACCTTTACAAAAATCCAAACCCATGAAAACAATCGCATTATTATCTTTCCTCGCGTTTTTCTTTGTTTCCTGTAAAAAAGAAGCTGCCAAACCTCATCTTAGTTTTACTAATAATATTGCTGAAGGTACAGCGAATGCAAATGGAGAATACACCATTACAGGACATTTGAGTTCACCGGTACGACTTGACAAAGTAGTATTAACCAAAGATGGTCAAACAACTCCTTTTTTAGTTGATGAATCAACTGCAAAAAACAAAAATGAATATGATTTTTCCTACCTGGTGACTGGCATTACCGCTAATACCAATATAATAATAGATGCATACGACCAGGGAGGCGGAAAAGTAACCTATCAATTCCTGATAAAGTTTTAAATAAAAAGCCGGAACATTTAGTCCGGCTTTTCTTTTATAAATACCCTCTATTTTTAACTAACAACCGTTAGTTTTTTTATCCAATTAAGCTGTAAATTGCAGGATGTCTGCCCGCGAACAGGAAATATTTGATCAGAAGATTGAAGAGGAAATCCGCATTGAGCCGAAGGACTGGATGCCGGATGATTATCGCAAAATGCTGATCAGGCAGATGTCACAGCATGCACATAGCGAGATCGTGGGAATGCTGCCCGAGGGAAACTGGATCACCCGCGCACCTTCCCTGCGCAGAAAAGCAACATTGATCGCCAAGGTGCAGGATGAAGCAGGCCATGGATTATATTTATATTCTGCAACAGAAACCCTGGGTATCACGAGGGAAGAAACCATCGAACAGTTACACAGCGGGAAGGCAAAATATTCTTCTATTTTTAATTATCCCACACTTACCTGGGCTGATATCGGAGCGATCGGATGGCTGGTAGACGGTGCCGCCATCATGAACCAGGTTCCTCTCTGCCGGGCATCTTATGGACCCTATGCCCGGGCGATGATCCGGATTTGTAAAGAAGAAAGCTTTCACCAGCGGCAGGGTTTCGAAATCCTCCTCGTATTAAGCAGGGGAAACGAAGCACAGAAAGCTATGTGCCAGGATGCCATTAACCGCTGGTGGTGGCCTTCTTTAATGATGTTTGGCCCGAACGACGATGCCTCCCCCAACAGTCAGCGCAGCATGCAATGGAAAATCAAACGGTTCAGCAATGACGAACTCCGTCAGAAATTTGTGGATGTTTGCGTAGAGCAGGTGAAAACCCTGGAGATGTCATTACCGGATCCAAAAATAAAATGGAATGAAGAGACCGGTCATTATGAATTCGGCGAAATAAACTGGGATGAATTTTACGAAGTCCTGAAAGGAAACGGTCCCTGCAACCGGGAAAGAATCGAAGCGAGAAAAAAAGCGCATGCTGAAGGCGCCTGGGTACGTGAAGCCGCTGCCGCCTACGCATCAAAAAATAAATATTCATCCAATACCATCCCGCATGGAATCCAAACCGCATAACGAAAACTGGCCGCTCTGGGAAGTATTCATCCGTGCACGCCAGGGGCTGGACCATAAACACGCGGGTAGTCTCTATGCCGCCGATGCCCGCATGGCAGTCGAAAACGCGCGTGACGTTTATACCCGGCGAAATGAAGGCATCAGTATCTGGGTGGTGGAAAGCAAATATATTCACGCTTCAAATCCCTCTGAATCGGATTCCTTCTACGATCCCGCTACGGACAAAGTGTACCGCCATCCCAGCTTTTATAATTTGCCCGATGAGCTGAAAAATATTTAAGATGGACCTGATTTCAACTTATATCATCCACCTGGCCGACAATGCCCTGATCCTCGGACACCGTAACAGCGAGTGGACGGGACATGGACCGATCCTCGAACAGGATATTGCCATTTCAAATATTGCGCTGGACCTGGTAGGTCAGGCAAGAAATTTTTATCAGCTCGCAGCCGCGCAGCTCAATGAACTGATGCCGGGAGAAAATATCACGGAAGACGATCTTGCCTATCTCCGGGACGTGAATGAATTCACAAACCTGATCCTGGTGGAACAATCCAATGGCGACTGGGCAAAAACCATTCTCCGGCAGTTTTATTTCAGCACTTATCAGGGGCTGCTGTATAATGAACTATTAAAAAGCGCTTCTTCAGAAATCGCAGGGATCAGTGAAAAGTCGCTCAAAGAAACCAGGTATCATATCAAATGGAGCAGCGAGTGGGTGACAAGATTGGGAGACGGCACCGAAGAAAGCCATACACGCATGCTGGATGCCATGCAATCTCTCAATCCATGGATCGCCGAAATATTTACTCCTGTAGATTTTGAATATGAAGCAGCCTCATCGGGAACTGGCATATTACCCGAAATTTTAAAAGGTGAGTGGTACCGCCGCGTGAACAGTATTTTGGATGCAGCCACCCTGCCGCAGCTCTCATCAGAAAATCAACCCATGCAGATCCTTTCCGGGAAAAATGGTGTCCATTCAGAACATCTCGGTAATCTGCTGGCGGAAATGCAATTTCTTCAACGGGAATATCCGGGAAGCAGCTGGTGAGAGTGTGGAAGTGTGGAAGTGTGGAAGTGTGGAAGTGTGGAAATCAGAATTACAACATGAACAAAGAAGATATCATAAACATTTTATCTGAAGTAAAAGACCCGGAGATTCCGGTGCTCAGTATTTCCGATCTCGGGATCCTGCGTGCCGTGGAATATAATGACGATGCCGTCGAGATCCGGATCACACCAACCTATAGCGGCTGCCCGGCCATGGATGTTATCCGGGAAGACATTCGTTCAGTCCTCGCAAAACATGGTTTAAAAAATGTAGAGATAAAACAGGTGCTCTCACCGGCATGGACAACCGAATGGATGAGTGAAGCCGGAAAACAAAAACTGAAAGCCTATGGAATTGCTCCCCCCTCATCACAGGCCTGTTCATCTGCCGGCGAAGATCAGCCGTCAGCATGCCCCCATTGCCATTCAGAAAATATAGAACTGATCAGCCGTTTCGGATCTACCGCCTGCAAAGCGCTTTATCGCTGCCTTGACTGCCAGGAACCCTTTGATTATTTTAAATGTCATTAAATATTTATTTCTATGTCTGAAATCCTATTTGAAGTCAGGGACCAGGTTGCCCATATTTCCCTGAACCGCCCCGAAAAGCTGAACGCCGTTAACCGTAGCATGGCGCTTGAATTGCAGGACCAGTTGCTCGCCTGCGATGAAAATGATTCCGTGCGGGCCGTACTGTTAACCGGCATCGGACGGGCATTTTGTTCTGGTCAGGATCTGACTGAATTCCCACCAGGTGCTTTACCGGATTTTGAAAAAGCTATTGATGAAATTTATAACCCGGTGATCCGTCTTTTAAAAACCATTCGCAAACCGGTTGTTTGTGCCGTAAATGGAATAGCAGCGGGAGCCGGTGCCAACATTGCATTGGCCTGCGATATTGTGGTTGCGGTATCAACAGCCAGTTTCGTGCAGGCTTTTTCTAAAATCGGTTTAATCCCTGATTCCGGAGGAACATTTTTTCTTCCCCGTCTGATTGGTTTGCAAAAAGCAACGGCACTAATGATGCTGGGCGATAAGGTCTCAGCGCAGGAGGCAGAACGGATAGGCATGATCTATGCCTGTTACGAAGAAAATGAATTTGTTGAAAAATCAGGCGAACTGGCACTGACTCTGGCCAAACTGCCAACAGTTGCCCTGATACTTACGAGAAAAGCTTTGTTGGAGACTTTTTCCAATACACTCGAAGAACAGCTGGACCTGGAGAAAAAATTCCAGCAGAAAGCCGGTCACACAAAGGATTTTGCTGAAGGAGTTACGGCTTTTTTACAGAAACGCTTACCGGTTTTCAAGGGTAAATAAAATAAATTACCATTTTACCTCGCTGCAGATCCCTTTGCAGATCCTTTTGATTCCGAAACATTCGGTTTCATGGGTAGTATGGTTGCATTGTTTCCCTTCATGGATTTTTCCAGATTCACGTACTCCATCTGTAATTCAAGAATCTGTGCATGGTTGTAAACAATTTCTTTCCTGAGTTCAGAAATTTTGAATTGCTTTTTCTTTAACTGGCGACTTCGTAAATAGTAACCGAATAAAAGTGCGCCCGATATCATTCCGATCAGGCTAAGCACATTCAAAGTAAATTCTACATTCAACATAGTAATTAGTTTAAGGGTTTATTTGATAACTTCTTCAATACGACAAAGCTTTCCGTCCTGATTCATACCTTCCACCACGACCCGGAATTTATTACTGATATCGTTATTATAAAAGACAATGCTCATCTTGCGCGTGTTTTTATCCAATCGCAGCCTGGAATTCCAATACAGGGTTGACCGGAAATCACTTGCCTGATAATCTTCTATTTTATTGTTGCTATATTTTGTCTGATAAAATTCCCTGACCGGCGTATACCCCTTGATGATCGCAAATCCTGTTTTATTCTCCAGTATATTGGCCTGATCCAGGGCCTGACGGCTGGTAATGGCCAGTGTAGGCAGGTTTTTCTGATTGGATTTTGGCAGAAACTTGATAAAGAGAACTTCTTTCATACCAACGGATTTTAAATCATCCATCCCAACCGGCGCTCCGTCCAGCGTAATATTTACGTTGTTACGGGAAGCCGAAGAATTCATATTATAAGAAGTCTGTTTAGCATCTCCACCAGGCCCGTTTTCTTTCACAGTAGCCGGGAATCGCAGATCGACAAACATGGTGTTTAAATAATGAGCCGTACTTTCTGTATTCTTCCCCAGCGAATCCGCTTTCGGTGAGATGACATAATTCATAGCCGTAGAAGGGACAGAGTTGTCCTGTATCTCGATCAGATTTCCATTCATTTCTTTTTCGAGGATCACATCCGGTACTTTCATCCAGGCAAAAGCGGGCTCGTCGGCTTTTGCAGGTGTAAGAGCCGGGAGCAGACCTGAATACAAACTGATTTGGGAACTGCTGCTTAATTTGGATGAGTGATTGAAACGGTATACAACCTGTACGGAATCGTAAAAGATCAACCCGTTCTGTCCAAATTTTCCATCTTCGTCAACCGGAAGTTTCAGCAGATGTTTTTTTCGGTCGCGGGATATCATCAGAAGTGCCATGGAATCCCTAGCGTCGAGGCCCGTTCCATTTCGGATCTCACCCATTACTGAAAGAAATCCGGCATCCCGCGGATATTTTAATTCAGGAAACTTTCCACTTACTACTGTTTCCCAGTTGAACTTTCTCCAACCATGCGTGAGAAGCAACAGATTCAAATTTTCGTTGCCTTCTGCGTTATTGGAAAGCATGGATGCAGCATCTGAGATAGTGCCTTTCAAATCTCCGGCAATCAGCAGATCGGAATAAATATTATTGCTACCGTCTGTCCCCATCCCCGCATCAGTAACTGAAACGGAAAGGTTGGTGACCAGACTATCGGGTATCTGGATCGATATTTCATTGCGTGCCCTTTTATTCAGGCTGACAGATTCTTTCTTCAGCTGAATTTTCGCATAGGCTTTCTGGTTATTGATGAAAACAACTCTTTCAGACAGCGGGGAGAAATCCCGGTCAAAAGCAGTAAGCTGCAAAACACCACTGGGAAATGAAGCGGCATCAATATTGGCCTCTGCCATATTATTTTCCAGCATAAGGCTGGTCCGGTAAATCACTTTCTGATTGATGGCTCCGATAACTGTAATACGGGTAAGATTGGTAGCGTCAGCCGATTTTACCAGTTTATAGTGAATCTTGTCATTATTATAGGGGTCGGCATGTAAAACAAGTCCGTTTGTCCTGGCTTCCGGAATCGGGCTGGTACGCAGTTCCCCGTTTTGGTCGGTCCATTGCGCAGTATAATGTTCTCCGGTCTGGGGTTTAAAATTTACTGTTCCCATTCCATTGTAAGTGGTGCAGAAGGAATCTACAATTGCTTTATTTGATGTTTTGATGATGGCCCCGCTGATCAAAACCGGTTTATTGTGCTGATTCAGGGCTTCGAAGGCAAGAACGGAACGAACACCATTCACCAGTTCGCCGCCTTCCGGAAAGAATCTGACGGTGGTTTGTATTTTTTCAGGCGACTGATTACCATCTTCCATTGGCATGAGCACCGGAATATCTTTATTATACAGGAATGCATTATCAAAGTTCAGCATCCATTGCGTATAGGCTTTGACGTGAACAACACCGTTTTTTACCCAGGCCGGAATCTTGAAGTAACTGCTTGCCCCTCCCTCTGTAATAGGAGAAACGCCATGCAGGAGAAGTCTTCCGTCTGCATCGGTCCAGTCAAAATAAAGGTTCTTACTCACCGCAGATGGTCGGGCATCACTCATTAAATAGGCCTTCATCCAAACGGTCTCGCCCGGAAGATAACTGTCTTTGTCAAAGTGAATATGCAGTTTTTCCTGCGGAAACTTATTATTATAAGCGCTGAGGGAAGAGTCGGGTGACTGGCCAAGGGTGCTTTCCCGGAACAGGCATGCGGCACAGAGTAGGAGGATCAGTCGGTTCATATTCTAAGGGATTGGATTCTAACAGCTAACAAAAAATACGGATCATAACTCAAAAAGGGGACAGTAGAAACTGACCCCTTTGGTAAAACTATTTGTATAATTTAACCATTGATTACATTACTATGTGACAGGTATTTAACTGTCGGGTGATAGATAAATAAACAGCTACCGTTCTTAATCGACTTGATAATTTTCGGAGTCAGGACATTCGGCATCGCAGCACAACCCAGGCTTCTTCCCATCTCACCGTTGTCTTTCAAATACTGGGGAGTGATATAATCCGAACCATGTAACACGATATGTCTTTTTGAAGCGAGGTCATTATATCCTTTTTCAAGACCCTTTACTTTCAATGAAAGACCATTTCTTCCAAAATAAGTTTTTGACGTTACAAAAAATCCAAGGCTGCTCTTAAATGAATTCGCTCTGTTTGAAAATGAAGTGGCATATTCAACACCCGAATTCATACCGTGTGATACATAAGTGTTATACAACAATTTTTTATGTGCTACATCAATTACATACAGCCTCTTATTACTGGATGACTGGGTAAAATCACATACCGTTAATACATCTGTCTTTTTAAGCATTCCGTTTTTCAGGAGGTTATGATAACCTCTCCAGGCATATTCAAAAGCTTTTTGATTCAATCCCGACTGATCGAGTTTCATGGAATCATAGAGAGTAAGCGCCTGTTGGATAACCATCTTCACTTCAAAAGCTTTTTTTGCAGCTGCACTGACGGTGGTATTAATCTCAGGAACTTTTTCAACCGCAACAAGTTTTTCTGCAGCTGCAACTTTCAATTCCGGGCTTGTGTATTTAAAATTCTTGAAACTGCTGTTAGTTAAAACAGGTATATGATAAGTAGCCGCAACAACTGCGGTACTGGTAGAGACTTCAATTTTTTTATGATTGCTGGAGATCAACACAGGTGATGTAATCACTAACAGCGAGACGCTGCTGGTTGATACGAGTTTAGACAACGTTTTCATGATCTAGGATTTAAATTGTTTCAAAAGGTTCGAGTCGGATCAATCTTATTTATCATTCTTATTATACCGGAGCAAAAAATTTATTCTACGATCTAATTCCCAGCGTAATATGAATGGATAATCTTAGCAGTACTAACGACAATATCTGTTTTGATATTGTATTTTTCCTATAGGAAGAATGGATACGCTATCGTAAAACAAAGGTTGCAATTATACTATTCACCACACAATTTTTTCTGAGAACGAATTCTAATTAATTGCCTCGGCATGGAAAAGAACTAAATATATAAATTCAAGCTTGGTACCAATTCAAAAAAAGGTGCCGGTGCAGGACCCGAATTCAGCTATACTCCATTAATTATGAGCGCTTTAGAAAGAAAATATTAATCCCCGGTCCGAATCATTTTTTTGGCATGAGGCCTCCGATTCTTCCCTCGCCCGGAAAAATTTTCCAATAATGGGAGGATCTAATGATAACTCTTGTCCGAATTCCTTTTAGAACCGGTAGTTTCCATCCCGGAAATTAGTAAATCCACTTTCTCATTTAACGCACGGATCTCCCGGAGGATTAACCAGAAAGCATCCGGGTTGCCATCACCCGAAATACCGGAAGAAGCTTCCGGGGTGCCGGAAGAAGATTCCGAAAAAGGCGTGTTTAATTTCTGTTGCTTTGCCGGGTACTGCTGTCCCGCCTTACCCTGGGAAAGAGACTCAAGATCCGTTTGTAAGAGGTCGGCTGTGCTGACTTTAAAATAGTCCCCCAGCTTTATCAATTCTGCCAGGCTGGGCTCGCTTTTCTGGTTCTCCCAGTTACCGATAGTATTGGCCTTTTTATTAAAAAGCAGCGAAATCTGGTCCTGGTTCAGGTTCCCTTTCTTGCGTAGAAACCGGATATTTTTCGATAAAAAACTCATTAAGGTATGGTTTTAAACATCAATTTTGTTGACTTTATATCAAATAATCTGAATAATAGACGTATTGAT
>Ga0068871_100003305_pt1 | contig 11063 bp, 4 predicted proteins | sample KBSMisM72_FD_72750 | JGI IMG/M metagenome (GOLD analysis project Ga0068871, IMG submission 72750) | Miscanthus rhizosphere microbial communities from Kellogg Biological Station, Michigan, USA - KBS Miscanthus M7-2 | ecosystem: Host-associated > Plants > Roots > Rhizosphere > Soil ... | reverse complement strand
TTCGCTCGCAGCAGGAGAAATATCTCACCGAGCCGTCCGCGCTCGAGGGTGCGCCGCAGGCCTTGCCTCCGGCAACAACGGACGGTGGCCAGAAGTTGCAGACCCCGGCTGAAACACCGGACAAGGAGGCCAAGCCGCAGCAAGGGACCGGACAATCGGTTCAGGCCTCGGTATCCAACGAGGAATCAAACCGTCCCGCGAAGCGCGGTGGGCTGAGTGCAATTTTCAAGTTCCTGTTGCCGAAACGCCGGGAGGAGGACCCAGGCGCTCAATCAACACGTCAGCAAACGGGAAACGCGGCGCAGACGCAACAAGCCAAGGCCGGCAGCGGAAAGTCGGGGACGCTGGAGGCGCGAACACAACAATTTCAAGCCGCACAAGCGGACGTGCTGCTGCGGATCAAGCGTTTGTCAGAGACGCTGGCCGAAGAGACCAAACGGCGCGAAGGAGCAGAGCGCCAGGCGGCTGAGCTTGGGCAGCGTCGGACGGACCTGGAAACACAACTGGCCCAGGTGCGCCAGGAATCCGAAGCGTCGCGGAAGCTGGCCCAGGACCAGCAGGAAAAGTCGACGGCGGAACAGACTCGGCTCGAGACAAGGATCAAAGAACTGGAGGGCGCCCAGACGGAACGCGAGGATCAATTAAGGAAACTCACCGAGACGCTGGCGGGCGAAACCAGGAATCGAAAGGGAGCCGAAGAACAGGTCACCGAACTTGGCCAACGGCGCACTGAGGTCGAAGCGCAACTGGGTCAATTACGGGAGGAGTTGCAGACGGCGCAAAAGCAATTACGAACGGAGCAGGAAAGGGCCAGCGCCGATCAAACGCGCTTTGAGACTCGCAGCAAGGAATTGCAGACCACTCAGGCGGAAGTGGAACAGAAGATCAAACAATTAGCCGACAAGCTGGCCGAAGAGACGAAGCGCAGGGAAGACGCTGAGCAACAGGCCGCCGAGATGGGGCAGCGGCGGACTGAACTGGAAGCGCAACTGAACCAGTTGGGCCGGCAGTTGGCCACGTCGCAGAAGCAGCTTCAGACCCATCAGGAAAGTGCGGGCGTCGAGCAGACAAAACTCGAAAGCCGGGTCAAGGAACTGCAAGGGACTCAGGCGGAAGTCGAAGCCACGTTAAAGAAGCTGACTGAATCATTGGCGGATGAAACGAAACGCCGGGAAACCGCCGAACAGAAAGCAGGCGAGCTCGGCCAACGACGAACCGAACTTGAGACCAAGCTGGAGCGGTCGCGGCAGGAATTGGAAGCGGCGGAAACGCAATTACGCACTGAGAAGGAAAATTCGAGCGCCGAACAAACGAGATTCGCGACGAAGACCCGGGAATTGCAAAGCACTCGGGAAGAAATCGAGCAGGAGGTCAAGAGGCTTACGGGAGCGCTCGCCGATGAAACCAAGCGTCGGAATGTGGCAGAGCAGCAGGCGCGTGAGATTGGTGAGCGCCGCAGTGAAGGCGAAGCCCAATTAAACCTGGTGCGCCTCCAATTGGCCTCCTCGGAAAAACAGCTTCAGACGTCGCTGGAGAACTCCAGCGCCGAGCAGACGCGGCTTGAGGCGAAAGTCAGTGAACTGCTGGCGGCGCACACATCGGCAGAAAAGGAAATCCGCAAGCTGACTGAAACAGCTTGCGCAGAGACCAAGCGCCGCGAGGAGGTTGAAAAAGGAGCTGGCGATCTCAGCCAACGCCGCAGAGAACTGGAGGCCCAATTGGGCCAGGTCCGGTCCGAGTTGGATGCCGCGCGAAAACAGCTCCAAACGCAACAGGAAACCTACGGTGTTGAACAAACGCGGCTCGAAGCTCGGGTTAAGGATTTGCAATCGACCCAGGCTGACGTCGAACAGCGGGTCAAAGGGCTGACGGAATCTTTGGCGCAGGAAACCAAGCGTCGGGAAGCCGCCGAGCAGCAGGTTGAGGGGCTTGGCGGGCGACGAGCCGATCTAGAAGCTGAGTTGACGAAGAACAGGAACACGCTGGCACATTTGCGACAGGAACTTGGCACCGCGCAGCACAAATTGCACGAGCAACAGCAAAGCTCGCACTTTGCGCTGACCAAGGCGGAGGAACACACCCAGCAATTGGTGGCGGCAAAGTCCGACGTCGAGCAGGAACTCAAGCAGTTGACTGAAACTCATGCGCGGGAGTCGACCCGTCGCGAAATGGCCGAGCGCCTTGCTACCGAATTGGACAAGCGGCGCGCCGAACTGGAATCCCAGTCGATGCAGTTGCGTCAGGAACTGGACGCTTCACGGAAACTACTTGAGGAACAGTACGAAAGCACCCGGGTTGAACAGGCCAGATTTGAAGCCCGCCTCAGCGAACTGCACACCGCGAAGACCGGTGTCGAGCAGCATGTCAGGAAATTGACCGAGGCGCTCGTCGATGAGGCGCGGCACCGTGAAACGGCCGAGCAACAGCTCAGAGAGCTTGGTCAACGGCGCAGCGAGTTGGAACTCCAGCAAGCTCAATTGAGTCAGGACCTGGAGGCGTCCCGAAAGCAGCTTCACGCGCAGGAGGAAACAGCTCGCGCCGAACAAACCAGGCTCGAAAACCGGGTCCGTGAATTGCAATCGGCGAAAGCCGAGGTTGATGAGCAAGTCGGAAAACTCAGAGAATCGCTATCCGCAGAAACGAGGGGACGTGAAACCGCCGAGCAAACCGCTGCCGCAAATGCGCGGCGTGAAAGAGAGCTTCAGGCGGAGCTGGCGACGAACCAGCAGGCGCAGGCGCAGTTGAGGAGTGAGTTGGAGCGGTCGCAATCACAACTCGCGGAGCACCAGACGAATTATGTCATCCAGCAGTCCAGGCTGGAGGCGCGCGCCAGAGAATTGGAAGGCCTCACGACGGAGTTAGGCTCGGTTCGCAGCCGGATGGAGCAGCAATTGGCGCAAGCGAACAAGCTTGCCGGGAAGATCGTCGAGCTTGAACAAGCCAAGGCGGGCCTCGTCACGCTGTTGCAAGGCGCGGATGCACAGGCCAAAGCGCGCGAAGATTCCATCAAGTCGCTGGATTCGCAGGTTCGCGAGCGGCTGGCCGAAGTAGGCCGATTGGAATCAGCTTTGCAATCTGAAGTCGCGGAACGTCGACGCGAGCAATCGCAAATCGAAACTCTCGACAAGCAAGCCGCCGCATTGACCAACCAGCTTGCTGAAAAAGTTGCCGAGCAGCAGCGGACGCGGCAACGGGAAGCGGAACTCGAGCAGTCGATCCGTCAGCAAAATGATGATCTGGAAAAGGCCGCCGCTGCGGCGAGGGCGCAGGAAGCTGCGTTAAATGATCTGAAGGCCACGATCGATGATCTGCGCGTCATCCAATCGGCTCTCTGCGCTCGGGTCCGCGAACTGACCGGGAGACATGAAGGCGCAACAAATACAATTCATGAACTGAAAGACGCGGCTCACGCCGCCACGCGCACAATCCAGATGCGCGAAAGAGAACTTGGGGCTTTGCGCTATGCTATTCTCGATGCCGCCCGCAACGGAAGCCGAGTCCGCCGCGAACGCCGGCAGACCGAGTGCCAGACTGTCGATGGCTGGAAGCGCCTCATCGCGACACTGCTCCAGACGCCCCTTTCGATTGGGCAACGTGGATTAATTACCGAAGTCATCAACTCGCTCGAGGGTTGGAAGAAAGCACAAGGAGATGCATCGCCCGCCCACGAATTCGTGGTTGAACTTCCGGAGCTTCGTCACGCGGAATTCAATTGCGCCGAAGTTATCCAAACCGCGCTCGCCGCAGTGCGAAAGGACGCCGACGAAGCTGGCGACAAGGTTAAAGTTCACGCCGCGATCGTTGGTCCGGTTCCGCAATCCGCGTATGGCAGTGCCCGGCACATTCATCAGCTCATCACAAACCTGGCCGGCTCGTTGCCCGAAGTGGCCAATGCGCAGAATCTCGATCTTGAAGTTTCCTTCGAAACCGCTCAGCAATCCTCTGAGCCTGCACTGCACCTCTTGTTCCAGCTCGATTGGAACTCGCCGGACAAAGACGCAAATGTATGCCGCCGATTGACCGCGCTTAGCCAGGACCCCGCGAAACTTCAACCCGAACAAAGTGTCGGCTCCGAAGGGACTTTTTCATCTGCATGGGAGTTAGCTCTGGCAATGGGCGCTCATCGATCGATCGAAACCACTGCGGATCATAAAATTCACGTCATCCTTTCCGTGCCCCTCCGACTCGACTCTTCATCGTTTGAATTTGGAAATGGAAACGGAAACTGCCACGCCGGGCCTGGAACCAATGGCACATTCGGCCACGTTTCCGATCCAATGGCCCCAATCACCATCAACCCTGCAATTCAATAGCTGGCCGCTGAGACAGGGCATCTTTCTGAGGGTGGCGCGGTAGGGAGTTGGTTGCGGATTACTGAAGTGGAGCGGGTGATGGGAATCGAACCCACGTGGCCAGCTTGGAAGGCTGGAGCTCTACCATTGAGCTACACCCGCACCGACTTCGATAGTAATCGCGCCTGTGCACTGATGTCAATCTGAGTCGGGAGTGCATTCAGCGATTCAGCGACCGGACTTGCAGAGGCGTCCTTCGCTCTCCCCGCTTTAGGGGATACCAGCCGCAACGTCTTTGGCTAGAGTTTCACGACCGTCTGCAATATAAACGGCCGATGAGCGCACCGAATGTCATCACGGGCGGATGTTACTGTGGAGAAGTACGCTACCAATGTGTGGAAAGTCAGACTTTCAGAGGCTTATGTTATTGTCGGACATGCCAAACGATTTCGGGCGGTGCTGGAAATCTCTTCATGGCAGTCGATGCTCAGACATTTCAGTTTACCAAAGGCTCGCCTCGAAGTTTCAATAAGAAGGATCATCCGTGGTCTCCGACGCGGCACTTTTGCGAGATTTGCGGAGTCCACCTCACTGCACGTTCAGAGCGGGCACAAGGCGCTGTCCTCGTCAAGGTTGGCACTCTCGATGATCCGAGTGTGTTCGAGGGACCGCAGCTGGTTACCTGGACCTCAGAAATGCAGAAGTTTCATCTGTTGCCGCCGAATGTGCCCGCCTATACGGAGATTCCAAGGCCGCCACAATCGTAAAATCCTTGATCGGTGATCTGAGGGCGCATCTTTTCATTATCCGTGTTGGGGGAAGTGCGGCGGTTGATTGATTTGCGTGATGACTCGAAAATTTTTTCGATGAGGAGGGCTGATCGGGCGGTGGTATATCCAAACCACATGCGCCCTTTGAATTTGAAGCCGAAAGCGCTTGCGATCGTTTTGCTTTGCCTGGTTGTGTGGAGCTGTGGCGGCTGTGCTTCCGCGCGTTCGGGGCCACCCGGGCTTGCTCTGGAACCGAAGAATGTGAATCTGGGGCCGCCGGAAAGGAGTCCTTGGGCGGACATCACCATAGAGATTCTTTGGGTGATCGTTTACGGAGCGTGCATAGGCTTGGAAGCGGCGGGCAAAGCAGGGGCGTTCGCGTGTCACCACTGATAGGTCGCATTGGAAGATTCCAAACGAGGTTAAGAGCCGGCGCCGTTCTCCGTTTTCGGGGATAGCGGCTCAAAGCTTTTTGCGAGAGGCTGACAGTCGGTCCAACGCTTACAATTGACCGTCGCAGCGCTGCGGAATGTGCATGTGTTGCGGGGATGTTTTGATATTATGCGCCCATACGGCCGCGAATCCGATCTCTGATGACGAGCGCTACTAAATATCATCTCATGAATCAACGACCTTGGGAACACCGGTTCAGCTTTCTCTTCATTGCATTTCTGGGTCTTACCATTTCCGCGCCGGCGCAAACCAGGATCAAGCTGTCCGCGATCAAGCCGGGCACGGAGCAAGTGCAATTGATTCCGAACGGCGATTTCCAATTTCAAGGGCCGTTGGCGGGCGGCAGTTATCCGAATCCGACGGGCTGGAGTCGATCCGGTGATATGTTTGCAACAGGCGGCTCGAATATGGTGACACTGAATGGCGGTGTGGTCGCCCAGGCACAATTGATCAGCGGCTCTCCGGCAAGCGGATACAACGAGACCGTCCTTCTTGAACCAGCTACGGCTTATGTGTTCAGCGCTTATTTGTGGAACATGGGTGATGCCGCCAACCACGTGAACACGGTTATCGACTTCAGCGACGCGCCCGGCGAACCGCAGGTGCTTCTGGCCTCCTCAGATTCCGAAGCGGACAAAGGATATTTCGTTTATCGCAGTTTCAACACGAGCACGACGGGAACGAATGTTACCGTGCGCGTGTTTTATGACGGACTGGTTGGCACGGGGGCGTCGGCATCCTATTTCCCCGTGGCGGCGCAATGGGACAACATTGCGATTACAAAGGCATCGAGTTTTATCGCGCCGCTGGCGAGTGGTAACGTGCGGCCGCAGGTCACGATCACCAACCCCGCAAATAATTCATTTGTTTACGCGAACAATAGCGCCAGCGGGTTGACTGTTTCCGCGATCGCCAACGACCTGGACGGGACGGTTACCAACGTTCAGTTTTTCGCAGGGACGAACAAGATTGGTGAAACGAGCGCCAGTCCGTGGCGCACCACTGCCAGCAATTTAGTGTCAGGCAATTATGTGCTGACCGCGCTGGCGAGGGACAACGCTGGCGCGACCACGGTTTCCGCTCCCGTGGCGATTACGCTCAGCGCTTTCCCTTTGCCGCCGGCGCTGGCCGTGAATGCTTCCGGAACCAATGCGCAACTTTCGTGGCCGACCGGGAACCTCGCGATGATCGTTCAAACGACCTCGAACCTTGCTGCGCCGGTCACCTGGACCAAAATCACCAACAGCGCGAGCCTCAGCAACCAGCTCAATATCCTGGCGTTGCCGGCAACCAACTCGAGCCAATTTTTCAGGCTGGCATCCGAAGTGGACCCCAGCACCATGTATCATAAGCTGCTCATGGGGTATCAGGGCTGGTTTGCCTGCGCAGGTGATGGCTCACCGGTGGGCAGCTGGGTACACTGGTTCCGCAACAACAACCCGGTCGCCACGAATGCGACGGTGGACTTTTGGCCGGACATTTCGGAGCTCGATCCCGACGAACTGTTCAATACGTCGATGACCCTTCCGTCGGGCGCGCCCGCAAAACTCTATTCCGCTTACAAACAAAAAACCGTCCTGCGTCATTTCAAATGGATGCGCGACAATCATTTGGACGGCGTTTTCCTGCAGCGGTTCTCGTCCGAGCTTTCGAGTTCTTCATTTTCTGCACTGCGCAACCAGGTAGCGGCGAATGTTCGCGCTGGCGCGGATACTTACGGCCGCGCTTTTGCGATCATGTATGACATTTCGGGCCAGCCGACGAATACCCTCGTCAGCACCCTCACTAACGATTGGAATTACCTGGTGAATTCGATGCAAATTACGGCGAGCCCGTTCTATCTGCGGCATCGAGGCAAGCCGGTGGTGGCGATCTGGGGTTTTGGCTTTTCCGGCCGGCAGGATACGCCGCAACAAGGGCAGCAGGTCATTAATTTCTTCAGGTCGGTCGGTTGCACGGTGATGGGAGGCCTGCCTACGTATTGGCGCACGTTGAACAACGACGCGCAGAGTGATCCGGCGTGGTCAGCGGTGTTCCGCTCGTTCGATATTCTTAGTCCCTGGGCGGTGGGACGCTATTCGGACGATGCCGGAGCGGATAATTTTCGCGTAAACCTCATCCTGCCGGACATGACAGCTGTCGCGGCGGCAGGGCGCGAATATATGCCGGTGATTTTTCCCGGCTTTTCCTGGCACAATTTGAACGCCGGGCCGCTGAATCAAATTCCGCGCCGGGCCGGCGCGTTTTATTGGCGGCAGGCTTATAATGCCGTCCGCTCCGGTTGCACCATGGTCTACGGTGCGATGTTCGATGAAGTGGACGAAGGGACCGCGATGTACAAGCTGGCGCCGACGGCCCAGGAACTGCCCGCGCAAGGAACGTTTGTGCCCTTGAACATCGATGGAACCAGCCTGCCGAGCGATTGGTATTTGCGCCTCGCGAATGAAGCCGGCAAAATGTTGCGCGGTGAAACTCCAGTCCAGAGTACACTGCCAATTACTCCCGGTCCGTGACGTTGCTCATAGTTCGGGAATACATCAAAATGCATGCCCGCAGTCGAATCGAAGCTGTCGCCAAACACACTGCACGGAGGCGCTTTAGCGTGCTGTCCCCAATTGGTAGTGTCCTAGGACACTACCCCCCAATTTGTCACCAGTACTGGTGACTGGTGGGTTTGTGGGGAAATGTTAACGTGTTGGCGTGTTACTGATGCGGGTGCGCATCAGGTTGCCAGAAAGATTTTAAAAAGTTCTCGTTTTATGTGTGGGAAAGGCCGGACGAAAGTCCGGCCTTTCTGTTTTTTTCGAGGTCATTTTGAGCCTGTTTTGGACGGATTTAGGAGTTTTCTGGCCTTTTCTTAAAGTCTTTGCGGGAAAGCGCGTATCTGGTAGAAATTGGGCGTATGAAACCAGTCCCCACCGCCCTTTTTTCGACTGTACTTGCCTGTCTGACAATTATTTCCGGAGAGGCGTATGCTCAGCGAGCGACCCAATCCGACTCCTCTTCGGGGGATCGGCCGCCAGGGAATCGCGGTGGACGAAGGGGCGCGCGAAGTGCGGAGGCTAGCAACGCCGATTATTCAGGGCGAAGCAATGTAATCTCCCGCATCAAAGACGAAGGACTGAATCGATCCGAGGTGATGAAGACCTTGAGCTATTTAACGGATGTCATCGGGCCGAGGCTAACCGGATCACCGAACCTCAAGCGTGCCAACGAATGGACGAAGGATCGGTTGGCGTCCTGGGGGTTAACGAATGCGCACCTGGAAGCGTGGGGCCCCTTTGGTCGTGGCTGGACTTTAAAACGATTTTCGGCGCAGGTTATCGAGCCACAAGCGATTCCATTGATCGCTTATCCGAACGCATGGTCGCCGGGCTTCAACCAGCCGATTACGGCGGAAGTGGTTTACTTTGACGCGCGTTCCAACGCAGATCTGGAAAAGTTCAAAGGAAAATTGAAAGGAGCGATCGTGCTAACCGGGTCGCCGCGCGACCTGAAGCCGTGGTCGGAGCCGATGTCCCGGCGATTGGAGGAGACGAATCTGTTGCAACTGGCCAATGCGGGTGAGCGCAGTTCGTCGCTCAGTGGTTTTGGAGTGATGCAGGGGCCTGCCGGTGGTTTCGGCCGGCGTTTCCTTTCGTCGACAAACAGTGACGAAAGCGTAACGAACAGCGCACTGGCTACGACTGGAAGTGGCGGGGCCCCCGGCGGCCCGCGCGGTGGAAGATTCCGCGGCCAATCGCGTTTTCTTTCGTTTCTAGCCAAAGAAGGAGCGGCCCTGGTGGTGACTCCCAGCGGGCAAGGAGATGGTGGAACATTTTTTGTGAGCGCGGCCAATGTGCCAATTTCCGATACAAACAGTTCCTTTGGCGGTTTTGGCGGCTTAAGCAATGCGCCGCGTGCGTGGTCGACCAACGCACCGGAGATTCCGCCGCAGATGACGCTGTCAGTCGAGCATTACAATCGCTTGATCAGAATGATCGAGCAGGGTGAGAAGTTGAAAATGGCAGTGGATCTCAAAGTTGAGTTCCACGATGAGGATCCAATGGCGTACAACACGATCGCCGAAATCCCGGGAACGGACCTGAAAAATGAAGTTGTGATGCTCGGAGGCCACATGGACTCATGGCACTCCGGCACTGGCGCGACGGATAACGGAGCAGGGGTGGCGGCGACTATGGAAGCGGTCCGGATTCTTTCCGCGCTGCATCTGGAGCCGCGACGCACCATTCGCATCGGCCTCTGGAGCGGAGAAGAGGAAGGGTTGCTGGGGTCCAAAGCGTACGTGGCGAAGCATTTCGGTTATTACACCAACAACGCGCCGGTGGAACGGGAGCGCACGCGCTCGCCCAAGGATGAAAGTGAGGAGAGTTCCACGTCCAGCTCGAGTTCGAGTTCCAGTTCGAGTTTTTCTTCAGCCGCTTCTTCGACGAATTCGGAATCGAAACGGACGTTGATTCGGCAGCGCGAGTACGAACGGTTGTCGGTCTACTTCAATCTCGACAACGGCGCTGGAAAGATTCGCGGGGTTTACATGCAGAACAATGAAGCGGTCCGGCCGATCTTCCGGCGGTGGCTGGAACCGTTTTCAGAACTCGGTGCCCAGACCCTAACGCTCGCGAACACGAGCGGGACCGACCACCTTTCCTTCGACGGCATCGGTTTACCGGGTTTCCAATTCTTACAGGATCCGCTCGAGTACAATAGCCGCACGCACCATTCCAACCAGGACGTGTATGACCGCGCGCCGACGGAGGATTTGAAACAGGCGGCGACGATTATCGCCGCCTTTGTTTACAACGCTGCGATGGCAGATGAGCGGATTCCGCGCAAGCCGCTCAGTACTTCCAATTAAAATTAGCGATTTGACGGATTGAGGGCGCGCAGATAGCCGAGCAGGCCGTCTTCCTCGTCGTTCGGCCCCGCAGTGAAGAACAAGCGCGTGGCTTCGAACTCGCACTCACGTTGCGGACGCTCATCGCGCTCAAAAGTCAGACCCCATAATCCCGGGATAAAGATCGGATCGCCGGCAGGATTGCTGAGTTGCCCGAGGAATTTGCCAGTGAGGAGTTCGTAGGCGTTGATGCGACCGTCGCCAAAATTGCCGATGAGCAGCGCGCCGCTGAATTCGCCGAAATGACGAGGAGCAACGGCCATTCCCCACGGTGAATTAAGGGGACCCTGGGCAGCGAACTGGCGCAGCAGCGTTCCGTCGGTATCAAAGATGTCAACAAAACCATTGCCGGGTCCGGCCTGGTCGTCCTCTGCATCTGGCAGCTTTTGCAAAGCGAACGTGACGAAGAGTTTGCCACGAATCGTTTTTACGTTGAAGGGCGCGAATTTGGCCGGTGCGGTGTTGGTGGGAAGCAATGCGTCTGTGAACGACGAGACAAATTGGAAATTGGCATCGTAAATGTCCACGACTCCCGCGTGAAAGTTCGCCCCATAAATCTGCGGAGCGCCGTTGGTGCCGCGGGCGATGGCAAGGCCTTTGTAAATCGCACCGGATCCTGAGTTATCGATTACGATTGTGGCATTTGTTCCCGAG
>Ga0068871_100003302_pt1 | contig 11069 bp, 7 predicted proteins | sample KBSMisM72_FD_72750 | JGI IMG/M metagenome (GOLD analysis project Ga0068871, IMG submission 72750) | Miscanthus rhizosphere microbial communities from Kellogg Biological Station, Michigan, USA - KBS Miscanthus M7-2 | ecosystem: Host-associated > Plants > Roots > Rhizosphere > Soil ... | reverse complement strand
CGATTTCCTGATGGCGTTGCAGTTGACGGGCGCTGCGAAATCGAATTCGCTGGCAAATCTGCAATTGCGGATGCCGATCGTGGTGATTGGCGGCGGGCTGACTGCGATCGATACGGCTACGGAGTCGATGGCGTATTACGTCGTGCAAGTCGACAAGTTTTTGGAGCGTTATGAGACGCTGGTCGCGGATAAGGGCGAAGCGGAGGTGCGCGCTAGTTGGAGTCCGGAAGAGACTGCGACGGCGGACGAGTTTATTGCGCATGGGCTGGCGATTCGTGCCGAACGCGAACGGGCGGCGCGGGAGGGGCGCGATCCTAAGCTGATCGAACTGATCAACTCTTGGGGCGGCGTTACGCTGGCTTACCGGCGGCGGATGATTGATGCTCCGAGTTACACGCTGAATCACGAGGAAGTGGCCAAGGCGCTGGAAGAGGGCGTGCGGTTTGCGGAGAGTGTGACGCCGGATGAAGTGGAAGTGGACCAGTATGGTCACGCAGCGGCGTTGTGGGTTTGGGTGAAAACGCAAGCGGGCGAGCGGGTGCGCATGCCGGCGCGGTCGATTCTAGTGGCGGCGGGGACGCAGCCGAATACGGTGTTGGCACGTGAGGACGCCGCGAATGTTTTCCTTGATGGCAAGTGGTTTCAGGCTGTCGACGAAGACGGGCAGCCGGTGAAGCCGCAGCGGTTGGCGAAGCCTTCCAAAGTTTCGGTGTTGATGTCGATTCGTCCGGACGGGCGTGGGATTAGTTTCTTCGGCGATCTGCATCCTTCCTTCGCGGGGAACGTGGTGAAGGCGATGGCTAGCGCTAAGCAGGGGCATCCGGTGGTGTCGCGGCTGTTGGCGCGGCGAGCGCCTGCTGGTCCGCTTCCCGGTGATCTGCTGCATAAGTTGAATGGCGAGTTGCGCGCTAAGGTGCGTGAGGTGGTGCGGTTGACGCACAACATCGTCGAGGTGATTGTCGAGGCTCCGATGGCGGCGCGCGCGTTTTTGCCGGGGCAGTTTTATAGGCTGCAGAATTTTGAGACGCTGGCTCCGCGCGTCGAGGGGACCGTTTTGGGGATGGAAGGGATTGCGCTCACGGGGGCGTCGGTGGATCGCGAGAAGGGGTTGTTGTCGACTATCGTTCTTGAAATGGGCGGGTCGTCCGATTTGTGTGCGCTGTTGAAGCCGGGCGAGCCGGTGATCCTGATGGGTCCCACGGGGACGCCAACGCACACGCCGGCGGAGGAAACGGCGTTGCTGGTGGGTGGGGGATTGGGCAACGCTGTTTTGTTTTCGATCGGGCAGCAGTTGCGCGCGAATGGGTCGCGCACGATTTATTTTGCGGGTTACAAGAAGATTGTGGATCGCTACAAGATCGAGGAGATCGAACGGGCGGCGGACGTGGTGGTGTGGTGCTGCGATGAGGCTCCGGGGTTCACGCCGGGGCGGGCGCAGGACAAGGCGTTTGTCGGGAACATCGTCGAGGCGATTGTGGCTTACGGGCGCGGGGATCTGGGCGAGGCGGAGATTCCGCTGCACTCGGTGGACCGCGTGATGGCGATTGGATCGGACGGCATGATGGCGGCGGTGGCGCGGGCGCGGCATACGGTGCTGGCGAAATATTTGAAGCCCGACCACGTGGGGATCGGCAGTATCAACTCGCCGATGCAGTGCATGATGAAAGAGATTTGCGCGCAGTGTTTGCAGATCCACAAAGACCCGTCGACCGGCGAAGAGACGGTGGTGTTCAGTTGCTTCAATCAGGATCAGCCGCTGGATCAGGTGGATTGGGCGAATTTGCGCACGCGGCTTTCGCAGAACGGCGTGCAGGAAAAACTCACTAAGCAGTGGATCGATCGTTGTCTGCGGCAGATGGGCGAGCGCGAAGCGGTCAGCACTCTCGCGTAGTCACGGCCCACACGATCCACAGGGCGCTGCAGATTCCCATGGCTAGCCACGGGCTGAAGGGTCCGGCGACGGTTGCGGCCAGGTAGAGCGGCGGTCCGAAGCGGTAGCTGTGGCGGAGGCGGTTGATGGTCGCGGCTTTGGCATCGGGATCTAAAACTGATTTGCGGAACGCGGCCCATAGCAACACCCAAAATCCGATGCTGATGAGTACGAAGAAGCCTGCGTAGAAGGTGCATGCGGTTGGGGCGGCGGGGGTTCGTAGGTACTCGGCGACTAGGGCGGTGGGGAAGGGGACTACCGTCACTAGCATCAACAAGAATCCGTTGGCGAAGAGGAGCGTTACGTCGACACGCTTCACTAAGCGGAAAATTGCGTGATGGTGCACCCACATGATTAGCACTGTGAAGAAGCTGGTGATGAAGGCGAAATAGCTGGGCCATTGGTGGGCTAGTCCGGATAGGACGGCTGCTCCGGTGACTTGCTTGGCTTCGAAATGCGGGACCTTGAGCTCGAGCGCTAGCAGGGTGATGGCGATGGCAAAGACTCCGTCGCTGAAGGCTTCTAGTCTGCCAGTTTTGTTTTCCACGTCCTATGAGTATAGGAGCAGTTCCATTACCAGGGCGGGTTCGGTGGGCTCGGCGTAGTAGCGCGGGATGGTGCGAACTGTTCGGAAATGGAACTTGCGGTTTAGCGCGATCATGGCGGCATTGCTTTTGCGGGTGGTGATCACGATGCGGGTGAAGCCGTGTCGGCGGGCGTAGGCAATCTGCCATTGCTTCATGAGTTGTCCCAGGCCTCGGCGTTGGAAGCGCGGGAGAATTCCGGTGGTTGTGACGTAGAGGGTGCCTTTGGCGTGGAGAGTGTGTTTGTCGAAGGCGCAGCAGCCGGCTTTTACGCCGTCGATCAGGAGCCAGTAGGGCTCGCATTGTTTCCAATACTCGGCGGGGAAGACGTCGGCTTTGCGGAAGACTTTGCGGTCGAAGGCTTGGAGGGCGCGGAGCTCCGCTGGGAGGACGGCTCGTCTGAACTCCGCGTTCACTGGGGTGCGGGCGTGATATTGATCAGTTTGTCGTTGCGGCCGGGGCGGCTGTCGCGATCCAGGAAGTAATTCACCCAGGAACTGGTGCCTTTTAACGCTAGATTGCGCGGGGGGACGTAGGTTCTCAGTTCATCTAGGCGGCCGCCGTCTCTCGCGCGTTCATAGGCGGTCACCCATACGCATTGCTTGTCTTCGACTTCGCACTGTCCCATGAGAGTGCCGCCGCAGGGGCCGTTGCGCTGGCTCTTGGGGCAGGTTTGCGGACACACGTATTCGGTATATTCGAGCACGCAATTGCCGCAGGCCTGGCAGCCGAACATGGGCAGCTTCATGGCGAATTCGGCGCGCTCGAGGGCGGACGATAGAGAGGGGTGGTGGTCGACGAAGTTCATGGCTTCGGTTACTACCGTACGCAGCGGGCCGGGTTTCTTTACGTTGAAGATCTGGCCCATGGTGTCGAGCACTTTGGGCATCAGCGCTGGGGGCTTGTGGTGAGTCTTGGGCGCGTCGAAGAAATAGAAGCCATCTTTGGGGGCGTAGGTGATTTCTTCGGCTAGTTCTTCCCAGCGGGGGGCGAGTTCTTCGGAGCGCTCGATGATCCAGTGGATGCGCTTGGCCATGTGCTCGCCGCCGAGGTAGGCTCCGGCATAGCCCAGGCCCTTCACGATCGCGACCATTTGCGCGGCACGTTCCAGGCGGGCGGCCACGCCTTTGTCTTCGGCTTTGGCTTCTTCGCGGACGCGCTCGAGGAGTTCGGGGGAGACCCAGCAACCCGGGGGTTCGCCCTTCGACATTTTTTCGGCGGCGCGCTGGTTGAGGACGTAGACGTTGCCGAGGATGGGGGTGCGCAGGCCGCGTTCGTCCATGTAGCGCTTTAGCTCGCGGAATTTTTTGGCGTCGAAACCGAGCTGGGTGATGGCGTAGTCAGCTCCGGCGGCGATTTTCTTTTCTAGTTTTAGATATTGATAGGCGCAGTCGGCTTCGGTGTATTTGAAGGGGGAGACGGCTACTGAAATATAGAACGGCATGCCGTTTTGGCGCAGCTCGTTGATCATTTCGACTAGCTGGACGGAGTCGAGGTGGAAGTACGGCGTCGAGGTGGCGGCGGTGGCTTTGGGATAATCGCCGGTGATCGCGAAGACGTTCTCGATTCCGAGAGCGTTCATGTCTTCTAAAGTGGTGCGGAGGTCGAGGCGATCGCGGCTGACGCAGGTCAGGTGAAGATTGGGCGAGAGGCCGCGGGCGCGGGCGGCGGCGCTGATGCGAACCGGATTTTGGCCGAGGGCTCCGCCGGCGAAACTGGTGATGCCTCCCGCGACTACGGCGGGGACGCGTGCCAGGTGCGAGGCGATTTCGAGCAGGCGGGCTTCGCGCATGGTGGCGCTGGCTACCAGCTCGACGAAGTAGCAAAACTGGCCACTGGTGAGCGCGTCGCGCACTGGGTTGTCATGCGGGACGGTGGCAACTGCTGAGTGCGACGGCGCGAGACTAGTTTCTTCTACTGGCATACATTATGGACGTGTGTGAAGCCTTGCGGTAATGGAACGGGGCGAAGTAGACGTCGTAGCCGGTGTGATCGGCGACGCCTTTTAGGAGCGCTCCGTTGACCCAGTTGACGATGGAGCCGTCCATCTTGCCGGGGCCGCGGAAGGCTTTCTGGTATTCCTGAAAATCGCGAACGAAAATATCCTGCACCTGCAGGTAACCCCGGGGGTGCAGCAGGGGCAGAGTCTGTAAGAAGCTTTGCAACGCGCCGGAGCTTAGGTGGAAACGGAAATCCTTGGGGGCTGAGGCTAGGATGCTTTCGACCATGGGGAGGTCGACGCCTGCGGGGAACGGCGAGTCCTTCATGGTCTCGACGCTCACCAGGCGGTCTTCGAGGCGCACGGCTTGCCAGACTTCCTGCCAGAAGGTCATGCCGAGGGCGTGGTCTCCGAAATAATCGGGGCCGCTGCCGAGGAGGCGTTCGACACTGCCGCGGAATTTCTCGACAGGGATTTGGCAGCGTTCGCCGATGCGCTGCATGTCGGCTAGAGGAAGATACGCGCGGGACTCGACTAAATAAAGTTTGCCGTTGGCGCGGAAGTATTCTTCGTCGGGGAGGTTGTCGTAGACGTTGGTGGTATGGACGTGCAGAATTTTGTCACGTAGGAAGCCGAGGGTCTTCAGGGGCTGCATGGCGTCGAGGACCAGGAAGCTGCACAGGTCGACGTGTTTCTGGACGGCGGGGCGGGACTGGTCTAGGGTGACTAGCGCATAGTCTCCGAGCAGAACGCGCAGGCGCGGGTAGTAATTCGTGCCGCGCTGTTTGTCGAGGGCTTGAAACTGATCTAGCCACAGGCCGCAGCGGGTGCCGGTTCCTACTCCGATTTCGAGATAGTAGATTTCCTGGGGAAGCTCGCCGGTTTTGTCGAGTTCACGGAGCAGGGTCCAGAAATCGGCTACCCCGTCGGCGATGGAGGTGGCGTGGTGTGCGTCGGAGGTGCCTCCGGGGAGTGCTCGTTCGTAACCGCGGCCGGTCCACTGCTCCCATTCCTGGAAGTGGTTCCAGTAGAGCTGGTTGAAATCCCAGGCTACGCTTTTGCGGAAGGACTTGAAGTCTTCGAGCGGCAGGCGGTCTGTCGATTGTGCGTTCGATCGAGAGAAGGCGCGGAGGATTTGGCGGTAGAGGGCGCCGGGTTCTACTTGGCGTGTGTCGATGCGGAGTTCAGAAACCGGTGCGCCGCCGGCTTGGCCGTTGTGAGTTTCGGCTAGGAGGACGGGCTCACGGAAATTGTTTTTGTATTGAATCCAATCCAACTCGATTTGGAAGCTGACGAGTTGGTCTTGCGGGATGCAGCCTTCCTGCACGAGGAAATGCAGGGTATCAGTTACGTTCTGAACGTTGACGCCGGCTTTTTCTTGAAGGTGATTTAACCGCAGGGGCATAGGGTTTCAGAGAGCTCGATCCGGACTTAGAATAGCGCGTTTCTTTCGCCGCGGGGGGAGGGTCGTGGAGGGGCATTTCGGATGGCGCAAAGTGTGGCGCAGGCCGCATGCTGGCGCATGGCGGTTCGGTGTACGGTGTTCACCTTCGCGCGCGATAGTTGAAATCGATACAGTAGAGAGGATGAAAAGTATGGCGCTGATTTTGTTAATGGCGGGGGTGGCGTCCGCGCAGTGGCTGAATTATCCGACGCCGGGGGTTCCGAAGAATGCGGATGGCTCGCCGAATTTGAGCGCGCCTACGCCGCGTGGAAGCGATGGCAAGCCGGATTTTTCGGGCGTGTGGTTGCTGGAGAAGAATCAGCCGTGTCCGAAGGAAGGGTGTCCGGACATGGAGATCAGTAAGGAGTTCATGAATATCGGCTGGAGTCTGCCGGGCGGGTTGCCGTATCAGCCGTGGGCGCTGGAACTGCGTAAGGCGCGGATGGCGGAGAACTCTAAGGGCGATCCGGGGTCGAATTGCAGGCCGACGGGATTGATGAAGTTGACGATCAATCCGTTCTATCGAAAATTTTTGCAGTTGCCGGGGTTGGTGGTGATTTTGAATGAGCGCGATTCGGCTTACCGGCAGATCTTCACTGACGGGCGGGCGCTGCCGTTGGATCCGGCTCCTACGCCCAATGGGTATTCGGCGGGGAAATGGGATGGCGACACTTTGGTGGTGGAGACTGTTGGCATTTCGGACGGGCAGTGGCTGGATCGTAACGGCGATCCGTTGACGGACGCGGCGAAACTTACGGAGCGGTTTCGGCGGGTCAATTTCGGCACGATGGAGATTGAGTTTACTGTTGACGATCCGAAAGCTTACACCAAGCCGTGGACGGTGAAGATCAAGCAGTTCATTGCGATCAACACCGAGCTGATGGATTTCTTCTGCATGGAAAACGAGAAGGACATCCCGCACGCTGTCGGCAAGTAGTTACCAGATCTTGCACTGTTGGGCGCGGACCATGGGTTGTCCGGCGCGGCAGGCGAAGGCTTTGCCGAACTCGGGCATGTTGGAAACTACGCCGTTGATGCGGTACTCCTCGGGCGAATGCGGATTGGTGATGGCGTTGGCGCGCTTGCTTTCGGTGCGTTCGTCGCCACAGGCCCATTGCGCCATGCCTACAAAGAAGCGCTGATCGGGGGACAGGCCGTCGACGGGCTGCAGGGTCTGATTTTTCGTGGCTTCTTTCCAGGCGATGTAGGCTAGCAGCGTTCCGCCCAGATCGGCGGCGTCTTCGCCTAGCGTGAGTTTGCCGTTGATCTTGATGTCGTCGATTACGGTGAAGGTGGAGTATTCGTCGGACACGCAGGCGGCGCGCTTGGCGAATTCCTGGGCGTCCTGCATGGTCCACCAGTCTTTCAAATTTCCTTTGGAGTCGAATTGGCGGCCTTCATCGTCGAAGCCGTGGGTGAGCTCGTGGCCGATGGTGGCACCGGTGTTGCCGTAGTTGGGGGCGTCGTCCATCTTGGGGTCATATAAGGGAGGCTGCAGGACGCCGGCGGGGAAATTGATGTCGTTCATCTGCGCGTCGTAGTAGGCGTTGACGGTGGGAGGAGTCATCTGCCACTCGGTGCGGTCGAGGGGCTTGCCGATTTTCGCGAGTTGGCGGCGGTTCTCAAACGTGGTCGCCCGTTCGACGTTGCCGTAGTAATCGTCGCGCGCGATTTTGATGGAGCTGTAGTCGCGCCAGTGGTCGGGGTAGCCGATTTTGTTGGAGATCGCGTGGAGTTTTTCGAGAGCGCGTTTCTTGGTGGCGGGGCCCATCCAGGGTAACGTCTCGATTTCCGACTGCATGGCGGACTCGATTTCTTTGGTCATCTTGACGGTACGGGTTTTGGTGTCGGGGCCGAAGGTTTTGGCGACGAACACTTGGCCTAGGGCTTCGCCCAGGTCGTCGTCGACGCGCTGGACGCAGCGCTTCCACAGAGGCTGCATGGTTTCGACACCGCGCAGGTAGTGGTTGTAGAAATCGAAATTCGCGGTTACGAAGGCGGAGGAGAGTAACGGGGCTTTGGCGTGGGCCAGGTGCCAGCGCAGGTAGGTTTTCCAATCGTCCAGGCTGCGGGTTTTGAGTTGGGATTGCAATTCCGTGTAAAACGCGGGCTCGGTTACGTTGAGAGGGGGGACGCGGTTGAGTTGCACGGATGCGAAGTAGTTTTTCCAGGGGAATGACGGGGTGAGCGCCTGCAATTTCGACAGCGTGAAGGGATGGAAGAGCTTGTGCGGATCGCGCTGTTCTACGCGCGTCAGCGATGCTTTGGCTAGCGCGCTTTCGATGCTCATCACGGTCTGCGCATCGGTCTTGGCTTGTGCGGTTGGCTCGCCGGCTAGCTCCAACAGTTTTTGGATGTGCGCGAGGTAGCGTTCGCGGATTTCTACGGATTTGGGGTCAGTCTTGGTGTAGTAGTCGCGGTCGGGAAGGCCCAAGCCGCCGGCGCCTAGGAAGGCGATGATGCGGGTGGAATCGGCGAAGTCTTGTCCGGAGGAGAAGCCGAAGAGGAATTGGTTTCCCGCGCTGGTGAGATGAGTCTGCGCCAGGAACGCGGCCAAATCGTTTAGGGATTTTAGGGCGGTTACCTTATCTAGCTCCGTGCGGAGTGGGGCGGCGGCGGACTTTTCGCGCGCGGCTTCGTCCATGCAGGCGTAGAAATAATCGCCGATTTGGGTTTCTACAGGGTTGCGGGTGGGGGTGGGCTTGGCGGCTTGCTCGAGGATGCCCCATAGGAAGCGCTGATTTTCTGTGGCGAGTTTTGAATAGACGTTCCAGCGGGCTTGGTCGGACGGGATGGGATTGTTCTTGATCCACGATCCGCAGGAGTACTGATAAAAGTCCGTGCACGGGTCGACTGCGCGGTTCATCGAAGATAGATCGAGGCTGGGGCTGTAGGGGAGTGAGGTGAGCGGTGTGTCCTGGGCCCAGGCTAAGGAGGTCAGGAGTGCAACGAAAATTAATTTCATGGGCGGAACTCCACACTGCGCACTACGCGCACGGCTTTGTTTTCGAGTAGCTGGGCGATTACGGGCTCGGGCACGGGTTGATCGGTTTCGATCAGGGTAACGGCGGTGAGGGGTGCGCCGGGGCGATCGGGTTTTTCTTGGCGGCCTAGGGAGAGCGCCGCGATGTTGAGGTGGTGCTTGCCGGTGACCGTGCCGACGTAGCCTAGCACTCCGGGGACGTCTTCGTGGGTCAAATACACCAAGTGTCCGGCCAATGTGGCTTCGCAGCGGATGCCGTCGACGGACAGCAGACGCGGTTTGTCCATTACGATCGAGCCTTCGACGGTGGTGAGGCCTTTGTCGGTTTCGAGCTCAATGCGCAGGGAGTCCATGTGTCCGGTGGGGCGCTCGAAACGTTCGGCGTAGCTGAGGCCGCGGTCGGCGGCTAGTTTGAGGGCGTTCACTACATTCGCTTTGACGGCTAGGGAGCGGCTGAGGACTCCGGCGAGTCCGGCGTTGCGGATCAGGCGGGTGTTCTGCGGCGGGAAGTTGCCGTGGTAGACCAGGCGCACTAATTTTGGATTCGCCGTGGCTACGTAGGCGGCGAAGGTTCCTAAGCGCTCCGCCAGCACTGCATACGGGGCGACGGCGCGATAGGCGTCTTCGGACATGGCGGGCACGTTGACGGCGTTGACGGCCACACCTTCGTTGAAATATTCGATCAGGTGTTCGGCCAGGCGCACCGCGATCAACTCGATGGCTTCTTCGGTGGAGCCGCCGATGTGCGGCGTGGCTAGGACCTGGTCCATCGCTAGTAATGGCTCGCCGGCTTCGGGAGGTTCGGTTTGCAGGACATCCAAGGCGGCTCCGGCTACCTTTCCGGATTCGATGGCATGGCGGAGGGCTTCGACGTCGACTAACTCGCCGCGGGCGCAGTTGACGATTCTGACACCGCGCTTCATTTTGGCGAAGGCGTCGTTGTTTAGCATGCCCGTGGTTTCCGTGGTGAGGGCGACGTGCAGGGTGATGTAGTCGGCTTGCGCGTAGAGCTCTTCGCGGCTCACTAGGGTGACGCCGAGGTCGGCGGCGGCTTCTGAGTTGACGTAGGGATCGTTGGCTACGATTTTCATTTCGAAGCCGCGGGCGCGGCGGACAACTTCGCGTCCGATGCTGCCGAGTCCCATGACGCCTAGCGTCTTGCGGCGGAGTTCGGTACCGAGAAACTTCTTGCCTTCCCATTTGCCGTGGCGGGTCGAGTCGATGGCTTGGGGGATCTGGCGCGCCATGGCTAGCATCAGGCCGAGTGTGTGCTCGGCAACCGCTACGGCGCTTTCGCCGGGCATGTTCATGACTAAGATGCCGGCGGAGGTGGCGGCGTCGAGATCGACGAAGTCAGTTCCTACGCCGGGGAAGGCGATGACGCGGAGTTTCTTCGCTGACTCGATTTGCGCGGCGGTGACCTTGGCGATGCGCGAGGCTAGCAGGACTTCGGCATCCGCTAGATGCTTGGGGTATTCGGTGGGGCTGGAGGTGATGATTTCCCAGCCGGGTTGGGCTTTCAGTAGGTCGATGCCGGCTGCGCGCAGCGGTTCCGCGATTACGATTTTCATGGCTCCCTAAACGGTTACTGGTTGTTTCTTGGCGGCGTAATGTTGTTGGACGGCGGCGACGCCCGCGCCTAATTTCACTGGAACACCGTTGGCGTCGAGTATCAACTCTAGTTCTGCTACCAGGGCGAAGAGATCGGCTACGTCGAAGTAGCCCAGGTGGGCGATGCGGAAAAGGCGGCCCTGCATTTCGCTTTGGCCGTCGGCGATGATGGAGCCGAACTTTTGGCGGAACTCTTTGACGATTACGGTAGAGCTTAAACCCGCGGGGGCCTTGATGGCGGTGACGGCACCGCTGGGGGAGGCGGGCGCGAAGAGTTCCAGGCCCAAAGCGCTGCATGCCGCGCGGGTGGCGGCGGCTAATTGCTGGGCGTTGTTTATGAGTTCATTCATGCCCAGAGTCTGAATATATTTGAGTACTTCGGCGAGTCCAAGGATTAGGGACGTCGCGGGGGTCCAGGAGGATTCTCCCTTCAACGCGTTTTTCTTTTCGCGGCGCAGGTCGAAGTAGTAGCGCGGGAGCTTGGCGGATTCCATTTGTGCCCAGGCTTTGGAGCTTACGGAGATGAACGCCAGGCCGGGCGGGAGCATGAAGGCTTTTTGCGATCCGCCGATTACGAA
>Ga0068871_100003292_pt1 | contig 11081 bp, 7 predicted proteins | sample KBSMisM72_FD_72750 | JGI IMG/M metagenome (GOLD analysis project Ga0068871, IMG submission 72750) | Miscanthus rhizosphere microbial communities from Kellogg Biological Station, Michigan, USA - KBS Miscanthus M7-2 | ecosystem: Host-associated > Plants > Roots > Rhizosphere > Soil ... | reverse complement strand
AGAGTCCAAACAGCAGGCGGACTTTGCGATGGTGGCCTCGAAACACTTGCGATGCCAGAATACCACTGCGCGGGCAGCCGCGCTGCGCACGCCGTTAAAAAGTGTACTTCAGCGCGCCTTGCAAGATCCGCGGATCGTCGGCGGAAAGAATCTTCCCGAAGTTAGGGCTGTTCAGAGCCGCAGTCGGAGTAATAAACCCCGCCGTCGAAGTGGCGGTGCCGTTTCCAGTCAGTCCGTTGGGGGGGCCCCAGTTTACAAGATTGGGAAGATTAAATGCCTCAAACCGGAACTGGACGCTCTGTCGCTCGCGAATCTTAAAGGTTCGCGTTATGCCCAAATTAATGTAGATGGATCCTGGCGAGAGAATGTTGTTGGTGCCACTATTGCCGTAAGTTCCGAGCGCCGGCTGCGCGAAGGCCGCGGGATTGAGGTAGCTATTCGGTGTCCGGTTAGGTTGATACACATCAGGAAGCACTTGGTTGGCTCTCTCATACGCGGTCTGCCCTGAAAGCGCTTGGTCGAGTCCGCTGGTCACAGTAAGGTAGGGACCGCTCTGCAGGCGGATGATGGGAGAAATTTGCCATCCTCCGGCCAGCAGCCGCAGGGTGGCATTCGAGAACTTCGGCGTCTCATATACTGCCGACAAATTAAAAAGCTGGCGACGGTCTCCCAGCGTACAATTGCCACGATCCGGCGACCGCTGTCCGGGAATCATGAAATTGGAGCCGGCCACAGCCAGTTCTGGATTGGCGACATCGCTGATGCAGTGGGACCAGGTATAGTTGGCCTGGACGCTGTAACCCTTCGAACTGCGCTTCTGCACCGACAGCATGAGCCCGTTATAGTTGCCGGTACCGCCGTCATCCAACTGATTTATGCTGCCGTAAAAGATTCCCTGCGCGGCATTTTGCTGGACTAACGCGCGCCGCGTATTGACATTCGCCGTGCAGTTCACCGCCTTCGTCGTAGGCGTACAGAGAGGGCTGTTGGACGCCACGTTAGGAACTCCCGCGAGCAACACGCCGGGGTTGGCTTGGTTGCCACCCCAAATGTGAATGGTGGAGTTCCCTACATAGTTTACCGACGCGATCCAGTCTTGCCCCAACTGCCGCTGAATACTGACGTTCCATTGCTGGGAGTAGGTGGTCTTGGGATCGGTCAGAAAGTTTTCATAAGTAGCGAAGTTGATAAAGGGCGCATTCTTGCTGATCGTCAAAGGATAAGGATTGCCTCCGGGGATCCCCTGCCAGGGATTCGCGAAACTGGCGGGCGCAAAAGCGGCCGTAGTGTTCCCGAAGGGCGGACTGGAACCGAACCCAATGTAGTTATTGAAGGCTGGCAAATCGAAGAACCTGCCGTAAGCAGCCCGGATAGATGTGCGTCCATTGCCTTGGGGGTCCCATGCCATTGACACGCGCGGAGCAAAGTTATTCCAGCGGTTATTTGCCACGCCATTTCCCGAGTATGCGGAATCGCCGGGAAAGACCAGTCCGGCCGGAGCATTTGTATAAACCGTGCTACGCGGGCCCTGCGGAAACAAAGTGGGATCGAAATGGGCCAACCAACCGTACTTCGCGGTTACCGGCAGGTAAGGATCCCAGCGTACGCCGATGCCGAGCGTTAAGCGCGAAGTCACCTTCCAGGAGTCCTGGACGTAAGCCCCGAAATAATTTCCCCTGTCGTAAACCATGGTTGTGGTGGCCTGCGTGAAGGCGGATGGTCTGCCGATCATGAAGTCAGCCAATCCCATGCCGCTGACCGTGCCGGCAAAGGTGAAGGGCCCGGAGGCATTGAGGCCAGACTGGGCATTGATATATCCGCGAATGAAATCGGCGCCGAAGGCGATCTGGTGTGCTCCGCGCACCAGATTCAGATCCTCTGAAAACTCAAAATTCGTAGTGTTGTAAATGCTGGGAGTCTCGTTGTTGGACGCGATATTGAAGCCCCCCGTCATGGCAATACGCGTGAGTCCAGGAACACCATCCCAGATGTTGATGCCCACGGAACTCGGAGAGAAGACCTGCGGACTGGATTTCGGCACTGCCGATCGATTCAGCGTGCCCCGGAAGCTGCTCACAGTACCTGCGCCGATCAAGTAGGTGTCGCCCAAGACCACCGACTGCGTGAGGAAGTTCAGGTTCGCCGTCGATCCCGCGAGGAGGTTCGCCGGATTATGGTCCGAGGGTTGATTGAGGCGCGCCTGCAAGTAGCGCATGAAGAGAAAGTGCTTCTCGCTCTTTTGATAGTCGCCTCGCGCCAGCGAATCGTACTGATCGCTGGCCGTCCGGCGGCCGAACGAAACTACACCGCACGCCTGATCGCCGGTGGCGGGAAATCCCGCAAGCTTCAAAATGTTCAAGGCCGGCACCGAAAACTGCGAGGGATCAATTTTGTTGTTCGTGAAGGGCGTCTTCAACGTGATCGGGGTGGAGTTGCATGTCTTTGAGGTCACGGTGGTGAAATCACCTGCCAACATTTGGGCGGTGGGAATATTGGCGGTATTCGTAGTGGGCGCAGTACGCAGCAGCGTACCCTGCACGCCCGCGAAGAAGAAGAGCTTGTTCTTGATAATCCGCCCGCCGACGGTTCCCCCGAATTGATTGCGCTTGAGGGAATCGGCCGTCGCTGCGAAGGTGTTGCGCGCGTTGACCGCTCCGTTGCGAATAAACTCGAACAAGTCGCCATGCAATTCGTTGGTGCCCGACTTGGTAACTGCGTTAACCGCCGCCGACGAGTGATGCCCGTACTGCGCCGGCAACGCGCTGGTCTCTACCTTGAACTCCTGTAGCGCGTCAGGAAACGGCAGCGGCAGGTTCAAGTTGTTGTAAGGATCGTTGTGCGTCCCGCCGTCCAGCCGGTAGGTCAAGCCGTTCGAAAGGCCGCCAGCTACCGAAATATCAACAGTCGGAAAATTTCTCACACCGGAGTTCAACCCCGCGCCATTGACCTGCGTGGCCATCCCCGAAAGAAAGATTAGTTCGGTCACCTGCCGCCCATTTAGAGGCAATTCCAGCACGCGCTGATTGTCGATCACCTGGCCGATCCCGGCATTGCGCGTCTCGACCAGAGCCGCGTTGGCTTCCACCTGCACCTGCTCCGTCACCGTCCCCACCTTCATTGCAACGTCGACTGTGGGGTTGCTACCCACCTGCAGCACGATTCCGGACTGCACATACTTACTAAAGCCTTCCTTGGTGATCTCCAACTGATAAGGACCCACCGGCAAGCTGGTGAGGATGAAGCTGCCATCCACGCCAGTGGTGACATTACGAATCAGGCCCGTCTCGGTCTGTGTGGCCTTGACCTGCGCGCCCGGCACGGCCAGCCCAGTGCTATCCGTCACGGTTCCATTGATCTGCGATGTGGAGATGGCTTGCGCCCCTGCCAGCACGGCCGCGGCCAGAAACAGTAAGAGCCGAGAACCAATCTTTTTCATATTTCCCCCCAAAGAACTCTGTAAATCCCCTGTTGCTTACAACAAAAACAATTGCTCGCCCTTGTTTGCAATCTTGGGAATAGTTTCACAGGCTGCCGTCAAAGTCAAGGGAGTGGCGCTCGAGGCTATGCACTACGCCGCCCAAAAGCACTATGCTAAACAAATAGGCTGTGGGTTATAGATCGGTTTCATGGCCTTAGTAATCCTCGGGGGAATACTAAAGTGATCGCAAAAGACCGGGCGCTTTATCAGCCGAAGGAAGCTCATCACCTGCAGGAGACTGGGCTTTCGCTCAGCTTGGTGCTGGATCTGGTCCTGAAGTACACCTACTTTGAAGGCGCCATGACGCTCGCGAAAATGGTGCAGCGGTCCAAGCTCAGCTCCACCATCATCCACGCGATGTATCGCCATCTGCAAAAGGAGCAGCTTTGCGACACGCGCGCCATGGTCGGCGACGATTACGAAATCTCCCTCAGCAACAAGGGCCGCGCGATGGCGGAGGTGGCGCTGAAGAAGAGCCATTACGCCGGACCTGCTCCCGTCCCGCTCGCGGATTATAACCAGTCGGTTTCCATCCAGGCATTGCGCTTGGACCTGAGTGCGGACACCCTGAGAGCTGCGATGAACGACCTGGTTCTGCCCGACCACGTGATCAACGAACTCGGCGCCGCCCTGATGACCGGCGGAGCGATCATGCTCTACGGCTCCACCGGCAACGGGAAAACCAGCATCGGGGAACGCCTGCCCCGCATATTTGAAGAAGACCTCATCTACGTGCCGCACGCCGTCGAAGTCGCCGGCCAGATCATCACGGTTTATGATCCGCTGATTCACCGCACTGACAACACGGAAGAAGAAGTGGTAGATCCTCGCTGGGTGTTGTGTCGCCGCCCCATGGTGAAAGTCGGTGGGGAAATGCGTGCGGACATGTTGGATACCCGCATGGACGAGGTCACCCGCGTGTGCGCCGCGCCCCTGCAGATGAAGGCTAACAACGGCATCTTGCTGATCGACGACTTCGGGCGACAGCGCATCACGCCCCGCGAATTGCTAAATCGTTGGATCGTTCCGCTCGACCGCCGTAAAGATATTCTTTCTCTATGGTCCGGAACCACTTTTGAAATTCCCTTTGAATTGATCGTGGTATTCGGCACCAATCTGCCGCTGAGCGATCTGGCTGAAGACGCCTTCATGCGCCGCCTGAAGAACAAGATCAAGATCGAGCCGCTCAGTGCCGATCTCTTCCACGTATTGCTGCGGCGGGTATGCGAAGAACAAGAACTCCCCTGCACGTCGCAAATGGAATCGTACATCACCAGCGAATGCTTAAAGCAGAGTTCGGAAGGCCTGCGTGCGTGCTTTCCAATCGATCTGATGAAAATCATTCGCGGAATTGCTGCCTTCGAGAAACGCGCTCCGACCCTGGAAAAACGCGACGTCGACGAAGCGATGAAGGTCTATTTCGTCCACTAGGCGATGTCCGCTTTGATAAACTTCTGCGGCGCACCCGCCGCGGCCAAAACCGCTTCGGCCGCCAGATAACCGCTGCGCACAGCTCCTTCCATGGTGGCGGGCCAGCCGGATTTGGTCCAGTCCCCGGCGAGAAACAGGTTGTCCACTTTGGTTCGATTCCCAGGCCGATGCGCTTCGAGCCCGGGCTTCGCCGAAAACGTCGCGCGAATTTCCTTCACCACATGCGCCTTTTCGAGCTTGGCGCCGCGTACCTCCGGAAAGAACTCGGCTAGCTCCTGCAGCGCCAGCGCAATCACATCTGCGCGCGGCATCTCCGTCAGGCTGCGCGAAGCGCTCACCACCAGCTGCAAGTAACGGCCCTGGTGCTTGTTGAACATCCACTGCATGGTGCGATCGAGCAGCGTGGCATGCGGCAGATCCGTCACCGGGCGGTCGAACCACAAATGGATTCCAGTGATGGGCGAGTGCTCAAACTCACCCACGTCGACGCCTATTTCCGGCGCCACCGCGCTGATTCGTTCAAAGGGCAGCGCGCAAACGTAATAATCGCCGCGAACTTCCTGCTCCCCCGCAATCACGCCCCGCACGCTGTCACCGTCGATCACAACCCGCGTCACCGGCGCGCGCAGGCACAGCTCCACATTGCCGATGCGCTTCCAAGCGTCACCGCTGTAAAGGCGCCCCAGCGGAACGTTAGGCACACCCATTTCGTAAGCGTCCTTGCGTGCCAGAAATCCCAGACGGAACACCTGCAACCCATGCGCGGCAGCCATGCGATCCAATTCTTCGTTGATCGCGCTCACTAGTACCTGCCGCCAGAAGCGCTCGATCGCGCGCGCCGGCTGGCGCTGCTCCTTCAGCCAATCCAACATGCTGATGCGGTCGAGGTCCGTGCGTCGCCCCGCGCGCCCCACCGCCTGAATCGCCCGCCCTACCGCCAGCTTCTCGCCGAAATTCAAAAAGCTTAACTTCAAAAACGATTCCGCAAAATGCGCCGGCGCCGGCAGCATCCCGGAGCGCAGCACACTTCGCCGCCCGCCCGGCTCAATAAACGTGAACTCCCGCGAAAAAGCGATGTCCTGCTCCACTCCCAGCCGTTGATAGAAATCCAGTAGATTAACGCAGCAGCGCAGCAGAATATGCTGGCAGTTATCGATGAATTCAGCTTCCTCGCCGTTGCCCACTTCGTAGGAAGTCGCCCGGCCGCCTAAAAACGGCCGCGCTTCCAGCACTTTCACCGAGTGCCCCGCCCCACCCAATGCGGCCGCCGCGGCAAGTCCAGCCAGACCTCCGCCAATGACGACGACCTCAGCCATCGCAATGCCTGTTTTGAAAGGAGAAAACTAAGACGCGACGGGGACCGGCTTGCGACGCCCGCCGCCACCGCCGCTGGTCAACTCGATGGCTAGCCAGAGGACCACGGCCAGGAAGACAAGGTCGGAAGGTTGTAAGTCCATGCGTGGTTTCATTATGGCGCACCGTACTTAAATAGGGCAAGTGACTTAGGCTCCCGTACGACCTAGCGGGCGCCCGCACGGGCCCGCGCGCGCCCCAACACCCGCACCACGTTTTCCATCAGCTTCAGGCCGCAGTCTCCGCCCAGCGTCAGGATCGATTCGGGATGAAACTGCACCGCTTCCATCGGCAACTCGCGATGGCGCACGCCCATGATCACGCCGTCTTCGCTTTCCGCGGTGACTTCCAGCACGGCCGGAAGCTTCTCCGGGATAGCGTACAGCGAATGATAGCGGCCTACGTGGAACTCCGCAGGCAGACCCTCGAACACACCCACGCCGCGATTGCGCACCAGCGACGGCTTGCCGTGCATGGGATATCCCAGCACACCCAGTTCCCCGCCAAACGCCTCCACCATCCCCTGCAAGCCCAGACAGACTCCAAACAGCGGAATCTCCAGCTTGGCTGCGTAGCGCACCAACTCGGGCACCCCGAAATCAGAAGGTCGCCCTGGCCCCGGCGACACCAGAATCAGCGACGGCTGCAATTTATCGATCAATTCCAGCGGAAATCCCGTGCGATAAGTGATGACCTCCGCGCCCGTCTGCCGTGCGTAATTCGAGAGCGTGTGAATGAAGCAGTCCTCGTTATCCACCAACAGCAGCCGCACCCCGGAGCCCTCTTCGGCACGCGGCACATACACCGGCTCAGACTTCTTCTCCGCATTCAGCGCCCGGAAGAAACCGGTAGCCTTCATCAGACATTCGTTGTGCTCACTAGCCGGGTCGGAATCGTAAAGCAGCGTAGCCCCAGCACTGTAAGCCGCCACCCCATCCCGCAAATGCACCGTGCGAATCGTGATCCCGGTATTGATATCGCCGTCCATGGAGATCATCCCCACCGCCCCGCCGTACCAGCCCCGCGCCGTCTTCTCCAGATTCTCCACCGCCTGCGCCGCCCACTTCTTGGGAGCACCAATGATGGTCACAGCCCACATGTGCGATAAAAACGCATCCAGCGAATCAAAGCCTTCCGCCAGCGTAGCCTCGACATGATCCACCGTATGAAAAACCCCGGCGTAAGATTCAATCAACTTCCGCCCGATCACCTTCACAGACCCCGGCACCGCAATGCGCGACTTGTCGTTACGGTCGACATCGGTGCACATCGTTAACTCCGACTCTTCCTTGCGCGAATTCAGCAGCTCGCGAATGTTATCGGCATCGCGCAGCGGATCGCCCGTGCGCCGCGCCGTCCCCGCGATCGGACAAGTCTCAATGCGCCGTCCCTCGATGCGCACAAACATCTCCGGCGACGCCCCAATCAGTTGTTCCTCCCCTAATTGCAGAAAGAACTCATAGGGACTGGGACTCGCATGCTGAATCTTCTCGAACAACTCCGACGGGCTCCCCGAGTAAGGCGCACGAAAAGTCTGCCGCAGCACCACTTCGTAGTAGTCGCCCTGCCGCATCCCCTCGCGAACAGTCTCGACCTTGGCCATATACTCTTCAGCCGTGTGATCGCTAACGATCGCCCCCGCCTTGGCCTTCTTAGCCCGCTTCAATTTTTCGCCCGCGTGCGCCATCCCGCTCGTGCTCACATCGCCGCGCGCGAAATCGAACTGGTACCGCTCGATGCGCTCCTTCTTGCGATCCATGAAGTAAATGTCATCGCATAAGAATAGGTGCAGATCTTTGACGTCCTGCCGCGGTAGCTTCCGCTGAATAGGATCGAACTGCAGCAGCAAATCGTACCCGAACGCCCCCACCAGCGCCAGCCGCGCCGACAACGGATGATGAAATTCCTTCAGCAGCGCTCGCACCACCGAAAACGCCGACGGCTGCTTGCTGCGCTCCTCTTCGGAAAATAACTTGGGGAGCGCCTTCAATTCCCCCCGCAGCACCCCTTCCTCGTTCCCAAAACGTTCCCAATGCGGATGCGAAGCCAGCACCGGCTCCAGAATCTGCGTCAGCACCCGCCCCCGCGGACTCAGCGGGCGAATGGAGATGTCGCGCCCCTGAGCAATAATCTCAAGCGGAGGCGCCACCGCCCCCACATCCCACCGCGAATAACGCCCCGGGAACTCGTAGCCCGAAGAAAGATAGATCCCGCGCTGCGTGTCCATCTTCTTAAGCAGACCCTTCAGCCCGCGCGCGTAGGACACGTTCGAAATCGTGCGCGTAACTGCAATACCGCTCGGCGTGGAATAAGTTTCAGGACGCATAAAAAAACAGCGGGGATTAATTTGAGGATATCACCCCCGTGCGCCACGCCGATAAGCTGGCATGCGACTCCCACTGCTGGCGGTCACACTGGCGTGCACCCTCCCCGCCCAGCTCTCGACCCCCACTTCGCTTACCGGAACCATCGACGGAACCGTTCAGTTCGCCTCCTCAGCCGGACTCCCCATTGCCCCCGTGGTAGTCCGCCTAGCCGGAAACAGCGTCAGCACGTTCCAAGTCGCGCGGCCCTTCACCGCGCCGGTTGAATAAATTCCGCGAACACTTCGTTCGACAGCAGCACTCCGCGCGATGTCAGCCTGACCCGCTCACCAGCCCGCTCCAACAACCCGTCCTGCACAAACCGTTCAACCACCTCGGGGAACCCGCCGCTTGAGATCCCATCGCGCAAACGCAGCCCCAAGAAAAATGATTCCGACAAGGGCTCAGCCGCCACGCGCTCAATAGCCGCAGGCGCCGCGACGTAATCCGCGGCGCTTTCCGGATTCTGCCACCGCACGGTCCCGTCAAACGAGTGCGCATCCGCCCCAAACCCCAGATACGGCTGGCGCTTCCAGTACTTCAAATTGTGCTGCGACTCAAACCCCGCCCGCGCAAAATTAGAAATCTCATAACGCTCGATCCCCACCCGCGCCAGCCGCTCCACCGCCGTCTCATAGAAATCAGCGATGGCATCCTCCACCGGCACCTCGCCAGCCCCGTAGCGTGATCCCAACACCAACAGCTCACGCCCTAACCGGCTGTCCTCATCCACCTCCAGCATGTAAACCGAAACGTGAGGAACACCCAGCCGCTCCACCCAATCAAGCGACTGCGTCCAACTAGCCTCCGTCTGCCCCGGCAGCCCAGCAATCAGATCGACGCTGATCGACTGAATCCCCGCCGCCCGCAGCAGCGCAATCTCCTGTTCCACAATTTCTGCTGTGTGCCGCCGCCCCGTGCGCGCCAGCTCCTTCTGAACGAACGACTGCACGCCCAGACTCACCCGATTAATCCCCGCCTCGCGCCACGAAGCGATCTTCTCCGCCGTCAGCCCCCCAGGAGCCGCCTCAATCGTAGCCTCAGCCCAAACCCGCCCCGGAATCGCCGCGAGAATCGAACCCAGCGCTTCAGGCGCAAGCTGGCTAGGCGTGCCCCCGCCCAAATAAACCGTTTCCGGCGTCCAGCCCCACTCCGTAGCGCGCAACTCGCTCAACAAAACGTCCAGATAGCGCGCCTCCAACTCCCGCGGAAACACCCCGGAAGCAAAGTTGCAATAGGTGCACTTCTGCGCGCAGAACGGATACGAAATGTAAACTCCAGCCAAGCTTACAAACTCACTTCTTCCCCGATTTGCTGCCCGACCGCCCCCGCCACCAGATCGACCAGCGTCTGCCCCGAATCGGCCGCCACGAAAGCCCCTCGCGCGGCGTCCCAATCCAGCTTGAAACTCTTCATCTGCGCCGAAACCCACACTTGGCTGACCGGGGCATTCGGGCTCACCACGAACTTCGCCGGAGGGTCCTCGAACTCAATCACCAGCGCCCCGCCATTGAAATCCGCCTCGAATTCGTGCCTCTCCCCAGCCGCCGAAAGCCGCCGGTAAAGGTCTTCGAGCGCCTGGTCAGCGCGAGTTCTAAACTCTTGTTCGTCCATGGGTTTGGGGGTCCAGTACCAGCATAGCGCGCAACAAATCTGCTACTCTTGGTCGAACGAAGCATCTAACGGTTTCATGCAGCCCGCCTGTATCCGACACACTGACCTGCCTGGGACCTCCCAGCTCTTCGCCGATTTAGCCTATCATTTCGACCGGGTTGCCCATTTCTACCAGCACGATCCTCACGACCCCGAGTCCTTCGAGCGCGCCGCCGCGCAGATCCAATACCCCGACGACCGCCGCACCGCCATGGTGGCAGCGCTCAAAGCCCAAAATGGCGACAGCGAGTCTCTGAGACGTTTAGCCCAGCCCGGCACCGTAGCCGTAGTGACAGGCCAGCAGGTAGGATTATTCTCCGGCCCCGCCTACACAATTTACAAAGCCATGGCCGCCGCGCAAGTCGCCCGGCAGCTCACAGCCCGCGGCATCCCCGCAGTGCCCGTGTTCTGGCTAGCCACCGAAGACCACGATTTCGCCGAAGTAAATCACGCCTGGGTCTTCGGCGCGTCCGGCGAACCCGCAGCCCTTCGCGTCGATGCGCCCAAAGAATTCGCCGGCAAGCCCAAGCCGGTAGGCGGCATCCCGCTAGCCAATCCCCCGCTCCACGAATTGCGCGCAGCGCTAGCCGGACTCCCCTTCACTGACGAAGTGATGGGCATCGTCGATCAAGCCTATCGCCCAAGAGCTACCATGGGCTCCAGCTTCCGCGCGCTGTTAAAGACCCTTCTCGCCAAGCTAGACCTGATCTACCTGGATCCCCTCGATCCCGCAGTCCGCAAAATCGGCGCCCCCTTCCTGGCCCAAGCCCTGGCCGCCGTGCCCGATTTGAAAGCCGGATTCC
>Ga0068871_100003282_pt1 | contig 11098 bp, 11 predicted proteins | sample KBSMisM72_FD_72750 | JGI IMG/M metagenome (GOLD analysis project Ga0068871, IMG submission 72750) | Miscanthus rhizosphere microbial communities from Kellogg Biological Station, Michigan, USA - KBS Miscanthus M7-2 | ecosystem: Host-associated > Plants > Roots > Rhizosphere > Soil ... | reverse complement strand
TGGGAAATGATGGCGAAGGTGCGGCGGCGCGCGGCTTCGCTGGCAGGGGTACGGCTCATGGCCGGGGGTTAGCAGTCCCCGCCCGCCACGGCAAGGCGGTTCACCCGGCCGGCTGATTTGCCAGGACCCGTCTTGCTCTGAGGTACATCTCGAAGGCGCGCAAGGTGAACAAAGACGCGGAGAAAACAATCAGGGCATCGGAGATCAGCAGCGCATCCAGGTGCCAGGCCCGCCCCTCCACCTCCAACCCGGTCTTAAGCCCCAGGCGGAACAGGATCAGCACCACCAGTACCAGAATGGCGAGCTGGCCGCCGCTGACCATCAAGGTGCCGTTTTCGGGATGCACTTCGATTGCCATGGTGCGGCCCCAATACCAGCCGCCTATGCCGCCAAGCCCCACGGCCAATCCCAGCCAAGCCCAGTCCTGCACCAGGAAATGGCGCACCGCATGTTGCCCCGGCTGGGGCAAGAACACCACCAGCGCGGCTGCGGCCAGGATGATAGCGGGACGAATCCACAACCGTCCCAATTTCAGCGGCTGGGCCTTGGCCATGCCGCGCATCCGGAAATACAGGATGGGCAGCACAATGATGATGGGCAGGAAAAGCTGGAGCGTCTGTTGCTGGGTCATGGTCTGTGTTGGCCGCCGTCACCGGTTTCGGATGCAGTCTAGATGATTGGCTCATCCACAAAAGCGCGGCCTTCGCGGTCTTCGATTTCCACGATCCAAAGATCGGGATCGAATTTTACCTGTTTGTCACACCATTCGCCCGCGCGTTTTTCATCCGTCCAGCCCGCCAGGGGCTGGGCCCAGACCAGATTGCCCTTGCCGTCGCGGGCCTGGTTCAAGACCAGCACATTGCCGTCCAACCGGTTCACCCGCAGGATGACCGCTCCGGCCTCCTCCGATCCCATGCGCACGACAAAGGCCGCGGCGCCCGCGACTTCAGTGCGGCGGGTCAGGGCGCGCACAAAGATTCCGGCTTTGAGTCGGGGCGTTGGCGTCATGCCGCGCTTGTATCAGGAGACTGCTTTAAAGGGCAGGACTTTACCGGTAGCGAGCCGCTCACCTTTTGCATCCACTGCCGCATGCGGCAGCCGCACCGTGACGGTGGTGCCTTCGCCCAGGATGGAATCCAGAATCGCGCTGCCGCCATGCAGCTGGGCCAGCGACTTGACCAGCGCCAGGCCCAGACCGGTGCCTTCCTTGGCGCGGGTTTCCGCATTCTCGACCTGCTCGAACGGCTGGCCCAACCGTTCCAGATCGGCCTTGGAAATACCGGTGCCGGTATCGGCGACCACAATTTCGATGCCGGAGCCGGGCGCGCGCGCTGTGATCCGCACCTCCCCGCCCCGGGGCGTGTATTTCACGCCATTGGACAACAGGTTGACCAGTATCTGCTTGACGGCGCGGCGGTCGGCGAACATCAGCCGCGCCCCGGGCTGAACCTCAAGCGCTAAGGCTACGCCTGCCTGTTCCGCCGGAATTCTGAGGAAACGCACGGCGCTTTCGGCGACATCTTCCAACTCGAACAATTCTTCCACCAGCTCGAACTTGCCGGCTTCGATCTTGGACATGTCCAGCACGCCGTTTATCAATTCCAGCAAGTGCGAACCGGATTCATGGATCAGGCGGGAATATTCCTGGTAGCGCGGGCCGACAGGGCCGAACATTTCCCGCGTCATCACTTCCGAAAAGCCGATAATGGCGTTCAGCGGCGTGCGCAATTCGTGGCTCATATTGGCCAGGAAGCGGGATTTCGCGCGCGAGGCATCCAGCGCCGCGTCGCGGGCTTCCACCAAGGCGCGCTCATGTTTCTGGCGCTCGGAAATGTCGCGCGTCACCGCCACGATGTCGGCGGGTTCGCCCAAAGTCATTTGCGCCGGGCGGCAGCGCATTTCCACCCAGACAAAATGGCCGTCGCGATGACGCAGCCGCATTTCCGCCGAGCCCAAGCGCCCGTGATAGCTGGAGTCCATCAGCGCCGCCTGTACCGCGCCGACATCTTCGGGATGCACCAGGCTGGGCATCGCCAGGCCGACAATCTCGTCCGGCTGCCGTCCCAGCAGGGCCGAAGTCGCGGGACTGGCAAAACGGATACGCCCGTCCGAGGAATGGCGGGTGATCAGGTCGGTCGCATTGTCGGCCAGGAAGCGGTACATCGCCGCCCCTTCCGCCGCGGCGGCGTCGGCGGCGCGCTGCCGGTCCTGGGCGGCGGCGGCGACCAGAACCGCCTGCACCAAGGCCGCCAGCATCGAACAGCCATAGACCAGCCACAAAGGCGGGGCCCCCGGAAATACCAGCCGCGAGGCCGGCAGCAGTCCCAACGCCTCGACACCGGTTACCGCCAGCAAGGCGGCGCCAGCCGCCATCCCGGCGCGCAGCACTGCGGGCCGCCCGCCGGTCAAAGCCGCCTCGGCCGGAACCAGCGCAAACCAAACCAGCAAGGGCGACACCACCCCCCCGGTCAGGACTGCGAGATAGGCGATCAGGGCGGCAAAACTGGCCAGACCCACCTGCTCCAGGAGGGACAACGAAACCCGTGTCAGCGCCAAAAGCGCCAACAGGCCGGGAACCATCAATCCCAAGAAAGCGACAAGCTCCGCGGCATCGGGGAACCCCATCATGGCGCAAAAGGCCAGCCCCAGCGCCAAGCCGACCCCAGCCTTGCCGGCCTGCACCAGCGCAAATCTCCGGCGCTGGGCTTTGGGGTCGGAAAAGCTGTTGGTTTTGACGCTCATTCCGCGCTGCCGCAAATAAATGCCAGAGATAAATGAAGCTCAATCTCGCTTGTCAGGCTTAACAAAATCTGAAGCGCGGCTCGCCCCGTTCAGTTTTCCACAAGGATTGGGCGGGGGCGATTCATTCCTTGTTAGGAAAGATGGCGCGATTCGGGCTTCGGCGCGACCGCGGGTATTTGTCCGTACACAGTGATTGCCGGTTCCCTAACCAATCTGCAACGCAATTCACCACACTATTCGCCCCGCGATCAGGCATAGAGCAAAAACAATGGCCGTGGCCAATCCGGCTCCTATTGACTGCGTGCAAGACCGGGAAGATCCGGCGGCGCTGCTGCGCTCGCTGGATTCCTTGCGCACCGCCATCACCATCTTCGACCGCCAGGGGCGCCTTCTCTATGCCAACGCCCATCTCAATTATCTTTTCCGCTCTTTCCCGCCGCACGATTCGCTGATCGGACGGCACTATCAAGAGTTGATCCGCCTGGAGATCGAGGGCGGCGAGATCGCGCCCAGCGCTTTGTCGGGCGGCGTTAAATCCTTCATCGCCCAGCGCCTCAACCAGTTGCGCGACGATGAATTCGCGCCGCGCGACATTGCCCTGCGCGATCATCGCGTGGTGGAGATCAAGGCGCGCCGGGGCCAGAACGGCCATACCGTGCTGCTGTGGACGGACGTCACCATGGCGCGCGCCCAGCTGACCCGGCTGCAGGAAGCCGTGGCGCTTTCCGCCGAGGCCTTCGCTTTTTACGATGCCGATGACAGGCTGATCCTGGCCAACGACCTTTACGCAAATCTGTGCGGCGTGAAGGCGCTGGACGAGCTGATCGGCCGCACCTTTCCCGAGATCTGCGCCCGGGTCGCCTATGCCGGCCGCATGATTTTCGACGAAACGCCGGAAAAATGGCTGGAGCGCCGTTTGCAGACCCACCGCTCCAGCGCCGGCGCGGTGACATTGCGCACCAACACGGGAGAGGCCTATCTGGTGCGCGACCGCGCCGGCCATGACGGCGGCCGCGTCATGGTCTTCACCGACATTACAGACAAGGTTCGCGCCGAAACGGCGCTTGCCGAACAGGAACATTCACTGGCGCACAGCCGCGCCCAAGCGGAAAAGCAAAGCACCTATCTCGCCGATCTTGCCGCCCGGCTGGACGAAGCCAGTGCCAGTGTGCACAGCGCCAAGACCACCCTGCTCCGCACCATGGGACACGAGCTGAAGACGCCGCTGAACGCCATCCTGGGCTTTTCCGATTTGATGGCGACCCTGGCGGACAATCTGACCCCGGCGCAGGTCCGCGAATATGCCGGCTTGGTGCATCAGGGCGGCAACAACCTGCTCAAGATCATCAACCAGATCATGGATCTCACCAAGATCTCGGCCGGCCGCTATGATTTGCGCCGCATGCCGGTGGACGCCGGCAGCGTGCTGTGGCTGACCCGCGATGTTTTCCTGTCCCGCGCCGCGGCGCGCAATATCGAGATCGACGCCGACAACTGCCCGGTGGGGCTGATGGCAGACGCCGACGAAAGCGTCTTCACCGCCATGGTTCACAGCCTGGTGGACAATGCCGTCACCTTTACCACCGGCAACAAGATCACGCTTTCAGCCCAGGTGACGGAAGCAGGCATTGCCGTGACGGTGGCGGATAATGGCACCGGCGTCGCGCGCCAGGACCTGCAGCGCGTGTTGGAGCCGTTCGAACATGCCGGCCATTGCGAAGGCTCCCAGCATGCCAAGGGCGCGGGCCTGGGCCTGACCCTGGTCAAGTCCTTCGCCGAACTGCATGGCGGCTGGCTGGAGCTGGAAAGCGATCTGGGCGAAGGGTTCCGGGCCACCATCACCCTGCCCGCTGCCGCACCCCCCACCGCGTCTTAACAAGTTCCGGAAAAAGCTCGAGCCCCGCATTCCGCGGGGCGACCTTCAACATGCACCGGCTTTCTTCCCCCTCACGGCGAAGCCGTTAGAGGGGGAAGATGTCGCAACGAGGTGTTTGCGTCTTCGCAAACCCGAGTTGCGACAGATGGGGGTCATTAAAATTTGTCTCAATCAAGCAGCTTCTTTAAATCGAAGCGGAACGATCCCATCAGCGCCGCGTTTGCGCTGTCGTGGAGAAGCGGCGAAATCGGTCCAATTTTATGAAAGCAACTAAGCGCCCCGCTACAGGGCCTGCGCCATGCTGTCCGCGTGGAACACAGAAGGGCATGGCATGATTTTCCGGGCTATATTCTGGATCGGGCTGGTGTCGCTGTTGATGCCGCACGAGCCTGATCTTGGCCTGGGACGTCCCGGCGCCAGCACGCCGCAGCTTACCCCCGCTTCAATCCGGTCCTCCGCTAACGGTCTCTCGCGGACGGATTGCAGTTCAGCGTGTGCCGGCCTGCTCTCTGTGTTCCACCTCAATAGCGACAGGCTGACCGCCGGACTGGCGGATGTGAAAGCCCAGATCGAACAGGACCGGCGCGACCGGCGCGCCAAGACCATCTGATCCCGCAAGGGCGCCCCGGCGGCCGGCGGCCACAAAATTCCGCGCTATTTCCGTTTAAACCGGGGTAAAAGAGCCGGGCTCAACCAAGGGATGAGCCTGGTGAATATGCGCAAGCTTGCCGTTCTTTTGATTGTGTTGCCACTGGCGTCTTGCGGCCTGTTCGCCAACAAGGAAATTCGCACCCTGCGCAAGTCACCCGACTATCGCGCCGGTTACCAGGATGGTTGCAACAGCGCCTGGGGTCCGGGCGCCGACAAGCGCCGCGACGATACCATCGTGCGCGACGATTCGATGTACCAGAACAACCGGGCCTATCATGTGGGTTGGGAGCGCGGCCTCAGGGCCTGCCGCAGCACGGGTTATAACGGTGCGCCCCTGCCAGGCACCAGCGGTCCCATCCCCGACCAGAATCCGGGCAATGGCGGCTTGCCGCGCGGCCTAGGTCAGTAGGCAAAGGAGCGGCCCTCCCCCTCGCGCGCCAGCGCGGAAGGGGGAGGTGGCCGTAGCAACGCCGTGGCGCACAGGCGCAAGCCGAGCACCACGGCAAAGTTGCGAAGGCCGGAGGGGGTCACCTACAGAGCTTGGCGATTTCCAAAGTCTGCCGAGTCCGCTGATCGAGGTCGGAGGTGTTGGCGCAAAGCGGCGCGACAAGCGTCTTGGCCTCGGCCCTGCGATTCTGGGACCGCACCGTCAACGCCAACAGCGCCCGGTTCCAGTCCTGATATTCTTGCGTCATCACCGGGCTGGTTTCTCCCAACCGGTCCGCATCGCGGAAATAGGGCTCGGCATCGCTCACCCTGTTCTGCTCCAGCAGATACAGGCCGCGAAATATATAGGCGCGCGGATCCTTGGGATATTGATCGACCAGCGAGAGACTGTCTGCCTTCAACATGTCGACATTCTTCGGCATTTGGCCGGGCGGAATGTAATCCAGGCCCGGCCGCGCATAATCGACATAGCTGGTGCCGGACGCCGCGAAGGCGAATGCGGTCATCGCAAGCCAGAAACCCGCGATGATCGCGGCCAGCGAACGGATCGGCGGCGCTTCTTCTTCATCATTCCAGGCGATCAGCATGATGAAGGCGATGCAGGCGCCCGCCAGACATCCGCCGAGATGGGCATTGACGTCGGTCACCCCACCGCCCTGCGCCACAGCCGGCATCAGGGCGGGAAATAGCGAACCAGCAGCCATGCGCCGCATCAGGCTTGGGCGCGGCGCGCCGGCATGGAAGCTCAAGGCGAACAGGGCGGCGAGGGTCGCCATGATGGCGCCCGAGGCGCCCACCGACAGCATCTGCGGCCCGTTCAGCATCATGGATGCCATCGCGCCGACAAAACCGCCGGTGAAATAGATCACCGAAAACCAGCCAATGCCGATCATCGGCTCCAGCAAAAAACCCACCATCAGGAAGGTGACGACATTGCCGATCAGATGGGCCGGCGAGCCGTGCAGCACCGTGGCAGTGAACAGCCGCCACCACTCGCCATGCTCCAACACCTGGACCCGATCGGACGCACCCGCCGCCAGCAGGGTGAAATGCCCCGGCGAATAAGGCGCGACATAATCGGTGGCCGACCGCAACTCCGCCAGGAACCGCGTCACCAACACGCCGCTGAGGGTGAGGGTAAACCAGGGCATGCGGGCTGCCAGCCGCGCGGCAATGCCGGGAGGTGTTTCAGTCCTGGGTTCAACCTGGAGTTCGGCTGCCGGGCGCAAGGAGACGCCCGGCGACGTTACCGTCGCGGCCCGCTTTCCGAATGCTCTGCTGACAGGCAAACTATCCCCACGGATGATCAAGCCGCAGGTTAGCCGCGCCGGTCTTTCCGCCGGGTAAAACTATACCGTTAACGAGTTCATTCCGCGGCGGCGCGGTGGTCTTCCTTGGCCAGATTTTGCGAGGCAAAATCCCAATTCAGCAGCTTGCCCAGCACGGCCTCGAGATATTTGGGCCGCGCATTCTGATAATCCAGGTAATAGGCATGCTCCCACACATCCACGGTCAACAGGCAATTGATGCCCTTGGCCATGGGATTTTCGGCATTGGAAGTCTTTTCGATGGCGAGCTTGCCGCCCTTGCTGACCAGCCAGGCCCAGCCCGAGCCGAACTGGGTCTTGCCCGCTTCCGCCAGCTGGGCGATCAGTTCATCCTTGCTGCCGAAAGCCGCCGCGATGGCACTGTCGAGCTGCGCGCTGGGCTGGGTTTTCGACGGGGTTAGGCTGCGCCAATAGAAATCGTGATTCCACACCTGCGCCGCATTGTTGAAAATCTGCTTGTCTTTCGCCTCGCTGGCGCCCGCTGTTTTTTGCACGATCTGTTCCAATTTCATGTCGGCATATTTGCCGCCCGCCACCAGCTTGTTGAGCGTGTCCACATAGCTCTGGTGATGCTTGCGGTAGTGGAACGAGATGGTGTTCGCGGAAATTGTGGGGGCAAGGGCATCTTCGTCCCAGGGCAAGGGCGCAAGCTTGAAAGGGACGGACATGGCAACTCCTTCAATCATGGTATGGCGGGCTTCGGCAGTAACGCATATGGGGTGGAAAAAGCTCCCGGCAAGTGCCGCAAAAAAACTTTCGCGGGAACACCGAAGTTGAACAATTTGTGATCGCTGTAACCCAAATGTCATTCGACATTCGCGTGCCAGTCGCGCAAGAAGAGCTACAAGCGGGCCGGGTAGACACGATAGCTTTTCGGAGCCGACCATGCCTGCATATGAAATCTGCTATCTCGATGAGGGTGGCGCCCTCACCTACAAATTCTCCGCTGACTGTGATGACGATCAGCGCGCCAAGATTCTGGCGCACGCCATGAAATCGCCCAGCGTCAAGGCGCTGGAAGTGTGGAGCGGCGAATCGCTGATCTATTCACGGCCCAACGCGGCACCGCAGATGCAGCGCGCGATTTAGAAAAATCCTTCGCGCCGCGCCCAATCCAGTGTGCGGTTCAGGCCGCGCTCAAAGCGGTCGAATAGCTCATGGATCTCCGCCTCATTGATCACCAGGGGCGGACACAGCGCGATGCGGTCGCTGATCAGCGGGCGCACGATGATGCCTTCGTCCTGGCAGAATTGGCCGCATCTGGTGCCGACGCCCTTGGCGGCTTCGAAATTGCGCTTGCTTGCCTTGTCCGCGACCATTTCGATGCCGCCGATCAGGCCCACGCCATTGGCCTCGCCCACCAGCGGATGCGCTTCCAACGCCTTCAGCCGTGCCTGGAAAACCGGCGCCACCTTGCGGACATGGCCGAAGGTGTCGCGTCTGTCGTATATCTCGAGCGTCTTCACCGCCACCGCCGCCGCCACGGGATGGGCGCTATAGGTGAAAGCATGCCACAAGCCGCCGATGCGCACCGCTTCCTCTTCGATGATCTCGACCAGTTCCGGTGACAACAGCACCGCCGAGATCGGCAAATAGGCCGAGGACAGCGCCTTGGCGAGCGACATGGAATCGGGCTGGTAATTGTAGGTCTGGCAGCCGAAGGCGTTGCCGGTGCGGCCAAAGCCGCAAATCACTTCGTCATCCACCAGGTAGATGCCGTACTTGTCCAGTACCGGCGTAATCGCTTCGAAATAGCCGCGTGGCGGCACCATTGCGCCGCCCGCCCCCATCACCGCCTCCACGAACATGGCGGCGATGGTGTCAGGACCTTCGCGCAGGATCGTGGCTTCGAGATTGGCCGCCAGGCGCGCCGAATATTGCTCCTCGCTCTCGCCCGGCGCACCGCCGCGATAATAATGCGGGCATTCGGCGCGCACGGTGAAGTCGAAAGGCAGGTCGAAACTTTTGTGAAAGGCATCCAGCCCGGTCAGGCTGGCGCTGGCCAAGGTCACGCCATGATAGGCTTTGGTGCGGGCGATGATCTTCTTGCGCCCCTTTTGGCCGCGCGCATTGGCGGCATACCACATCAGCTTGATCTGGCTGTCATTGGCTTCGGAGCCGGAATTGGCGAAGAATACCTTGCCCACGGGAAAGGGCGCCATCTCCTTCAGTTTTTCCGACAGTGCGATCGCCGGCTCGTGGCTCTTGCCGCCGAAGATATGCGCGAAGGACAATTTGCGCATCTGCTCGGCGGCGGCCTCAACCAGCTCTTCCTCGCCCCAACCCAGCGCCGTGCACCACAGCCCGCCCATCGCTTCGACATAGTCCTTGCCGTCGGCGCCGTAGATGAACACGCCCTTGCCGCGTTCCACCACCAAGGGGCCGGTCTGGCGCAAGGTCGTGAGGTTGGTGAAAGGATGCAGCAGGCTCGCCATGTCGCGCGCCTGCATATTGGATAGGATCGTGCTTGGCATCTTGGCTCTCACTATCGCGGCGCGGGAAAATCTATCCTATGGTACACGGAATAAAACGCCCAATCCCGGATTGCACCCATGCGTTTCCAGCTATTTGCCGCGCGGACGGCATTTGCCGCCCTGCTTCTTGCCGTTTTGGCGGGAGCGGGTGCGGTCGCCGGCGTCCGGTTTGGGCTGCTGACGGACAAGGCCGGCAGCACCTTGATGATCCCCGCCACGGTGCTGGGTCTGGCCGCCTTGGCTTTGGCGCTGTTATGGCTGCGCGCGGCGCTGGCCCGCAACAGCGGCGAGGGCAAGCGGTGGGGGTTGATTGCGCTTGTTGGTGCCCTGGCCTTTCTCTATTCCCCCATCACCTATGTCTATTACGGCTATAAATTACTGCCGATCCACGACATCACCACCGCCCCGGAAGACCCGCCCCAGTTCGTCGCCCTGGCCCGGCTCCACCCCGCCAATGGCCGGGTCTTCGATGGCGCGCGCAAGATTTCCTACAAGGGCGAAGTGGTGACGGTCGCCTATGCCATGCACGAGGAATACCAAACCCTCACCAAGCCGCATGTCGGGCTCTTGATCTCGCCGCAGAAAGCCTTCTGGCGCTGTTTTGAACGTGTGAAAAAACTGGGCTGGACCATCGAGGATGCCAGTGAGAAGGATTTGCGCATCGAAGCCACGGATCGCAGCCTATGGTTCGGACGCATCAGCGACATCGTGATCCGGGTGCGGCCGGCGGGTTCGATCGGCAGCCGGGTCGATATCCGTGCCGAAAGCCGCGACGGCGAACTCGATCATGGTCGCAACGCGGCGCGGCTCAGGCAATTTTTCAATCGCTTCAAGTTGTGAGCCGCCAACGCCCGTTCTCCTGAACGGCCCGTCCGCTGGATTGCAGATGTTGAAGATGGGCCGCAATCTGCTGGCCCGCCGCCGGGCGCAGCGCCGGTTCGATGCCGGGATAGAGCTTTTGCGTCAAAGCCTGAATGTTTTGTGGACTCTGCGCTAGCGCGGCGACAATCTGGGCTTCCCGCATCCGGCGATGGGTGATCAGTTCGCCCAGCCATGCCTCGGGATTGGCGATCGGCGAGCCATGGGTCGGATACAGGATCTTGTCGCCGCGTGCCTTGAGCTTTTCCAGGCTGGCTAGATAGGCACCCATGTCGCCATCGGGCGGCGCGATAACACTGGTCGACCATCCCATCACATGATCGCCGCTGAACAGCGCCCGCTCCTGCACCAGCCCGTAGCAGATATGGTTGGCGGTATGGCCCGGGGTCGCCACGCATTCCAAGGTAAAGTCATCGCCTTCGATCCGCATGCCGTCCTGCACGGTGATGTCCGGCATGAAGTCATGATCATGCGCCTCGTCCACCGTGCCATCTTCGGGTGAAGCCGGTTCGTGCCATGCAAGCGGCAAGCCGTAAGTCTTCGCGCCGCTCCACGCCTTCAGGTCCGCGGATGCCGGAGAATGATCGCGGTGGGTATGGGTGACCAGGATATGGCTGACTTGGCGCGGGCCCAATACGCGCTTCAAACATGCGACATGATCGGCCAATGCCGGTCCGGGATCGATCACCGCCACCCGCGCG
>Ga0068871_100003281_pt1 | contig 11104 bp, 7 predicted proteins | sample KBSMisM72_FD_72750 | JGI IMG/M metagenome (GOLD analysis project Ga0068871, IMG submission 72750) | Miscanthus rhizosphere microbial communities from Kellogg Biological Station, Michigan, USA - KBS Miscanthus M7-2 | ecosystem: Host-associated > Plants > Roots > Rhizosphere > Soil ... | reverse complement strand
GAACCAATGTTTATTATTTCAAATCCAGCTTGATTTGTAGTTCCTGGAATTGCTTATCATCTATTGTAGACGGCGCATCCAGCATCACATCGCGGCCGCTGTTGTTTTTAGGAAATGCAATAAAGTCGCGTATGGATTCACTGCCACCTAATATTGCGCAAAGGCGGTCGAAACCAAAAGCGATACCACCATGCGGAGGTGCCCCATATTCAAAAGCGCCGAGTAAGAATCCAAATTTGTGCAACGATTCTTCTTCAGTCATGCCCAAAGCGGCAAACATTTTCTCCTGCAGATCACGCTGAAAGATACGGATAGAGCCCCCACCAATTTCATTGCCGTTTAATACCATGTCATAGGCGTTTGCTTTTATATTGGCGTATGGATGATTAAGGTATTCGGCAGCGTTTTCGATAACCGGGTTGTTATTATTCATCACTTTTATATGATCCGGTTTGGGAGAGGTAAACGGATGATGGCGCGCTACCCAACGGTTATCTTCCTCAGCATATTCAAATAAAGGGAAATCGAGTACCCATAATAATTTAAACTCATTGTCTTTCCGGTAGCCGAGTCGTTTGCCCATTTCAAGACGAAGTTCGCTGATGGCCTTACGTGTTCTTTCTTCAGCTCCGGCCAGTATTAAAATTAAATCACCGGCTTTTGCACCAGATGCTTCGGCAATGGCCTTTAATTTTTCTTCACTGTAGAATTTATCAACACTGCTTTTATAAGTGGTATCGGACCCGGCAGACTGACATTTAATATAGACCAGCCCCTTCATACCAATTTGCGGGCGCTTTACCCATTCCGTTAGTTCATCAGTTTGTTTGCGGGTATATTCGCTGCAACCGGGAACCGCTATGGCAATCACAGTCTCTGCTTCATCAAAAACTTTAAAATCGGCACCACTCACCAATGGTTCATTTGCTGTTTTATCAGCAAATACAGTGGCTGGTTTTTTGATATTACAAAGTTCCATGCCGAAGCGAATGTCTGGTTTATCATTGCCATACTTCCACATGGCATCTTCCCAGGTCATTCTTTCGATCTTTTCACTGTAGTCTATATTTTTTACATCTTTAAAAATACGTCTCACCAAACCTTCAAACATATTGATAATATCTTCCTGTTCTACGAAGCTCATCTCGCAGTCTATCTGCGTAAACTCCGGCTGGCGGTCTGCACGCAGGTCTTCATCACGAAAACATTTTACTATCTGGTAGTAACGGTCGTACCCGCTCACCATTAGTAATTGTTTAAATGTTTGCGGGCTTTGCGGCAGTGCATAAAATTGGCCGGGGTTCATACGGCTGGGTACTACAAAATCACGGGCACCTTCCGGCGTAGATTTTATTAGAAAGGGAGTTTCAATATCCATGAACTGGTTTTCATGCAGGTAATTTCTTGCAGCGCGGTTAACAGCGTATCGCAGTTCCAGGTTCTTTTTTACCGCATTTCTTCTAAGATCGAGAAAACGGTATTTCATTCTAAGATCATCGCCTCCGTCTGTATCGTCCTGAATGGTAAAAGGAGGCGTAACGGATTTATTGAGTATGGCAAATTCGCTTACAATTATTTCAACATCGCCGGTAGGGATATTGGCATTCTTGCTGCTGCGCTCATGTACTTTTCCTTTGGCCTGTAAAACAAATTCGCGGCCAAGCGGGTTGGCATCCAGTGCGGCATTCAGGTTTTCGTTTAATAATAACTGTGTAATGCCATAGCGGTCACGCAGGTCTACAAAAGTAATGGCGCCAAATTTACGAACGGTTTGCACCCAGCCCGATACGGTAACTTCTTTGTTTACATCGGTAAGTCTCAGTTCCCCGCAGGTATGCGATCTGTACATTGTCTGGTTAATTAGTTTATTAGTTGATTCGTTTATTAGTTGATCGGTTACCGGGTTCTCAGATTATGCTTCAGCGAAGACATATCAACTGATAAACCTATTACACAGTCAACTTTTTAGAGCGGCAAAGGTAACAGAAACCAATAAGGAATCCATATTTTCGTTCATACAGAAACCAACACCAAATGCCCGGAGATACATTGGTAATTACCAGCACAGGAGATAGCCTGCAACGGACAGATTCGCTGTTTCATGGGCATCTGGCGTCTGTTGCCAGCCAGCAGGATGCCGATAATGGCGCGTGGTTCTTTTTGATGATTGCGATTTTTGCGTCTGTAATAGCTATTCCATTTGTTTTTATCTGGCTAAGGAACAGGTACCTGCAGCAGCAGGCCTTTAAAAAAGCTGAGGCGTCTTTACAAAGTAATTTCAGGCAATATGATGAATTACTTACCTCTTACAACGACTATTATAAAAGCCTGCCAGTAGCCATGCGCGCCAGATTTTTGGAAAGGTTGGCCATGTTTACCGCTACAAAAACCATTACCTGCATAGACTTGCCGCCGGATGAAAGGATGCCCCTGCTAATCAGTGCCGCTTCTGTACAAATTACTTTTGGGCTGGATAAATATTTACTTGATTTTTTTGATACCATTTATGTGTTTCAGCATGACTACCAGTATGGTGCTTATGAAAGACCCTTTGAAGGGCATGTAAACAGTCTTGGTATTTATTTAAGCTGGGATAATTTTTTAAAAGGGTTTGCAGATTACACAGATGCGGATAATGTGGGAATACATGAGATGGCACATGCACTTGCATATGTAAATTTTATGGCTGGCGCCAATGATGGGCAGGACGAAGATTTTATAAAAAGGTTTTACAATTTCTCAACCGTTGCAAGACCCATTTTTAATGATATGCAGAACGGTACCACCAATATGCTGAACGATTATGCCGCTACCAATTACAATGAGTTCTGGGCAGTAGCGGTAGAAACTTTTTTTGAAAAGTCTTTGCAGATGAAAATAGCTATGCCCGACTTGTACATATCTCTTTGCAGCTTGTTGAACCAGGATCCCTTGTTGCCGGATAAGGTATTGACTATTCTCAACGGCTGACTATTGGTATAGAAAAATGCCACGGCGTTGTCCGTGGCATTGAAATTGGGCATAATTACTTACTGAGCCTTATCCTTCGGTTCCTTTTTTTCGTTTATCATGTCCATTAGTTTTAGTCCAAGCAAACCATTCACACCGCCGTCTGTTCCGTTACTGCCGCTGATTAAGACATCAGGTATTACTTTGATATGGCTCCTGCCTATTTCTTCTGTCACCTTATAGCGGGTAAAGTTATCGCCGCCCATTGCCTTCACCTGCAATTCATATGCCTCTGCTGTTGATTTACCAATGGCCATAATCTTTTCCGCTTCTGCCAAACCTGTTTTGCTGATTTTTTCTGCATCAGCTGCCGCATTGAGTTTGGTAGATTCTGCCTGTGCGCCGGCGCGTGCTTTGGTCGCCGTTGCTTCGGCTTCTGCTCTCATACGGGTAGCATTGGCTTCGGCTTCCACCTGCAGTATAATACTTTTTGCGTCTCCTTCGCTTTTCTTAACCGTAGCATCTGCTGTGCGTTGTGCAATCTCCACACTTTGCTGTGCTTTTACAATTTCCTTCTGCATGTCGGCAATAGCGGTTTCTTTTTCTACGCCCTGTCTTTTTTCCTGGGCCATTCGTTGCGTTTCATAAGTCTTTTCCTCTTCCTGGGCAATTTTCCTGTCGGTCAGTGTCTTCATCAATGCTTCTGGCGGAACAATGTCACCAATTAAAGTATCTACAGCGTTTACATTATAATCATCGAGCACTGCTTTGATATGTTCTTTTGCAGCCATCTGTCTTTCTTTACGGGTGCTTAAGAAGCTGATGACATCGCTGTCCTGTGCAGAGTTACGGAAATAGTTACCAATGGTTGGTTCAAGCACCTGGCTTACTAAATTATTCATGCTTCCAAAGCGGGCAATCACTTTGGGTGCTTCATTGGCGGGTATATGAATGATCTGCGCTACATCAAGATTAAACGGGAATCCATCTTTTGAACGTACAGTAATGGTTGACAGATTTTTATCAAGATTGTGTGACTCACTGCGCGCATTGGCCCAGTTTAGTACCAGGTTGGTGGTTGGCACCAATTCCGTTTTCATGGTATAGGTATTGATAGGATATTTTCCCGGGCCCAGCGGTTCCATCCAAACGCCGCGGAATCCTTTTGAAACAATATTACCATGCTTGAATGAATCGCCTGTTACGTCTTTTCCATCTTCACCTATATATGAGATCACTACTCCTACATGACCAATAGCCACATCGGTCATTGGTATTTCCTCAATCTGCACAGCCCATGGGTTGATATAGTAAGAACCGGCAAGTACTACCTGTGGCTGTAATCCACGGTTGCCTCCATTTTTCATAAAGGTGTCAATGTCCTGGAAATTGTTATGCCCTTCAATTTGTTTACCGGCAATCTGTCCCTGTGTAATGGGGTCGCCGTCGAGCGTTGTAACCACTCCCACCATGTTTTCGTGAATGATGAGCTGGTCAACAATACTTACCTCAAATAAAAAAGTATTGATACGGTAAGAACCTGCCGTCATAAAAGCGGTTTGGCGTCCGCGTTGGCCACCGTTGTCAAGAAATTTTTGTGCATCCTGGAAATTGTCGCAGTCTACTTTACGGGCCAGAATTCGTCCGGTTGGAATTTCAGCGCCGTCTTTACTTAACAGCAGGCCAATTTTTCCTTCGGGGATAATCATAAAGGGTGCCATGTCCACACCGTATTGCCATGGCCACATATTCCAGTACAATCCGGGCGCAAGCGTTTTAGCCTGGAAACCGGCTTCCCCCTTTGTTGCAATAATACGGCCGTCTGGTAAACCACGGTTAGCGCCTACCACCACAAATTTTTTGGTAACAAGACCAATCCTGTTTTCGGGTACTATCACCATACCAAAAAAAACGCGCAGGATAAATTTATAGAGAACAAGGAAAAGTATGACTAATACAATCCACCACCAGTTGGTAATTAAATAATTGATATTCATAAAAGGGTTTTTGAGTTTTGCGTGTGAAAGTAATTGTAATTGTGCACATTGGCAATGCTTCGCAAATACCGTTTAGCGATAAAAAAGCGGGTTGATTCTTTAATTTTACACTTATTGGGTAAGGGAAAAGCGATTGCCGGAGCGGCTTGTATGAAAAGGTTACATTCGGAAGTCAGTTAAAATTGACAGGGTAAAGATATAGCCAGGATCTGCGATAAGATAGCCATTAAGGAAGGATGGAAAAGAATGTTTCATGACCGGTAAAGTTTGACCAGTAAATGGGCGACCGTATTTTTACGAAACAGCCTTTTTACATCCAGGGAACCTTGTCAAATAAAACCTTTTTTGTAACCGGCCTGTTATTTATAAACAATTGTTTTTCAGCATTAATTTTTGTTAATAATGTATATAACCTGATCCCGGCTGGCCGTGCCAAAATAAAATTTAGAAAACCTGCCCAATTGGCTTTTACTTTTCAAAAAAAGTTTATACTTTGTTTCGTATATACTATTTCCATTCTCCTCTGGACAACACCTTCCCCCTTTTATCTTAATTCCATCTCAGGAAAGACCGTACATTTTACACATCCATACCGTGTTTAACCACAAAGCATGTCCGTTTTGTAAATGCAAAATTGAAACTCATGGAAGTAGTGATCATTTGTGTAACGGTATTTTTTATTGCCGCTTTATTTAGTGTATTGCAGGAGCCTGCCGGCCGTTTTATGCAGCGCTATCAGTATAAAAAATTTCTCCATGTTGAGGATTATTACCGCAACCTGGTATCAGCACACCTGGCATATTTCCGCCGCTTGCCCGACAAAGAACAACACCGTTTGTTATTCCGTACTTTTCTTATTCACCGTGCTAAAAAATTTCATTATGTAGGCATTGAGAAGAAAGAAGAAATGCCGGTGCTTATCAGTGCTGTTTCTGCTCAGCTTACCCTTGGGCTGGAACGTTTTTCGCTTAACTATTTCCGTGATGTATTTGTACTGCAGCACGACTATCACTACGGTTATTATTCATTGCCTTTTATGGGTCACGTTGACAGTACCGGAATTTATCTGAGCTGGGATAATTTTTTAAAAGGGATTCACCGGGCCGATGAAAACAGTAATGTAGGTCTGCACGAAATGGCACATGCACTTGCCTATGTCAACTTTATTGTAAAATCTGAAGAAGACAAACATTTTAAAAACGAGTTCAAGAATTTTTCAAAAACAGCCCGTCCTATATTTCAGGATATGCAACGCGGGAAGAAAAATTTTCTGGGAGAGTATGCTGCTACCAACTATCATGAGTTTTGGGCAGTAAGCGTTGAAATGTTTTTTGAAAACCCTTTCCGGTTTAAATATGAATTGCCCGATTTGTATACAGCTATGACAAAACTGCTGAAACAGGATCCGTATGAATTGATCGTAAACGGAAGAACCTCATCTATGGCCTAAAGCAGCATGTTTACCGGTTAGGAGGATATTTCGTTGGTTGCTTCAGCCAGTGACTCATGTTCATTTTCCCTTTTTTTGTACAACACAATATAATAGTAAGCCAGCACGCCCAAACCCAATGCAAAGGGTATAATGGCTACCTGCCGCAAACCATAGCCATGCCATAAATTTTCGTCCAGTTTAAAAAATTCGCCAATCATCCATGTGCAGTTGGCGGTAATCCAGAAATCAACGGCCAGGTTATGAAACAATTCACTTTTCATATGACGGGTTTGCCAGGTAATTAACAGGGCCACCGTTAAGGTTGGTACAATCATTATTAAGCCCGGTATGCGCAGGTTGGTAGCCCAGCAAATATCTTTCAGCAACCATAAAAGGATGTGCAGGTTTTCTGTTCTCCTGAAATTAGCCGGTATAGTATATACTTTATTGCTCATAATGATTGAAATATTATGCGTGATTTTAGCATGCAGTATAATAAAAATTAATAAAACTGACGGGGATTTTTTGAGGCCGGTATCTGATTGCAGTATAAGGGCTACCTGCTCAGCACTTTCTTAAACCGTTGCACATTTGCATCGGCCATAATTGGTTTGTTGTATAATAAATGATCAACCAGTTGCTTTGCAAAGAAGGGCGCCAGCGAGCATCCTTTTGTTCCCATTCCATTTAAAATGCCGATATTGTTTATGGCAGGATGCATTCCAACAAAAGGCTTGCGTTCCAGTGTAGCAGGTCTTACTGATGCCATGTGATCGATAATGGTAAAAGGCATTTTCACTGTTTGCTTCAACCAGTTTTCTGCAAACTGGTAAAAACCTTTGGTTGGCTTATTATCATCAAACTCCCACAGGTAGGTGGAACCCAGCCAAAAAGTATTGCCGTTCCATGGTACCAGGCTGTATCCTTTCTTTATAATATGCGTATCCGGAAAACCGGGAATTTCTACCAGTATTACTTCTCCTTTATTAAGTCCGTATGGAAGATTGGGGAAGAATGGATTGTCATACCCTGTTACGCCATCACAAAAAATAATTTTTGCTGCGCTTATATCTTTGTATTCAATGCCATCTTCTTTTATGCTTAATTGCGTGGCATCAAAATATTCTTCTCTTAATAGACTGCTGGTGAGTAAGGTTTCTCTTTGTTTTTTTAACAGCAATTGTATGTCTGCCAAATAAGCCGGCTGAATAATGCCATAGCCGAAATCATACTGCAGAAATGATTGCCAGTTGTTTTCGTTTGCCGGCAAAGAAAGAAATTGCTGATCTTTTTCGTAGCGGTCAATAAAAGCCAAACGCATTTGTGGTGTAGCAAAACAATCAATGATTGGTTTTTCTTTAATGCAGTCAATCCCCAGCTTATCGCCAAAAGATCTGTAAGCATCCCAGGCAAATGGCATCAGTTCATCTATCATCCATGTTTTTACAATCCTTCTTCCTGTAACGGGATTAATGATACCCGATGCCACTTTAGAAGCAGTGAATGGCTTGCTTTCATCAATAACAATAAATGATTGATTGGCTTTTTGTAATTCATGGCTTAAGAATGTTCCGCAAATACCCTGGCCAACTATTATAAAATCTGCATACATCCTGCAAAAATAGGCGTGGGGCCGGTATAAACTACGGTAGTCTTTGAAGAAGCAGATTCCCGCCTGCGCGGAATGACGATAAACGACTATAAACTACTGTAGTCCTTAAAGGCTACAGTACTTTACTCCACATTTATGCGCACACCTTCGCTATGGCTTGCAAACTCGGGTGCATACATGCATTGAATGCTGGTTATGCCATTGCTGAAATTTCCTGCATGTGTTACAAAAAGCGGATATTCAAAAACGTAAGTTCCTTTGGACAGCCAGCCAAAAAAGAAATTGGTGCTGGCGTCTTTGGTAGTTTCATAATAGCCAAGACCACCCTGCCATTTGTATCCGCTTAAAACATTTACGGGCTCCATGCAACTGGCACGCATATCTTTCATGTGTACATATTCCATATCCCTGTCAACACGCAATTCAATTCTTACTTTAATTTTATCACCTATTCTCAGGGAAGCGTTTTCGCCAATCGGTTCAAGCACCGGTCCCTTATCTGTATTCTTTTCAACAAACAATTGTTTTTTCAGTTGCAAAGGCGTTGTCGTTCCGATGGTTGTTGGGGTTATTTTATCCAGGTGTTCAAAATATTGCCAATAAACTGCGCCCCAGGCAGGCTGGTTGCCTCCCTGGTTTTGTGAACTGGCTATCTTAACACTGATATCTCCCATTGCTGGTTTTACAAACGGCCCGTCAATGGTTTGTTTGAAATAACCGGTACCGGCCTGGGCGTTGGCCCCCTCCCGGCCTAATCCGGTGGGGGAGGAGGAAATGGATTTATCACCCAATTTTATTTCTACAGTGGGTGTATTGTTTAGCCAGTCGCTGCCCTGCAGCAATAATGCATAGCAGGCTTCTGCGGTAGCTTTGGTGGTTTTCCAGTTTTGGGTTTGCTTTTGTTTCAGCAACCATGTTTTTAAATCATCTACCGTTTTTGTGTCTTTGCCAATTTCTGCAAATGCTTCAATTAGTAAACTTTGTGTTTCTACAGGCGCCTGGTGCCAGTAATAACCAGCTGTATTCTCTTTCCAATACATGCCCATTTCGTCGCTTACAATAGCGTTTTGTTTTAGTGATTTTAATATATCGCCTGCTGTTTTAAAATCTGCGCTGCGCGATAGCGAAAGCGCAATCATACCCTGCATGTATTTGTTTTGCTGCAACCAATACTGCTGGCTTTGTTTTCTGTAATAATTGATGGCTGTAAATGATGATGCACCGGGAATAATATAATCGAAAAAACTGCGCATGTACAGGTACTGCACCTGCGTGTAACCAAGATTGTTTTTGTCCAGCCCTACTTTATGGCTGACCAAATAATCATAGTCATCCTTGATGCGCTGATCAAGGTATTTTATAGCGCTGGTGCTGATGGTTGCCCAGTCTTTTTGCTGAGCCGCTGTAAGCGCATGCAGTTTTGCCAGGTGGCCCAATCCTGTCATAATATATTGGGTGATATATCTGTCATCGGGACCACCTTTAAACCAAACAAATCCGCCGTTTTCACTTTGCATTTGTTTGAGCTTCTCTAACGAAGCTGCTTGTTCCCTGCTCATTCTCAGCATATCAAACAGTAAGGCAATGTTCTTTTTTTGCTGAGTTTCATTCTTTGCTTCCATTACCCATGGTGTTTCTTCCAGCAATACAGCTTTTAATTCAGGATTTTTTTGCAGGTTAGACAGCAGTGCGGCTGTGTCGGTCGTTTTCCAACCTTCAAATATTTCTTTCAGCTTCGGGGATGCATTGGCAATTTTAGCGGCGATGCTGTTTGCGTAATAACGGTTAAATGTTTGTTCGGCGCATTCATACGGAAACTCCATTAAATAAGGAAGGGCCTGCACCGCATACCAGGCAGGATTAGTGGTAAACTCTACTGTAAGTGCATGCTGTTGCAGTGTTTCGCTATTGCCGCTCTGCAATAATTTTTCAAAACGGAAATTTTTCGCAGTATTACCACGCAAAGGCAGGGGCATGCTTTCTGTGACCAGCATGCTATTGGTAAGCACTGGCAGGGCCGCTTCTTCGCCATCTGTATTCTCGCCACCTTTTGCAATAAAACGATAACTCACCGCGCTGTTGTATTGGTAAGGCACGTCGATGGAAAATTTTACCACCGTGCTTTGACCGGCAGCGGCTGTATAATATTGTGTGGGAGATATATTATGAAACCAGCCATCCACCGGTACATTGGTAGCGGTATTGGTTAATTCTAACTGAACCGTACCCGTTAGTTCTTTATCAGTAAGATTGACCACCTTGGTGCTGAGCTCCATTTTGTCGCCTTCTCTTAAAAAACGGGGGGCATTTGGCTGTACCATTACTTGTTTTTGCGTAACCACATTGTTGGTGGAATATCCAAAAGCCAGGTCTTTGGTATGTGCCAGTGCCTGGAATTTCCATTTGGTGAGCGCTTCCGGAATGATAAATCCAAATTCAATATTACCTGCGCTGTCTGTTTTTAAATCGGGCAAAAAGAAAGCGGTTTCATTGAAGTTTTTACGGATCTGAATTTGTTCCTGCGCATTTTTCTTTTTGGCCGCAGTTTTTGTTACAATAACAATGACTCCATTTGCTGCCTTTGCTCCATACAACGAAGTGGCTTCCGCCCCTTTGAGTATGCTAACACTTTCAATATCATTCTGATCAATCTGGCTTATACCATCTACAACTATCCCGTCAACAATTATAAGTTCTCCGTTGTTTCCAGGCAAGCTTGAATTGCCACGAATCATTACTTGTGAAACTGACGCGGTGAGGTTCTTTTTTGATTGCACTCCAATTCCAGCTACTACCACCTCCTCAAGCTTATCAGCTTCATTTAACCGGCCTTCGCCAGGCATAGGAGCAGCCATTGCTAAATTGTATTCTTTTCTCCTGAGATGATTTTGAAATTGCCAATCGTTTTTTATGTCAAGATGATCATATTTTTTAACGAATATGGCCCTGTTTACGTCATTTAAGTATTTTTCCTGAGATTGGATCTGATTGAAAGCATTAGTGCCATTCCAAAAATTACTATTTGAATAATTTTCCCAAATACCGGGGACACTCCAGCTATGCGGTTTAAATTGATCCAAAGAAGCATCATACATACTGGCCAGCATTTCTGCG
>Ga0068871_100003277_pt1 | contig 11107 bp, 7 predicted proteins | sample KBSMisM72_FD_72750 | JGI IMG/M metagenome (GOLD analysis project Ga0068871, IMG submission 72750) | Miscanthus rhizosphere microbial communities from Kellogg Biological Station, Michigan, USA - KBS Miscanthus M7-2 | ecosystem: Host-associated > Plants > Roots > Rhizosphere > Soil ... | reverse complement strand
CGATCATCGGCTCCTCGACCGCCGTCGGGCACTACCACCTCGTCCTGACCGTAACCAACAGCTCCGGCAGTAACTCGAGGCCACTGGAGCTGACCGTCGGCGTCACCAGCCAGGACAACCCTCGCGGCCACTATGAGGGACTTCTCGACGGAGACGGCCCGCTCATCGGATCTTGGACGATAGATCGCTCGGGCAATTTCTTCACAGGGACCTACCGGTGCTCCGGCGGAGCCATGAAGTTCAAGGGCAGCTTTTTCCCGACCGGACCCAAGATAGAATATATCGAAGGCACCATCCAAAAAGTCCCGGTTGAAGGCACCGTGGAGTGGGACTGGGAACTGGACCGTATCACTCTCAAGGTATCGGTGCAGTCATACGATGCCCACACCACTCCCGAGACCGGCTTTGCCTGCTCATGGGATGCGCGCCAAAACCCCTACCCGCAGCCGCAGGTTTTCACATCGGTGATGGTCCCGTCCGAGGACGCGTCGGCCACCCACCCCGAGGGACTGGGGTTTATCACCCTCACGATCATCGCGAACGGATCCGTGCAAATCCGGGGAGAAACCGCACTGGGAGACAAGATCACCTGGAACGGAAGGACGCCCTACAACTACAACCTGCCGATCTATTTTAACTCAAAGGATTCGGCTACTTGGGGCATCATCACCACCAACGCCCAAGAACATGGACTGCCCACGATTCAGGGCTACCTCGGCTGGGTTGTGTTTCCAAATACCCGGCGCAAAGCCTACCCCGAAGGGTTTTATGAGGGACTCGATATCATCGGGAATCCATTCACGAACAACCGGACACGGTCGGGTTTCTTCGCCACCACCAACACCCCGGTACTGGAACTCAGCGGAAGCATGCTGGATCACACGACGGGCACGATTTACCAATCAATCACCCTTTCAGATCGCCAGATCCTCTTCCCCGCCGGGAACCCGTATCAGATGAAACTCACCCTCTCACCCCAAACGGGATTGGTCACCGGCACCGCACTCTTGCCCGATCCCACGCCAGTGACAGGGACTCCCCTAAAACGCACGGTCACGTTCCGCGGCATCATGGTGCAGAAAGCCTTCAACGACGGCGCCGATGCCGTGGGTGGATACTTCCTGCAGACAACCAAGGACAAATCCGTGCTGTCCGGCCGAATGGAGATGGCGCCTCCCTAGACGCCTTCACGATCTCCCCAACCCAAGGCTCTTGATGCCCTGCCTTTGGCTTCGTAAACCGCCTACCCCTCATGAAGGCAAACAGCCCCCCCGAGCAGCTCCGGCTTACAAAGCCTCCTTCCCTTATAAAACCAGGGATGCGAGGCAATTCCGCCCGCGTGTGCGATAGTGTGGGGCACCCTTAACCCAAGGAGTCCTTTATGAATCCCCTGCTCTCGGACCGCCCCCTGACCGACGAATCGCTGAACCGTCGCCCGTTCGGAATGCGCACCCGCTCGGATACAGACGACGACCCTCGATCCACACTCCATCAAGACGACCTTGGCTACGCATCAGAGCAGACCCCACGCATCGCTTCCATGCCATCGGCGGCACCCGTGATGACCGCACCCACGTAGCCGCCGGCAGCGCGTTGCAACGCATGCGTGGGGAGAGTTTCATTATTTAAGCCCAGCCATGCCGTCTCGCATGCGATCAATCAACAAAACTGCCCCCCCTCAGCCTGCGCTTAGCAGAAATGACAAAGCTCGCTCTGACCCCTTCGGCTTGTCCCCGGCTGCCATCTCCAGATCGAAAACGGACTCAAGTCAGCCGAGCCCGGTTCTGGACCCGCTCCTTCCGTGACTCACCCCATCGTCCTCCTCGCCGCCGCCTACCGCGCCGAGTCGCGGGATTGAATCCACCGCGTCGAGCCGACCGCCACGCACGGAAAAGCTCCGGGGTGATGGACAGCAAAAGTCAGTCCCTTAAAATGACAAAACTCGCCCTGCCCCCTTCGGCTTGTCTCAATCCCGCACCGTCTTCAGGCCGAGGCGCGTGATGCGGTCGATCAACTGCGGGAAACTCAGCCCCGCCTTCAGCGCCGACTGGGCAAAATCTTCGTCCGGCGCCAACATCGGATTCGGGTTCGCCTCGATCACATAGACTTCGTTTTTGGCCGTCAGCCGCAGGTCCAGCCGCGCGTAGCCGTCGATCGTCAACAGGTGATAGATGCGTTTGCAGACCGCCTCGATGTTCCTCACCACCGCCGGCTCCAGCCCTTCGGCAAAGCGGTTTTCCAGGCCCCAGCGCGCACGGTAGGCCTCGTCCCACTTCGCCTTGTAGGTGGCGATCTTCGGCTCGTCCGGCGGCACTTCCCGAAAAACCAGCTCGCGGATCGGGAACACTTGCAGGCGGTGGTTGCCGATCACGCCCACATACAACTCGCGCCCTTCGATGTATTCCTCGGCGATGACGTCGTTGTCGGTCTTCTCGTGGATGAACTGGACCCGCTCGTGAAAGTGCTCGTCGGTCTCCACGAAGGACGCCTGCGAGATGCCATAGGACGCCTCCTCCTTGAGCGGTTTGATGAGAATGGGAAACCGCAGACGCTTCGGGCGCACGATGCGTTTGCCGCGCGGGATGATCACGAAGTCCGCCGTGTGGATGCGGTGGTAGCTGAGGATTTTTTTGGCGATGCCCTTGTTCTTGCAGAGCGTCAGCCCCGTGGAGCCGCAACCGGTGAAGGGGATGCCGGTCATCGTGAGAAACGACACGATGTGCTGGTCGAACGAGCGGTTGTTCCGGAACTGGTCAGCCAGGTTGAAGATCACGTCCGGGCGGAACGTCTGGAGCTTCTGGCGCAGGAGATCGAGATCGTCGAAGATCGCCTGGTGCTCGGTCGGATACCCGAGCTCCTTCAGCGCCGCGAGCACGCCGGCCTCGGTCTTCCAGTCGACCGTCTTCAATTCGGGACTCATGTCCTGGTTGAGCTCCGTGGGCCGCACGGCGTCGAAGAGGGCGAGCACTTTGAGTTTTTTGGCCATGGTCGGGTCACTTGGTGCGTTTGAATTTCCCCGTGAACAGATAGTTCATCACCAGCGTCGTGATGTAGGCCGCCACCGCCAGATCCGGGGCCGTCGCGCCGGGCGCGAGGTGCAGGTCGAGCTGATCGCACCGCTCGATCAGCCGGGAGAGCAGCTTATTGACGCGGTATCGCTTCTCGTTCGTCGCGTCGCACACCGCGTCCATCAATTCGCGCTTTCGCGAACGGAGGTAACGCGACGCTTTTAATGCGGAACCGGCGTCCGGCGCGCCGGCGAAAAGCTGGCGCAGGTCGCGGTCGTAGAAATCAGGATAAGTGTCCTCATACTGTTTCCGCTTCCGCGCGTAGTAGGTCTTGAGCTTGATGTTGAGGAAATTGAAGTCCCGCTCCCGATACCCCGGCTGGTAGGGTGGCGGCTGGCCCTTCAGGGAGCCCATCAGCTCATCCACGTATTCGAGTTTCTCCAGCGCCCGCCAGCCTTTGAAGCGGGTGCGCCAGTCGAGCCCGGGCGTCAGCCACACCGCGAAGGTCTCGGCGAAATCCTCATCGGGGTGGCTCTGCGCATACCAATCGTCGAGGTGCACGACAAACGAGCGGCTGTAGGGCCGCGGACGGTAGAACTCCGGCGTCGTGTCGGCGGACGTCCGCCCGAACAGCCGCTGCCACTTCCGCTTTTTTGTGAGTTGATAGGCGTAGGCATACGCATGGGCCGCCTCATGCCGCATCAACCGCATGAACCACTCCGGATTCTCGCCCTCCACCTCGAGCATCATCGTCTTCTCCAGCTTGCGCAGACGCTCGTGCGTGAGGAAGAACGGCACAAAAATCGCCGGAATACCCACGGGCACGAACCATTCGTCGCCCACATGGCAGGGCGGATGAAACACCAGCCCCTTGGCGGAAAGCTCATCATAGAGCTGCTGCACCAGGGCCTGCAGCGGCGTGTCCGCCAGGTTCAGGCCAAGCTGGGAGATCTTTTTTTCGAGCAACGCCTCGTCGCTCAGATCAGCCCATGGGGTGATTTCCATGGCCGCAGGTTATACGCCCTGCACCTGAGTCGCTACAAGCCCGGTATCCCCGGCAGCCTCAGCCATGAAGATACAACCATACTCGGCCCGACCCCATCGACTGGATGCACTACTCGCTACTTTACCGCGCCGCCAGGCCGGAACGTCTCCCGATACTCGGCCGGCGTTACGTCGAGTCGTCTCACAAAGGCCCGTCGAAGTCCGCCCTGATCGGAAAATCCACATTTGCGGGCCACCTCTTTCAACGAGGCGCTCCCCTCCTCCATCATCCGCCGGGCCGCCTCGACGCGGGCGGCGTCCACGTATTCGCCCGGTGTCAGCTGCGTCTCGCGTTTGAACAGCCGGGCGAAGTTGCGGACACTCATTCCCGCCCGCGGCGCCAGAGCCGCCGCCGACAGATCTCCGTCAACGTGGTCGAGTATCCATTCCTGGGTGTCACGGATGGGGCCGCTTTCCGAAATCTGCGCCGCCAGCTGCAGGCTGAACTGGGCCTGTCCGCCCGGACGCTTGATGAATAGAATCAGCTCCTTGGCGATCCGCAGCGCCACTTTGCGCCCATGGTCTTCCTCCACCAGCGCCAGCGCTAGGTCCATGCTGGCGGTGACTCCGGCCGTCGTGTAAATCGTCCCGTCCTTCACGAAGACCGGACTCGGGTCCACCATGATCGACGGAAACATGCGGGTCATGCGGGCCGTCGAGTTCCAATGCGTAGTCGCCCGCCGTCCGTCCAACAGACCGGCGTGCGCGAGCAGAAACGCCCCGGTGCAGGTCGCGCCCACGCGCCGGGCTTGACGGGAGCGATTCACCAACCACGCGATCAGCTCCGGGTTCTCCTCGTAGTCGCGGATTCCCGGGCTGCCGGCCACCAGCACGGTGTCATACTCGCCCAAGGCGGTCTGGATTGTTTCATCGGGCATGAACCGGGTTCCGTTCAAGGCTTTGATCGGCTCGGCGTTCAGGCCGACGATGTCCACGACGTATTTGGGCGCATCGCCGGTCTGGTTGTTCGCCTGCGAAAACACATCCATCGGCCCCGTCACGTTCAGCATCTGCACGCCGGGCACCGACAGGATCGCGATTTTGCGAATCATCGGATCGGCAGCAATAGACGGTGAGCCGGAAGTGGAGACCTTGGGCATGACGGGTTAAATGGAGCGATCACGCACGCAGCAGTGATCCGTTCACTATGATGCGCAGCGTTCGGAAGAAAAGCACGCCAATGACCGCGGAGAGAAACGCCAGCAGCGCAACCGCCATCCAGGTGAGCGGCCACAATTGGAGGGCCGCGGCATACTTGAGGGCGGCCATCGCAAGCGCGGCCAACGGGAAGCCAACGGCCCACCAGCTGGACGCGAACGGAATGCCCGGGCGAAAGACTTTGGGTGCCAGGATCAGGAAGAGGAAGAGGCCGAAGTAGAACAGCAGCGCGGCGAAGCCATCGCTCTGCTGCGTAAAGTTCGTGTAGGCCAAAAATCCGACCGCAAAGGGACCAACGAGAATCATGAGCGACGGTATCATGCCGGCCGGCAGTTTCTCCGGGTGGTGAATCAACCGGGCCAGGATTAGCGTGAAAAACACCGCGCCCACGATGGCTCCGACCGCGAGGGCAAAAAGATTCAGCTCACGCGCCCACGCCATCGGCATCGCGGCACCCGTGGCCGTTATATCGAGGGTGGCGACCCCGGGAATCAACCAGACCGCCAGCGCCTGACCGGAATCGACCTGCCCCTTGAGCAGACGGCCGATACTGATGAATGCCAGCGAGAGGGCGCCCAGCGACCCGATCGTCCACACCGTTTCGGACGCGGACAGACTGAATGGCGAGATCACCGCGGAGAGCAGCAGCAGGGAGATGTTGAACGTCCCAAAGAAATTACCCGCGATGGGATGGTTAAACTCGTTTTTGACCGCCTCGGGATGCTTCAGGATTTTACCGAGATAAAGGAAGGTCAGCAGAACGAAGACGATGAGGGCCGTGATTCCGATGCCATGGGAGATCCAGAGAGAGGTGTGGAACTGATGCGCCGCAAACCTCCAGGCAAGCGCCAGTCCCGAGATCCCCATCACAGAGGCAAACAAGTTGATCGGCAGGTTTCTGAGTGAAATCGCAGGGACGGGAACGGCTGAAGTGTTCATGTCCGCTATGCGAATTCGCCACAGTCATGGCCGTAATATACATAAGGGTTAAATTCCGGACAGAGTGGAGGCGCTGACAGCCAAGTCCGGACGGATCAAACGCCCCCAAATGGGGTCAGGCCGAAACATGTTAACATTTTACGCCCTTTGCCTGCTTACATACACCCTGAGCACATCCGGCTTACCCATATGCAGTTTTTCAGTGATCCACTTGTAGGGCACGCCTTCCGCCCGCAGCGCACGCATCGCCTCCAGCTTCCAATCCGCCCGCTTCGGCTCCGCCGCCGCATCCTCAAGCGCCTTCCCGACCGTGCGCAACGCCTCAACCAAGACTTCACCCCAGCGAGCTTCCCTAAACTCCCATAGCTCGGCCCGCTCCAAACCCGGATCGAGCGCCCTCTGCGCATGGTCGTTGATGAGCGCCTGACGCCAGCAATGCGTGCCGATGGCCCAGCCCTTCGACATCGTCTTAAACCCCCGTCGCTCCTGCTCCCCCGCGTCGCCGGCCAACGCCTGCAACTCCTGCACGTAACCCGCCCAGCCCGCCTCGGAATCACTCAACCCGCGCTGCGCGAGAAAATCCTCCGCCACCAGGGACGCCGGCCTCGGCCCCCGCATAAATCTCCTCAAACTGCTCCACCGAAACGCAGTCAACTGCGCCACCTCCACGATCCCCGCCCGCACTGGATTGAGGTGAATGTAGTCAACCACACCCGACAGGCCGGCCAGCGTCTCCACCAAGATCGCCTGATACCTCCCCTGAAACAGATGCCCGCGCTCCTGCCGGAACCGGTTGAACCGTGTCGAAAACGTGCTCTGCAGCCAATGCATCCCCGCCACCAGATTCGCCTGCGGTGTCTCCAACGCTAGGTGGTAGTGATTCCGCATCACCACATGTGCGTGCAACCTCCACCCATGCATCGCGCACGCCTCCCACAACGTCTCCTCAAACGCCTGCGCCGTCCCCGCCGACTCAAACACGTCCCTCCGGTAATTCCCCCGGTTGATCACGTGATACAGCGCTCCCTCGTGCTCGATCCGCAGTTTTCTTGCCATTCCCCATCCCAATCCCACTCCGCCGCTCCCGTCACGCCTCAAATGTTAACATGTTTCGGCCTGACCCCTTCGACTTGGGCGACCCCTTCGACTTGGGCTCCCCAAAGTGTAACCTACGTCCCCGGACTACTTGTCACCTAGGTCCCCGGATCATACCCGGCTTGGCTTTTAAAATTTTGCCGCCAATGCCTCGCTGCAGCAAAATTTCACCTTTTCCCCACTCCCACAGGGACATTTATCATAGGCGGAAATCTTGTGCTCTTTACAATATTCAACAAAACGCTCGGAAGCTCGGGTTTTCCACAAGCCAAGGGCTGTAGTGCTATAGTTTGCGTCTATCCATACTGCGGGATATTTCCCCCTACCTTCTTCTAAACACAGGTTCGTAAAACTTTCGCGACTAGCCTCCAGAACGGCAGGTGGCACAATTTCGTTAAGACCTGCATTAATTGATGCCACAACATCACCCCCATCCGATGCAGACAGTCTTTGTAAAATCTCCAATCGCAAACTCTCACCCTGCCTCGTTTCCCTGAATCTTAGCACAGCGTCCAGAGCAGAGGGGGTAGCATTAATATAACCACCCACATCAGTTTTAAAGTTCCCAGCAATTATATAGCTTGCGACACTTTCAGCATATACCCTTCCAGCCGCCGTCGAAAAGACCGGCCCAGCCAATTGATCGTTGCCAACTCCAAACTTAACAGAGCAAAGATTTAAACGCTGACATACACTCCCTAAACGCACCACACCAGCCAGGCGCAATATAGGAAACTTCAGCCATTCGGGAACGTCGGCAGATTTTGTGCCACCGCTCATGCCTATCAAATTTCTTACAGAAGGCCTCAACAACAGCCCCCTCACTAAGACAGGAATAGGCGTTTCATCTCGAGCCTCTACCGTTTTAGACTCTATAAGTGAAAAAAGCAATTCCGCTTCCTGCTCTCTTCCTGGGGAAGCCCGTATCTCCCTCCTGATCACGTCCAGATTGGTAACTCTTGTTTTATCCGGCCCCAGCGGAGGAAATGATATGGATGCCAAACTACCAATGGCCTCATCAGCACCTGATTGAAATACAACGGCTTCAGTTGCATCGAATCGAACAAATCTAAATACATCCGCGCGAATTAATAACTCAAATCGAGAGGCTCCAACCAAATCATGCACTCGACCAAGAAATGTAAGAGGCACGTAGACATGATCAAAACATAAAAGTCCAACCACTAAATCATGCATCGCCGTCGAAACATTATACGGCATTTCACTTTGATTTAGACCGTGACCGTGAAAAAAAACAATCTCTCCAGTCTTATCCTCTTTGGTTGCAACAACTCGCTGTGAGCTCGACCAGATCCCCGCAGGAGTGCAATCTGCAAGCATATGAGCACTCTTCAAGTCCACGATCCGGTTTAAACCTTCTTTAGCTAAGTAAAGAGGCGAAGAATCTAACGACATCTCCTCAATAACCTGAATGGCCGTTCGATGATCTTTATGCGGTGTCGGAGTATACTTTATACGCCGCACACTGGCAGGAAGGCCAGCAATCTGCCCGCTTGCACAAACGAAATGAGGCCCCGAACCAAAAACCGATTTTAAGTCCTGGACACGAGCAAGAGATTGAACGACATATTCGTCCGTCAAACTATAACCAATAAAAACTACGGTTGCTATAGAAAGCACCTGATTGATTAAATCTAAATACAACGGAGAACTCAACACCCTAGTATAATCATCCGTAGTAAAAACCAATGATGACACGTCTCCAATAGTCCCATGTAATTTAGCGACAAACGCTTCTTTTTTAAATATAAGATCAGGAACCAACCCCAGGCTAGAACCAACAAGCGTTTGAACCCCAAGACTGCGCTCCAATAGTTCATCTACATTGGTTGTAACCAACATTGACGAACCAAGCCTTTTCAATGCAGCAATAAATCGGGCATATACAGCACTTTCAGATTTAGGCATGCATAGTTTTGCATGCATAAAACGATTAAATCGTCCTTCATTTATTTTTTTACAGTGAGAGAAAAACTCCGGAAGATTCAATTCAAACAGAAGTTTTCCCGCTCTATCTTTATCAAATGTTTTTTCATGACGCGAAAACTCCTGATAACATAAATCAGCCAAATCTTTCCATAGCGACAGTCCCGCCCACGCACTTGCACCTGCTCCAATCCAAAAAACTATTGGTTTTTTGGATTCCCGAACGAGCTTACATAATTCGCTTAAGGCGGGAAAAGTATCTGGGTCGGTTGCATCAAACATAATAGGCGCGCAGAAATGGAATCAGGCCTCAACTTCTTTACTTTTGGCGTGGTTACTAAAAAGCCCCGGTCTTTCGACCGGGGCTTTTCGTTTAATGGTTATTGGCAGGCCTCGCACTCTCCACCATTACGCATGGCTTCGATCGAGCAGGCGGTCTTTTCGGCTGCGGTATAGGTCTTCTTTTCAGAAACCTGAGGGCTGAGACCTGAAACCTGAGTTCCGGAGTGGCTGCCGCCGGCGTCGCCGCTGTTTTGGCCGCCGGACTGGCCTTCTTTCACCGCGCCGCGGACTTCCTTCTTCACCGCGACCGTCGCCTTCTCGATGTTGGAGGCGCCGAGGGTGCGGAGGTAGTAGGTCGTCTTGAGGCCCGTGTGCCAGGCCTGGCGATACATGTGCGACAGGGTCTTCAGGTCGGGCGTCTTCAGCCAGAGGTTCACCGACTGGGACTGGTCGATCCACTTCTGGCGGCGGGCGGCGGCTTCGATCACCCACTTGAAGTCGATGTCGAAGGCGGTCAGGTATTTCGCTTTCAGGTCGGCGGGGACGGCGTCGATGTCCTTCAGGTCGCCGTCGAAATACTTGAGATTGTCGATCATCTCCTGGTTCCAGAGTCCGCGGGCCTTGAGGTCCTTCACGAGGAAGTAATTCAGGACGATGAACTCGCCGGAGAGGTTGGATTTGACGAAGAGGTTCTTGTAGGTGGGCTCGATGCAGGGCGAGGTGGCCGTGATGTTGGAGATCGTGGCGGTGGGCGCGATGGCGAGGACGTTGCTGTTGCGCATGCCGTGCTTGGCGATCTTGGCGCGGAGGGGCGTCCAGTCCATGCGGCCGCCGCGGGGAACTTCGACGGGGACGCCGCGTTCGTTCTCCAGGATGTCGATGGTGTCCTGCGGGAGGAGGCCGCGGTCCCACTTGGAGCCTTTGTAGCTGCTGTAGGTGCCGCGTTCGGCGGCGAGGTCGGAGCTGGCTTCGTAGGCGTAGTAGGCGATGGCCTCCATGGCCTCGTCGTTGAACTCGACGGCTTCGGGGGAGGCGAAGGCGTGTCCGCGGAGGTAGAGGGCGTGGGCGAGACCCATGACGCCGAGGCCGATGGGGCGGTGGCGGCGGTTGGAGGTCTCGGCGGCCTTGGTCGGGTAGAAGTTGATGTCGATGACGTTGTCCAGGGCGCGCACGGCGGTCTGGATGGTCTCGCGGAGCTTCTTGTGGTCGATCTGGCCGTCGGGGAGGAGGTGGTTCTCGAGGATGACGGAGCCGAGGTTGCAGACGGCGGTCTCGTCGTTGGACGTGTTGAGGGTGATCTCGGTGCAGAGATTCGAGGAGTGGATGACGCCGACGTGGTCCTGCGGGGAGCGGAGGTTGCAGGCGTCCTTGAAGGTGATCCAGGGGTGGCCGGTCTCGAAGAGCATCGAGAGCATTTTCTTCCAGAGTTCGAGGGCTTCGATCTTCTGGCCGTAGATTTTGCCTTCCTCGGCGAGTTTCTCGTAGCGGAGGTAGGCTTCCTCGAACTTTTTGCCGTAGAGCTCGTGGAGGTCCTTGGTTTCGTTGGCGCGGAAGAGGGTCCACTGGGCGCGGGCCTCCATGCGTTTCATGAAGAGGTCGGGAATCCAGTTCGCCGTGTTCATGTCGTGGGTGCG
>Ga0068871_100003275_pt1 | contig 11110 bp, 17 predicted proteins | sample KBSMisM72_FD_72750 | JGI IMG/M metagenome (GOLD analysis project Ga0068871, IMG submission 72750) | Miscanthus rhizosphere microbial communities from Kellogg Biological Station, Michigan, USA - KBS Miscanthus M7-2 | ecosystem: Host-associated > Plants > Roots > Rhizosphere > Soil ... | reverse complement strand
AGACGGCCACGCGCAACGCGGCGCTTCACTATTTCCGGAAGCCGAGTACTCTAGAACAATACATGCAACTCGGGGATGTCGTGAAGAATATAATCGCTTCAAAGGCACGCGCACGGACCGAATTCGCACCCTAAACTCCGACCAGAAGATACTGTGAGCGCAGGCGAAAAAACTGAGGATACGTTAGCCGGATCTTCACCCGAAGGCCAAAACCTTCGTGGTGGCGAAATGGAAACGCATCCGTCAGTTCGACTGGTCCGTGCGGCGGTGACGAACTGCTGGAGGTCCTTCAATTTTGAGCCTAATGGCGTTTGAAATATTGAATTTCGCGCTCGTGCTTTTCGGCGGCCTCGCGGCTCGCGAAGGTACCCAAGTTTTTTCGCTTCCGCGTCTTCGGGTTTAATCGTCGTGAGTACAACCGATATTCGCCGGTTCTTAGTTTGCGGATCATATGATTCTGTTGAGCGTACGGCCGCGAGAATGGGCCTACGCGGGCAAAGGTACCGGGTTGGGATCGATCACGTCCGGTGCAGGAATCTCAGGCTCGCGGATGGGAACGGGCGCCGGCCCCGGCTCTTGTGGATCCGGGTCCGGCGGCGGTAGCTTCGGGTCGCTGTTTCGCGGCATTTTAGCTACTCTCTCAAACAACCGGACGCCGGCCTTGAATTATTCCAAGAACCACCGCCACGATCGCCAGCACCAGCAGTATGTGGATAAACCCGGAGAGAGTATACGAGGTTACTAATCCCAAGGCCCACATAACGAATAAAATGACGGCTATTGTCCATAACATGTTGTTACACTCCTTGATTGGTTGGTTTGGGAAACGGCTTGTCCGCTACCATAAAATCCGCGCGGGCTTCGCTGGCGGACGCCACGTCTGAAGCGCCGGTATTGGTCAAGATGTGCCTGGCGCGCTTTACCCACTCCGAATCATCGCAATGGACGGAGAGCAATATCCCGCCCTGTTTAATGCGCCCTTCAAAACGCTTCGCTTCGTATTCAGGCAGGCCCATTCCCACTAGGCCGCCTAGAATCGAACCTACAGTCCCACCCACGCCGACGCCGGCAAGCAGACTCATAATGGGTCCGGCGGCAATGAAGGGACCGATCCCGGGAATAGCGAGCAACCCAATTCCAGCCACCCAGCCCAGCGCGCCGCCGATTACTGCTCCGGAGCCTGCGCCTGCGATCGCTCCCTCAGGCGCCTTGGTATTTTTCTCGTGCGCGAAGTCTTTGGACCCCACATTCTCGGGCATCAATACGGATATGTCGGTTCTTCGAAAACCCGCTTGCTTTAGAGAGTCCACTGCCTCTTCAATGCCAGCTCGATCGTTATAAAGCCCATAGACCGCGGTATTGGTTGCCATCTCGAATTCTCCTCACATCTGCTAATTGCAAGCTGGTGGCCACTTCGCAATCTGTTGAGTCGGATAGATACAGACCACCAACCTCTTGGAAACTATTCCTCACTGGCAAATTTTGCACGGAGCAAAGGAAACAAACCTTCTGACTCAACCTCTAACGATTAGTGGAATTTATCCACACGAGGGAGAAGAATAATGAGTACCCTGTTGATGATTATTCTGGTGTTGCTGTTGGTTGGTGCTTTGCCGACCTGGCCTTATAGCTCAGGTTGGGGATACTATCCGGCCAGCGGTCTTGGATTGGTTCTTCTGATTACCTTGGTTTTCGTACTTTTAAGCGGAAGGACGGTCTAAGTATTTCTTACGATTGCCAGCTAAAAAAGGGCGCCACGAACGATTTCGCGGCGCCCAAGGAAAGAACATCGTTCCTTCAATTCATGACTTCACTAGCGGTGTGAATGAACCTCCGATTCAACACCGTGTGAACTCACTCCCTTTTCTCCTGCGGACGCGATGTCTTCCGCGCCGCTTTGTTTGAGGAGATCCTTCGCGCGCGCGATTTCATGGGATCCATTGCAATGTACCGAAAGGAGAACTCCCCCGTTTTTCACGCGGCCTTCGTAGCGTTTGGCTTCGTACTCGGGAATCCCCATTCCAACCAGGGCTCCGATCAAACCGCCAACCGCACCGCCGACTCCCAGGCCAGCCAGCCCAGCCATGATGGGTCCAGCCGCGATGAATGGACCTAGGCCGGGAATCGCGAGCGTGCCGATTCCAGCGAGCACTCCTAGTGTTCCGCCCACCACGCCGCCGGCGGTAACGCCAGTGGTGGTTCCTTCGGGAGCCTTGGTGTTTTTCTCATGCGCGAATTCTTTGGAGCTCTCGTTATCCGGTAACAGCACGGAGATGTCGTTGTTCGAAAATCCTGCGGCCAGGATTTGATCCACGGCTCGCTCGGCGGCCATGGAATTCTTGTAAATGCCAAAAACGGCGGTATTGTTGCCTGCCATGTTAGTCTCCCTTTAATTTGAGTATTCAATTACTGCTTGACGGACATCTGATCGACGACTTTGTCGGCGCCGCCGGCCACAGAAACGGCCTTCGAAACGATGGCGCTCTTCTCGGCCTCGGATTTCACGGGGCCTTTCAGGGTGACAGTCCCGTTCTGGCTGATCACCTTCACATTGTGGGCGTCGGTAGAGAGCGACTTGTCCTCCATGATGGAGCGCCGAATGTTCTTGGTCAGGTCGAGATCGGACGCGTTATTCTTCTGCTGATCCGCCGTGGGCTGGTTCGCATCCCGATCCTGCTTGTTGACTTTGGTGTTATCCGGTTTCACACCGGAATCCGTATTCTGCGCGCCCCAGGAGGCCGCGCCAAGTAACATCGCCAACATCACGCCTTGAAGTTTCATATTGTCTTGCCTCCAGAAAGGGAATTGTGTGGCGATTCGACGACCGCCACTTCACCCGTTAGAGTGGTCTCCGCTGGTATTGTTTCGAAGGCGGGGTAAATCGGAAGGAAGGTGTTTTTCGAGTTCCCGTGCAATACTTGCCGGTTCCGTTTCCCGAAGCATTTCGGCGACTTCCGCATCTGCTGCTTCGGCCAATCCATGATGTGCACAAAGCGCCTGCAGGAGACGGAGCATTTTAGTGGCTTCGCGCTCGGCCATGAGGTTTATCTGCAAGTCCAAATGGGCACGCTCATCGGCGCGGCGTGTGGCGCGGTTCTGACTGACAAGTATGAACAGGGACAAGAAAATCGCTTCCAACGAGACAATCGTTGTCAGCCCCATGTACGGGAACGGGTCAAATGCGCGAAGGCCACGTACAGGGGCCGAATTCCACAACATCCAAGCGCCGAACCACAGCGCATGTACCGCGATTACCCAAGGGCGTCCGCCTTGCGAGACAACGAAGTCGCTAAATGTTTCGGCGGGAGTTCTACGCGCAAGCGCCTCGTGCTCCAGGTCTGAGACCGCCTTGATACTTTGCCTCGACTGCGCGTCGACCGACTTGGATTCCGGATTCATCAACTGTGATCTACGGGCCTTGCGAAGCACGTTGCGAATTGCGCTTGCGATTCAGCAGGTCAGGCATGAATTCAGAAAAGGTGTTGCCGACGATTCGGCTCAGAAAACCTAATCCGACCTGGTACGTTACCCGGCCCAACGTGGAAGGTGAGTCCGGCCGCCAGGTGTTTGACACCAGAGCGCCCCCCGGGATCGCGATGTAGCGGGCATAAGCGGGCTGAGGATCTCCCACGCTATTGTGAGTTACAAAAGCCATCTTGACGACGTGGCCCAGGCGAACCTTTAGCGGTTGCCCGGTAGTTCGATAGTAACGGGGATCCTCACCCCATAAGCTGCCGAAACCAGCTTCCAGAGCGTTGCTAGTGCCCCCTGTAGCGAGTCGGGAGGCGTAGCGTTTGCCGTAACCATCCCAGTGAGTTCCCCAGGTTTCCGGCTGATCGCGCCAGGTCTGAATCCCGGCTATGAACACGCCCGCCGCTAGATTCTTCGGGCCTAGAGTAGTCAGCGTCACCCAACGAAACCGATCCTGTGCGCTGATGCTGAATTGGCGCACCTGGACGGAGGGAGCCGGATTGGGCTGCGCCTGGATGTAAGTGACGGTGGATAAGACTGCGGCGATGAAACCCCAGTACGACATATGTGGCGCCCCCCTACTCTTGTTAGATCCCTCCCCCGGCAAGCCGTTGCGGTTGCGTCGAAACGAATTTGTACGGAGAGACTCTAACGACCGACGAACTAAATTTCTTAACTCTAGGAGCGAATTTATGTTTGATAAGCGAGTCTGGCGGCCCTCGCGGCGGCATCGTTGATTTGTACCAGTGTGTCCCCCGTGGGGGCCCAACCCCGCGATCACTGAATTCTTCAATGCAGTTCAATGAATGGAGATCGCAATTTTTGTGACGCCGATACCAGAGGTGGTGTGCGCCTGGACCATGGGATTATACGCCGCGGGGCATTTGGGTAGACCGGGGTTGCGGTGCGCAGTTTGCGATCGCCGCAGGTTCCGACGATAGAGGGCGTTACACGGTTCTTGCGCCGGGAACGGTGATATCAGTGCGCACCAACCAATACATACGAGCGAGCAACGCGGACCATCGAGTTTTCTCCGGCGTCGTGGATCAGGACGTTAGGGGAACCGACGGCGGCTTAGCCATCCCCCGCGGATCAAATGTGGAACTGATCGCGCGGACCGAACCCGACGATGACCTTATCCTGGACAATCGGTCACTGTCAATGGCCAACGATATGCTATCGACACGGATAGCCAGCGCGTGGAATCGAAGGATGGAATTGGCGCCAACCGGCGCACCGGCGAGTACGTGGGAGGAGGAGCACTTCTGGGCGGGATCATCGGCGCCATCGCAGGAGGAGGAAAAGGAGCTGCGATAGGAGCGGCAGCAGGCGCGGCGGCTGGTGCTGGAGGACAAGTATTCACCCGCGGACGTTCGCTCTCAATTCCGGCAGAATCGCTGCTGACCTTCCGCTTGGAACATGCACTGCAGGTTGGGGTGGTGCGCCCCTGACGGAGCAGGCATAGTATGCCGAAGTTCCATCTAAAACTCGCGGCGACGGATGACATCGCGCTGTGTGGTTCCGACGCTATCCAATGGGTGTCATTTAAGGAATTCACATCGCTACGGCCTGATATGGTATGCGAGGCGTGTAGGATCGTTGCGGAGCGAAAGGGTCAAACTAACCGTTAGATACCTTGTCGCCGGGCAGAAATGCGACTTAATATTTTGTTATGGCGCTATGCGCTTACTGCAAGACGAAACAGACCAACCTGTCCGAGGATGGCTCTTCGATCTGCTTGAGTTGCGCGGAGATTCGCAATTACGGCATAACCATCCAAGTTGTCTTAACCGAGGCCCTTTCTGAGGCTACGAAAGACGCGGATTCCGCGTTTGCGGACCTCACGACGATCATAGGCGACATTCCTAGCGCCCTACCTCAACCGGATGGTGCACAACGCATCCACAACGTAGCGGCCAAGCTAGCTGTAGCGCGGCACAAATTGGCGGAAGCTCAAACTCGACTCACTAACTATCTAGATCGCGGTATCGTACCGGAAGACCTGAAGCGGAGCGGCTCGCTTAGTCAAGTTAGTTATTGCCACTATTATCGGGATGGGCCGCGCTAACGAGCAAGACCTTCGCGCCTACTTGGCAATATAACTGCAACATGTTGCCGGTAAGTTGAAACCCAAAGGAGCACCACTGATGAACGCGAAGCAACTCGAAAGGGCGTCGTACCTGGCGGCGCATGCCGTTCTCTCAGCCGATGTAAGCGCTCACCACCTGGCAACCCCTGGAGCCCGCCGGTCGTATACAGTTGATGCCATTGCCAATAAGATTCGGAGCATATTCGAACTTCACTGCTCCGCCCTTGACGATTCCAGCGATTGGCACACTCCAAACCTTTCGGAACTGTCGTTGCATGGGGAGACGTGCGAAGAGATCACTTCACGTGTCAACAGCAGCAAGCTGCAGCTCGTAATGGAAAAAATGCACTAACTGGGGTTACTTGTCGAGAATGTAACTAGTCCGGGCGCGCACTCTTAGCTTGCCAATAGCCGGAGCGGAAGCGACCACTCTAATCTTGCGGGGAACCGTGTATCGATCCAGATTGGGCGGCGTGTAGGCGAGGGTATAGCTGGCGCGAATATCTTTGGCGATACGCAAACACAAGGCACCGATCTCCGAAAGCTGCGACGGCACGAAGACTTCGCCCCCCGTCATCTGTGACAGGCGGTGGAGAGTTCCCAGGTTGTGCTCCGGCTCCTCAGGATCGTAGAGTGCCACACAATACACGGCTGCCCCCGACAACTCCACGGCGCGCACGGCCTCCTGCAAGGTGTGCATACTGCTGTTATCTCCACCATCGGAAATCAGCAGCAGCGCCTTGCTTTCCCACTTGCCTTTCGCAAGATGATTCGCAGCGAGCGTCAAGGCATCATAGAGCGCGGTCCGGCCTTCCGGCTTCCGCGCATACAGAGCTGCTCTGAGCTGCTTAGGGTTCTGCGAGAAGGCGATATCGGATGGTAAACCTAAAGAGGCGCGATCGTTGAAATCGACAACGAAGGTTTCGTCGTCAGGGTTGCTGGACTCGACAAAGTGTAGGGCTGCTGCCACGGCTTCGGCCTGTCTGGTTCGCATGCTGCCGCTGGTGTCGAGGACAATCCCAACGGTTACTGGCCTGTCCTCCGCGGCAAACTGTTTAATCGTTTGCAGGCGCCCATCCTCGTAGACCCGAAAATCTTGGGCGCTCAGACCTTTTATGTTTGTACCGTGAGCATCTTGAACCCCCGCATTCACGACTACCAGTTGGCTGTCGGCCCGCAATGTAAACTCTTCAGGGGATTGTTGCGGCTGCGCTGGGAGCAGCGCCGCGAGGAACAACGCGGCTGAGAAATCAACCTTACCCATGTCAGACAAGATGAGGCAAGCAGCACGAGGCTGCCTGCCCCTATTTTATTCGCCTCTTAGCTGCGGCGATACGCAAGGTTCAACGCCAAAGCGCCGACGATCGACAGCAGCCCGGTTAGGACCAGCCAAGGAAGATTCGAAGCGGTCTTGGGAAGGCTGTCAGGCTGTTGTGGGGTCTGGTTTATACGCTGAGCGTCACTCGATTCAACTGGCGCGGGGGCCGGGGTTACGGGCGCCTGGGCAACGGTAACTGGCTCGGGGGCAGGTTGCTGAGGTGCCGCCGCCACTTCAATCGGGGCAGGCGTTGGAGCGGGTTCCGCTGCAGCTACTGGGGCGGGCGCCGCAGGCGCAGGCTCGGTAACGGCAGCGACCGTGGAGTCTTTGTCCAAGTCCCCGGTTTTGGCCGCGGTTTGGTCATCTATTGGTACATTGGCTCCGCTATTTGACGCCGTGATCGTCGCGGCCTCTTGCGGACGGTAAGCGAATTCCTGACCGAAGTTGTCACCCGGGTAAAACCATGCACGAAGGGCTTTGGGTTGTCCGGCTGGGACTTCCCAAAACGCGAAAACGCTCTTCCCGGTCAAACGAAGGCGCTGGTTTGGAATCGCCAGAACCGTCGTCACCAAGTGTTTCTCGTCTTTATCGAAGAATTGCACGATGTGCCGGTTGGAGGAGGAATCCGCGAGCTTAATTACGTAGGTTCCCGGTTGCAGCATCATGTTTGGCAGTTGCATGACCTCGTCGGTGGTGATGATGGTTTTCTTGTCCCATTGATCCGCCACGGCGACGCTCATTGCTGCCATACTCACGACTGCCACGAAAGCAAGTGTCTTTAGGTACTTTTTCATTCGTTACTCCTTTTTATTAGCGTGCAGCCGAAACTGGTGGGCCAGGCTACGCCATTCTTAAGGCAACTGCCGGGCCATCGATTCGCAAGCGGGAGGCATCCTTCAAACGAATTGCAAAAGAAGAAGTTCGGACGCCGCACAGCAGCATAGTGCAAGAACTGCACTGACCTATTTACTAGCGTCTTTACTTGGGAAGGAACTATTCTGCACGGCCGATTCTCAAATCACTGCTAAAAAAGGTGAAACACAACGGCGGTGCATTGTCATTACGCAATGGAGAGCCATGTGCAATAGAACGGTGCATGATGACTCGCAGGAAGCACCTCGCAGCAACGCGGCCCCCCATGATTCTCGGGACCGTTTCCTGGATCGCGGATGAGTTGATTGGGATACGAACACTCGAGCAACGGCTGTCCAGGCGTTTAGAGTCGCGGGCGGTGCAGAACAGCCAATCGTTGCTCAGCGGAATTCAGGACTTGAACCAGCGCATCGACGTGCTGGATCGAGCCCTGGACGAATATATCAGCACGGGGAAGGTAGCCTAGCTATCGTCGCGCTTCGCTACAGGCAAGTCGAATCGCGAAAGAAAAGAGTAAGGAAAATAAAATGACGGCGCCAGCAAATCCCGTGTCTTCCTCACTCGGCCGGGTTTTGATCGTGGACGACGAGGAAGAAGTCCGGAACGATTTAACGCGTGCTCTCACTACCCAGGGATTCGAGAGCGCTACCGCCGCCGATGGAGAGCAAGCTCTTCAGAAACTCGAATCTTGGTCGCCCGACGTCATCATCACGGACCTGGTGATGCCGCGGTTAGACGGATTCGACCTGATGCGGACGCTCCGCGGCAGAGGAGACGTGATCCCGGCCATTGTCCTGACGGGATTCGGCAGCGTCGAAAAAGCGCTTTCCGTAATTCGGGACCTGGATGCCTATTGGTTCCTGGAGAAGCCGGTAAAGCTCACCGCGCTGTACTCTCTATTGAAACGGGCGATACAGCATAACCGCCTGCTCCGCGAAACAGCCGCACTGAAGCGAGACCTGGCGTTGCGCGGTGCGCTAGGCCGCCTGACGGGGCGTTCCGAGCCCATGCAAAAAGTGTTTTCTTTAATACATCAAGCGGCCCCCAGCAACGTCTCGATTTTACTCATTGGCGAGAGTGGCACTGGGAAGGAGCTTGCGGCGCGCGAAATCCACAATCTGAGTTTGCGCTCTGACCGCCCATTTGTCGCGGTCAACTGTGCAGCGCTTCCGGAAACCTTGATCGAAAGCGAATTGTTCGGCTACGAAAAAGGCGCCTTTACGGGAGCGTCCGAACGGCGGCCGGGTTGCTTCGAACAAGCCCACGGAGGCACCCTGTTTCTGGATGAAATATTGGAGATGCCTATCTCGACACAGTCGCGCCTTTTGCGCGCCTTAGAGGAAAGATCCATTCGACGGCTGGGCGGGCAAACCGAGATACCCATCGACATTCGTCTGATCGCCGCCTCCAACCGGCGGCCTGAGGATGCTTTACGCGATAATACGCTGCGCGAAGATCTGTATTACCGGTTGAATGTATTTCAACTCGAGCTGCCGCCCCTGCGGGAGCGCGGGGAAGATATTGGATTGTTAGCTGAATCGATGGTGCCGATGCTGAACGAGAAGCACGGCGTCAAGGTCACCGGGATTAGTCCAGCAGTATTGGACTGCTTTCGCACCTACTCTTGGCCGGGCAATGTGCGCGAACTGAGGAACGTGATGGAGCGGGCCGTTATTCTGGCCGGGCCAGGATTAATAGGCCCACAGCATGTCCAAATCGAAGAAAAGGGTTTCGTGCCCATCTTGGCCGCGGGGGGGAGTTCACGGTCCGTTGGCAATGGTAATGGCGACAAATCGATTACCCTCCAGGCGGGCGTGCCGCTATCGGAGGTCGAGACGGCTTTCATTAATCTGACCTTGAAGCACGTGAATCAGAATCGTAAAAATGCCGCGGCAATGCTTGGGATCAGCCTTCGAACGCTGCAAAATCGCATCAATGAAATGCGCCGGAATAGAGATGCCGCCACCCTGCAGAGTGGGGAGTCCACCCCCTAGGTGGTTTTGTTCGCGGCGTGAACGTCGGCAATTCTAAGGGCAGGCGTGGCGTTGCCTGCGTCTCCGCTTGCAAGTCCCGCGGAGCCTTCAAAGGAAAACCTGCCACTCTTAGCTAGGATCAACAGCCCCCGGGAACACAGCAGCGAGCGTGACCAGCGAAGCTACTCCCGGCCCCGCGCCGATCATTTCACGTAAGTTTTGCTGCGGTGAGTCCACGCCATCCCTGGCAATGCCAAGGATGCCTCAGATCAATAGTATGAATCCAAGCGACATTTTCACGAACACTCGATGGTTCCCGCCACCCAGACAAGGGCACGTTAAATGCCGCCGGATCGTGCACTAAATGTTGGGCGATCCATCCCACTGATGCAACTTCTGCCCCGGAGGTGCAACCTCGAGGGGTAATTCCTTCGCTGAGTGCAGCGCAGGTGACTGTGCGATCAAGCTAAGTATTCTTGGACTTCGAAGTGCACATGTCGAGGCGAGGAGTTTGAGTACCAAATGACAGTGGAAGCATATGGACAGGCGTACCAAAGAGGGTTCGATCGAACGATCCGCCTTTTGCTATCCCGAGGAGCCCGGAGCGAGTGCGCCCGGGAAGCGGCCCAGGCAGCATGGGCCAAGGGATGGGAACGCATTAATCAGCTGCGCAATGAAAATGTCGTAACGACCTGGGTGAACACAATCGCTTTGAATTGCTATCGCAGCTTCCTGCGAAGCGAGAATCAACAATTGCCCCTGACGGATTTGCCCACCCGTGCGGAAGTCAATCTGGGGGCTATCGATTTAGACAGATTTCTGGAATGGTGCCGCCCCAGCGATCGTCAGTTGTTCGAAGACTATCTGCAGGGTTATCCGATTGAAGAAATCGCCCGCAGGCAGGGAATCAGCTATACAGCAGTTCGCATTCGGTTGCTGCGGGCGCGTCGCTCAGTGCAGTCGCGGATCAAGGACCCGGGATTTTCAAAGCGCAATCCCCGTACGAAGGCGAGTTCGCATTGTCAAATAGCCGCTTAATTCGCATAGACGAAGTTAGGAGGTCTTCATGAGGAATAAGAGCGTGTATTATCTGATGGGATTCAGTTTCGGATCCTTGGCTGGGCTGCTATTCGCGCCCAAGGCCGGAGCGGCCACCCGGGCCGAGATAGTCAAAGCCGGGAAAAAGCGGCGGCGCATAGTCGGGAAAAGGATTGCAGCGGCCGCGGCCGCTATTGACGCTCACAGAATGGATGCGCTGCGGGCGCTAAAGAGCGGGATACCTTCAAAACGGGTACGCTCGTTATTTCCGTGAAAGGCGGCGGCCATGTTGAATTGGGCATTGATATTTCTGATCGTAGCGCTGATCGCCGGCATTTTTGGATTCGC
>Ga0068871_100003266_pt1 | contig 11122 bp, 6 predicted proteins | sample KBSMisM72_FD_72750 | JGI IMG/M metagenome (GOLD analysis project Ga0068871, IMG submission 72750) | Miscanthus rhizosphere microbial communities from Kellogg Biological Station, Michigan, USA - KBS Miscanthus M7-2 | ecosystem: Host-associated > Plants > Roots > Rhizosphere > Soil ... | reverse complement strand
CCGTCGGTCGATTTGCGCATGCCGGATTCCGGCCCGCCGTCGATCAAAGTCCACACGGCGCGCCTGCGCTGGTAAGTCGTCGCAAACATCACATCCGGATTGCGCGGATCGAGGAGCACTTCGGTCACGCCGGTGTGCTCCGAGGTTTCGAACGCCTTGGTCCAGGTCTTGCCGCCGTCGCGCGTCACGTACAGGCCGCGCTCTCCGCCATCCTTCCACAGCGGACCTTGCGCCGCGACCCAGACCACGTTCGGGTCGCGCGGATCGATCGCAATCGTCGAGATGTGCTCGGACGTCTTCAATCCCATGTTCTTCCAGGTCGTGCCGCCGTCGAGCGACTTGTAAACGCCGTCGCCGTACTGCACCGCGCGCTGCGAGTTGTTCTCGCCGCTGCCGACCCAGACCGTGAGCGGATTCTTCGGGTCGAGCGTCACGCTGCCGATCGAGAACGAACCCTCGCCGTCGAAAATCGGCTTCCACGTCGTGCCCGCGTTCGTGGTCTTCCAAACACCACCGGTCGACGCGGCGACGTAACGGATGTTCTTGTTCGTCGGATCGACGGCCAGGTCGGAAATGCGCCCCGACACCATGGCCGGACCGATGCTGCGTAGTGCGAGGCCCGAGAACGTCTCGGACTTCATCGGGCCGGTATCTTTCTTCTTCGCCGCGTCCGAGCCCTTTGAATCTCCCGCTTCACTGCTCTCGCCGGGCTTCCCTTGCGCCGCAACGGGCGTGCGAAACAGTGCGCTCATCATGATTGCGGCAAGGAGAGCCGCCAGCAGGAGCGGCGGCGGAATGCGGAATTTTTTCGACACGATGGCGTCTCCGGACAGCGGGGTCGCGCGAGCATACGGGACGCGGAGGTATTGCGGATATGCCGGTTGGCATGCCTGCGCTGCCGGCAGCGTCGAGGGCCGCCACCGGAACATCACCTTTCAGACAGAGAATCGTCGGCGCGGGCGCTGGCTACTGCGCAGCCGCCTCCGGCAGCGTTACCTTGAACTCGACCTTCGCCAATTGCTCCGGTGCCCTGCCGATCTTGCGCAGGAAAGGCAGCCAGCGCGGATCGCTGCGGATCTTGTCGAACAGCGGCTCGTAGACGATTTCCGAGAGGCCCCCGTCCTGATACTGAACTGCCTTGTCGAGCCACTCGAACGCCTTGTCCGCATCGCCGCGGAACGCGTAGGTATAGGCGATGTTGTACGAAGCGTCCTTTCCAAATTTGGTGATCATGTCGGACAGCGCGGCATCAGCCTCCCCTTTGCGCCCGAGCACGTAGTAGGTAGCCGGGAGTGTGATAGTCCTCCAGGTGTCCGAAGGTTCAGCCTGTGCCTCGGCCAGCGCTCCGGCCGGGTCCCCCTTCGCCAGCAGACTCGCGCTGATAATGCTGCGGGCGCCGTTATATTGCGGGCTGAGCGCAAGTGCCGTGCGCAAAGACGCAATTGCTTCGTCGTACTTGCGCGCACGTGACAACAGGTCTCCGAGCCGATAGTGCACGCGCGCACTGGCCGGATCGTGTGCGGCGAGGTGACGCATGACCGCGATGCCCGCGTCAACTTTACCGACGCCGGCCAGGAACACAGCTGTGTTGTAGAGCACATCGGAGTTGGCCGGATCGAGCGACAGGGCGCGCTGGTAGTGTGCTGCGGCAGAGACGAAGTCGCTGTCGTACACATCGGCGACCCGGCCTGCCAGCGACTGCGCCGCGGCGTCGTCCGGATCGAGCGCGAGCGCGCGCGCAACCGCGGCGCGAATTGCAGGCAACCCGTCCTCGATCGATCGCTCCGAGGCCGCCACCTGATTGAAGGACACCAGTGCCAGCGCATTCCAGGCCCGCACCTCGTCCGGCACGAGGGCGAGCGCCTGTTCGCACAGCGCCAGCGCCTGCTTGTTACCGGCCGGGTTGTTCTGGGCAACCAACGCGTTCGCCTGAAGGATCAGTGGATAGATCCTCGGATCCACCGGCTTCGCCGTCGGCACCGCGCCGAGCAGCGAGATACGGAGCTTGTCGACGACGGCCGCCGCGATCTCGTCCTGCACCTTGAAGATGTCGTCGAGCGTGCGGTCATAGGTTTCGGACCACAGGTGTGAACTGTCGCTGGCGCGGATCAACTGCACGGTGATGCGCACCTTCTGGCCGGACTTGCGTACGCTGCCCTCGAGCACCGCCGCGACATGCAGCACGCGCGCGATGTCGGCGATCGGCGTGTCCTTGCCCTTATACGAAAAACTCGAGGTGCGCGCGATCACGCGCAGCTTGGGCACCTTGGCAAGCAGGTCCAGCAGTTCTTCGGTGATGCCGTCGGAGAAATATTCCTGGTCCTTGCCCTGGCTGAGGTCCTGCAGCGGCAGCACGGCGATCGACGGATCCTGCTCGATCGTCGGGATCGACGGCTCACCTGGGGCGGCGGATGATGCGTTGGTCGCCGGAGTGCCGGCCGGCGACGCCGCAGCCTTCGTCGCCGACGCCGCACCGGCCTGATCGACCGCGCTGGCAATCTCGCGCGCGTTGCGCGCCGGCGCGAGCATGAACTTGTCGATCGCGAAATACGCGAGTGCGAGCACCAGCAACACCGTGATCGAACGGTCGATGCGCCGGGCCGTCAGCGACGTGATCGATGTGTCGCGATCGACTTCGGACTCGCGCTTGAGTCCCGCCGGCGTCAGCTCGTAGATCCACGAGAACAGCATCGTCGGCACGAAGCCGATGGCCAGCAGCGTCACGATGCTACGCCCGATCCATTCAGGCGCACCGAACATCGGCAGCACCGTACCGGCCACCTGCGTGACCAGCCACGCGCCGACGACGTACAGCCCCGCCATGCGGAAGACGTTGCGGCGCTTGAGTTCTTCGAACAGCGACATCGTGCCGACCGGTTCCCCTGATCCCGTTGGCTCAATCATCGCAGATTCGGGTCTTGGTGGTCACGATCGCTGTTCCGGACAGCCAGCCGCGCCTGCTCTCGTCCCGAGGACGCCATGTAGAGGATGCCTCGCCCGCGATCAGGGCTTCGCTGCGATCTCGACAGGCCCTTCGCCCAAGGTCAGCAGTTGAGCGAAGCGCGAGTCGTTCCGGATTGGATCCCAGACGGGATCGAGCTTGAGCATGGCGGCGGATATCGCCATGCCGGTCGGCAGCTTGAGCGCCTGGCGCAAATGGTCGAACGCCGCGTCATTCGCGCCGACGCGCACTTCGAGCATGGCCACCCAGACCAGCATCCCAGAGCCCGTCACTGCGTCACGACTGACCGGCATCAGATCAGTGGCCCGCCGGCCCTCGCGCAGCGCGTCTTCCTTGAGGCCACGCTCAGCTTCTGCGAATCCTAGTGCAAGATGCAGATCGGCATCATCGGGGCGCAAGGCCAGTGCGGCACGTGTTTTTTCCAGCACCGCCGTCACAGCCTCGTTTGCCAGGGCGGCCTTGCCCGCCGCGCGATTTGCCCACGCCAGATGCAGCATTCGGGGCAACACGATGTTGTTTTGATCGGACCAGTTATCGAGCCCGCCCGCTGCGGCTAGCGCACTTGCCGCGGCATAATCACGTGCCAGCCAATGCATCCCCCAGATCGGGAGAGCATTGCCGACGTAGGCGGCACTGCCGGGAACAAGCTCGCTTACCGCCGCTCGCAGTGGCGCCAGGTCTCCGTGCCACAGCACTTCACTTTCCGCCTGTGTCATGCGCTCGTCGGCAGGTTCGGTAGATAGCGCCACGGCTTGCCCGAACACGCGGTCAGCTTCGGCGTAGCGGCGCAGCTGGGCATAGGACAGAGCGAGTTGATCCAGCGCAATCGAACTGCGTGGGTCGAGCAGCGTTGCCTGCCGGAATCCCGTGACGGCCTCGTCCCATCGATTCTGGCGACGCGCGACCGCGGCGATGATCGTCACGACGTCAGCGCTGTTCGGCAAAGTCTCGCGCGCCAGCCGCAACTGCTCGATCGCCGGATCGTACTCGCGCCGACCCCAGTAGTGGTAAATGCCGAGAGTGAAATGCGCTTCGCCAAGATCGGGCTGCAAAGCGAGCGACCGATCCACGGCCGCCTTGGCCGAGGCCAGGCGCGTCTCGGTGCGGTCGCCCGCATTGAAATACATGAACATGTGCGCATAGCCCAGTTGCGCATCGGCCAGCGCGAACTTCGGGTCCGCGGCAAGCGCCTGCTCGAACAGCGCAATTGCCTGCGGCATTTCCGCTGCGGTCAGCACGTCCTGATCATAAGCCTTGTTGAAGTGCGCCATCCCGCGCAGGTAAAGATCGTACGCTGCAGGATTCTGCGTGGGCGCTGCCGCGACGCGCGCGGCTTCGGCCGGCATGAGGTGCGCTTTCAGTGCGTCGGCGACGCTCTGCGCAACATCGCGTTCGACCGCGAAGATGTCCTTGATCTCGCGATCGTAACTCTGCGCCCAAAGGTGGCTGTCGTTGCGCGCGTCAATCAGCTGCAAGTTGATGTGCACCTGCTCGCCGGCGCGCTGCACGCTGCCCTCGAGCACGCTGGCGACGCCGAGTTGGGCGCCGACGGTCTTGAGATCTTCCGGATGGCTCTGGTACTTCAGCGTCGAGGTACGCGAAATGACCTTGAGATCGCGGATGCTGGCCAGGCGCGTCAGGATTTCGTCCTGCATGCCGGTCGCGAAATAGGCGTTGGCCTTGTCTTCGCTGAGGTTCTCGAACGGCAGAACCGCGATCGACTTCGCCGGTGCCGCGGCGGCAGCAGGCGCGGTCGAAGCCTCCGCATTCGCCGCTGGCTCGGTGGCGCTGCTGGCGACCGGCGCCACCGCTGCCGTCGTGGCGGGCTTGTTCGGAAGCAGGAAGCGTTCGAGCAGCAGAAAGATCACGAGCAGCACGAGTACCGCGATGATCCAGCGATCGAGGTTGCGCCCCGTGCGATGCGTCATCGACTCGTCGCGCGGAACTTCGCTTTCGCGCTTGAGGCCTTGCGGCGTCAGTTCATAGAACCAGGAGAATGCCAGCGCGAATGGAAAACCGATCGCGATAACGACGACGACACCGCGCACGACTTCGTTCGGGACATTGAAGAATGGAAATACCTGCGTCGTGATCTGCACGAGCAGCCAGGCGGCAGCTGCATAGAACGCTGCCACTCGCAGTACGTTGCGGCGCTTGAGCTCCGAGAAGAAGGACGGCGTTTCGCTCATTCGATACGCAAGCGCGGCGCGCTTAATGCCGCCGCCAGGATAAAGTTCTCGCATTCCTGCACTCGAATTTCCCCCTCGTGTCTCGCCCGATTGTGACACATGCCCGGCGGCACCCCAACCGACCGGGCCAAGCTTCCTTCCCGATGCACTGCCCCGCCAGTCACACTTCGGCGGCCGTTGCGAGGGCCTGTGAGCGGCTCAAGCCGTGAAGCCTTCGCAACGCGGCAGCAGATGCCACGATACGGCCGCCCGGCAGCCTCGCGACTGGTAGCGGGTGCAGGAATCGGTAGACGCGATCCGCCCTCGCAGGTCAGGCAGTGCTACCAGTTGCCTCTATGCCGTTCGCTTCGCTCGCGCGTGCACGGTTCACGTCCTCCGCAGGATTCCAGATGTCATACCAGTTGAACCAGTTGTACGGATCGTCGCGAACGTAATGTTCGATGCGCGCCGCGTATCGCTGCACGACGCAAAGCAAGTGCGCCTCCGCGCCGCGACGCGGCACGACGAGCCGGTCGGCGAACAGTTCGAAATGCAAATCGTAACGGCTGCCACCCCGATACATGCCGAAACAGAGAACGACCGGCACATCAAGAACAGAAGCGATCCGGAACGGCGCAACCGGAAACTTGGCAGGTGCGCCGAGGAAATCCACCGTAGCGGTCGCCTCGTCTACGCGCGCGCGATCGGCAAGCATGGCCACGACCTGCCCCCTGCCGATCGCCTCGCCGAGAGCGAGCAGAAGTCGCACCGGATCGCCCGACGCATCGATGACCATGCGTCCGACATGCGGGTTGATCGCCTCCAGCAGTTGCGTCATCGCCGGCGTCTGCTGCCGGTCGAGCACGACGCAAAGGTCCGCGTCCCGCCGTTCGGCCGCGGCGACCCGAAGCACCTCGAAGCTGCCGACATGCGATCCGAGCAGCAGCACGCCCTTGTCGGGCCCAATGCGTGAAATCAGTTCGTCGATTCCGTGAATACGTACGTCGAACCGCGAGAAGTTGCCGGCCAGCAGGAAGATACGATCCAGGATCGTCGACGCAAATCGATGAATGTGCCGCATGACTTCGATGGCGCCCGCGGGCCGGCCGAATACGCGCGCAAGAAACTCACGGGAGACTCGACGCTCGAACGGTCGCCGGAAGTAGAAGTAAAGGGTAATCGGATAGAGCAGCAGACGCGCGACAGAACGGCCCAGCTTCAAAGCGATAGTGCGGATCAGCCAGATCGCAAACCAGCCGCCACCTTCCTTGCGTTTCGCCGGGTACTGAGCCATGTCAAACCTTCGGTGCTGCGCGCATTTATGCCACTTGCCACCTGGCAGCAAGGCCGCATACACGCGGCTCTGGTACAATTTACGCCCTCTTGCGCCGCCCCGCGCTACCCAAAATCCCTGTTTTACGGAGCTTCCATGTCCGCACCCATCCTCAAGGCGCTCGGCTTGGCCGACGTCGAATCCGGCACCTATCTCGGCAACGGCGAGTGGTCGAAAACGACCAGCGCCGGGACGATCGAAGTCGTCAATCCGAGCACGCACGAAATCATCGGCCGCGTGCATGCCAGTTCGGCGGCGGACTACGACACCATAGTCCAGCGCGCGCAGGAAGCGTTCAAGGTCTGGCGTACGACGCCGGCGCCGCGCCGCGGCGAAGCCGTGCGCCTGTGCGGCGAAGCCTTGCGCAAGCACAAGGACGCACTCGGCTCACTGGTCGCGCTCGAGATGGGCAAGATCAAGCCCGAAGGTGACGGCGAAGTGCAGGAGATGATCGACATCGCCGATTTCGCCCTGGGCCAGAGCCGCATGCTGTACGGCCTGTCGATGCACTCGGAGCGCCCGGGCCACCGCATGTACGAACAGTGGCATCCGCTCGGTGTCATCGGCATTATTTCGGCATTCAATTTCCCGGTCGCCGTGTGGGCGTGGAATGCTTTCATCGCTGCGGTCTGCGGCGACATCTCGATCTGGAAGCCGTCGCCGAAGACGCCGCTGTCGGCTATCGCTTCGATGAAGGTCTGCAACGAGGCACTGAAGGCCGCGGGCTTCCCCGACCTGTTCTTCCTGTTCAACGACGCCGGCGCGGAACTGGCCGAGCGCATGGTCGGCGATCATCGCATTCCGCTGATCAGCTTCACCGGTTCGACCAAGGTAGGGCGCCATGTCGGCGAGCGCGTTGCGAAGCGCCTCGGCCGCAGCCTGCTGGAACTTGGCGGCAACAACGCAATCATCGTCGACCAGACCGCCGACCTGAAGCTGGCGATTCCCGCAATCGTGTTCGGCGCAGTCGGGACCGCCGGCCAACGCTGCACGACGACGCGCCGCCTGTTTGTGCACGAATCCATTTTTGACAATGTGGTCAATACGCTGGTTGGCGCTTACAAGCAGGTCGAGAAGAAGATCGGCGATCCGACCTTGCCGACGACGCTTATGGGCCCGCTGAATAGCCCGGTCGCCGTGCAGCACTTCAGTGAAGCGATCGAAAAAGCCAAAACGCTTGGCGGCAAGGTACTGACCGGCGGCGCCGCGCTGACCGATCGCCCCGGCAACTTCGTGCTGCCGACGATCATCGCCGGCCTGAAGGACACCGACGAAGTCGTGCAGAGCGAAACCTTCGCACCGATTCTGTACGTCATGCCCTATAAGTCGATCGACGAAGCGCTGGCCATGCACAACGCCGTGCCGCAGGGCCTTTCGTCGTCGATCTTCACGAGCAACGTCCGCGCGGCGGAGGCGTTCCTGTCGAGCGCCGGCTCGGATTGCGGCATCGCCAACGTCAACATCGGCACGAGCGGCGCCGAGATCGGCGGCGCATTCGGCGGCGAGAAGGAAACCGGCGGCGGTCGCGAGTCCGGATCGGATGCGTGGAAGGCCTACATGCGCCGGCAGACGAACACGATCAACTACTCCGATGCGCTTCCTCTGGCCCAGGGGATCAAGTTTGAGTTTTGAAAGAAGCCATAAACAAGTAAGCGCCGTAAGAAATGTCGTCATTCCCGCGGAAGCGGGGCTCTCAACAGCGGAGCTGGTCATCCATTTTGCTGTCCGATCAATAGCGTTAAGATCAAGATGGATTCCCGCTTTCGCGGGAATGACGTCCTTTTGTAAGGTCTTGCAGAGTTTCCTACCAGGGCTGATGGCTGGGAGTTGGAGACGGACATGAACATGGCGGCACGGACAACGAGCACGACCGCGATAGTCAGCCTTGTGTTCGGCATCGTCTGCTGGGTCGCGATTCCGTTCATCGGGGCAATCGTGGCGATCGTTTGCGGCCACGTCGCGCGCAACGAGATCCGCAGCGCTCCGCCCGGCAGCGTCGAAGGCGACGGCATGGCCGTCGCCGGCCTGATCCTCGGCTATCTGCATCTGGCGTTGCTCGCGGCGGTAATCATGGTGGTCTTTACGTTCCTCGGCGGCCTGGCGTTCTTCGCGCATTTCCACTGGAACTGACCAGAAAGGGAGCTTCCCTGGACTCCGCCAGGAAGCGCGCACAGCAACTTCAGAATTCGAAGCCACCGCAGAAGATCGTATCGCTCGCGCAGGCGAACTGGCGTTCGTAAGCGCCGAGGTCCTGCGCTCCGAACTCATTCGACACCGAACTCAAATCGCGCATGCGCGTCAGGTGATCGGCTGTGGCAAGACCTACCGGGACGTCGAAGAGGCCCGTAAGCTGCGGCGCATAGTCAACGCCGGGCGAATCCAGGCGAAGGCGATAGTTGCCCGAGGCGGGGTCTTCGAACTTCGGATCGGCGATCAGGTTGTGGGTTGAAGCCGGGATACCGGTCAGGTCGTTGGCAAGCAGATAGTCGACGTCCGTGATGTTCGCGCTGGCGTCGAGGACGTTCAACGCTCGTTTGCCGGGTTGCCAGACGATGCTGCTGCGCAGCTCATAGGAATCAACAGTGCGAATGACGTCCGCGCCACCGATCGTATTGCCGGCGATCGTGGTCGCGCGAATTTCCAATCTGCCACCGATCGCAAATCCACCCCCGGGGTTTTGCAGCAGGGTGCCGGTGACGACATTGTCCACGACGAGCGCGCCATCGAGCAGGACCTGCAGGTAGCCGTCAAGTCCACTCTGGATCGTGCGCACCAGCGACTCGCCATCGTTACCGCTGACCTGGGTGCCGTATAACTTGAGTGTCGGATTAGCCTTGGACGGAAAAGTCACTGTGTCATACACGTCGACGCGCGCCGCCGCGCCGGGCCGGCGAGTGCCGTTGACGTCGCTGGCGAGGTTGTCCGAGATGCGGTTGCAGCGCAAGGACGCATTGCAGTTGACCGCAACGCCTTCGGGCGACTGCGGGTCGGCCGGCGCGCCAGCGAGCGTACCGAGCATGGTCAGCGTCGCATCTGGACCTCCGTCGTTGTCGAACAGCGAGGCGCCGGCGCCACCGATGCGTGCGATGTTGTTGTCGACGACGAGATCGTAGCCGGTGACGTGCGCACTCGAACCCACATCGATCCCGCCCCCGACGCCACCGGCCGTATTGGACAACACGAACGACGGCCGATTGGCCGAGCGCGTGTAGAAGCGCACTTCCGCGCGCTCGCCGCTGACGCTGAGGCCGCCGCCATTGCCGCCGGCCTCGTTCAACGTCAGCGTGCCGAGATTGCTGGTCGCGCCGATCCACATCTGGCAGTTTTCGGCGCGGATGCCTCCGCCGGGACCATTGACGACCGTCATGCCGATGGTGCCAGCCGTGGTATTGCGCGAGATGCGGCTGTTACTGCCGACCGCCACGACCCTCGCGTCGGCGCACCAGATTCCGCCGCCGCCATACGCTGCGTAGTTGCTGTCGATCAGCACGTTGTCGCCCATGTACACGTACACATCGTTGCTGTCGGTTGAAAACTCGTTGCGGACGAAGACGCCGCCGCCATATCCGGCCTGATTGTCGTGAATCGACACGTTGTCGAAAAAGACCAGATCGTGCGGGCCGCCGGCGATCGCGATGCCGCCGCCCTTGCCCGCGCTGCTCGTAACTTCGTCGCCGCCGGTCACGTCGAGGTTGTAGAACGCAACGACATGGGTCGAGCCGCGCACGGTGACCACGGTATTCGCGCCGCCGCCGGCACCGTTCAGGACCGTCTTGGTGGTGTCGGCGACCGCCTGGTTGCAGTCGGCATAGCCGCCGTACAAGCGAACGTCGCGGCCGTTGATGTCGAGCTGTTGCGCGTTGTACGTGGCGTTGCGTGCGATGCGGATGTTGGTGATGCCGTTGGCTGGCACGGCAGTGTTGATCGCCGTCTGGATGTCGGCGCTGAAGCAGTGCACTCCGGAACCTACGCGGACCTCGGCGTCGGCTCTGGCTGAAGTGGCCGGCAACAATGCGCTCAGCACGGCAAACGTATACAACGCAACACGCATCATGGTCATTCCTCTTGGCGGGTCGGCACGGCCCTCATCGACAATCGACGCGCTTGTGCGGCAGAAACCGACATGCGGTTCTGGTTGGATGTCGCGAATGCGAGACTTACTGGGGAAGCTGGCTCGATAGTCGTCCGGTCTGCCTTCGCCGACGATCGGTGACGGTTAAACAGACTTGTTCAGAGCTTCCCAAGCCGGCAGGCCGCCTGGAATCCGACTCGCCTGCGTCATGAAAGCCCGAGTCCCGGCGCCGCAGGCCGGATGGAACCATGCACGCAGAGAATTTCGCCGCTCAGCGAGCCAGCAACTCGATGCGTTGCCACAGAGACGCGTCGATCGTTGCGCGCAGGGATTCCAGCTTGAGCGCTGATCGCGCCGCCTCGCGGGCTTCGTCGGGGCGCTGCAGAACACTCAGGAGGTCGGCGCGAACGACCAGCAGTTCCAGGCGGCGACCTTCATCCCTGGGGGCCAGGCGTTGAACCATCACCCCGGCGCGATCCACAAGATCCAACGCTTCGGACGGACGATTGAGTGCAGCGAGCGCCCGCGCACGCGAAACCAGCGTATTCGCCCCACTCAGGCTTTCCGCCTGTCCTTTCTCGGTGAAG
>Ga0068871_100003263_pt1 | contig 11127 bp, 5 predicted proteins | sample KBSMisM72_FD_72750 | JGI IMG/M metagenome (GOLD analysis project Ga0068871, IMG submission 72750) | Miscanthus rhizosphere microbial communities from Kellogg Biological Station, Michigan, USA - KBS Miscanthus M7-2 | ecosystem: Host-associated > Plants > Roots > Rhizosphere > Soil ... | reverse complement strand
GCGTTCCACGTGGGCTTGATCTCGCAGGCGTCGTCGATGGCGATTCCGTCGTTTGCGTCGTTGATGAGAATGTAGGAATTGGGGACACCGCTGACCGAGCCGTCCTTGTCGTTGAATACCGAAGTCTGGTAGCTCCCATTGCCGTAATCATCGTTGCTCCACTTAAACTCCATCGGCGGGAAATACACCGGCTTGGCGTTGATGAATTTCGCGCGCTGTACAGTGTTGTTGGAGCTCATTCCGAAGCTGGTATACAGCAGGTACGAGATCGCTCCCGTCTTGCGGGTGGCGTTGTCCTGGAAATTCACGAACGTGACATTGTCCAGTTCATGACGGAAATCGTAGAACTCGTAGCCGCGGATCGGGAAATCCGCGAGTTCGGGCTCCGGCAAGCTGCGGCCGTACGCCATTTCCGCCGGCGTCCTGGGGTTGCCGACGTTTGCGGTTTCGCCCACGAACAGCGAGTCAACCATCCGTGACGTATAGGCGGATTGACCGAAGTTGCCGGACGCGTGCGTGTAGCCAATGGCGTTGTCCGCCATCTTCAGGTTCTTGAACAGGTGCATCTCACCGCGGGCCCAGATGCCGCTATTGCGGTTCTTGTAGCTGGTGAAATCCTCGAAAACCGATGCCACTTGAGGGCCGTTCGCGTCAGCGGGATCGGCAAGGGAAATATGCCCGCCGACGGCGAAATGGCCATCGGCCCTGGGGCCGCGGTCCAACATGAAACTGTCAAAGTTCGAATGGGCGGTGTTGCCCTTGAACTCCCGCACCCGCATTCGGCGTGGCCAGGTCTTCGCACTGATCTCCGTGCCTTCAAACTTACCCGTCGGATGCTCCGGCAAGGCGAACCAGAAACCTGTCGAATCGGACCCCGCAGCCACGTTGTCCCGGTAAATATTGTCCGGGTTGGTGATCCAGAACGTCGACGCCGTGTTGTCGGAAGGGATCAGGATGTCCTTGGCGTTCTGGCCGTCCGTCAGGAAGTTCTTGCCGCCCGCCGTTTTGAACGGAGCGAGGTTGGTCGGGACGCACGGCGCGTCCGGATGGCACTTGGTCAGGATCCCCAGGTTGTGGACGAACTGGTTGCCGTGCTCCACGGCGTCTTCGAGGAAGAAGCAGTGACCGATGTTGTTGTAGGTCACGTTGTTTTCAATGTCGAGGTAATTTGTGCCATGCACGGTCACGCAGCGGCTGTAGGTGTCGTGAATGGCGGAGTTCCTGATGTACTGCCCCTGCGCATCGCCGACCAGATGCCAGTGGATGGGATATCGCGCCAGGTGCATGTTCTGACCCATGCGATTGAGCTCGACGCCGTCGATCAGCATCTTGCTCGCGCCCATCGCCATGATGTGGCCGCCAAAGAGGTTCGTGTCTGCGTCAGGCGACGCCTGGATCACGATATTGCGCGACAGCATGCCGACTTCGCCGCGTTCATCCACGTCGAACGTGATCGTGCCGAAGTGCATGGAGTCCAGTTTCTTGTCGAGCGTGATCGTATTGCCGCGGATGGCCGCAATGGTTCGCCGCTCTGCCTGATGCGGATCGAAATCCGTTGACGCGAGGACGATCACGTCGCCGACCCGCCAGCCCGCGGCGTTCAGGACGTCAATCGAGTTGCTGCCGGCTTCGGCGGTCCTGGACAGCTTCGTCCAGGAGTTCGTCCGGTTGCCGTGCAGGCTGAGGGTTCCCCCCATCAGCATGATCCCGCGGTCACTGCGGTCACTCGTGACACTCGCGGCGGGAACACTGATGTCTTCGTCTTTGACGTTGTCGGTGAGGGTAATCGTCGCCTTGCGCGTGTGGGGTTTGGCTTCCGTGCCAATCTCCAACGCCCCGTGCACCATGATCCACTCGGTGGTCAGCTCCAGATCCTTGTTGTCCGCGAAAATGAGCGTGCCATCGAGCTTGATGCCATGCAGCGGCGGCGGACTGACGTCGAGGATGACGTTCCTATCCTTCTCAATGGTGACCACGTCGTCTTTGGCGGGCACCTTCTTGTCAGGCCAGGTGGCAGGATCAGACCAGCGGCTGGCCGCCGGCGATCCAGCATTCTGAGCCTGAACGACAGCGAATGCGCTGACGAGCAGGAATGCCGGCAGGAGCGAAGCGAGAAGGAACGAGCGATGGTGCGTACTCACGGAATCAACCCTCCGTACTCGAAGATGAGCCAGAACCGCAGCGGCAAAGCGGAGCGTTTGAGCCACGCCAGTGAACCGGCGCCCAAGGCACGTTACTCGAAATACGGCCTGACGCCCTGCGGCAACGGCGTCTTGTCCAGCGCCACCATCATGGACGAAATCTGATACAGCCCCATCGTACCTACCAGATCGACGATGCCACGATCGCCGCCGAGCACGTTGCGGGCGGCGTTCAGCGTCGCGTCGCTCGCGGCGTGCGTTCGCAGGAACTCGTCGGCGAAGTCGTAGATCGCCTGCTCGTCTTTCGGAAGGCTGGTTGGGCGCACGCCGCGGCGAATCGCCTCGACCGTCCCGGGCGACAGCCCCATACGCACAGCATACGCGTGGTGCGCGTTCCAGACATATTCGGCCGACCACAGCTTGCCGACCATCAGGATGGCCAGCTCATTGAGCTTCGGCGGCACCGATGAAAATCCCTCGCGGCCGGCGAAGCGGGAATAGGCCATCGCCCGCTGTGTCAGATCGCCAAGTGCCGGGCTCACCATCATCACACCCAGCGGACCGCTGATATCGGCGCGCGGGCCGGAGAGGATACTGGCGACATACGCCTTCTGCTCGGCGTTCAGGCGATCGTAACTGGTGGGTGTCGCGATGCGGCCGGCTCGCAGATTCGCGACGGTTTCCCGCAGGCGAGCCTCGGCCGGCGTGCCTTTCTGATCGGTGCCGCCCTGCGCCGCGAGGTACGCCGCGAAGATCACCAGCCCGCTCCCGACCATCAGATATCGCCGCATCGTCGTCTCCTTCTTCGTGTTCTTCGTCGCCGTCCTTCGTGCCCTTCGTGCTCTAGAAATCGATCTGCGCGCTGATCTTCGCGAAGCGCGCATCGAGCACCGACTGCGGCCTCCCCCACGTCGTGCCGTACGTCGTGACGTAGGTGAGCGGCACGTTCGAGTTAAACAGGTTGTAGATGTCGAGCCCGACGTTGGCGCGCATGCGGCCAAATCGCAGGAGCTTGGCGACGCGCATGTCGATCTGCGTGATCCGGTCGCCATAGAGTTCGCCGGCGGTCAGGATGTTGGTCTGGATGTTCGCGACGCCGCCGGCCGGCGCGCGGCCGAGCGACTGCGCAATCACGCTGGCCGGCACATTCCAGAGCGCGGTGATCTCGGGCCCGGGACGGCTCTGCATCGTTCCGCTCAGCAGCACCCCGACTTTGGGCACCGTGTAGATCGCCATGCCGCGAATTTCTGTCTGGAACGGGTACACCTTATGGCAGTCGTACAGGCTCGGGTTGTCGATGGCGAGGTCGCACGTGTCGTTCACGATGCGCCCGGTGCTCGTGCCTCCCTGAACCGTCACGTCGTGCAACCGCGCGTTCACCTGCACGTCCACCCCATGCCAATAGTTGATCGGCGAGCCGTAGTTGCTGGCACGAGAGATGAAGTTGTCGGTCTTGCCGAACGCGGCCGGCGAGATGTCGAAGAGGTCCTGAATGACATATCCGCCCGGCCGCGGCAGCCGCGGGTCGGCCGGTACCGGAACGCTGTAGCGGCTGTAGTCGGCTGGCGTCACCGCACGGTTGTCGAGCGCCGTGAACGTGGTCGTCAGCGTGGAGGTCGAGGTCACCGGGTCGGGGTTGATGAACGAGTCGAAGCTGCGGCGATGGTACCCGGCTTCCACCGACACACGCGGGAAGACCTCCTGCTGCACCGCGATGCCAAACTGCCAGTTGCCCGGGCGCACGCCGGCCCCTTGCAGCAGCGCCGGATCGTAAGTGGACGTCGGCGTCACCACCCGTCCGAAGTTCTGGTTGGCGCTCGGCCCGCACTCCCCGTTCTGCGCCGGGTTCAATAGATCGCAGTCCGGGGTGTAGTTACGATTCGAATCGGTCCAGGACCGGGTGGTTTGCGGCGGTACGCCGCCGCCGAACTGCCGGCGTGCCGGATTGGGCTCGATGAAGATGCCTGCCCACTGCGCCGGATCCATGTAGGTGCCGGCGTTGATCTTCAGCGACGTCTTCCCCGTGCCGAATACATCGACCGCCACTCCACCACGGTACGTGACGTCGTTGTACCCCTTCACGATGTCCTGCGCCGGGAACACAATCGGCGTCGGCACCATCCGCGACGGCCCAATCACTTGTTCGGGCGAATTGCTGGACGCGTTCTCGTAGCGGATGCCGCCCTGCAAGGTGAACCGCTTGATGGTCCAGCGATCCTGCATGAAGATGCCGGTGTTCCGCACGCGGGCCTCTTCGGTGAAATCGTTCAGCAGCATCGTGATCTGGTTGGGCACGCCGTTGTTGAAGCGGTATTGCAGCGAGTCGCCGCGCTGGTAGTTGCGCGTGGAGATGTTGTTGTAGGTCTCCATGCCGACCTTCATGTTCTGCGCGCCGGTCACGTAGGCGAGCGACGCGCGGTACCGCGGCGCGAACGAGTGCACCTGATCCCAGAACATCGAGCGGTAGGTGAGGTTCGGGATCGGGGCCACCATGTTCGGGAAGTTGCCGCTCTGATCGACGACGCGCACCATCGAGCGGTTAAAGCCTGGACCCGGATTGCCGTAGTCGGGCACGACGGCGCCGAAGCCAGCTTCGACGAGGAGCCGATCGGAAAGGGGCGCTGTGTAGGAGGCCTGATAGGCGCGGATGTAGTTGATGTTCTGCGATCCATCCTGCGCCTCCGGCGACGTCGTGGCGCTGCCGCCGCCGGTGCAGTTGCGGCACATGTCCTGCTCGTCCCAGAAGAGATTGAGCTTCTGCCGCAGCGAGATCTGCCATGTCGTGCGCACCGTCGTGCCATACCACAACCCGTCGGAGATCGCCTGCTGGCTGTAGTCGGGGTTGTAGACCCACGAGTTCGGGTCGCCGGCGTTCTTGTTGTAGTACATGCCGGCCACATAACGGTCGGTCCGCTGATAACGCCCGGTCGCATAGAACCAGAGCCGGTCCTTCACGATCGGCCCGCCGACCGCGGCGTTCACGTCCCACAGCTTGCTCAGCTTCCCTGGTTCCCGCAATCCGGCGGCGACCAGCTCGTCGTCGAAGTTGCCGCCCTGCAGCGACCCATTCGCGCCGTCCAGGAACACCGAGCCGCTGAAGGTGTTGCCGCCGGTCCGCGGCACCACGTTGATCACCGGGCCGCCGGTTTCAGCTTCGCCCAGACCGCCCGTGACGTCGATTGAGACTTCCGAGACGTTCTGCGTGTCGGTGACGTAGAGCGTGCCACCGCCGCTCGTCCCGTTCACGCCGAGACCGTCGACATTGAATCGACCTTCCGAGTTGGCGCCACCGTGACCGCCGACGTTCAACGGGGCGGGGCCATTGATGCCTCCCACGTTCTGTGTGTTGCCGACCGACAGCCCCGGCACCAGCACGACGAGGTTGTGATACGAACGCTGGCCAGGGATGGAGCGAATGGACTCGTCATCGATGACGCGCTGCTGCTTGATGCTCTGCACGTCAACAATCGGGCTTTCGCCGCTGACGGTCACCGTCTCTTCCAGCGATCCGACGCGCAGCTCGGCGTCGATGGTCGCGGTCAGCGAGCCGGTGAGTTCGATCCCTTCGCGCCTCACGATGTTGAACCCGGCAAGCGTGAAGGTGACCGTGTAGGTGCCGGGATTCAACGCGATGATCCGATAGCGTCCCGTACCGTCGCTCACCGCGGTGCGGCTCTTCTCGATGAGCACCCGGCTCGACGCCTCGATGGTGACACCCGGCAGCACGGCCCCGGAACTGTCTCGCACCACGCCGGCGATGGATGCCTGGACGGCGCCCTGCGCGAAGGCGGTCGAGCACCAGATGCCAAGCCCGCAGACGGTGACAAGGGCCAGAGACAGTAATCGGGCGATGATTTTCATGCTCATCCTCACAGGGTGCCGGTGTGCCGTATCCCGCCTCGGTTTGACGCGGATCGAGGTTGTTCTCACGGCTGGGGCCGAACTCTAACCCAGGCCCATCCGGCTCGCAACCTATGGATGCGACCTTATAGATAGAATGAAGGCGACGCCGGCGTCCGGAACTGATAATTTACCGCTCGCGCGCGAAGCCGCAGATGCACCACATGACACGTGCCATCGTCGCCGGATCCGTGACTGCCGCGCTCGTCATTCTGGGTCCGCTCGTACTGCGGCCGGTTCCGGTGACCGCGGCCCAGGTCGGCGCGAATCCGCGGGCGTTCCTCCAGGCGTACTGCATCACCTGCCACTCGCAGCAGCTGAAGTCGCGCGGCTCGGTTCCGGTGGCGCTCGACACGCTCGATCCAGCCGCGGTCACGAACGACACGAAGACCTGGGAGTTGGTCGTCCGGAAGATGCGGGCTGGTGTCATGCCGCCGGCCGGCATGAAGCGTCCCGACAAGGCGGCGCATGAGCAATTCCTCGCCTGGGCCGAAGGCGCGCTGGATCGCGCCGCGCGCGAGCAACCGAACCCCGGGCGCATCGACGCGTTCCACCGGCTCAATCGTACCGAGTACCGGAACGCCGTACGGGACCTGCTCGATCTCGACATCGACGTCAACGCATGGCTGCCGCCCGACGACGCGAGCTACGGCTTCGACAACATCGCCGGCGTGCTGAAGATCTCGCCAACGCTGTTCGAGCGATATCTGTCGGTGGCGCAGAAGGTCAGCCGGACGGCGCTCGGCATCGCGCCGCCCTCTCCCACCGTCGACTACGTCCGCGTGGCCGACGATCGCGCGCAGGAGCAGGAACTGCCCGGGCAGCTGTTCGGCACGCGCGGCGGCGCGTCGATCCATTACACCTTCCCGATGGATGCGTCGTACACCGTGCGCGTCCAGCTCTCGCGTGATCTCAACGAACAGGTTCCGATCTACGTCGAGCCGCAGGATCTGGAGATCAGCATCGACGGTGAGCGCGTCACCGTGTTCACGCTGCCGGGTGCCGCCGCGCCTGCCGGCCCTCCGGCGACCGAACCCGCGGCCGCGAGCGACGCCGGCGCGGCCCAGCCGGCCGGACGAGGACAGGGTCGCGGCGCCGGGGCGCGCGCGGGCGGCGCGGGACGCGGCGGCGGCCGGCAGGGGCAGGAGGCACGCAATCGCGCCGACCGCGACTGGGAAGTCCGCGTGCCCGTGAAGGCCGGGCCGCACCTCGTGCACGTGGCGTTCGCGAGGCAGAGTGATGCCATCACGGAGACTGCGCGACTGCCGTTCCTTCGGCCGTATCCAGCCGGCGTCAACATTGCCGAGACGCGTAGCGGTGCGTATCTTCGAAGCGTGGAGATCGCGGGCCCGTTCGATCCGACGGGTCCCGGCAACTCGCCGAGCCGGCAGCGCATCCTGATCTGCACGCCAGACAGCGCCGCCAGCGAAGACGGATGTTCTACCCGCATCCTCACCGCGCTCGCGCGACGCGCGTATCGCCGGCGGGTGACAGCAGCCGACGTGCGGCCGCTGCTCGCGTTCTATCGTCAAGGGCGCGCCGAAGGGAATTTCGACCAGGGAATCGAGCGCGCACTCAACCGGCTGCTCGTGAGTCCGGAGTTCCTGCTGCGCGTCGAAACCGATCCGCCGCAGACGCCGTCCGGAACCGTGTATCGCATCGACGATGTCGCCCTGGCGTCGCGGCTGTCCTTCTTCCTCTGGAACAGCATTCCCGACGAGGAGTTGCTCGCGCTCGCGGAGCAGAAACGGCTTCGCGACCCCGCCGTGCTCGACCGGCAGGTGCGGCGAATGATCGCCGACTCCCGATTCGACTCGTTCGTCGAGAGCTTTGCCGGGCAGTGGCTGTTCCTCCGCAACCTGGCCGCCTCCGTCCCTGTGCAACAGAACTTCCCCGACTTCGATGACACGCTGCGCCAGGCATTTCGTACTGAGACGGAGATGTTCTTCAAGAGCGTGATTCGCGAGGATCGCAGCGCCCTCGACCTGCTGCGCGCCGACTACACGTTCCTCAACGAGCGTCTCGCCAGGCACTATGGCATTGCCCACATCAAGGGCACCCGCTTCCGCCGCGTGACACTCCCGTCGGGCAGCCGACCCGGCGGTCTGCTCGGTCAGGGCAGCATTCTCACCGTGACGTCGTATCCCGATCGCACGTCGCCGGTCGTGCGCGGCAAATGGATCCTCGAGAATCTGCTCGGCACGCCGCCGCCATCGCCTCCATCCGGCGTACCGCCGCTCAAGCCCCCGAGCTTCGCGACGAAGGTTCGTTCCGTACGTGAGCGGATGGTCGAACATCGGCGCAACCCGCCATGCGCGGGCTGCCACGCGATGATGGACCCGCTCGGGCTGGCGCTCGAGAACTTCGACGCGGTTGGCCAATGGCGCACGCTGGACGAGTCCGGCGGTCTAATCGATGCGTCCGGATCGATGCCTGACGGCACGACGTTCGACGGTGCGGACGGACTGCGGCAGGCACTGCTCGGATCCGATCGCTTCGTCATGACGCTCACCGAGAAGCTGATGACCTACGCGCTCGGCCGCGGCGTGGACTACTACGATGAGCCGGCGGTCCGCGGCATCGTCCGCGCCGCGTCGCGCGACGACTTCCGCTTCGTGTCGCTCGTCCGCGGCGTCGTTCAGAGCGTTCCGTTTCAGATGAGGAGAGCGAAGTGACGTTCATCACCAAACGGGCACTCCCGCGCCGGACGTTCCTTCGCGGCGCCGGCGTGGCGCTGGCGTTGCCGCTGCTCGACGCGATGGTGCCGGCGCTCTCGGCGCTCGCCGACACGCCTGCGGCGGTGGCGTCGCGGCTCGGCTTCATCTACATGCCGAATGGTGTGGCCAAGAATTCGTCAGGCATCGACTACTGGACGCCGCCGACCGAAGGGCGGGACTTCCAGATGTCGCAGATCCTGGCGCCGCTCGAGCCGTTTCGCGATCGGTTGCTTGTCGTGAGCGGCCTGGACCAGAACCAGGCGGAAGCGGGGAACGACGGGGCGAGCGGCGATCACACTCGCGGCACGAGCTCGTGGCTGACCGGCGTCTACCCCAAGCGCACCGAAGGGGCCGACGTCCGCAACGGTGTCTCCGCCGATCAGATCGCGGCGCCGGTGCTGGGCAAGGACACGGCCCTGCCGTCGCTCGAGCTCGCGATCGACTTGAACTTTCTCGCCGGGCAGTGCGAGAACAGCTACAGCTGCGCGTATCTCAACACGCTGGCGTGGACGTCGCCGACCACGCCGCTGCCCACCGAGAACAACCCGCGGGTCGTCTTCGAACGGCTGTTCGGCGACGGCGGCACCGCGGAGCGGCGAGCGGCGCAGGCGCGGCGCAACCACAGCATCCTCGATTCGGTGCTCGGCGACTTGAATCGCCTCCAGCTGCAGCTCGGGCCCGGGGATCGCACTGTGGTCGGCGAGTGGGCCGATGCCGTGCGCGAGGTCGAGCGGCGGATCTCGGGCGTAGAACAGCGCAGCAACGACGAACTCCCGACCCTCGAGCGGCCGACTGGCGTCCCCGAACGCTTCGACGAGCACGTGAAGCTGATGTACGAGTTGCAATGGCTGGCATTCCGCGCCGACCTGACGCGCGTCGTCACCTTCATGCTCGGACGCGAGTTGAACTTCCGCACCTACCCGGAGATCGGCGTGACCGAAGGTCATCACGGCCTTTCGCATCACCAGGATCGTCCCGAGCAGATTACCAAGTACGCGAAGGTCGGCACGTATCAGGCGCAGCTGCTGGCCTGGTTCCTCGACAAGCTGCAGTCGACGCCCGAGGGCGACGGCACGCTGCTGGATCACTCGCTGTTCCTCTACGGCGCCGGCTTGAGCAATCCGAACACGCACGCACACGTCGACCTGCCGCTCCTGGTGATCGGGGGACGCAAGCTCGGCATCGACGGCAATCGTCACCTCGTCGTGCGCCGTCAGCTGCCGATGACGAACCTCCTGCTGACGCTCCTCGACAAGGCCGGCGTTCGCGCCGACACGCTTGGAGACAGCACCGGCCGGATGCCCGTGGATGGGCTTGCCGATGTGTAGCGGCCCCATCCGTCACCATCGCACCGCGCGCGCGCGCCGCTGGCGTCTTGCCGCGGCTGCCGTGGCGTTGGCGGTGACGCTCGCCAGCGCGATCGCGATGACCGTCTCAGCTGGACCGCTCTCTCTCATCGATGCCGCGAAGGCGGGCGATCTGGCGACGGTGAGAACGCTTCTGGCGAAGCGGGCGGATGTCGCCGCCGCTGAAGCGGACGGCACAACCGCTCTCCACTGGGCCGTCGAGAATGACAACGACGCCCTCGTCGCGGTCCTGCTGGCCGCGGGCGCGAAGGCGCAGGTCGTCAACCGTCACGGCATCGCCCCGATCCATCGCGCGGCCACCAATGGAAACGCGTCCATCGTCAACCGGCTGCTGGGCGCCGGCGCGGATGCGAACTTCGCAACGCCGGCTGGCGAGACGCCGCTGATGATGGCGGCACGCACGGGCAACGTGGCGGCCGTCCAGGCATTGATTGCCAAAGGCGCCGAGGTCAACAGGCGCGAGGCGTGGCGCGGGCAGACGGCCCTGATGTGGGCGGCCAGCGAGAACAACGTCGAGGCGATCCGCGTCCTCGTGAAGGCCGGCGCCGACATCCACGCCAAGTCGACATCGGGTCTGTTCACGCCGCTGCTGTTCGCGGTGCGCGGCGGTCACCTCGGTTCCACGCGGGCGGTGCTCGATGCCGGCGCGGACGTCAACGAGCGCCTCGCTGACGGCATGAGCGCGCTGGTGCTGGCGGTGTACAACGCCCACTACGAACTGGCGGCGGCGCTGCTCGAGCGCGGCGCCGACCCGAACGCCGCGGCGCAGGGCTGGAGCGCGCTGCACCAGGTCGCGTGGTCGCGACGACCGAATCGCGGCTTCAACATGCCGGCGGCAGTTCCCACCGGGAATCTCGACAGCCTGGAGTTGGTGCGGCGGCTCGTCGCGCGCGGCGCCGACGTGAACGCGCGCGTCAGCAAAGAGCCGCGCGACGGCAATCGCAACATGCTGAATCGCATTGGCGGCACGCCGTTCCTCATGGCGGCGAAATCGGCCGACGT
>Ga0068871_100003262_pt1 | contig 11129 bp, 7 predicted proteins | sample KBSMisM72_FD_72750 | JGI IMG/M metagenome (GOLD analysis project Ga0068871, IMG submission 72750) | Miscanthus rhizosphere microbial communities from Kellogg Biological Station, Michigan, USA - KBS Miscanthus M7-2 | ecosystem: Host-associated > Plants > Roots > Rhizosphere > Soil ... | reverse complement strand
CGTCAAGCGGCAGATGGAGAAGAGCCAGCGCGAGTACTACCTCAACGAGCAGGTGAAGGCGATCCAGAAGGAGCTCGGCGAAGGCGAGGAGGGCGCGGACCTCGAGGAGATGGAGAAGAAGATCCGCCGCGCGCACATGCACAAGGACGCGCGCAAGAAGGCGGAATCGGAGCTGAAGAAGCTCAAGCTCATGTCGCCGATGTCGGCCGAGGCCACCGTCGTGCGCAACTACATCGAGACGCTGGTCAACCTGCCGTGGCGCAAGAAGTCGAAGATCTCGAAGGACATCAACGGCGCGCAGGAGATCCTCGACAAGGACCACTACGGCCTGGAGAAGGTGAAGGAGCGCATCGTCGAGTACCTGGCGGTGCAGACGCGCGTCGACAAGATGAAGGCGCCGATCCTGTGCCTGGTGGGGGCGCCCGGCGTGGGCAAGACCTCCCTCGGGCAATCGATCGCCAGGGCGACCAACCGCAAGTTCGTACGCATGTCGCTCGGCGGCGTGCGCGATGAGGCCGAGGTGCGCGGCCATCGTCGCACCTACATCGGCTCGATGCCCGGCAAGATCCTGCAGAACATGACCAAGGTCGGCGTGAAGAACCCGCTGTTCCTGCTCGACGAGGTCGACAAGATGGGCTCGGACTGGCGCGGCGATCCGTCGTCGGCGCTGCTCGAGGTGCTCGACCCGGAGCAGAACAGCACGTTCGTCGACCATTACATCGAGGTCGAGTACGACCTGTCCGAGGTGATGTTCGTCGCGACTGCGAACACGCTCAACATCCCGCCGCCGCTCCTCGACCGCATGGAGGTCATCCGGCTCTCGGGCTACACCGAGGACGAGAAGGTGAACATCGCGGTGCGCTACCTGCTGCCCAAGCAGATCAAGGCCACCGGGCTCAAGGACGGCGAGATCACCGTTTCCGAGGCGGCGATCCGCGACATCGTGCGCTACTACACCCGCGAGGCGGGCGTGCGCGCCCTCGAGCGCGAGGTTTCCAAGATCTGCCGCAAGGCGGTCAAGCAGCTGCTGACCGACAAGAAGCCCGACGAGAAGGCGCACCGGATCACGGTCACGCCGAAGAATCTCGACAAGTACCTCGGCGTGCGCAAGTACAGCTTCGGCATGGCGGAGAAGCAGAACCAGGTCGGCCAGGTCACCGGCCTCGCCTGGACCGAGGTCGGCGGCGAGCTGCTGACCATCGAGACGGTGACCATGCCCGGCAAGGGCAAGACCATCACCACCGGCAAGCTCGGCGAGGTGATGCAGGAGTCGATCCAGGCCGCGCTCTCGGTCGTGCGCAACCGCTCGCGCAAGCTAGGCGTGAAGGAAGACTTCTATCAGAAGAACGACATCCACATTCACCTGCCCGAGGGCGCGACGCCGAAGGACGGCCCGAGCGCCGGCATCGGCATGACCACGGCGATGGTCTCGATCCTGACCGGGATCCCGGTGCGCGCCGATGTCGCGATGACCGGCGAGATCACGTTGCGCGGCGAGGTGCTGCAGATCGGCGGCCTGAAGGAGAAGCTGCTGGCCGCCCACCGCGGCGGGATCAAGACCGTGATCATTCCGGAAGAGAACGTGAAGGACCTGGTCGACATCCCGGACAATGTGAAGAACAAGCTGGAAATCGTGCCCGTGAAGTGGATCGACAAGGTGCTGGAGATCGCGCTCGAGCGGCAGCCGGAGCCGCTGCCCGAGCACGACGATTCGGCGCCGATCCCGCCCAAGCCGGACGACCAGACGGGCGCCGTTACCACGCACTAGCTTCTCTGAGGAGGGGAGCGTGAACAAAGCCGATCTGATCGAGCAGATCGCGCAGGCGGCCGAGATATCCAAGTCGGCCGCCGAGCGATCCGTCGATGCCCTGGTAGCCGCCGTCAAGACCAGCCTGCGCAAGGACGAGATGGTAACGCTGGTGGGCTTCGGCACCTTCTACGCCGGCAAGCGCGCCGCCCGCATAGGGCGCAACCCGCGCACCGGCGCCGAGCTGAAGATCAGCGCGGCGCGCCTGCCCAAGTTTCGCGCTGGCAAGGCGCTGAAGGACGCTATAAACTAGCGCCCCTGCCGAAAGGCGGGGTGCTTAGCTCAGCTGGTAGAGCGTCGCTCTTACACGGCGAATGTCGGCGGTTCGATCCCGTCAGCACCCACCAAGGATTTGCAGAAGAAGGAGCGGTAGTTCAGTTGGTTAGAATACCGGCCTGTCACGCCGGGGGTCGCGGGTTCGAGTCCCGTCCGCTCCGCCAGCTCTCATGTTTGATCTAGTCCAAAAATACAAGCGCGTCATCCAGGTCTTCCTGGCCCTGATCGCACTCACCTTCGCGACCTGGGGCATCGAGTCCTATACCCGGTTCCGTGGCGCTACGGATGGCGTTGCGTCGGTGAACGGCCTCGAGATCCCGCGGCGCGAGTTCGACGACGAGCTGCGCCGCCAGCAGGACCAGCTGCGCCAGATGTTCGGCACCTCCTTCAATGCGGATGCCTTCGACACGCCCGAGGCGCGCCGCGCGCTCCTCGACGGGCTGGTGTCGCAGCGCCTGGTTTCCTCTGCGGCGATGAAGGCGCATTTGACGGTGACCGACGATCGGCTGTTCGAGGTGATTGCGTCCGTTCCGGCGTTCCAGGAGGGGGGGCAGTTCTCGAAGACTGCCTATGTGAATGTGCTGCGCTCGCAGAACCCGCCGCTCACGCCGGCGCAGTACGAGTCGCGCCTGCGGCATGACCTCGCAGTGCAGCAGCTTGCAATGGCGGTCGGCGCGGCGGTTCCGTCCCGCACGGTGGCCGCGCGCGTAGCCGCGATCGAATCGCAGAAGCGCGAGGTTTCCGAGGCGCGCATCGCGGCGCAGCAGTTCCTGCCGCAGGTGAAGATCGACGACGCGAAGCTGAAGGAGTACTACGACGCCCATCCCGCCGAATTCCGCCGTCCGGAGCGCGTGCGGGCCGAGTACGTGGTGCTTTCCGCCGACCAGCTGGCTAAGAACGAGCAGGTGAGCGAAGCCGACCTGAAGGCCGCCTACCAGCAGCGCAGCGCGAAAATGACCGAGTCGGAGCAGCGCCGCGCGAGCCACATCCTGGTCAAGACCAGGGAAGAGGCCGAGAAAGTCGCGGCCGAGCTGAAGAAGAACCCGGCGCGCTTCGCCGAACTGGCGAAGAAGGAGTCGCAGGATTCCGGCTCGGCGGAGAAGGGCGGCGACCTCGGCTGGTTCGGGCGCGGCATGATGGTGAAGCCCTTCGAGGACGCCGTGTTCTCCATGAAACAGGGCGAGACGAGCGGGCCGGTGCAGAGCGATTTCGGCTACCACATCGTCCGCGTCACCGGCGTGCGCGCCGCAAAGACCAAGCCGTTCGAGGAGGCGCGCGCCGAGATCGAGGCCGACCTGAAGAAAGCCCGCGCCGCCCGCAGCTTCAACGAAGCCGCCGATAACTTCACCAACATGGTCTACGAGCAGGCCGACAGCCTCAAGCCCGTCGCCGAGCGCTTCAAGCTGCCGATCCAGACCACCGGCTGGATCGTGAAATCCTCGGCGCAGGAGCTCGGCGCGCTCGACAATCCGAAGCTGCTCGCGGCGCTTTTCTCGCCCGATGCCATCCAGAACAAGCGCAATACCGACGCCATCGAAGTGGCGCCCGCGACGCTCGTTGCCGCGCGCGTCATCGAGCACCAGCCCGCGGCCCAGCGCAGCCTGGACGACGTGAAGCAGGAGCTTGCCGAGACCCTGCGGCGTCGCGAGGCGGTCGGGCTGGCGCAGAAGGAAGGAATGGCGAAGCTGGAGCAGCTTCGCAAAGGCGGCGACGCCGGCCTGACGTGGAGCAAGCCCCGCGAGGTCTCGCGGCGAGACGCAAAAGGCATGGCGCCGGAGCTGGTGCGGCAAGTGGTCAGCGCCGACGTGAGCAAGCTGCCCGCGTACGCCGGCCTTCCGGCCCAGGAGGGCGGCTACGTCCTGTTGCGCATCTCCAAGGTCGTGGAAGCGAATCCCGCCGAGCGGACCGGGGATACCGACCAGCGCCTGGCGGCTACGCTAGGTTCGTCGCAATACCAGGCCTACGTCGCGAGCCTGCGGGCCCGCGCGGACATCGAGGTGCGCAGCCTCAGCCCGGAGAAGAAGTAGCCTCGCCGCCGAGACCGGCCACCACGTGGCTGAAGCCGGAGTCGACATAGAGGATCTCGCCCGTGATGCCCGCGGCGAGGTCTGAAAGCAGGAAAGCCGCCGCGTTGCCGACATCCTCGGTGCTCACGTTACGCCTCATGGGCGACTGCTCCTCGACGAACTTCAGGATCTTGCCGAAGCCGCTGATTCCGGCGGCGGCGAGGGTCTTGATCGGACCCGCCGAGATGCCGTTCACGCGGATGCCCTTCGGGCCGAGGCTCGCCGCGAGGTAGCGAACCGACGCTTCGAGGCTCGCCTTTGCGAGGCCCATCGTGTTGTAGTTCGGCACCACGCGGGCGGCGCCGAGATACGTGAGGGTGACCAGGGCGGCGCGCCGGCCTTCCATCATCGGCAACGCCGCCTTGGCGAGCGCCGGAAAGCTGTAGACCGAGATGTCGTGAGCCTGCGCGAAAGCCTCGCGCGAAAGTCCTTCGAGGAAGTCGCCCGCAATCGCTTCGCGCGGCGCGAAGGCGATGGCATGCACCAGGCCGTCCAGGCCGTCCCATTTCTGCTTCAGGTTCTTGAAGAGGTCGCTTATTTCCGCATCACTCGTGACTTCGCAGGGAAGCACGACCTGCGCGCCGAGCTCGTTCGCCATCTCGGCCGCGCGGTCCTTGAAGCGTTCGTTCTGGTAGGTGAGGGCGAGCTCGGCGCCTTCGCGGCGCGCGGCCTTGGCGACGCCGAAGGCGATCGATCGATTGCTCAGCAAGCCGGTGACGAGAATCTTCTTGCCGGAGAGAAATCCCATCCTTTGATTATACTGTCCGCGTGCGCATCCTCCTGATCTTCCTTCTGTTTTTGGCGGGGTGCGGCGACGCCTGGAACGATCCGTACCCCGCCGACGAGCGCGGCAAGAGCATCCTCTATTCGGCGTTCATCGAGCGGCCGAAGCACCTCGACCCGGTGCAGTCGTACACGGAAGACGAAGCCAAGTTCACCCAGCAGGTATATGAGCCGCCGCTCCAGTATCACTACCTGAAGCGGCCGTACGAGCTGGTTCCGCTCACGACTGTCGGCATCCCCAGGCCCCAGGCGGTGGAAGGCGGCAAGTACACCGTCTATGAAGTGCGCATCAGGCCCGGGATCCGGTATCAGCCCCATCCGGCATTTGTGGAATCCAATTTCTCGCTCGGCACGAAGACGATCGAGTCGTTGAAGACACCCTACGAGCTGCCCCTCGGAACGCGCGAGCTGACCGCGGACGACTACATCTACCAGATCAAGCGGCTCGCGCATCCTCGACTGCACTCGCCGATCCTGGGGCTCATGTCCGAGTACATCGTCGGCCTCGACGCCTTGGCCAGGAGGCTGAAGGAAGAGAAGCAAGGCGGCTGGCTCGACTTGCGCAAGTTCTCGCTGGAAGGCGTCGAGCGTGTCGACACCTACACCTTCCGCGTCAAGCTGAACGGCAGCTACCCGCAGTTCGTGTACTGGCTGGCCATGCCGTTCTTCGCGCCGGTGCCCTGGGAGGCGGAAAAGTTCTTCGAGCAGGCCGGCATGGCCGAAAAGAACTTCACGCTCGACTGGTGGCCGGTGGGCACCGGCGCCTTCATGCTGACCGAGAACAACCCGAATTCGCGCATGGTGCTTGAGCGCAACCCGAACTTTCGCGGCGAGCCGTATCCGGGCGAAGGCGAGCCGGGCGATCGGGAGGCGGGCTTGCTCGCCGATGCCGGCAAGACGATGCCGTTCGTCGACCGGGTCGTCTTCTCCCGCGAGAAGGAGAGCATCCCGTACTGGAACAAGTTCCTGCAGGGCTACTTCGACGCCTCGGCGATCCCGAGCGACACCTTCGACCAGGCGGTGCGCATCTCGGTTGAAGGCGACGCGGGCCTTACCCCGGAGATGGAAAGCCGCGGCATCCAGCTGCGCACGTCCGTCGACACCACGATCCTTTATTTCGGCTTCAACTGGCTCGATAACGTCGTGGGAGGAACGTCGGAGCGGGCGCGCAAGCTGCGCCAGGCGATCTCGATCGCGGTCGACTGGGAGGAGTTCATCGCCATCTTCCTCAACGGCCGCGGGCTGGTCGCCCAGGATCCGCTCGCCCCGGGCATCTTCGGCCAGCGCGAAGGCGAGCAGGGCATCAACCCGGTCACGCACGTATGGCGCGACGGCGCGGCGCGGCGCAGGCCGATCGAGGAGGCGCGCAAGCTGCTGGCGGAGGCCGGCTTCCCGGATGGCCGCGACGCGAAGACCGGCGAGCCCCTGGTCCTCTATCTCGATACGGTCGGCCGCGGCCCGGGCGACAAGCCGCGCTTCGACTGGTGGCGCCGGCAGCTCGCCAAGCTCGCCATCCAGCTCGAAATCCGCGACACCGACTGGAACCGCTTCCAGGAGAAGATCCGCAAAGGCAGCCAGCAGCTCTACATCCTCGGCTGGAACGCCGACTATCCCGACCCGGAGAACTTCCTCTTCCTCCTGCACGGCGCGCAGGCAAAGGTGAAGACCCAGGGAGAGAACGCCAGCAACTACAGCAACGCGGAATTCGACGCTCTGTTCGAGCGAATGAAGAACATTCCCAACTCGCCGGAGCGCCAGCGGCTGATCGACCGCATGGTAGAGATCGTGCGGCGCGATTCGCCGTGGCTATGGGGCTACCACCCGAAGACGTACGCCCTCGCGCATGCATGGATGCAGAACGGCAAGCCCAACAACATGGCGCGCAACAACCTCAAGTACCTGCGGGTGGACGTCGCCAAGCGCGAGGCAATGCGCCGTGAATGGAACCGGCCCGTGATCTGGCCGTTCGTCCTCCTGCTGCTCGGCGTAGCGCTGAGCGCCGTGCCGGCGATTCTTGCCTACCGGCGGCGCGAGCGCATGGCCGCGAGGCCGGTGTAGATGCTGGCCTACGTAGTGCGTCGCGCGCTGTACGCGATTCCGATCCTCGTCGGCATCAACCTGATCACCTTCGCGCTGTTCTTCCTCGTCAACACGCCCGACGACATGGCGCGCATGCAGCTCGGGCAGAAGCGGGTAACGCCCGAGGCGATCCAGAAATGGAAGGCCGAGCGCGGCTATGACAAGCCGCTTTTCTTCAACGACGGCTCGCTCACCAATACGATCTTCTTTGAGAAATCGATCAGGCTGTTCGCCTTCGATTTTGGCCGCGCCGAGGACAACCGCGACATCGCCAACGAGATCCGCCAGCGCATGGGCCCCAGCCTGGCGCTGGCGATCCCTGTCTTTCTGGTCGGGCTGGCGGTCAACATTACGTTTGCGCTCGGCATGGCCTTCTTCCGCGCGACCTACCTCGACCTTTGGGGGGTGGTGCTCTGCGTGGCGATGATGTCCATCAGCACGCTCTTCTACATCATCGGCGGGCAGTACCTGATCTCGAAGCTCTGGCACCTCGTGCCGATTTCCGGCTACGCCGGCGGCGCCGACGCGGCCAAGTTCGTCGTGCTGCCCGCGCTGATCGGCGTGTTCGGGGGCATCGGGGCGGGGAGCCGGTGGTATCGCACGTTGTTTCTCGAGGAGATGACGCGCGATTACGTGCGCACGGCGCGCGCCAAGGGACTGGGCGAAGGTGCCGTCATGTTCCGCCATGTCCTGAAGAACGCGATGATCCCGATCCTCACCGGCGTCGTCGCCGTGATCCCGCTGCTTTTCATGGGCAGCCTGCTTTCCGAATCGTTCTTCGGCATCCCGGGCCTGGGCAGCTACACCATCGACGCCATCCAGGCGCAGGACTTCGCCGTGGTGCGAGCCATGGTGTTCATCGGGTCAGTGCTCTATATCCTCGGGCTGCTGCTCACCGACCTGTCGTACACGCTCGTCGATCCGCGCGTAAGGCTCGACTAGATGCCGGTCATCCTCGCGACCGACATCCTGATCTGGCTGCTCGTTTGCGCGGCGGCGGCATTCGCGTGGTATTGCTCGACGCGACCGCACCTTGCCGCTCCGTGGAGGAAAGTGTTCAGGAGCCGCGCGGCGGTCGCGTCGGGGACCTTCCTCATCCTCTATCTTGGCGTCGGCTTGCTCGATTCCCTGCACTACCGGCCGGCGCTTTCCTCGACGGACCCGAAGGCGCGGGCCGTCTATGGCGTCGAGGTCCATTCGCTTCTCGACGCCGCGCTCGCGTCGCTGCGCGAGCGCCAGGAGCGCACTTATTCCGCGCCCCTCGCGACGCGCCTGTACCAGAAGGAGCAGGTCGAGCAGCCCGGCGGCGCTTCGGTACGCGAGTTTCCCAGGCTCCGGTATGGCGGGGCTCATCTCGAGGATGAAGCCGATGCGCCGAAGGATATTGCCCTCCGGGCGCTTGCCGGCCTCGCTTTCGGAACTCTTGCCTGGGCAGCGATCTTCGCTGCGACGCGCCGTCCTCTTCGGCGCCGGCGGCCGGACATCCCATGGAACGCGGCATTCGCCGCGCTCGCGGTGCTCCTGGCGTTCGCCGGCCCGGTCGCCGCGCTCGCGACGCATTACCACGTCCTCGGCACCGACAAGATCGGCCAGGACGTCCTCTACCAGGCGCTGAAAAGCATCCGCACCAGCCTGGTCATCGGCACGCTCACCACGCTGGTCCTGCTGCCGCTGGGAATCGCCGCCGGCATCGCCGCGGGATACTTTCGCGGCTGGGTGGACGACGTCATCCAGTACGTCTACACGACGATCAACTCGATTCCCGGCGTGCTCCTGATCGCGGCGTCGGTGCTGATGGTGCAGGTCTACGTCGACGGCAACCCATCGCTCTTCCCGACGAGCGCGCAGCGCTCGGATTTTCGCCTGCTCATGCTGTGCGCGATCCTCGGCGCGGTGAGCTGGACGGGCCTTGCCCGGCTGCTACGCGGCGAGGCGCTGAAGATCTCGCAGCTGGAGTACATCCAGGCGGCGCACGCCTTCGGCGTGTCGCATGGGCGGGTCCTGCTGCGCCACATCCTGCCCAATGTCGTGCACATCGTGATCATCACGGTGGTGCTCGAGTTCTCGACGCTGGTGCTCGCCGAGGCGGTGCTGTCCTACATCGGCGTGGGCGTCGACCCTTCGACCACCAGCTTCGGCACCATGATCAATGCGGCGCGCCTCGAGATGGCGCGCGAGCCGATGGTGTGGTGGTCGCTTGGCACGGCGTTCGTCTTCATGTTCGTCCTGGTGCTCGCGGCCAACCTCTTCGCCGACGCGGTGCGCGACGGGTTCGATCCCAGGGTCCGGGTATGAAGGTCGAGAACCTTTCCACGGTCATCGACATCGCCGCGGGCGAGCTGCGCGCCGTCGACCGCGTGAGCTTCGAGCTGAAGGCGGGCGAGTGCTTCGCCCTGGTCGGCGAGTCGGGCTGCGGCAAGTCGATGACCGCGCTGTCGCTGATGCGGCTCCTGCCCGAGGCGGCGCGCGTGGATGGCGGGCAGGTGGAGCTCGGCGGGATCGACCTGCTGCGGCTGCCCGAGGCGGCAATGCGCGCGGTGCGCGGCAAGCGCGTCTCGATGATCTTCCAGGAGCCTGCGACCGCCCTCAACCCGGTCCTCACTGTCGGCGCGCAGATTTCCGAAGTGATCAAGAAGCATTCACGGGAGAAATATCCTCGTGAAAAAGCCGTCGGACTGCTCCGCGCGGTGGGGCTGCCCGAACCCGAGCGCCGCTACGACGCCTATCCGTTCCAGCTCTCGGGCGGACAGCGCCAGCGCGTGATGATTGCCGGAGCGCTGGCCGTGGAGCCGGAAGTGCTGATCGCAGACGAGCCGACGACGGCGCTGGACGTCACTATCCAGGCGCAGATCCTCGACCTGCTGGCGAAGCTGCAGGCTGAGCGCGGCATGACCTTGCTGCTGATCACGCATGACCTCGGCATCGTGGCCAGGATGGCGCATCGCGTGGCGGTCATGTACGCGGGCGAGATCGTCGAGATCGCGGACCGCGAAGCGTTCATGCGGGCCCCGCAGCACCCTTACTCGCAGAAGCTGTTCGACGCGTTGCCCTCGACGGAGCGGCGGGCCCGGGGACTCGCCGTAATCCGCGGCCAGGTGCCTTCGCTGACGCGCAAGTTCGACCGCTGCCGTTTCGCCGATCGTTGCGACTTCGTGTTCGACCGCTGCCGCTTCGAGGCGCCCGGCCTCTATGAGCCGGCGCCCGGCCACCTGGCGCGCTGCTTCCTGCGCGAGGACGGCCCTGCGGAGCCGCGGATCGCCGGCGGCGACGCGGGAGAGAAGCGCGCGCAGCCCGCCACCGGCGAGCGTCTCCTCGCGGTAGAGGACCTGAAGGTGCACTTTCCGATTCGCAAGGGGATCCTCAAGCGCGCCGTCGGGCAGGTGAAAGCGGTCGACGGCGTCTCCTTCGAGCTGCGCGAGGGACGCACGCTCGCGCTGGTCGGCGAGTCAGGCTGCGGCAAGACCACGACCGGCAAAGCGCTGCTCAAGCTGATCGAGCCGACCTCGGGAAAGGTCGTGTTTCGAAACCAGGACATCACGAAGCTGGGCCGCGGGCAGATGCGCCCGCTGCGCGGCGCGATGCAGATCATCTTCCAGGACCCCTATTCGTCGCTCAATCCGCGGCTGCGGGTGCAGGAGATCCTGCTCGAGGGGATGCGCAGCCTCGGCGTGGCGCAGGACGATGCAGGAAGAATCGAGCTGCTGAACAAGGCGATTCTGGACGTCGGGCTGCCGGCCGATTCGCTGATGCGCTACCCGCACGAGTTCTCAGGCGGACAGCGCCAGCGCATCGCCATCGCGCGCGCCCTGGCGGTGGATCCCCGGCTGATCGTCTGCGACGAGCCGACGAGCGCGCTCGATGTCTCCGTGCAGGCGCAGATCCTCAACCTCTTGCGCTCCTTGCAGGAGCGCCGCGGAATCGCCTATCTCTTCATCACGCACAACATTGCGGTGGTCGATTACCTCGCGCACGACGTCGCGGTGATGAAGGAGGGCAGGATCGTCGAGCATGGGCCGGTCGACGAGGTGCTGCGCAGGCCGCAGCATCCCTATACCCGGGAGTTGCTATCGGCCGTGCTAACCGCTTGAGGTCTTGCGGGGCTTGCCTTTGACCGCCTG
>Ga0068871_100003261_pt1 | contig 11129 bp, 9 predicted proteins | sample KBSMisM72_FD_72750 | JGI IMG/M metagenome (GOLD analysis project Ga0068871, IMG submission 72750) | Miscanthus rhizosphere microbial communities from Kellogg Biological Station, Michigan, USA - KBS Miscanthus M7-2 | ecosystem: Host-associated > Plants > Roots > Rhizosphere > Soil ... | reverse complement strand
CAGATGTTCAACGCCTTCTACCACCGCTACCCGATTCTCGGCGAGGAGCGCCCGGAGCTGAAGCGCTGGCGCGCCGCCGCGGTGTCTTACGTCCGGGACGAGCTGACGCGCGCGCTCACGTTGATGGGAATTGACGTCCCGGCTCGGATGTAGCGCGGCCGAACACTATGGCGCTCATCGGTGTCACGAATTGCCGCAAGCTCGAGGACTACAAGCAGTCGATCCTGCATGTCGGCGGCGAGGTCCGCGTGCTGGATCCCTCCACCGACATTCCCGGAGCCCTCGAAGGCCTCGACGGCCTGATGCTCACCGGCGGCGGCGACGTGTCGCCGGCGAAATACGGCGAGGCGCCCCATCCGAGCGTCGAAGCGGCCGAGCCGGGCCGCGACGATTTCGAGCTGGGGCTCGTCGTGCTGGCCAGGACGCGCGGGCTCCCCATCCTCGCGATCTGCCGCGGCGTGCAGGTGCTGAACGTCGCGTGCGGCGGCACGCTCGTGCAGGACATCCCGTCGCAGGTGGCCGGCGCGCTCGAGCACAAGCTCGAGGTCCCGCCGCATCAGGCCTTCGAGCTCGCCCACGAAATCTGGATCGACAAGGACACCGTGCTCTCGAGGCTGATGCGCGAGCGCCTGAGCGACACCGATTCCTGCGACGTCAACAGCCGTCATCACCAGGCCGTCCGGGAACTCGCGCCCGGCTTCATCGCCTCGGCGACGGCACCTGACGGCATCATCGAAGCGATAGAAGATCCCGCCGCCGCGTTCTGCCTGGGCGTCCAGTGGCACCCGGAAAACTTTTTTCGCACCGGTGAATTCCGGCCGCTGTTCGAAGGTCTCGTCGAAGCGACCACCAGGAAAACGTAGCGTCCGGCTTCAGCCGGACGGCCGCTGCCGCGGAGGAATGGCATGAGGAAGACCGCAACGATCGCGCTGGCGCTCCTGGTGGGCCTTGCCGTTGGCATTCCGCTGGGGGGACGGCTGATGCCGGCGTCCGCTGCGCCCGCGACCGGCGCGCCGTTTTCAGCCGTGGCAAACGCGATCGGCGCGGAAGACGTGTCCGGGCCGTACGAAGTCGTCCCCGGTTGGCCCAAAGACCTGAGCACGCTTCCCGGGCATGACAAGTGGACGTTTGGAGGTGCCCGGGGCATCTTCGCCGAGAGCCCGAATCGGGTGTACCTGATCAGCGGCGGCGAGCTGCCGAACATCCCCCGCCCGGCCACAAAACTCTTCCCCGACGTCGGACCGAACGTGCAGTTTCCGCTCGCCGGGCTTCCCTGGCGCAACGCGAACACCGCAGCGCCGCCCGCGGCGGGCGGGTCGGGGCAGGATCCCGCGAAGGGGATGGAGCTCTGGAGAGGAACCCCGCCGTCTCGGGAACTCGGCCGGGACTCCCGCTGGGAACACTGCATCGTCGTCGTGGACGCGCAGGGCAACATCATCGAGGAGTGGACGCAGTGGGACAAGATGTTCAAGCGTCCACACGCCGTCTACATCAGCCCGTACGATTCAGAGAAACACGTGTGGGTCGTCGATGACCACACCCACGCGATCTACAAGTTCACGAACGACGGCAAGCAACTCGTCCAGACGCTCGGCACACCGAACGTTCCCGGCGCGGACGCGACACACTTCAACCGGCCGACCTTCATGGCGTGGCTGCCCGACGGGAGCTTCTACGTCTCCGACGGCTACAACGGCACGCGCGTCGCGAAGTTCGACGCGCAGGGCAAGTTCCTGCTCGATTTCGGCAAGCGGGGTGACGCCGGGAAAGAGACGCGTCCGGGCTACATGAACAACGTGCATGGCGTCGCCGTCGATCTCGAAACGAGGCGGGTGTTCGTCAACGATCGCGACAACCACCGCATCCAGATCTTCGACGAGAACGGCAAATACCTCTCCGAGTGGAAGATCGCCGTCAGCCCGTCGAGCCTCCACTTCGTGCAGATCGGCGCGGATCGAACCGCCGTCACCTTCGATCGCAATACGCACAAGATGCTGAAATACGACCTCGACGGCCGGTTGCTCTATGCCTGGGGAACCGTGGCGGATTTTCCGGGCACGCTGTGGGGCGTTCACGGCATGAGCACCGACCAGGAAGGCAACCTCTACGTCGCGGAAGTGGACGCCGGCCGTTTCCAGAAGTTCCGGCCCCGGCCCGGCGCCAACCCCGCCTATCTGATCGGCAAGCCCGTCTACTCGGCCTGGCATTAACGCTCGCCCGCGTCAGCGCCGCATGTTGAAGCCGGTGAGAAAGCTGATGCGAGTGCCGGCCTTCGAGGGCACCACGGCGACGTTCATCGGCACGTTGAGGATCCCGGCTCTGAGCGTGACGCCGGCGGCGAACGCAAGCGCGACGCCGGCCGGCGTGACGTTGGGTCCCACGCCGAACTCGGTGCCTTCCCTCGTGCGCAGCCCGACCATCCACGTCGCGCTCGGAATCGTGACGCCCTGATCGAGGCCGCCCAGGAGCAGGACCCATTCGTTGACGGCAGCGACTCCACTGCCCTTGCTGTAGAACTGCTTTTCGAATTGCCACCCGAATTGCGAGATCGGAGAACGAACCTCCAGTTCCCTTTCGTGGAGCGCTTCGACGACGCCGTCGCCGAGCGAGGTGAATCCGAACCGGGGACCCGAGAGAGCCACCGTTTTTCCGACCGGCGGCGGCGCGAACCCGGTCTGAGCAGAGAGCGGCACGGCCAGAGCGACGAACGTGAAAGCAAGACAGGCAGCACGCATACGGACCTCCATGGCCTGATGGTGCGTGTGAAGGGCCGGTGATGTCCTGATGGATTCCCTGAAAAACCCTGATGACGCGGAGGGCGCCTAACTCGCGCGCGCCCGCAGGCGCGCCAGCACCGGCGTCCAGGCGGCGGCCGTGCTCCTGACATTCAGCATCGGCTCAATCGGGATCGTCCATCCCGCGTTGCCGGCCGGCGCCTTCGCGAGCGCACCGTCGAGCAGCCCGGCGGCATCGTCGTGAGCGCCGGCCAGGGCGAACCGCACCGCGGCGGCCATCGCGGCGGTCATCGAGTCGTTCACGGAACCCTTCAGGCCGTCGACGGTGGCCGTCGTGACAGCGCGCGCGCCAGGTGACGATGCCGCGGACAGACCGGCGCGAGCCATGGGATGTATGGGAACACGTTCAAGGGCGCAGCCGAACGCGTCCCGGGCCTCGGGAAGCCGGCCCTGCCGAAGCCTGAGGGATCCGATCGCATACCAGGTGTTGGCGCAGCATTCGCGCGCGTAGAGATGACCGCTCCCCTCCGACGAGAGCTCGCGCTCGAACTCCTCGAGCGCACGGTCCTCGTCTCCCGCGTTCAGCCGGATGAGCCCCAACAGCCAGTGAAGCGCCACGCCGCTGAAGCGAGACGGCCCGGCGCCCTGTCCATCCTGGCCCGCGATGCCGGCGGCCACTTCGCGCTCGGCTTCACCCAGCGCCTGACGCGCCACGTGAACCGTGGCCGCGAGCCAGTGCGCCAGCGGGAAGCCCGGCAGGAGCGCCAGCGTCCGACGGGCCTCGCGCAGCCGCTCTTCGCCCCACCCGACGAACGCCAGGCGGAAATGGTGCCGCCAGTTGTCCGGTTCGAGCGTGACCGCGCGCCTCGCCGCCGCAAGCGCGTCCGCGCCGTTCCCGCTCTGCGCCAGAACGAACCCCAGCGTCGCCCAGGCCTCGGCGTATGCGGCATCGAGACGGCACGCCTCCCGGGCGTGATGCGCGGCCCTCCCGAGCGACGCGACATCCGGCGACTCGTCAGCGCGTGTCATCTCGAACTGCATGACGCAGGCATTAGCGAGCCCGACATGGGCCGACGCCTGATCCGGGGCGCCGCCCAACACCATCTCGAACGCCTGCCGGGCGTGGACGATCTGTCCCCGCTCGAGTGTCTCGAGCGCGGCGCGACCTTCGATCCAGGCGCGATGCGGCGCCAGCAGCGCCTCGAGCGTCTCGTCGGACTCGCGTGGCACCACGCGGGACACGTCGCCCGCAAACCGGTAGCCGCGGCGCGGCACCGTCTCGAGACGCGGCCGCCCGTCTGGGGCGTCGCCTATGAGCCGGCGCAACGCGGAAATGACCTGCTCGAGGCTGTTGTCGGTGACGGCCACGTCCTCCCACGCGGCCGCGATGAGCGCGTCCTTGGACACGATCGATCCGGCGTTGGCCAGCAGGTGCTGCAGCACGCTGACGTGCCGCTCGCTGATCCCGACGCGCTCACTGTCGCGGGTGAGCCGCTTCGACCGGGTGTCGAGCTGAAACGGACCGAACGAGTAAACGGTTCCTGAAGAAACCGTCACTGACGCACCTGCTCGAACACCACCACCGTCTCGACGTGAGGCGTGTTGGGAAACAGGTCGAAGGCATCAGCGCGCTCGATCGTGTAACCGGCATCGACGAACCGGCGCGCGTCGCGGGCCAGCGTGGCGGGATCGCAGCTGACGTAGATCAGGCGGCCGGCGCCGAGGCGAATCACGCCGTCGATCGCGGCGCGCGACAAACCTGTGCGCGGCGGGTCGACCACGACGACACCCGGCGTCGCCTGTTTCGCGTCGAGGAACTCCTCGACCGGCTTGTGATGGACGTGCACGCCGGCGTGCGCCGAGGCGTTCGTTTTCAGATCGGCTACCGCGAAACGGTCGCCTTCGACCGCCGTCACCCGCGCGCGACGCGCGGCCGCCGCCGTCAGCGAAAACAGCCCGGAGCCGGCGTACAGATCCAGAAGGTCGATGTCCGCTGGCACCAGCCCTGCGACGTGGGCGGCGAGGCCGCTCAGCAGATACCGGTTGCCCTGAAAAAAGGACCGCACGTTGCGCCGGAACACGACCGCCGGCCCACCCTCGACGGCGATGCGGTCGGTGACCGACGCATCCGGTCCGACGCCCGTCACGCCGGCGATCGCCGCCAGCCGCTCGCGAATCCTGGCGTCACCGCCCCCGCGCAGATCCGCGAACAACGCGCGCTCCGACGCGTCGACATTCTCCGACAACTCGATCTCGCTCACCGCATCCAGGCCGAGCGCTGCCAGCTCGTTGACGAACGATTCGAGGGCATCGCACGTCGCCGGCAGGAGCTGGCGCGTCTGGCGCACGTCACACATCTCGTGCGTGCCCTCGCGATAGAACCCCGCCCGGCGCCCGCGCACATGAAGCCGTGCGCGCATCCGGTAGCCCTCCTCCGGCGACGGCGCGACGCGGACGGCCGCAGGCAGCGTCAAGCGGCCGATGCGTCCGAACGCATCGGCGATGACCTGCGCCTTGATCTCGAGCTGCCTGGCATAGCCGATATGCGCGTAGAGGCATCCGCCGCACAACGGGTCTGCGGCGACGGCCCGGCGATCCGGCGACGCGGTGTCGACGCCGATCGTGTCGGCATAAACAACGCCCTTTCCCACGCGCTCGACGCGGGCGGTCACGCGCTCGCCGGGGATGGCGCCCCCGACCAGCACGATCTGGCCGTTCACGCGCGCGATCATCCGGCCGCCCGCGGCGGGTTTCTCGACGGTCAGCACGAGGGACTCGCCCGGCGCCGGCATCACGTGAACGCGATCGTTGGAAGCTTGAGGCGCTGCCTGACCAGCCGATCGACGGCCGCGGCCATCACGCGTTGATACGCGTCGGGCGCCATGCGCGCGCGAAACGACGAGAGTTCCTCGCCGGCCTCGCGCTCGAGCTCGGCGACGGCAGCCGGGCCGAGCGACCGCCGCGCTTCGGCGGCGAGCTCGGCATCGAGCGCGGTCAACCGCTCCAGCAGCGCCTGGCGCGCCGTCCCGCGGACGCCCCGCGCGTCCGCCCGCGCGGCGTCCAGTTCGCGCGCAGCCCGGTCGATCAAGGCGTCGAATTCCTCCCCGAGGCCACCGATGGCTCTCGCGGAGGTCAGTCGAAGCACGACGCGCTGCAGGTGGGCGGGCAGCGATGCGCTGGACGTCGATTCCCTGCCTTCGCCCTCCGGGCTGTCGCTCGGGCCGCCTTCGCTCCGCGAGCTACGGCGAGGTAAACCCAGGGCGCGCCGCCACTCGTCGAAGACGTCGAGAACGTCGGCGTCGCAGAAGTCGATGCGGACCGGCCGCCGCCGCGGTCCCTTGCGGTAGTAGCGCTCGAAATAGCGATCGATGCCCTGAAACGCCACCTTCAGCGGAATACCCTGCGCGGCCCAGCCCGAAACGAGATCGAAGGACGGTCCCGTGACCCGCACGAGGTGGCCGTCGTTCTTCTGGCAGAGGTAGGACTCGATCTCGCGGCAGAAATCTATTGGTTCCGTTCCCACACGATTCTCAAGCCGTGCAGCGTCAGATCGGGCTCCACGTGGTGAATGAGCGGTGTCTCCGGGGCGATGACGCTGGCCAGCCCGCCAGTCGCCACGCAGACGGTGCTGCCACGGGCCCCCGCGAGCTCGGCGCTCATGCGTCGGACCAGCCCTTCCACCATCCCCACATAGCCCCAGAACAAGCCAGACTCCATCGCACCGACCGTGGTCCGTCCGACGACGGTCGTGGGCTTGCGGACGTCGATCCGGGGCAGCCGCGCGGCGCGCTGGAACAGCGCGTCCGCCGAGATGGTCACGCCCGGGCAGATGGCGCCGCCAAGATACTCACCCTTGGCGGTGATCGCGTCGAGCGTCGTCGCCGTGCCGAAGTCCACCACGACCAGCGGGCACTCGGCCGTCCGTCCGTACTGTTCGTACGCCGCGATGCCGTTCACAATCCGGTCGGCGCCGACGTCAGACGGCGGGTCGTACAGGATCGGCATCCCCGTCTCGAGCCCGGGCTCGACCACCATCGCCTTCACGCCCAGGTAGCGCTCGACCATCGCACGGGCGGGGCTCGTGAGCGGCGGCACGACGGAGGCCATGATCACGGCCTGCACGGCCTTCCGGTCGACACCCGACACGTCAAACAGCCCGTGCATCAACAACCCGAGCTCGTCGGCCGTCCGATCGCGCAGCGTCGTCAGACGCCAGCTGTGGGCCAGCGTCTTGCCGTCGAAGACGCCAAGGACGATGTTCGTGTTGCCGATATCAAGCGCTAGGAGCATGGGTCCAAGAGGTCCACTAGGTCCGAAAGGTCCAACCGATCAATGCCAGATCACTTCGCCGGCGACGATGCGCTCGAGGCGGCCGCCGGTGTCCACCAGCAGGGCGCCGCGATCGTCGATGCCGGCCGTTACGCCGTTTTGCGTACCTGAAGGCGTCGTCCACGACACGCGGGCGCCGCGGCCTCCCGGCGCGCGGGCGCGCCACTCGTCGAGAATAGCATCGAACCGGCCGTCGAGCAGGTCGTCGTACCGGCCCGCGAGCGACGCGAGCGTCTCGGCGAGCACGTGCGCGCGATCGACCGCGCGCCCCAGTTCGCCTTCGAGCGACGTGGCCCGGCCGGCGAGATCAGGCGGAAATGCCGTCGCGCCGACGTTGATGCCGTAGCCGACCACGACGGCGTCGGCCACGCCTTCCGCCAGGATGCCCCCGAGCTTCCGCTGCACGACGTACAGATCGTTGGGCCATTTGAGATCGACACGAAGACCGGTGGCCGCTTCGATCCCCTGGGCGAGCGCCACGCCGGCGGCCAGCGTCACGAGCGTCGTGGCCGTGTCGCCGCCGGCACGCGCACGTGCGGGCGTCAGCACGACGGAGACGTACAAGCCGCTTCCCGCTGGCGACAGCCACGAATGGCCCCGTCGTCCGCGGCCGGCGGTCTGGGCGTCGGCGATCACGACGGCGCCCTCGCGGTCCCCGGACGCTGCCAGGGCCGACGCCACGTCGTTGGTCGATCCGGTGATGGCCAGGAACACGACGTGCGATGCCAGGCGGCTCAGCCGATCTCCGGCATGCGCGATCGCGTCCGCGAGCTCGCGCGGGAGCGCGTCACCAGACGGGTTCGATTTCAAAGCTGATGTCAACGGCCTGGGCCGAATGCGTGAGCGCGCCGGCCGACACGAAATCCGCGCCGGTCGACGCGAGCTCCGGAACGCGATCGAGCGTGACACCGCCGGAGATCTCGATCTTCGCCCGGCCAGCCGAGCGTTTCACGGCCTCGCGAATGCCGGCCGTGTCCATGTTGTCCACGAGGATGGTCTGCACGCCGGCGGCGAGCGCCTCGTCCACCTGCTCGAGCGTCTCGGCCTCGACTTCGATCGGCAAGCCGGCCTGACGCGCCCGGGCGGCGCAGACTGCGGCCGTGACACCCCCGGCGATGCGAATGTGGTTGTCCTTGATGAGAATCGCGTCGAACAAGCCGACGCGGTGATTCGTGGCGCCGCCGGCGCGAACGGCGTATTTCTCCAGCACGCGCAGCCCGGGCGTGGTCTTGCGCGTGTCCAACACGATGATCTTTCCTGCGGCCGCTTCAACGAACCGGCGGGCGATCGTGGCGATGCCCGACAGCCGCTGGAGGAAGTTCAACGCGGTCCGCTCGGCAACGAGCAGCGTGCGCGCTGAGCCGACCACTTCCGCGACGATATCGCCAGGCACACAGCGCTCGCCGTCCGCCTTTCGAACTAGGGTCTGCACCCCGGGCTCGAGGATCCGGAAGGTCTCAAACGCGACGTCCAGGCCCGCGAGCACGCAGTCCGCCTTGACCAGGAACTGCCCATGGGCCCGAGCGTCCGCCGGAACGGTCGCGGTGGTCGTGATGTCGCCGGCCGCGCCGAGGTCTTCCGCCAGCGCACGGCGGACCGTCTCGCGGTACGACTCGAGGTCAAGGGGCTGGAGCTTCATAACCCGCGACGACAATCGCGCGCGGCTCGCCGCCTGCGATCTCGAAAGCCTGCACGCGAAGGGCCGACCGCAGGTCGGCTTCCACGTGAGGCATCAGGGCGACGGCGCCGGCCTCGGCGGTGATCGTCACCTTCGTGATGGGCACCTTGAGCGGCTGCTTGGCCTCGGAACGTTGCTTCCGCACTTCGAACAGCACGGCCGTCGCCCACTCGTACGCGGCCTGATCGTCGTCGTGCACGGGCGACGTGATCTCCTCCGCCCGCGGCCAGGGCGCCTTGTGTACCGACCCTTGCTGCCACCACGACCACACTTCTTCGGTCACAAACGGCAGGAACGGCGCGAAGAGGCGCAGCAGGACCGACAGCGCCATGGACAGCGCGGCGTTGGCCGACCCGGCCGCTTCCGGGCCCTGTTCGCCGTAACGGCGGCCCTTCACGAGCTCGAGGTAGTCGTCGCAGAAGCGCCAGAAGAACGTTTCGGTCCTCTGCAACGCGCGCGCGTAGTCGTAGCCCTCGAAGGCCTCAGTCGCCTCGCGAACCAGCTCGGCCAGGTTGCGCAGCATCGCGCGGTCGACGGCCCAGCTGATCGGCCCCTTCGGCTCGGCCGCGCTCAACGCAAACTTCGACGCGTTGAGCAGCTTCATGGCCAGCCGGCGGCCCACCTTCATCTGATTGGTGTCGAACGCCGTGTCCGTGCCCGGACGCCCGCTGGCGGCCCAGTAACGAACGCCGTCAGAGCCGTGCTCCTCGAGCAGCGCCAGCGGCGTGACCACGTTGCCCTTCGACTTGGACATCTTCTTGCGGTCGGGATCCAGGACCCAGCCCGAGAGAGCCGCGTGCTTCCACGGCAGCGAGTCGTGCTCGCAGTGCGACCGCAGCACCGTGTCGAAGAGCCACGTGCGGATGATGTCGTGCGCCTGGGGCCTCAGGTCCATCGGGAACGTGCGCGCGAACAGATCCGGGTCCTCTTCCCACCGGCACACGATCTGCGGCGTGAGCGACGAGGTCGCCCACGTGTCCATGATGTCCGGGTCGCCGACGAAGCCGCCCGGCTTGCCGCGCTGCGCTTCGCTGAAGCCGTCGGGCACGTCGGTCGAGGGATCGACGGGCAGACGATCCTCTGGAGCGGCGATCGGCCTCGCGTGATCGATCTGGCCGTTCGCATCCAGCGGATACCACACGGGAAACGGTACGCCGAAAAACCGCTGGCGGCTCACGCACCAGTCGCCGTTCAGGCCGTTGGTCCAGTTCTCGTACCGATTCTGCATGTACGGCGGATGCCACTCGAGCTCCCGGCCGCGCTGGAGCAGCGCCTCGCGGAACTCCATGGTCTTGATGAACCACTGCCGGCTCGTGACGATCTCGAGCGGACGGTCGCCCTTCTCGTAGTACTTCACCGCGTGCGTGATGGGGCGCGGCTCGCCGATCAGTTCGCCGGACGCCTTCAGGAGCTCGACAATCGCGGTCCGGGCTTTGGCGGCCGAGAGCCCTGCCACGCGCCCGTAGGCATCGTTCGCGCCGCCAGGCTGCTCCGACGCCCACAGCCCGTGCGTGTCGAAGACGATGCTCCGGCTCAGCGTGCCGTCAGGCTGAATGACGGCTCGAACCGGCAGCGCCAGCTCGCGCCACCACGTCACGTCGGTCAAGTCGCCGAACGTGCAGATCATCGCGATGCCGCTGCCCTTTTCCGGGTCGGCCAGGTGGTGCGCGCGAACGGGAACGCGCACGTTGAACAGCGGCGTTGTCACCTCGGTGCCGAAGAGCGGCTTGTAGCGCTCATCGTCCGGGTGCGCGACCAGGGCCACGCACGCGGGAATCAGCTCGGGCCGGGTCGTTTCGATGTCGATCGTCCGCGGGCCGCTGCCGCCGAAGCGGACGCGGTGATACGCGCCGGCGAGCTCGCGGTCCTCGAGCTCCGCCTGGGCTACGGCCGTCCTGAAGTCGACGTCCCACAGCGTGGGAGCCTCGACCTGATACGCCAGGCCGCGTTTCAGGAGCCGCAGGAACGCCAGCTGGCTGACGCGCTGCGACCGGCGGTCGATCGTCGCGTACGTCATCGACCAGTCGACCGACAGCCCGAGAGTCCTCCAGAGCCGCTCGAACGCCTTTTCGTCCTCCGCCGTCAGCCGGGCGCAGAGTTCCACGAAGTTCGGCCGCGATACGGACACCGGCGGCTTGGGTGGCGTCTCAGGCGCGACGAACGACGGATCGTACGGCAGCGACGGATCGCACCGGACCCCGTAGTAGTTCTGCACGCGCCGCTCCGTGGGGAGGCCGTTGTCGTCCCAGCCCATCGGATAGAACACCGCCTGGCCGCGCATCCGCTGAAAGCGGGCGACGACGTCCGTGTGGGTATAGGAAAACACGTGGCCGACGTGCAGCGAACCGCTGACGGTCGGCGGCGGCGTGTCGATCGAAAACACCTGG
>Ga0068871_100003251_pt1 | contig 11145 bp, 10 predicted proteins | sample KBSMisM72_FD_72750 | JGI IMG/M metagenome (GOLD analysis project Ga0068871, IMG submission 72750) | Miscanthus rhizosphere microbial communities from Kellogg Biological Station, Michigan, USA - KBS Miscanthus M7-2 | ecosystem: Host-associated > Plants > Roots > Rhizosphere > Soil ... | reverse complement strand
AATCGCGCAGCTACCTGTCGACCCTGGCCGTCTGCAACGTGGCCGAATCATCGATGGTGCGCGAATCGGCGCTGGCCCTGATGACGCGCGCCGGCCCGGAGATCGGCGTCGCGTCGACCAAGGCGTTCACGACCCAGCTCGTTGCGCTGGCGCTCGTCGCGCTCGAACTGGCGCGTCACCACGGCATCGACGAGGATCGCTACATGGCGCTGGTGCGCCAGCTGCAGACGCTGCCGGCCGTCGTGCGCGACGCGCTCGCGCTCGACGCGGAGGTGCAGATCCTTGCGCGGCAATTCATCGGCCGCGACCACGCGCTGTTTCTCGGGCGCGGAACGCAGTATCCGGTGGCGATGGAAGGGGCGCTCAAGCTCAAGGAGATCTCCTACATCCACGCCGAAGCGTATCCGGCCGGCGAGCTCAAGCACGGACCGCTCGCCCTGGTCGACGAGAACATGCCGGTAATCGCGGTCGCGCCGAACGATCACCTGCTGGAAAAGCTCAGTTCGAATCTCGAAGAAGTGCGCGCGCGCGGCGGCCGCCTGTATGTGCTCGCAGCGGCCGACGTCGCGGCGCGCATTCCCCAGAGCAACGGCCAGACGCTGGCGCTCAAGGCGAGCGGCGAACTCGTCACGCCGATCGCATTCACGATCCCGCTGCAATTGCTCGCCTATCATGTGGCCGTGCTGTACGGCACCGACGTCGATCAGCCGCGCAATCTGGCAAAAAGTGTAACTGTGGAATAGTCGGTCAACGTCTGACGATCCGGTAGTGGCCAGCGCTGTATCCGGATCGAAACAGGTTTTGGCATGATTCGACCACGTCGCATTTCAGTCGATTTCTCCCCGCTCCCACCGGGCGAGGGCGCGCAGCCGGGCGCGCTGAACCTGCATCGCCAGGGTTACCCGTACCTTCTCGAGCGCGTTGGTGGCGGCCAGCGTCTCCTTGAACAGCGGAAGGCTGCGCAGAATTTCTTCGCGAAGCGACACGAACAAGTGCTTTCGCTGCTGCGGATTCAAGCTGGTCCAGACGCCGGCGCGAAGCCGAAACGGATCGAGGCCGACGCTCGTTGCGAGCCTGGCATCGCACGCCCATTGCCTCAGGGCGGCTTGTCCGCTTGCAGTAAGGCGCAGTCTGCGCGCGCCCCGGTTGTCATGCGCGACGGACTTTGCAATGAAACCTCTCGTCCTCAGGCGTTTCACGGCGGGATAGATGGCGCCGGCGCTGCCTTTCCATTCGAGTGAAAGCGAATTTGCAAACGCGCGGCGGACCTGAAACGCCGTTTCGTACCCGCCATTGTGGATCTCGGCGAGGATCGCACCTTCCAATTCCGTCACCATCCGGATTTCCCCTCTCAACCGCTTTTGGCAATTGACCCACGCCGATCGCTTTCCTATAGTACGAATCGTACTATCAAAGCTGGCGTTCATGAAAGGTCGTCTTCAAGCCCTTCTAATTGTCATCGCGACGACCTGCGCCGCCGCCGCGCCGCCGAGCGGTCGCTGCATCGACGATCGCGAGTGCATGGATGCCGCGATGGCGAAGTCGATCGATGCCGCCAGGCACGGGCGTTACCTGGAGGCGTCGTTCGGAATGCTCGTTGAACTGGGTGTCGGCGCGGCCCGACAAATAAGCGATCCCGACGTTTTCGATCAGTGGAGTCAGGTCTGGTCGGCCATGACCAACGAGCCGTTTCCGAACGCGGGCAAAGCCGCTTATAGCCACGTGACGCCCGGCGACATCGCCGCGCTCAGGGCCGCCCAAGGGCGCCCGGCCATCGCCGAGATAGTGGCGCGGGCGAAGCAGACTCGTGTCGTGATCCTCGACGAGGATCATTTGTCGCCGCGTGACAGGGCGTTCGGCCTCGAGGTCGCGCGCGCACTCCGGCCGCTGGGTTATCGCGTTCTCGCGGCCGAAGCGTTGACTCGGGAAAGTGACGACGGTGTCGCTCTGGCGAAGATGGAGCAGCTATCCAAGGACGGCTACGTGCGCCGATCCAGCGGCTACTATCTCAATGATCCGGTGTTCGCCGATTTTCTTCGCCAAGCGATGCGGATGGGCTACCGCCCCGTTTCGTACGAGTCAGCGGGGTTCACCGACGAGAAAACCGAAGAGGCGAGAAGCAGTCGGCGCGAGCAGGAGCAGGCCGAAAACATCGTCCGCCGCGCGCTCGGACCCGACCCGAGTGCCAAGGTACTGGTCTACGGGGGCCGTCATCACGCGGCCAAGGCGCCGATCAACGACCCGAAGGTGAAAGAGCATTTGTGGATGGCCGAGCGGCTCAAGCGCCTGACAGGAATCGAACCGCTGGTGGTCGATCAGGTCGAACTTGGGCAGACGCCGGCGGACCGGCCGGACCTGAATCTCTACGCAATCGCATCGTCCAAGGCCGGGACCGAGTCCGTCGTGCTCATGAATGGCTCTGCGCCGGTGGTCGTTGGCTTGCTCGCGGGCGGCGCGGACCTCCAGGTCGTGCATCCGCCGCTCAAGCGGGTTGGCGGGCGCGCGGCCTGGCTCGAGAGCATGGGACGCACGCCGTCCAAAATTCCATCGGCGCTGCTGCCCGGCAAGCGAACCCGGCTGGTCCAGGCGTTTCTTGCAGACGAAGAAGCGGACGCGATTCCGATCGACCAGGTTCTCGTTACGCCCGGCACCGCGACGCAGAAACTGATGCTGCCGAAGCGCAGTGTGCGCTACGAGTATCAGGAAGCCCCGGGAAATGCCGCATCGAGTGAAGAGAGTCCATGAGGATCGGAATCGGGGCGATCGCGGCATTCCTGATGTCGGAGTCGACTGCAGTCAAAAACTCCATCCAGTCGCGCACGCGCCGGTGAGCGCCACCTAGCCGTGCTGAACCTGGGTCGAGCCGCCGCGTTCGGTAGTTGCCGCGCTGCGCCGTAGCCGGCGAACGACACGATGCGCGTCGCGCACCCAGGCGACCGTGAAGCCACGAACGTGCGCCACGAGCTCGTGCGGAAGATGACGGCATCCGCGCCGAAGAAACTCGGCAATGAGCGCGTCGGCGATCGCCACGACGTCTTGCGATACCGAGAGGATTTCCTGCATGCGCTGCGCCGAGATCGTGCTGCGCGGCTTGCGCTCATGAGCGGGGCGAACCCATGAATCACCGGTCGCATCGAGCCGGCATTGCCACGCTACGCCATGATGGATGAAGCCGAACCGGGAAACACCGGGATCGGCATGGTCGGAGGCGGGGGATTCTTCAACGGCGCTTGCTTTCCTGCGTGCAACAAACATTTTTGGTCTCGCAAATCTTTTCTGCGGCGGTATGCGACTGATCCGGTGAGTCGGTCAGTCGCCGGAGCGCCTTCCCGGCGACTCCGGATCGACCGAACGCGGAAGCTCCGGCATTTCAGGCGGCGGATTCGCAGGCGACTGCGGCGGCACCGAATCCGGATGCTCTTCCGGCGAATCGAACGGCGATTCGTCTGGCGTGTCCGAAGGTGTCTCTACCGGCGTGTTGCCGGGCAACTCGGGGCCCGGCCCCTTCGGCACATGGGCGACCAACCGTCGGCCGCGATCGGCGGCGGCAGCCGAGTGATGCCAGCGCCAGTTGAATCCGCGGGCGACGAACGATGCCGCCGGTCGTCCTGCAGTCATCGCTGTTGCGCCGGCGGCGGATTGTTGATCGTGCATGCGCGGAATTCCGGCCACGTGAGTTTGCCGTCGTGATCGCTATCGCACTTGGCATAGTTCTTCGAGACAAAGGGATCGGCCGAAACGTCGTCATTGCTCAGGAAACCCTTTTGTCCGCGATCGAGGCTGGCGAAATACCGCTTCTGGCCCTTGCGCACATCGTGATCGCCATTGTCCGTGCGCTCCTGCGTATTGGCGTTGTCGAGCACCTGGGTTTCCGTCGGCGCCTGTGCCGAAGCGGCCGCCGCGGCCGTCAGCGCGCATACGAGTAACGCAAAACGAATACTTCGCTGGTCCATGAGACTTTCTCCTTGGCGTGAAAGTTCGCCTCCGGAGCAAGGCAGGCAGCGTGCCAATCTCGCGGCGCGCCGAACCGGCGATCGGGCTGCACGGTGTCGTGCAACTCGCCAGCCTTGCGGCGAAATGTCTTGCAACGTGCAAGCGGCGCAGGCCGCAGCGCGCGCGTCCGGCGCGCGCGCGACGCGATCGGATTGGCACGAGCCTTGATCGCTCTTCGATGACGGCCTGACCGCCCGGATAGCGGAGGATTTATGAACAGCAGATTCCTGTCCGGTGCATTTTGCTTCGCACTTGATTGGCCGATCCGGCCGGCGCCCTGACTGGATTAACTGTTGCTAATGTGCGCTGAACTGCTACGCGCCGCGGCGCGCACCCTTCCACTCATTGATGTATTGCCAGAACGCGTCCATGTCGACCGGTTTGGTCAGGTGCTTGTCGATGCCGGCCTGGGCGCTGCGTTTGCGGTCGGTAGCCGAATCGACACCGCTGATCGCGACGATCAGGGAGTCGCCAAGCCCGGCTTCGGCGCGCAGCCGCTGGGCAAGATCCCAGCCGGTGGTGTCCGGCAGATAGATGTCGAGCAGCACGATGTCCGGGTGGAAGGACTGGGCCGACTGCATCGCCTGCTCGCCGTCGTAGGCGACCTGGGTGCGATAGTCGGCAAGTTCGAGGATGATCTTCATGACATCCGCCGCGTCGGCGTTGTCGTCGATGATCAGCACGCGGTCGCCGGTCGATGCCGGCGGCGTAGTAGTAGTAGCAGTACTAGTAGTAGTAGGAATCACTGGTAGCCGAACCACGAATTCGACGCCGCGGCCCGGGCCTTCGCTATGCGCCGAGATGTTGCCGCCGTGCAGTTCGACGAGCTGGCGCGTCAGCGGCAGGCCCAGCCCGAGCCCGAGGCTGGCACGGCTGCGTTCCGACTCGGCCTGCACGAAGAGCTCGAAGACCTGGTCGATCATCTCCGGGTTGAGCCCCACGCCATCGTCGATGACTCGCACGGAAACGGCTTCGGGACTGTGTTGCAAGTTGCCGCCGTCACCGTCCCGCGGCGGGTCCAGTGCAATCCTCACGCTTATGTGCCCGCCCTCCAGAGTGAACTTGGATGCATTCACGAGCAGGTTCGCAAAAATCTGCTCCAGGCGCATCGGATCGGCCTCCACCCAGATGCGCTGCTCCGGCGCGCTGAACTCCAGGTGTTGTCCCGCGGCCTGTCGATCGTGCTGTGTCGCCGCGATCACGCGCTCGATCGTCTGGCGCAGGTCGACGCGCTCGGTCTGCAGCCGGACCAATCCGTGTTCGATGCGGCTGATGTCGAGCAGGTCGTCGATCATGCGCACCATGTTGCGCGTCTGCCGTTCGATGACATCGAGCGACTTGCGGAATGCCGGCGAATCGGCTTGTCCAAGCTTGATCACCTGGATCGCGTTGTGCGCCGCCGCCAGAGGATTGCGCAGCTCGTGGCCGAGGATCGCAAGGAAGCGGTTCTTCGAGATGTCGGCTTCGCGCAGGGAACGCTCGGCATCCTTCAGGTCGCCGATGTCGAAGGCGCAGCCGACGTAGCCGAGCAGCTCGCCGGATGGCGTGACGCGGGAGTGTGCGATGACTTTCATCCAGCGATACTGGCCGTCGATGCGGCGAAACCGGGCCTGGCGCTGGAACGGCTCGCGCTTTTCCATCCGCTGGCGATACGTGTCGAGATAACCGTCGCGGTCCTGCGGATGGATCACCTTCGCCCAGTCGAACTGCGTCAGCGATGGATCGGTGCCGAAGAAATCGACCAAGGCGCGGTTCGCGTACTGGATTTCTTCCTGGTCGCTGACCCAGATCAGCACCGGTGCGTCGTTGGCGAGCAGGGCGAAGCGCGCTTCGCTTTCGATCAACGCATCCTTGCCGCGCTGGATCGCATCGATGTCGATCATCATCAACACCACGCCCTCGACGCCGTTCTCCAAGGTCTTGTAGGGACGAATCCGGGCCAGGAACCAGCAGCCACGCCGGTCCTGGACCTTGGCTTCACGCATCTTCTCGGTGGTCAGCACGTCCTGCAGAAGCGATTCCAGATCGGGAATATGCATCGGCAGGTTGATCTCGGCGAGCGAGCGGCCTGCGTCCGCCTGCCTGAGGTTGAGCATGGTTTCCGCGGCCGGAGTGACGCGCCGGATGCGCAGATCGCGTCCGAGCAGCAGGACCGGCAAATGGGCGCTCTCCAGCACATTGAGCAGGTCATTGTTGCTCAGGGTCAATTCGAAGTTGCGGGTGTGCAGTTCGTCGTTGACGGTGGCCAATTCCTCGTTGCTGGACTGGATTTCCTCCTTCGACGTTTCGAGTTCCTCGTTGATGCTCTGCAACTCTTCGTTCGAGGATTGCACCTCTTCGTTGGCCGACTGCAGTTCCTCGTTCGTCGCTTCCTGCTGCTCGATCACCGACTGCAGATACTCGCGCGTCGCGCTCACTTCCTGGCGCAACTGGGCGATCTCGCGCTCGGCGTCGTCGGAGGGCGCGGCGCCGGCCGGCGCCTTCTTCGCATCGGACGATGCGACGCGGTTGTGCTCCTCGAAAGTCAGCAGCAACGCATCCTCGCGCGGCGAAGCGTTGATCGGTACCACCTCGATGGACACGATGCGATGGCCGCCGTCGAAACGCACGCGCAGGTCTTCCACGCGCACTGGCACATGCTCGCGTAACGCGGTTTGCGCCGCGCGGCGGACCGAGGCGGCCAGGCCTTCGCGCAGCATCTTGAGCAGGCTCAGGCTCGCCCGGCCCGGCGACGGGGCCAGATACGGACTGGTATCGCCGCGAAACTGGACGATTTCCAGATCGCGCGTCAGCACGACCGCGGGCGGCGCGTAGCGCGTCAGCAGCAGGCGGTCGGCTTCCCGGTACTGTTCGGCGACACCGCTTTCGCGCGGCAAGCGCGCCTTCCCGCGCAGGCTGCCGATCGCCAGGCTCACACGCTCGATGACCAGGTTGGAGGCCCGCGTGCTACCCGGCTTCTTCGAATACAGCTTGAGTCTGAGGTCCTGCGGTTCGAACAGCTGGCGATACGAGCCGATCGTCTCGGACATGCCGAGCCAGAGAAATCCGTGGTCGCGCAGGGCGTAGTGCAGCATCGGGATCAGCCGGTCTTGCAGCACCGGCTCTAGGTAGATCAGCACGTTGCGGCAGGCGACCAGGTCCATGCGCGAGAACGGCGGGTCGGCCAGAACGTTCTGGCGCGCGAACACGCACATGTCGCGGATCGACTTGCAGATGCGGTAGCTGCCGTCGACTTCGATGAAAAACTTGCGCAGGCGCTGGGGCGATACATCCTGGACTATGCCTTTCGCATAGATGCCGGCGCGCGCGCGCTCGATGCCGGCGTTGTTCAGGTCGGTCGCGAATATCTGCAGCGGCGAGCGCAGGCCTGCGGCTTCCGCGTATTCCACATAGGCCATCGCAATCGAATACGCTTCCTCGCCGGTCGAGCAGCCGAGCGCCCAGACGCGGACCGCGTCGTGGCGCGGCCGTCTGGCGGCAAGTTCGGGGAAGACCCGCGTCTTGAGCAGCTCGTAGGCTTCGGGATCGCGAAAGAAGCTCGTGACGTTGATCAGGATATCCTGATATAACGCTTCGGCTTCGGCACTGTGCCCGGCAACATGGTCCGCATACGCCGGCAGATCGTCGAACCTGGCCAGCACCATGCGCCGGGTGATGCGCCGGTACAGGGTGTTGCGCTTGTAGTTGGAAAAATCCACGCGCGTGATCGCGCGCAGTGTCTCGACGATGCGGTCGAATGCCTTCTGGTTCGCCTGTGGAGTGTCAGCCGCCGGCATGTGCATCATCGGATGCTGGCCGATCCGGTTCAGCTCGCGGGCGATCTGGGCCGGAGTGAGCACCATGTCGATGCAGCCGGTCGCTATTGCGCTGTTCGGCATGCTCGACTGCTCGGCGCTGTCGTCCTGCGCGAAGGTGATGCCGCCGGCGGCCTTGACCTCTTCGATTCCGAGCGAACCGTCGCTGCCCATTCCGGACAGGATCACGCCGATGGACTTGTAACCGTGCTCCTCTGCCAGCGAGCGCAGAAAGTGATCGATCGGGCGATGCACGCCATGCGTTTGCGTGCGCGGCGACAACTGCATCAAACCATCGCCGATGACGACATCCTTGCCGGGCGGGATGACGTAGACGTGATTGGGCTCGACCGCCATCTTGTTTTCGACCGTCGATACCGGAATCCGCGTCTTGTGCGCAAGGATTTCGGGAAGCATGCTGACGTGAGTCGGATCCAGGTGCTGCACGACGACGAATGCCATGCCGCTTTCAGGCGACAGCCCAGGCAGCAGCGCAGAAATCGCTTCGATGCCGCCGGCTGAAGCGCCGATGCAGACGATATGGAATTGCGGGCTGTGTTCGGGATCGGTGTGTTCGCTCGCGGCGGGATTCACGCCGGGCAACGCCGTTTTCTGTTCCGACGGCGGCAACGCCTTTCCTTTCCCGCGCTTCTTGGCAACCACGAGTTCCGCTCCAGGCCCGCCCCAAGATCCCGCATGTGCTTGATCAGCCGCGCCGCGCGATTTTCAGTCACCGCGGCAGCTTCTAGCAAGCACATTATCCAGAGGGATGGCTGAACGAAGTGCCCCTCGTTGCAGCGCCTGTTGCAAATCTAAAGGACATATTAACGGGCGAATTGGATGCCCGTGCGGTTAGGGTGCCGACGCCTCCACGACCCGCCCGGATTCTTCGCTGGCACGGATTTGTGGAGGACACGGTGACGCCGAGTTGTGGCGACCCCAGCGGCGACAGCGCAAGAAAGGTTCGCGACTTGATGCCGAACTCTCCGCTTACGCGCGCTTGCGGCGGCTCGACGTCTTCTTGGCCGATGCGCGCTTCGTGGCCGCGCGCTTGCGTCCCGAGCCGGACTTCTTGCCGCCTCCCGATTCCTTGTTGACGGTCGCCCAGGCACGCCGCTCGGCTTCCTTCTTCGACGTGCCCTTGCGCTCGTAACCTTCCTCGATGTGTTCCGCCTGTCTCTTCTGTTTGCTGCTGTATGCAGACTTGTCGCCGCGCGGCATGGCTGCTCCTCCGGACTTGAAGGCGATCAGGAATGATGTTTCATCTGTTGCTTGAGCGCGCTCATCTGGCTGTGGTCGCGCATGACCTCTGGCATGTATTTCGTCGCAAGGTCGCGCACGCCGGAATCGTCCGACTCGGCAGCGGCATCGCGGAACGCGTCGACGATGCGGTCCTCGAAGTCTTCGAGCTGCGCGATGTATTCGCGGTCCGGAGTGCTACTGAGCTTGGCGCGAATTTCGCCGTAGGCCTTGCGCAGGCTGCCGCCGGCGGTGCCGCCCTCGGGCGCCTTTTTGCCGCTCGCCGTGATCTGCGTCTTCAGGTCCGAAGCGATCGCGCCCTTGGTGCGCGCCATGCGCGTGAACAGCTGTTGCAGCTCCGGCTGGTCGACCTTGGTCGACGCTTCTTCGTAGAATTTCTTGCTGTCGTTCAGGACTTCCACGAGTTCCTTCAAGGTATAGGTATCGTTTTTCATGCTTGTCTCCGTTTCGAATGATGATGTCCGCGGCCAGACCCAGCCTGGGCGTGCGGACGGAGTTCACACCTGGGGTGTGGGGATTCCTGGTTTCATGGAACGAAACCGTGCGGCGGGAAATTCCGCGCGCGACCGTGCAGTCCGAGGATCGCCACCGCGGCCGACCGCCGGTTCGAGCGCGTGGCCGAAACCGTCGGCGCTGCCCGGCGGACGCGCCGCATGCGCAGCGCGGTCGGATCCTTGCGTCGCTTCAAGTGCGCGCGCACAGCGGCCGGATTCGGGCCCACGCTTCCGACGGCGCGGCATATTTCCAGTGGCGTGGCGCCCAGCATCCGGCACCAGTAACGCAAGCTGGTTTGCTCCTTGACGTCGATCTTGCTCATCAACGGCATTGCCGCGACCACAACTCTCGTCGCGCTGAGTTGGCCGTCGACCGGCAGGTCGGGATTGCGGTTCATGAGAGGTCCTCGCTATGAATGTCGAATTGACTCATCGCAACGACCGTGCCATGCCGCTTCGCCGCGAAAATCCGCAGTGTTGCCCAATTGGCGCGCACGCACGCAGTGCAAGTTGCGAGCTGCGACTGCGGCAGGTTGCAAATTGCGCCGGCGGAAAATTCGAAAAACCGCATGTCCGTCACGACGAACGAAAGCGCGTTGCGGCGGCTCTGTTCCTGGCGGACACAGCCATGGCGACAAACCTTGCCGCCGGCTGAACGGAAGTTCAGCACAAGCCATCGATTCCTTGCGGATGGCTGACTAATACATTAATAGAACTATCATTGAGCCATCAGCGGTGGCACGGGGGCTGGTCGTAGCCGCACACGTTGCATTTCCCTCCTGGCAACGGTGCCAGGAGCAACCGCCACAACAACGAAATGGAGCGCGCGCGATCGCGCGCTCTGCAATGCGCAAGGCGCGAGGAATCAAGATGTCCCAGACTGCCCCCCGACGTCGCCGCGCCGCTGTCAGCGCGCCGCCTTCACCGCCGCCGGCGCCGGCGGCACCGCTCGGCCCGATGGAACAATTGCTGGCCGCCATGGCGGCGGTAGGCGATGGCGATTTCTCCGTGCAGTTGCCGCGCCACTGGGAAGGCGTCGACGGCAAGCTTGCCGAAAGTTTCAATTTGATCGTCAATCAGAATCGCCGCCTGGCGCACGACCTTGCGCTGGCCGGCGAAAAGGTCGGTCGACAAGGCCTCACTCGCCATCGCCTCGTGCCGGCAAACCGGCAAGGTGCGTGGGCCGAGATGGAGCAGTCGATCAATGGACTGATCGACGATCTCGTGCGCCCGGTCGAAACGATGACCGAAGCGATGGCCGGCGTGGCCAAGGGCGACCTGACGCGCACGGTGCCGCTCGAAGCGGATGGCCGGCCGCTGCTCGGCGAGTTCCAGCGCTCGGCGAACATCGTCAATCGCATGATCGAGCAGATGAAGGAGTTCAGCTCCGAAGTCACGCGCGTCGCGATCGAGGTCGGCACGGCCGGCCTGCTCGGCGGCCAGGCGAAGGCCAAGGGCGTGTCCGGCGTGTGGAAGGACCTGACCGACTCGGTCAACCAGATGGCGAACAACCTGACCGCGCAGGTGCGCAACATCGCCGAGGTCACGATCGCGGTTGCGAACGGCGACTTGTCGCGCAAGATCACGGTCGACGTGCGCGGCGA
>Ga0068871_100003250_pt1 | contig 11146 bp, 9 predicted proteins | sample KBSMisM72_FD_72750 | JGI IMG/M metagenome (GOLD analysis project Ga0068871, IMG submission 72750) | Miscanthus rhizosphere microbial communities from Kellogg Biological Station, Michigan, USA - KBS Miscanthus M7-2 | ecosystem: Host-associated > Plants > Roots > Rhizosphere > Soil ... | reverse complement strand
CTGGCGATCGTAGATCCTGCTACATTAAAAATAATTGCAAAAATCCCTGTTGGCGAAGATCCGCATGAAGTAGTTGCTTCTTCAGACGGGAAGACTGCTTACGTTTGCATCTATGGTGGTGGCAGTTTACATGAACTGAATGTGATTGATCTTATAGCACAAAAACCTTTACTCAATGTTGATACAAGACCCCTCTTTGGTCCTCATGACATTAGCTTTGTTAATGGCAAAGCATGGTTTACTGCAGAGGGCTCCAAATCCGTTGGGCGTTATGACCCTGCAACCGGCAAATTAGACTGGAGCATCGGAACCGGCCAGGATCGGACACACATGATCTATGTTACCCCCGACGGGAAAAAAATCTATACCACAAACGTTTCTTCCGGAACGGTAAGCATTTTGGTGGATACGTTGATCCAGCCTGGAAAAATGGCACCTCCGAATGCGAAGCCAAGGGAAGAGTGGATACAAACCGTGATTCCAACTGCCAGGGGTTCGGAGGGGTTTGATGTATCGCCTGATGGCAGTGAGTTATGGACTGCGGCCAGTGAAGATGGCAGCATTTCAATTATTGATCTGTCAGCAAAAAAATTGAAAGATAAATTGGATGCAAAAGTTAACGGCGCTAACCGTTTGAAATTTACACCTGATGGAAAGCTGGTATTCATTTCGAGTTTGCAATCCGGCGAGCTGACCATTTATGATGCTAAATCCCGTAAAGAAATGAAACGACTGAAATTAGGCCGCGGCGCAGCAGGGATTTTGATGGACCCCGATGGTTCCCGTGCTTTTGTTGCTTGCTCAGCTGATAATTATATTGCTGTCATTGATCTAAAAACTTTAGAAGTTACCAGCCACGTCGATGTTGGTGGAGTACCGGATGGGCTTGCCTGGGCAATTCGGCCTTAACCCTTTCCTGAACTAGTGCCGGGTGCGTTATTATGAAAAGAAGATCGAAGAAGTATTTTAGTTATCCATCGATGTTAAAATATGCAAAGCAAACTATTTGTTTTTATTGGGGTATTTGAAAAAAAATCGGCTGTTGATTTAGAAATTTTAATGGAGAGATTACAAGAAAAATATACAAAAAAGGCGATTGGAATAGAATTTAACCGTAAAGGAGATTTGTTGCTGTCAAATTTTAATGAAGTAAGTTTTTATATTACTTTTTTAAAAAGTAAAAATGAGCTTGAAGATTTTTTTGAATTGGCAAGGAACTTTGAATTAGTCGTACACAAAAATCCTGTTACTATAGAGAGTTTGCATAAACGATATAATCAAATAAAAAAGTCTTCTCCCAATTTGTATAAAGAACTTCATTTTATTGTTGCAATATCAATTTTTGAGGAAATGCAAAAGCTTCATGATATGGAAATATTTTCTTTTCAATAGCTTAATCTTTTAGCTTTTTCTTTATCCAATCATGGGTGGCACCTGCAAGCACAGGTATAATATCTTTCTTCCCTGCTTTAAATGAATGATCTGCACCTTCTATCTTTACCAATGTTGCACGTTTAAGCGAATTACAAACAGGCTCTATTAAATCCCATGTTGCCAGTTCGTCTTTCGTACCCTGTAAAAAAAGCATCGGTTGTTTTACCTGTTTTAAATGTTCGGCACGATCAACAGAAGGCTTGCCCGCAGGATGCAGTGGGAATCCATAAAAAATAATACCCTTCACTGCAATGTTATTATGTGCTGACAAGTATTGCGAACTCATTCTTCCGCCGAAAGATTTACCTGATACAAACAGCGGCAGCGATGGAGACAATTGCTGTGCCTTGGAAACAGCAGCGGCAATGGCCTGGTGTGCAACAGCAGGCGTGTCTGCTCTTGCCTTTTTATTTTCCGTAAAAGGGAAATTAAAACGCAATGTAGCAATCCCCTTTTCTGCGAGTGCGTTTGACAGCGCCACCATAAAGGAGTGATTCATTCCTGCACCGGCGCCATGTGCCAATGTCATTACGCAACTGCAATTATCCGGCATCATATATTGGGCAGAAACATTTCCAATCTCAGGAGAAATGGAAAGTACTATTGATTGTGTATTCATATGGCTGTATTATTTGCAGGATTAAAAATAATACATAAGAGTTCAAGCTTGAGAAATATTTAGATTATAATGTTTAAAAAAGTCGGGAATTCGCACAAGTGAATGATGGTATTTCACAAATCTTACTTAGTGGCCATTGAAAGCATTACTGCCGCCAGGAAATAAAAGGACTTCCCCGCAAGGAAGCCGCTAACGTTTGTATTGATGCAACTGCTTGTTCAATTTCCATTTAGCAAACTAAGTTTTACTGAAAAATAAAACCAATGTTAGTCAGGTGAAATAATTGCGACATCTGCGAAGCCATAAATTCCTATCACTGGTATCAAACAAAAAAAATCTATTCCAGTCTTAACCGAAATAGATTTTAAATCACTATTCAAACTACTTAATCCATCAGCACTTCATGCTTGCTATGCGCCTCTGTCAATTTGCGCTGCACTTCAAATGCTACCGGTGAGTAAGAATCAAAATACATATTGAACCTTGCACGGCCCTGTGTTAAGCTGCGCAGGGAACTGGAGTACTGGTGCATTTGTGCCAGCGGCACTTTGGCCACGATCTTTTGAAAATGTCCTTCTGCTTCCATGCCTTCCACCACGCCCATACGGGTTTGCAGGTCGCCCATTACAGCACCTACCATTTCATCGGGGCAAAGCACTTCCACGGTGTAAATGGGCTCCAGCAATTGTGGTGCTGCATCCATAAACGCCTGGCGGAATGCCTGCAGGCCCGCTATCTTAAAGCTGATATCATTACTGTCTACATCATGCATCTTTCCATCGTACACGCTTACCCTGATATCCCGTGCATAGCAGCCCGTGAGCGGGCCGTTCTGCATTTTTTCCATCACGCCTTTTAAGATAGATGGAAGAAAACGGGCATCAATGGTACCGCCAACAATACAGTTGCAAAAAACCAGTTTGCCACCCCAGTCCAAATCAAATTCTTCTTTGTTGCGGAGGTTCAGCCCTTCAGGGTTGGGCATGCCTTCGTACCAGGGTTCTATGCGCATGTACACCTCTGCAAACTGCCCTGCTCCCCCACTCTGCTTTTTATGGCGGTAATTACTTTCTGCCCTTCGGCCAATGGTTTCACGATAAGGAATTTTTGGCTTCTCAAATTTTACTTCCAGTTTGTGGATGTGTTCAATTTTCCACTGCAGTACTTTCAGGTGCAGTTCGCCTTGGCAATGCAGCAGGGTTTGTTTTAATTCAGGTGACACTTCAAAGCGAACGGTGGCATCTTCTTCCTGCAGCGTATGCAGCGCCTGTGATAACTTTTCTTCTTCTCCTTTGTTTACCGCACTAATAGCAATGGTAACATTGGGTTTGGGAAACTGGATAGGCTCCAGTTCTATGTTGGCGCCTTTGTCGTGCAGGGTGTTGTTTACATGAGTGCTGCGCAACTTAATGGTAGCGCCGATATCCCCTGCCGTTAGTTCCTGCACGGGCACCCGGTTATGTCCTTCCAATAAAAACAACTGGTTGATCTTTTCTGTGGACCCGGTGTTTTCATTCACCAGGTCGCTGCCTACTTTAATGGTGCCGCTGTACACTTTAAACAAACTGAGTTCGCCAATATGTGGTTCAATGATGGTTTTAAAAATAAAGATGCAGGCAGGGCCATTGCTGCTGCAGGGCAAGGTGCTGTCATTGATTGTTTTTTGTGGCGGCATTTCCGTAGGAGCCGGACATACATAATCGATAAAGCTCATGAAGCGGCCGATGCCCATATTTTTTTCTGCAGATGCACAGAACAAAGGAAAGATATCATGCCTGATCATAGAAGTATGCAGACCGGCTTTCATTTCCTCTTCACTCAGTTCGCCCTGGTCAAAATATTTTTCCATCAGGCCTTCATCATTGGACGCAATGGTTTCTACCAGTTCTTTATGGAGTTGTTCTGCCCTGTCTTTTTCGCTGTCAGGAACCGGGAGCTTCTCCGGTTTGCCGCCATCCGGTGGATATTTGTACAATACCATGTTTAGCACATCCACAATACTGTTGAAGCCTGCGCCTGTTTGTACTGGATATTGCACAGCCACTACATTGCCACCAAAATGAGTTTTGGCCTCCCGTAATGTTCTGTCAAAGTCGGCGCCGTCTGCATCCAGTTTGTTGGCAACAAAAATGGTGGGTGTTTTAAAAGTATCTGTGTATTCCCAGATAATATCACTGCCGACTTCCACGCCCATGGCAGCGTTGAGTACCATTACCCCGGTATCGGCTACCCGTAAAGCGCTGATCACTTCTCCCACAAAATCATCGTAGCCGGGTGTGTCGATGATGTTGATCTTATAATCTTTCCAGGGCGTATGCATCAGGGAAGCAAATACAGAGCTTTGTCTTTCTGTTTCCAGTTCATGATAATCACTCACGGTATTTTTTCCGGCGATGGTACCGCGGCGTTTGGTGATGCCTGCATCAAAGAGCATGCATTCGGCCAGGGTGGTCTTGCCACAGCCTGCATGCCCGAGCAGGGCGATATTTTTCACATGATTAGAATCGTATGTTGGCATATAATCGTTTTTAACAATGAAGAGATCTCCTTTAGAACCAGCCAGCCCGCTGTATAGCGGGCTGGCTGGCGTTTATATGGATGTTACTGATTTACGAACAGGTGAAATTCCTGTTCCAGTTTGTCAAGATCGGATAAGAGCATATCCAGTTTTTCTTTGATGTAGTGATGCGGAATGCGATGGCCGAAATTGGGATGCCGTTCTGCTTCATTCACATGATAGCGTATCTCATGCTTCAGATCATGAATATTAATGAGCTGGATATGAAACTGGTTGTGAAAATGTTCTATTCCAATCAATACCTCCTGCCCCGTTTTACCCGGCGCAAAATAGTAAAGCTCGTTTTTAAGACCATTGATCTTTTTACGGTAGGATGCCAGTACATCATACCATTCTTTGCACTCATCAATAAGTGCATGGTGTTGTGCTTCTGTAACCATTGGAATTCAATTTTAAAAGGTTGATAAATCGTTGAAGGAACCGCAAGCTTTTGTAATTGCTCTACTAAAGGTAAAAACAAGTTGAAATAATTTCATGATTTTTATCATGATAAATAATAAAGGTTATCATCTCCTGAAAAAGTGCCCGGGTGCCCCAGCCAGATTAAAAACCGGCAAGCGGAAACCGGCCGGGCGGGCTGCCATAAAATCTCTCAATACACATAAAAAATCTTCGATCAAATAGTTAGGCTGGTATTGAATAATACCGGTCGTAAAAGGGTCTTTAACAATTTTTTTTTGTTAATAAAACTATTTTTTTTATCATATCAATTATTTATTTTGGGGCGTTACTGCCGGCAATTTTCCCCAGATATAATATTTATTGCCTGTTTTTTGTGGACATATTTGCCCATATCATTTTAAATCACAATTGTCCGTTCGTTAAGCTGTTAAAAAACATTTTTTAGTTCGTCGCATTTTCTGCACATTTTTTTTAAGTGGCACGGTACTTGAATTTATGCTAACAGATTTTAATTCCACCGGATGAAATATGGGGACCCCGGAAAGAAAATTTACATTATTTATTATCCATTCAAAAAAAATTAAAACATGAAAAAGATTGTAATTACGCTGTGCGTTGCATTTGCAGCATTTATCGCACTGAGTGCATTTACTAACCTTGCTGGAACCAGTATCCATGGCACGATAACACCTGCAGATGGCGCTAAAAAAGTATGGGCTGTCAATGGTACGGATTCTGTTTCTGTTACACCGGTATCCGGAAACTTTTCACTTGATGTGAAACCAGGCACCTGGAAACTAAAAGTGGAAGCAGCATCACCTTACAAAGATGCAGTAGTAGAAAATATCGTGGTAACTGAAGGTCAATCTGCAGATGCAGGAGACATTAAACTGGTGCAATAAGATTTGGTTTAACAGGTAAATGATGATGCACATCATCATCATAAATCGTATCTCCTGCAATGGGCAAATAGGTGCTTACCTTTTGAAAAAACTATTCAGTGAGATACGATTTTTTATTTTTTGATCCCTACCGGTTTTGCTGCAGCTCCTTGTAACCGGCTACATTCAACCCAACCGAAATTAAAAACCATTTCCCGCAATTAAATGTTTAGCTACCTGGCTGTGTATATGTTTTAGTGTCGTTACGAAAGTAAAATGAACAGTAACTTTGAATAAACGAAGGAACAGGATGTGCAGATATGAACAGGCAGCATTAAATGAATTAATGGCATGGCAAAAGAAAATGGTCAGAAAGCCATCCATCCTGAACAATCTTTCAAAAAAAATCCAGACCAGGATTAATACCTGGATACCTGAAAAAATACATTCTGCCATTACGATAGCTATTAAACAAATGATACGCGGTGTTCTTTTTGGTGCAACACACACTACGCCTGCATCATATTCCTATGTAAGCCTGCAGGCGACGGAAGAAGCTGTTCAGAAAAAAATTGATTTTTACAGGAATACCGCTGCAATAGAAGGTGGCATCACCGGTGCCGGCGGCGTATTATTAGGGCTGGCTGATTTTCCTTTGTTAATAGGCATAAAAATAAAATTGCTGTTTGAGATCGCTGCACTTTATGGTTTTGATGTTAGTGATTATAGAGAAAGGCTGTACCTGCTGCATATTTTTGAACTGGCTTTTTCAGGCGATACACACAGAAAAAAAATTTTTATTAAAATGATAAGCTGGGAGGAACAGCGTAAAAGTTTGCCATCAGACATCCACCAGTTTGACTGGAGGAATTTTCAACAGGAATACAGGGACTATATTGACCTGGCCAAGATGGCACAACTGGTACCCATAATCGGTACACCCGTTGGTGTACTGGTAAATTACCGGTTAATAAAAAAACTGGGCATTACCGCTATGAATGCATACCGCATGAGAATACTTAAATTCCCGAACCTGGTGAGCTGATGCTCTTAAACTGAAATCAATTTAGGGAAGCGGAAGGATAACATTTCATCGAAGGATGTTTTACTGACCAACAGCAGCCTGTACTTTTCGTGGTATCAAATAAATTTCTTTTTGTCTTTCATTGATGTAGCGAAAACCATTTACATCAAAGAACCCGTCTTCCTCCAGCATCATACGTACGCTTTTTTTCCATTCAGGAATGTCTGAGGCTGCATTCAATTCAATAGAATAAGCTGTGTTCAACTGCATAGAATAGTCCCCGCTTCCGGGCACACCATTCTGCTGGTCCCATAAACCAATGGTAGGTCCTGCTGCATGCCCATGATAACCGATGGGATGCGTATAAATAGTGGGTTGTAAACCTTCTTTCTTTGCCTGTGCCAGGGCTGATGCCAGTAGCTGGTTACCGGTTTTTCCATCTTTGAACTGGCCGGTTAAAATATCCTGCAGCCGGTTTGCTTTTGCAAAGGCATCCTGCAGGCTTTTAGGAACTTCTTTTTCTCCCGGCAATAAAACATAGGCATGCTGCTGCACATCAGTGTTCAGTCTTAAATACGTGATGCCGATGTCCACATGCAGAAGATCGCCGGGCATGATCACCTCATCTGCTTCCTTTGCAGAAAAACTTTTCAGGTGATCAAAATTTTGCTGATCATTTCGTTGAATAGAAACGGAAGGATGAAACCAGGTATCATAGCCGAGATCTCTTATCTTTTGCCTGAACCACCATACCACGTCTTCTGTGGTAGTAACACCAGGTTTAATTACTTTTTCTGAAAAGCCTTCCTCAATAATTTTATGCGTAGCGTCTACCAGTTGCGGGTATAGCTGCATTTCATGATCCGTCCTGGTCTCCAGCCAGGAAACCGCCAACCCTTCTGCAGATACTACCTTATATTTAAAAGCTGCCGGAAGCTTTTGCATAAATTCGTAATAATCGGTTTCATCCAATCCATCCGCATGGCCAAAACTGGCAGAGGTATTTAGCGCTATAAATTTAGGATTGCGTGCGCTGATGATGTCAATCAGTGCATCCCATTGATTGGGAAATTTGGCCATATCCCACGCCGCCTTGATATTACTCCCTACATCGTAGCGTGCCACGGCCAGTTTTTCGTATACTTTTTTTTGCGGATTATTGTAAAAAACAAGAATCGTTCTTCTTCTTGCATTCAGCCAGTCTGCGGGCAGCATGGTTTTCAGCACAGGGTCTTCGTTGTATTCCCGGCTCATCACCACCCACATGTCAATGCCGGATCTTTCCATTAATAAGGGAAGTAAATTATTCAGCCTTTCATTCAATACTTCGTCTATTAGTTTTGCCTGGTCTCTTACCGGCAGCACCTGTGTGAATGCTGCAAGCTGGATCAATAATAAAACAGGCAATATTATTTTTCTCATGTTCAGTCGGTTTGGCTTCAAATGTAAGGCAGCAAATGTATTGAACCGGCAGCAAAACAGGAAATGAATATTCCAATTGGTATATTTATACCTTTCTGTTAATACCTGGCAAGAAACGAGGCTGTATTTTTTTTATAACTATCTTTAGCGCATGCTTTTAAATTTAACCACGTTGCTTTCACAACGATGATCACGAATCCATCATTTTATTCCCAAATTAATAGTTGCATGCAAACAAAGTTTTGTAAATTTTTTATTTTTCTATTTATTTTGTTAAGTACAGGAACCGCTTTAATTGCCCAGGACCTGGAAACGATCTTAAACACCGCGGAAACAAAATACATGCAGGAAAAAATGTACCTGCATACAGATAAGAATATATATACCAGCGGCGAAACTATTTGGTTCAAAGCCTACTTAACGGCCGATAATTTACCCGGTCCTATGAGCAAAACAGTGTATGCAGAACTGGTAAATGACAGGGGCATGGTATTGCAAAGAAAAATGATGCCCGTAGTTGTCTCAGGTGCATTTGCCGATTTCACCATCCCGGATTCTCTGCCGGATACACGCTTGTTCCTGAGGGCCTATACAGCCTGGATGCTGAATTTTGATTCCAGTCTTTTATGCGTAAAGCCGCTTTATATCATACCTAAAAAAGGATTACCAAAAAAGGCCGCAGTGGCTTCTGCTGGCACCTTAACCTTTTTTCCTGAAGGCGGCGACCTGGTAGAAAATATAGCATCTCATGTGGCATTTAAAGCTACCGATGCCGAAGGAACGCCGATACCGGTAAAAGGTGAGATCGTCGACAATAAAAACAAGGTGATCAATTCTTTTGCATCGGTTCATGATGGTATGGGGTATGTCATCTTAACACCCCTTCCGGGCGAAACCTATAAAGCCGTATGGAAAGATAAGAATGGCGCTTCGCATGAAACCAGCCTGCCTGCTGCAAAAAAACATGGGATCGTGCTGAGTGTTGGCTTTCCTGATAATAAACTGTTTTATTCGATTACCAGGCCAGATTCTGCAAAACCAGAATTTACCCGGTTTACCGTGGTGGCACAAACGCAGCAGCGAATGATGTACATCGCCCAGATCAACCTTACCAGGAAAACCAATGTAAGTGCCCCGATGCCTACCGACAGTATGCCCGATGGTGTTTTACAGATCACTGTTTTTAATGCGTTAATGGAACCCGTGGCAGAAAGGCTGGTGTTTGTAAACAACAATAGTTATTCTTTTATTACCGACCTGCACCTGGTAGAAAAAAATATTATTAAACATGGCCGCAACGTCATCCAGCTGGATGTAGGCGGCAACCTGATGACCAATCTTTCTGTTGCAGTAACAGATGCTGATATTAATCCCGTAAGTAAAAATGAATCCAACATTTATACCCAGCTGTTGTTAAGCAGCGATCTAAAGGGTTATGTATACAATCCTGCTTACTATTTTTCAGGAGAGGATGATTCTGTAAAGAAGCATCTTGACCTGGTAATGATGACAAACGGGTGGAGAAGATTTAACTGGGAAAAAATACTGACAGACCAGTGGCCCGTTTTAAATTACCAGCCTCAAAAATATATTACGATACAGGGAAAAGTGCTCGGCCTGTCAAGAACATTATTATACAACAAGGATATCTCGGGTATTTTTAAAACAAAAAATAATCCCCCCGCTTTTCTAAATATTCCAATTAATGATAAAGGCGATTTTATCCAGGACGGGCAGTACTTTTTTGATACTGCTAAACTGTATTACCAGCTTAGTAACGACAAAGATAAAAGTCTCACCACGCAGGCTGCTTTTTCTTTTACAAACAGTTTTATTAAAGGCCCTTTTTTTAATAAAGACCAGGTAGCCAGTTTATACCAGCCAGCTTTAACAGATACCAGCGCCCTATCAAAAAGCAGCAATCTTGCAACATTGCGCCGCAACCAGGAGGCTTCGAACAGGGTGGAAACCCTGCAGGAAGTGAGGGTTATTTCCAAACAAAAATCACTCAAACAAAAATTAGATGAAGAATATACTTCCGGTTTTTTTAGTGGTGGTGACGGATACAGCTTTAACACAGAAGATGACCCTTTTGCAAAATCCTCCCCCGGTGTACTGGAATATTTACAGGGAAAAGTAGCAGGCCTGCAAATAAGTACCACTGCAGGAGGAAGCGCTACCTGGCGCGGAAGTGCCACCAGTTTTTTCCTGAATGAAACCCCCACGGATCTAAGCATGCTTCAATCAATCAATATGGCAGATGTGGCATTGATAAAAGTGTTCCGTCCGCCATTTTTTGGTGCCAGCGGTGGTGGCAGCGGAGGCGCTATTGCGATCTATACTAAAAAAGGCAGCGCCATCAATAGTGATTTCAAGGCGCTTCCCTTTGTCAACATCTATGGTTATTCCGCCATCAGGGAATTTTATTCCCCTGATTATAGTAGCCCAAATGCTGATCCCACTGCGAAAGATTACCGTACTACTTTGTACTGGAACCCGCATGTGTACATTGACAGAAATTACCGACGGATAACACTCCCATTTTTTAACAGTGATAATTGCAAAAAAATAAGGGTGATCATAGAAGGCATCAATGAGTTGGGTTTGCTTACAAGAGAGGAAAAGATTTTTGAACAGTAAGCAGAGTGGCCGGGTATGGCAACTAAATAAGTTCGGTTTAGGTAAACGTGAAAAGTGAACGGTCAATAATTGACGACTGACTATGCACTCTTCACGAATCGTCGCTTTATAATTAACAAAAACGGTAATTGTCTCTTTATTAATTT
>Ga0068871_100003249_pt1 | contig 11146 bp, 11 predicted proteins | sample KBSMisM72_FD_72750 | JGI IMG/M metagenome (GOLD analysis project Ga0068871, IMG submission 72750) | Miscanthus rhizosphere microbial communities from Kellogg Biological Station, Michigan, USA - KBS Miscanthus M7-2 | ecosystem: Host-associated > Plants > Roots > Rhizosphere > Soil ... | reverse complement strand
CAACCTTTGCCTTTGACCGACCACAGCCCATTGTCGAAGCCAATATTGCCCGGGTGCTTTCGCGCCTAACGAACTGTGAGATTCCCATCGACACTGTGGCCGGGCGTGACTTTCTGTGGCAAACCGCAGGGGAATTGTTGCCCTCGAAGAACGCTCGACTTCATAACTCCGCGCTCATGGACTTGGGTGCGACCATATGTCGTCCCCGTCGTCCGCTTTGCTCAAGCTGTCCGGTAGGTGCGTTCTGCCGGGCGGAAAATCCAACCCAGTTGCCGAGAAAGAAAGAACGGTCCCGAACCATTCGTTTGATCGAATCCCACGCTTTCACTCGCGAGCGAAGCCGCGTCTTGCTCGAGCGCTCCCGAGAACGCTGGCGCGGCATGTGGATTCTGCCGCGCTTGGCGCGCCGGCCGAAGCGAGCTCCGCTCTTGCGTCTCGATTTTCCTTTCACCCATCATCGCATTACTCTCGCTGTTTTCCTGGCCCCACAGCCGTCCTCGCCTAACGACCATCATCAATGGTTTTCGGTGCCAGCCCTGGCAAGGTTGCCTTTGCCCACTCCTCATCGGCGCGCGCTAAGTAAGTTGCTATCCATGGAGATACCCGACTTATCCGCAGTTTCATAGGATGTTACTAGGCCAAAAGATCGTCGTCGTCATGCCTGCTTATAACGCTGCGCGAACCCTGCGTCAGACTTATGACGAAGTGATGGCGCATGGCATCGTCGATCGCGTCATTCTGGTCGATGACGCCAGCAAGGATGAAACCGCCGCCATGGCGCGCACTTTGCCCAGCGTTCAAGTCGAAGTTCATTCCCAGAATCGCGGCTACGGCGCCAATCAAAAGACTTGTTATCGTCTCGCTCTGGCCGCTGACGCGGATATTGTCATTATGATTCACCCGGACTACCAATACACGCCGGCGCTTATTCCGGCCATGGCCTCATTGGTCGCAAGCAAACTCTATCCCTGCGTGCTTGGCTCGCGCATTCTCGGCGGCGGCGCCTTGCGGGGAGGCATGCCGGTCTGGAAATATATCTCCAATCGCTTTCTTACTTTCGTTGAAAATCTCCTCCTGGGCGCAAAGCTCTCAGAATACCACACCGGCTACCGCGCTTTTGCCAGGACATTACTCGAAGAGTTACCCTTGGATACCTTCTCCGATGACTTTCTTTTCGATAATCAACTCCTTGTAGAGGTGATCCGGCGAAATTATCCGGTCGGTGAGATCACTTGCCCGACGAAATACTTCCGAGAAGCCTCTTCCATAGGTTTCTTTTCCAGCGTGCGCTACGGCTTAGGCTGCCTCTTCACCGCCTTCCGCCGCCGGTCACGCATCTCCCGTTCATGAAACTGGTTGAGGAAACGGCTGCCGCGGAAATTCGAGAGACCAAGTCAGAAAAGCCGTTGAAGTGGATAAGTCCGGCTGCTTGCCTGGCATTGGTTGTAATGACCTGGGTCGTTTTTGGACGCGCCGTTACGTTCGGCTTCTTCAATTACGATGATAGCTTTTACGTTTATCAAAACTCGTCGATCAACCACGGCCTGACCAAAGCTGGACTCATTAGGGCTTTCACTCACCCGCTGGTTGGTAACTGGCACCCGCTCACTTCGATTTCCCTCATGCTGGATGCGCAATGGTCTGGACTTCACGCCGGCGGCTATCACCTGGTCAACGTTATTCTGCATAGCCTGGCCGTTCTTCTTCTCTTCTTCTTTCTGCGGACCATGACTGGGCGGACTTGGTGCAGTGCTTTTGTCGCGGCCGCCTTTGCCATCCATCCTCTTCGGGCCGAGTCGGTCGTTTGGATTTCGGAACGCAAGGACGTCCTGAGCGCTGTCTTCTTTTTCCTGGGGTTGCTGGCGTATGTTCGTTACGCCAGAAAGCCTCCCGCGCTTGGGAGCTATCTCTTAATAGTTCTTTGTCTCACTCTAGGGCTTCTTTCCAAAGCCATGTTAGTCACTTTTCCGTTTCTTCTTTTGCTCTTGGACTATTGGCCTCTCGGGAGATTCCAACCAGTCTCCTTCGCCAGAGTGCGCTGGCTTATTCTGGAGAAGCTTCCACTTCTCCTACCGGTTGCAGCCATCGCGGTTGCGACCATGGTTTCGCAAGGACTGGCTCGACAGGCCGCACATGACTGGCCATTACGCTGGAGAATTGATAACGCTCTGGTCACCATCTGGATTTACCTGCGACAGATGTTCTGGCCCCAGCACTTGGCTGTTTTCTATCCGCACCCAAAGGATACCCTCAGCAATTGGGTCGTCATTGCCGCTTTCGTCGGAGTCATCACAGTGACGAGCCTTGTGCTCTGCTTTGGTAGAAAGCGACCCTATCTGATTACAGGCTGGTTCTGGTATTTGATCATGCTCGTGCCCGTCATCGGGCTGGTGCAAGTCGGCTCGCAGGCGCACGCCGATCGCTACACTTATCTTCCTCAAATCGGCATATACCTGCTCCTGGCTTGGGGGATAACTGACCTAACCGCCGGCCTTCCCAGGCAAAGGCTGATTCTGAGTGTTAGTGGCAGCGCGGCGGTAATAGCGCTTATGCTGCTTTCGTCACGTCAGGTTGGGTACTGGTCCAGCTCGATCCGTCTATGGCGGCACACCCTTGCGGTGACTAATGGGAACGACGTCGCCGAACGCGGTCTTGGAACCGCGCTAAGCAGCGCAGGCCAAATTGACGAAGCGATTCTGCATGATCGGGCCGCGCTTCGCATCCGACCTGGCGATGCCAATGGACTAACGAATCTGGCGAATGCGCTCTTCTTGAAAGGTGAGTTACCGGAAGCGATCCGTTACTTCCGCGAAGTAATGCGGCTTCGACCTGACGACGCGGGGACTCGGCGCAATCTGGGCAAAGCTCTTGATCGAAATGGCTCGAGCGAGGAAGCGATCGCGGAGTTCAGGGAAGCGCTTCGTCTCAACCCCGGCGAGGCGGATGCTGCCTACAGTCTGGGGAACACTTTGCAGGGCCAAAACAAGACCAGCGAAGCGATCACCTATTTCCGGCAGGCCATCGCTTCGGAGCCGAATCACGTCGGAGCGCATTACAACCTTGGCATAGCCTTGCTGCATGAAGGAAGGACGGATGAAGCCATCCCGCAATTCCGTGCGGCGCTCGAACTCGATCCGCGCAAGGCCGAGATCCATAATAATCTTGCCATCGCGCTGCGAAAAGCCGGCCTAACGAGTAAAGCCATCGCCGAATGGAAAGCCGCTTTAGAGATCGAGCCGCAAAATGCCGCGCTCCATGCCAATCTTGGAATCGGCTTTCTGGAGGATGGACAAGTTGCCGAGGCCGTCGCGCAGTGGCGCCAAGTGCTTCGCCTTGCGCCTGACAGCCTGGCGACAGAGTTGAGTCTCGCCTGGATTCTCGCGACCGCTCCGGAAGATTCCGTCCGCGATGGCGAGGCCGCGGTTCAGCTCGCGCGTCGCGCTTCCCGTGCCGCAGCCGAGGGCGCCTTCACGACCTATCGCGTCCTCGCTGCCGGCTATGCTGAAACGCATGATTTCGAGGACGCGGTTGATACCGCGCGCGAAGGCGCTCAACGTGCCGAGGCCAGAGATCAACCGTCTATGGCCGAGCTGCTGCGAAGCGATCTCAAATTCTATGAACGAGCGGTTCCTGTACGTGACGCCACCCACGGGCAGAGTGAGCCGACGCCGTGACCGCGCGTTTCCATTTGTCCTCCACGCGCTATTTCTCCAAGCTGGAACCCGATGAGAAGCATGACCGGTTATGGTCGCGGCGAAAGCGAACGCGAAGGCGCGAAGATCAATGTCGAAATCACCTCCGTAAACAGGAGACAAAGCGACATTGTCATCAATCTGCCGCGCGAGCTGAGTGCCTTTGAGCCGCGCGTGCGCCAGGCAGTGGCCGATCGCGTCACGCGCGGACGAACCAATGTCGTCATTACTTTTGATCGGAGCGCGAACGCGGCGCGCAATCTGGCGCTCGATTCCGCGCTCGCCCGCTCTTATCACGAGAGCATGCGCGACTTGCAGAAGGCCTTGGGCGTAAGCGGCGAGATCACCATCGGCATGATTTTGCAGGCGCCGGGCGTACTGCGGTTCGCCGACGACGGCTTCGCGCCTAACGACACCTGGCCGGCGATGGAAAAGGCACTTGCCGCCGCACTCGATGAATTGGTGAAAATGCGCGAGCGCGAGGGAAAACATCTGGCGAAAGACCTGATCCATCGCCTTAAAGTCGTGCGCCAGGCCCTGAAGGAGGTACGCAAGATGCACCCTGCGGTGGCGGAGAAATATCGCGCTACGCTACTGGATCGAATCGAGAAGGCCGGCCTCGAGCTGGCGCCTAACGACGATCGCCTGCTTAAAGAAGTCGCTCTCTTCGCCGATCGTTCCGATATTTCGGAAGAACTTACGCGACTCGAGAGTCACCTCGCGCAATTTGCGCATCACCTGCGCAAGAACGAGCCCGTCGGCCGCACGCTCGAATTTATTACGCAGGAAATTTCGCGCGAGCTGAATACGTTAGGCGCGAAAGCGGGCGACGCTGGAATTTCGCGTCACGTCGTAGCCTGCAAATCGGAAATCGAGAAGATTCGCGAGCAAGTGCAAAATCTTGAATAAGGAATTTGGGCGTTACGGAATTCTTTTTGTCGTTTCCGCTCCATCCGGAGCGGGCAAGACCACGCTTTGCGACGCACTTCGGCAAACATCCGACTTCGTCTACTCCGTTTCCTGCACGACGCGCACGCCGCGGGCCGGCGAAATCAACGGCGAAGACTACCACTTTCTTTCCGAAAAGGACTTCTTCGTGCGGGCAGAGGCAGGCGAATTTCTCGAATACGCGAAAGTGCATGGGAAATACTACGGGACGCTGCGCGACCCGATCCTGAGCAACCTGCAGAAAGGAGTCGACGTTTTGATCGATATCGACACACAAGGCGCGGCGGCGATTCGCGCCTACGACGATGCGTTCGTTAGGCAAGCGCTGGCCGATGTTTTCATCATGCCACCCGACCTCGAGGAGCTGCGGCGTCGCCTAACGAAACGCGGAACCGAAACCGGGACTCAGGTCGAAGTGCGTCTGCAAACCGCCGCGCGTGAAATGGAGCTCTGGCGCGATTACCGTTACACCATCATCAGCCGCTCGATGGAGGAGGATTTGCAAAAGTTTCGGCAGATCATGGGGGCGGAACGCATCCTGAGCAGCAGGCTGATCATTACCTAACGACTAACCATGGAGAGAAAGAAACGATCGGTCGTTCTCGGCGTGACCGGCTCAATCGCCGCCTACAAATCGGCGGAGCTGGCCAGCCTGCTCGTGAAGCAAGGACACAACGTTCACGTTGTAATGACCAAAGACGCGACCGAATTCATCACCCCACTGACCCTGCAAACGCTCTCGAAAAATCCCGTCACGACCAGTTTCTACGACGAGAAACAGAGCTGGCATCCTGGCCATATCGCGCTCGCCGATCAGGCCGACCTTCTTCTCATCGCGCCCGCCACCGCGCACATCATTGCGGAACTGGCACATGGTCTTGCCGGTCATCCGTTGACCGCGATCGCGCTTGCCATCCGCGCGCCAATTTTGATCGCGCCGGCGATGAATGGAAAAATGTGGGAACACCCGGCGACGAAGGAAAACGTGGCAACGCTAGGCGCGCGCGGCGTCGAGTTCATTGGACCGGAAGCGGGCATGCTGGCCTGCGGCTACGAAGGCATCGGCCGCCTGTGGAAAGTGGACGAAATCGCGTTCCGGGCCGAGTTCCTGCTCGCCAGCCAGGAAAATCTGATCGCGTGAAATTCGTCGTCACGGCCGGGCCGACGCGCGAGCCGCTCGATCCGGTGCGTTACCTGAGCAATCGCTCTTCAGGAAAGATGGGTTACGCCATCGCGGCGGCCGCCCTTGAAGAGAAGCATGAGGTTGTTCTCGTCTCGGGACCGGTCGCGCTGGCTGCGCCAGCAGGGGCGGCATTGGTCCACGTGACGACCGGCGAAGAAATGTTTGCCGCCGTTTCCGAACAGCTCGGGCAATGCGACGTGCTCGTGATGTGCGCGGCGGTTTGCGATTACAGACCAGCGCAATACGCGGGGCAAAAGTTGGCCAAGCGCCGTGGACGCTTTTCCCTCGAGCTGGAGGCAACGCGCGACATCCTTGCTAGCCTAACGAATAAGCCTAACGACTGTTTTGTCGTCGGTTTCGCAGCCGAAACGCAGGAGTTGGAAGCGAACGCAAAACGCAAGCTGCGGGAGAAAAATTGCGACCTGATTGTGGCGAACGACGTCAGCCGGACCGACCTCGGAATGGATGCGGAGGAAAATGAAGTCCTCATTTTTTCGCCTAACGATGCGCCAAAAAAAATTCCGCGCGCAAAAAAAAGCGAGTTGGCGCGCGTGTTGCTAAAAATAATTTTGCACGCGCGCGAAAAACGTTTGACAAAAAAAGCGTGACGATTAGTGACTCGAAGACGTGAAGTTATTCACACAATGTTCACAGACCGCTTCTGCGGATTGAAAGGGGGGATTCCCTAATGCCAGCTAAGAAAAAGGCCGCCAAGAAAAAGGCACCAGCCAAGAAGAAAATGGCCGCGAAGAAGAAACGGCGCTAACGCTGGATCCACAGAAGAGCGGTGATGAACCGTTCTTCCGCACCTTTAACTTCAACCCGGGAGGAGAATTCATTTTCTCCTCCCGATTTTTTTGTCGAAAAATTCTTCGCGGCCCAGACGCGGAATCGTTTAGGTTCGGCGCGTGATCGAACCTCTCGCTGTCGCGACCGAAGCAGCCCACGCCGCGGGTGAGTTGCTGCGCGCGCATTTCGAGAGACCTCTCACGGTCAACGCCACAACGGCGCACGACATCAAGCTGGAGGTCGATGTCCTGGCGCAAAACCTGATCACGAAAATTTTGCTCGAGCGGTTCCCAGACCACGCGCTTTACGGTGAAGAAGGAATCGTAGGCGATCAATCGAGCCCACACCAGTGGGTGGTCGATCCACTTGACGGAACGGTAAATTTTTTCTACGGCATTCCGCATTTTTGTGTCTCGATCGCATTGCGGCGCGAGCGAGAGGTGATCGCCGGCGTAATCTATGACCCGATGCGGAACGAACTGTGGAGCGTGGAAAAAGACGGAACGCCGCTCCTCAATGGAAGGATCATTGGCGTGAGCAAACGCGCGCAACTTGCGGAAGCGGTCGTTTCCATCGGGCTCGCGAAAACGAGCGCGACGATCGACGCTGGCCTGCCACTCTTGCAGGAAATGGTGCATCGCGTACGCAAATGCCGAATGTTCGGCAGCGCCGCGCTCGACATGGCTTACATTGCCTGTGGCCGACTCGACGTTTATATCGAACAGGGGATAAGCCTTTGGGATATCGCGGCCGGTTCCCTGCTGGTGCAAGCGGCGGGCGGGAAAGTCGAGTTGGAAGCGCGCACAGACGCGCCGGAGAAGTTTCGCATCATTGCCTCAAACGGTCGCCTGGAATTGCGCTAGCCTAACGAGATGTTTCGTTCGGGAATTGGTTATGACGCGCACCGGTTTGGCGAAGGCCGAAAGCTGATCCTCGGTGGGGTGGAAATTCCGCACTCGCGCGGACTGGAAGGACATTCCGACGCCGACGTCCTCTCGCACGCCATTGCCGATGCCTTGTTAGGCGCGATCGGCGAGCGCGACATCGGGCATCATTTTCCGAACACCGACGAATCCATTCGCGGTATCAGCAGCCTCGAAATTTTGAGCCGCGTCGGAGAAATCGTGGCGCAGAAAAATTCTCGCATCGTGAACGTAGACGCGACGCTGATCGCAGAAGCGCCAAGAATCGCTCCGCATCTGGAGGCAATGCGCGAGAGGATCTCCGCTGCTCTCGGGATCGACATTTCATGCGTCGGGATTAAAGCGACGACAAATGAAGGCATGGGCGCGATCGGCCGGGGCGAAGGGATCGTGGCAATGGCAGTTGCGAGTGTGATCCAGAGTTAGATGGCGCTTCGCTTCTTCAACACTTACTCGCGCGAAATCGAGGAATTTCGTCCACTCGATCCCAGTGGTCGCGCTGTGAAGATGTATACCTGTGGCCCGACGGTTTACAGCCACGCCCACATCGGGAATTTTCGCGCCTACATTTTCGAAGACTTGCTCCAACGTCATCTTGAAGCGCGCGGTTACATGGTCGACCGCGTCATGAACCTGACGGACGTGGATGACAAAACCATTCGCGGCAGCCGCGAGGCTAACCTGCCCCTGCAGTCATTCACCGCGCCATTCAAGGAAGCGTTTTTCCAGGACCTCAAGACGCTTCAGATTGAGCCCGCCAATCAATATCCCGCCGCAACGAACGAACGATTCGTTAGGGCGATGATCGGCATGATCGAAAAATTGATCGCGCGCGACCTGGCTTACCCGGCGGAGGACAAATCGGTCTACTTCCGGATTCATCGTTTTCCGAAGTATGGACATCTCGCGCATTTTGATCTGTCGGAGCTGCGTTCCACCGGCCGGGTGAAGAGCGATGAATACGATAAGGAACACGTCGGCGATTTCGCGCTTTGGAAGGCATGGGATGACGAAGATGGCGATGTTTGGTGGGAAAGTCCGTGGGGCCGCGGTCGGCCCGGCTGGCACATCGAGTGCAGCGCGATGGCCACGACATTGTTAGGCGAGCAAATCGATCTCCACTGCGGCGGAGTCGACAACATCTTTCCGCATCACGAAGCCGAGATCGCGCAATCGGAAGGGTGCAGCGGAAAACAATTCGTCCGCTATTGGCTGCATTGCGCGCATCTCCTGGTCGAAGGGCAAAAGATGTCGAAGTCGTTAGGCAACTTTTACACCCTGCGCGACGTGCTCGCGAAGGGATACAGCGGCCGGGAGGTTCGTTATGCCCTGATGCGCGTGCATTATCGCGCTCCGCTCAATTTTACCTGGGAAGGAATGGAGGAAGCGCGCCAGGCGCTTCTGCGGATCGACGAGTGGTTGCGACGTTTGCGCGGCGTTGGAAGCGGTGAAAGTCAGACTGACGGAATTGCGAACGATAAATTTTTCGAAGCGTTGGATGACGATCTCAACATCTCGGCCGCGCTCGGATATTTGTTCGAGCAAATTCGCGAAAGTAATCGTGAACTCGATGGCGGGGTCGAATCGGCGCGCGCCCAGGCATGGTTAGATTGGTGGGAGAAAATCAATCGCGTTCTGGTGCTTGAGGGAGAGAAGGAAGGCCCTCCCCCGGAGATTGTCGCCCTCGCCGAAGCGCGCGTGCAGGCGCGGCTTGCCAAGAATTGGCAAAAAAGTGATGAATTGCGCGATGCAATTCAAGCTGCCGGCTGGGAAGTGCGCGACACGAAGGGGGGACAAGTCCTCACCCGCCGGGCCAGTGCTTAACAAACGCGGAGCGATTTGCGCCTAACAAAATGTTTCACGCCGCCGACTTCTTCGAACTCGAACACACGGCGCACTCCAAGCTTTTCGAAAACGGCAAATACGTCTGGGACGCACTCAAGCAGATTCCGAGTTATCTCCAGTTCCGACTCCAGCCCGCCATCATGGGCGAGCTGATCGGCAAGCCCTACATCAGCGACGCCGTCTTTATCGGCAGCGGAACGGTTGTCGAACAGGGGGCCGTGTTGAAAGGCCCGGCCTGGATCGGCGAAAACTGCCATCTGCGCGCCGGCTGTTACGTGCGGGAGAATGTCATCGTCGGCAACGGGGTGGTGATGGGCAATTCCTGCGAATTCAAGAACTGCATCCTCTTTGATGAAGCGCAGATCCCGCATTTCAGTTACGTCGGCGATTCGATTCTCGGCTACAAAGCGCATCTCGGCGCCGGCGTCATCCTTTCGAACGTGAAACTCGATCACGCGGAAATCTCCGTCATGGCAACTGACGGGATGATCGCCACTGGCTTGCGCAAATTCGGCGCGATCATCGGCGACCGGACAGAGATCGGCTGCAATGCTGTGATCAATCCCGGGTCAGTCATAGGACGAGACTGCATTATTTATCCAGGAAGCAACTTTCGTGGAGTCTTACCGGCAAACAGTATTCTTAAGACTCGCCAGACGTCTCAAATTTTAAGCCGCCGTTAGGCAACCTGCCTGGCGGATGGGCGGGGATTCGAACCCCGGGTGCCTTTTGGGCACACACGCTTTCCAGGCGTGCACAATAGACCGCTCTGTCACCCATCCCTCTCAATTCCCGTTCGCCTTCGTTAGGCGAATTTAACCAGAAGCACGCGCGCATGCTCACAACTGCAAGCGGCGAAACAGTTCGTCGAGAGGCAACTGAATGCCAAGGTAAAATTCGCCAAAGTCGGCGTAGGCTGCGCTCACTTCGTCAAAGCGCATCTGGTAGACGATCGCCTTAATTTGAAAGGTATCGTGAGCGAAAAGTGTCACGCCCCACTCGGCGTCATCCAGTCCGGTTGAGCCCGTAATAAGTTGTTTCACCTTGCCGGCATATTGCCGACCGACACGCGCATGACCACTCATGAGGTGACGGCGATCTTCGTAGGACAGCGAATACCAGTTGCGTTCTTCGCCGCGGCGTTTCGTCATGTTATAGAAGCAGACGACCGGCCAGTCGGGCAGCGTCGGGTAAAGCCGTTCGTGCCGGTATTTTTTCATGCGCTCGCGGAAGTCGCTCATGGCTCTCTCAAACTCGGGTGCCTCCCGCGTCAGCTTTTGCTCGGCCTCGAGGGTGACGGCGAACTGCTCATCGGTCGTGGTGTATTCGCTCTCTTCGGTGAGGGAGAGATAACTGTAAACCGGCTGAAGAATGTCCGCGCCTAACGACAACGTGAGCTGTTTCTCGATTCGATTCGCGGCGTGAAGGTCGGGAGTGATAAGCATGAAACCGAGGTCGGCTTTCGGAGTTATCACGCTGAGGGTGAGAAGCTGAGTTGACTCCAGAGACCGAATCTCCTGGACGAGAGTCGAGAGTGCAATTTTCGCGGCGCGCTGTTCGTCCGAGCGGAGCAACTGCCATTGGCCATATTCGATCCGATAGAAAAGATGGAGACAATGCCATCCATCCTGGGGGATGAGCGGTGCGGGTGTCGGATCCATCGATGAAACTTCCTTGGCACCGCGACAGGGTCAAGCCAGGGCGGCGCTGCCAGGAGTCGTTAGGCGCCGACTTTGCTCGCGCTCGGTAGATGTGCCATGCAATAT